>JADMIO011545451.1_pt1 | contig 14611 bp, 9 predicted proteins | sample 8958161 | NCBI WGS metagenome assembly JADMIO01 (sample SAMN16585339, study PRJNA669376) | soil metagenome | isolation source: Crop rotation soil | place: USA: Cullars Rotation, Alabama | collected 2011 | reverse complement strand
GATCTCGGTGCGATCATCACCGGTCCCGGTGCTCCTGCGAGTACCGGCACGGACGACCCGCTGTTTGCGAAAGTCCTCGTGGTACAGAGCGGCGATCGAACGCTAGCTGTGGTCGGGCTGGATCTGGTAAAGGTCACGCTCGAACTCGCCAATGCGGCAATCGCTGAGGCGTCGCAGCGGACGGGAATTGCTCGCGATGCGATTCTGATCTGCCCCAGCCACAATCACAGTTCGCCGCTCATCCCCGCCGTTGGAGACTCGCGATCAACCAATCACGAATACATCTCAACCTTGCCGGGGCGCATCGCCGACGGCATTGAGCAAGCGTACAAAGCGTTGCAGCCGGCCAATATGTTGCTCGGTCGCTCAATCGTTTTAGAGGGGCATCATAATCGTCGAGTGGTGTCGAAGGCCGATGGAATGGTGCTGAATACCTGGCTGAAAAAGTTGAACGACCTGGACGAGACCCCGCAGGTGCTTGGCACCGAAGGGCCCATCGACCCTGAGTTGTGGGTCATCAGATTCGATGCACTGGACGGTCAAGTGTTAGGAACGCTGGTGAATTTCACGTGCCATCCCTCGCTGCACGACCGCATCGCGATCGCAACATGGTCTGCGGACTATCCCGGCGTCATCGGCGAGCAATTGGCGCAAGAGTATGGGCGGCAAGCCGTGTGTGTGTTCACTCAGGGTGCAGCCGGTAATATTGCTCCTACGGTACAGTTCACTCCCGACTGGAAAGAGCGAGCGGCCGTCTTCGCCAAGGCCGCGGTCGACGCGGCCAAGCGAGCGAAGCCGGTCGAAGGCCCAATTGTCGTGGACTACGCCCGGCGCGACGTCGACGTACCCTGTCGCGATCCGGCCGAACAGCGCGACGGGGCCATCGCTCGATTGGGATGGCGACCCGATATGTTCGACGCCGCCAAACGTACGGCGGCGGCCATGCCGCGAGTCCGCACCGTCCCGGTCAGTGCTGCGCGGATCGGACCGTTGGGCATTGCGACCAATGCCGGCGAGCTGTTCGTGGAATGGGGGATTTCCGTGAAGAAGCGATCCCCATTTCGCCACACCATCCTGTGTGAGTTGACCAACGATTGGGTCGGCTACGAGCCGACGGCACTTGCTATGCAAAACGAAGGTTACGAGACCCTGGCGGGAGTCGACTTCATCTCGCTGAAGGGGATCGAAATGCTCGTCGACACGGCCGTGGAGTTGTTGGATGGTTTATCGAAAAAGGGCGACCGGTAGCTATGCACACCGTAATCTCTCGGACTGTCTTACGACTTCGACTTTATGTCATCACCGCCGCCTCGCTTCTTGCCGCCGGCCAATCGTCGGCGATTGCGGAGGCTCCCGGCAAATTCAACGTTCTGATGATCGCCGTTGACGATCGCCGAATCCGATGACACTGGGAAACTGGCCGCTCGATCAATTGCTTTCACATCTGGCAGTTGCCGTCACCGGTTCTCTCGAAGGCATCTCAGGACAAGCGAATTGGATCATTCGATTGATCGGCCCGATCATCAAGCGTCGAGTAATGAAAAACGGCATGTCGCCGGGATTTCGTCTCAGAAAAATGGAGGCCGTCGCTTTTCCGGCAGGCGCTTCGCCTCTAGAAGCGCTGAAAAACTACAGGCGGCGATCCTAAGGACTGAAACCGAGAAGATGACTGCCCGACATCCCGTCTTCGGCAAACTTACTCACGAAGAATGTCTCCAATTTCATTTGCGCCACGCCGAGCTCCATCTCAGCTTCGCGATACCATCGTAAGCGTCGGTTCGCCGATTCCAGACCACGCGCCGATGTCGACCTCTCAAAAGCGTCTTAACGGGGGGCGGCACACGACGAATGTCGAAGTGGCAGCCGCTACTGTCGAATTGACAGGTTTTGTTCTCCGGCACGTCCGCCGATAGCTTAGTAAATCGTTGCGCGGCAGTAACCTACGACGCAACTTCTCGATTGGTACGCTCGTTGCTAGGCGATTTTTTAGTCGCGTCCGTCGGTCATGAACACGGGCGGCCGATCGCGCGAAAACATAATTCCTTTCATCTTTGCCCGTGGACTTGGAAGGAGGTTGTGTCATGTTGCCCGCTCTCCGTAACGGTTTTTCGTCGCCTCGAACGATGCCGGTGAATCGGCTGTTCGACTCCTTGTTCAACGACGAATTCTTCAATTTCAGTCCGCCGGAAATGTCGTCGGCGCAACCAATGGCCATCTCGGTCTGGCAAGACGACGACAAGGTGTATATCGAAGCGGATGCTCCAGGGATGACCGAAAAGGATCTGGACATCACCTATCAGAAAGGCGTTCTCATCATCTGCGGTGAGCGCAAGTGGGAAAAGAAGGAGAACGGCTACGATCGCCGCGCTTATGGTCGGTTTGAACAGCACGTCATGCTGCCGACGGAAGTCGAAACCGATCATGTTGAAGCGACGCTCGCCAATGGTGTGCTTCGGCTGACGCTTTCCAAAGCGGAACAAGCGAAAGCGCGAAAGATTGCCATTCGCGCCAAATAAGCTAAGCGCACGCCGGGATCGCGCAAGGGCCCCGCGTCACCAGTGTGTCGGCGCTATTGTGACGCGGGTTTTCCTCCCGAACCGGGGCAGATCTTGATTCGTTGCGTGTGACTGATGACGAGGATGTAAATAGGAACGAAGTTGTTCCATCCTCTTTTACAGAAAGGAGCGTCAAAATGTTCTCTCAGCGCGTTTGTTTGAAAGCGGTTTGGGCGACGGGCGCCTTTCTTGCCGTCGCAGTATCGGCCGCTTTAATCAGTTTTGCATCGGGCGGCGATAATGCCGCGCCATCGGCGACACCGTCCGACACTGCCACGCAAGCCTACTGTGGTGTCGGCGTTGCCCCCCTTAGTCCGGCGCTTACGGCGCAGTTGCCGGACGTAACCGGGCAAGGACGGGGAGTCTTGGTAGCGACCGTCATGCAAGACTCGCCGGCGGCAAAAGCCGGACTCAAAGTCCACGACATCGTGATTCAATACGACAAGCAGGACGTGTATTCCCCCGAACAATTGGTGAAACTGGTTCACAACGACAAGCCGGGCCGCGAAGTCGTCGTAACCTACGTCCGTGCGGGCAAGGTTCTAGTAACGAAGATGACGCTCAGTCAAGCGGCTGCAACCGGGGACGTTCGCGGCGGAATGGCGCGCCGTGCTTCCGGCAATGACGCCCAGGCGTCAGTCGGTCGCGAGCGGGCGCGGCAAAGCGACCCGGCACCTTGGACTCGGTTCGAATCGATGACGGTTACGCGGCTGGAGGACGGGCGCTTCAAAGCCCAGATCGATTTCCGCGACCAGGATAAGAAGATCGTCCATCGCGAATTCGTCGGAACGCGAGAGGAAATCCGCAAGGCCCTGGAACAAGACAAAGAGCTGCCCGCCGACGAGCGGGAACATCTGCTCCGTACCATCGACCAGCAACAACCGCATCTGTTCCAGTTTGTTTTGCCCCGTTCCTTACGCGATTGGCTGGATCCCGACCTCCAGTTTTTTAACTGGCCGCAGATGGACTTTTAAGTCCTCTCAGGGATCGATAATGAGGGTGGAGGATGGGTTGCCCGGCAGAACCTCCCGGGCGACCCATCCTTCGGCCGTCGTGCTTACGATGTTTATGGCCACTTCATCCGTACCCTTAACGCGGATCGTTAACGCGGTGAAATCGCTGCTCGAGCGATTTCGCAACGAATTGACCGGGCCGCGCCAAGCGACGCGAACGGAACTCGTTCATTTCTTAGCCCGAGAATTGGACGTCAGTGCGGAGGCGGCGGGCAAGTTGTTTGACGACTTCCGTCGCTCGGGCCTAATCGTACGCGGCGACGAATCGTTCGCCGACGGTGACTTGCCCGCCGGCACCCAACAATGGGCCGTGCGACTTGAAGACGCCGATACTTCGCTCGGCGGATTGGAAGCGCCTGTTGCAGACGAGACGAAAGAGACGCAGGCGGTAGAGTTGCTTCGACGGGCAATCGGCTGGCGTGCAACGGACATTCACCTCGATCCCTACGGCGACGAAATCGAAGTTCGACTGCGAATCGACGGCAGACTCGAACACTATTGCCGTCTGAGCGAATCGATCGGCAAACAGGTAATGTCCCAGCTCCAAGTGCTGGCGGATTTAAATCCCAGCGAACCGTTCTATTCCCAGGAGGGACGGCTGCGGTTGCCGGTCGCGCTATCGAATTACGACGTCCGAATTACGTCGACGCCCGTGGCGCGCGGTAAAGCCATCGCCTTGCGGCTATTGCGGCGTGAGCAAATCATTCGACCGCTTGATACCCTCGGTCTCGCAGAGCGGCCTTTTGCCGAGATCGGTCGGCTGATCGGACCGGGCGAAGGGGTCGTACTGATCGCGGGTCCGTCGGGTGCCGGTAAATCGACGACGCTCTATTCCCTGGTTCATGCGCTCGACGACGGCCGCCGGAATATCGTGACGATAGAAGATCCGGTCGAATATTTCGTCCCGGCATTTCTGCAACTTCCCGTCGATCCGAAACATGACATTCTGTCTTCCGACCGCCTGAAAACCGTGCTCCGCATGGATCCGGACGTGATTTTGATCGGCGAGATTCGCGATGCGGAAACCGCCGCGGCGGCGATGCGGGCCGCCAGTTGCGGCAAATACGTTTTTAGCACGTTTCATAGCCGCGACGCCGCTTCGGTCGTGACGGGCCTACGCGATCTTGAGGTCGACGATCGATCTTTGGCCAATAATCTGCGAGCCGTTATTTCGCAACGGCTTGTCCGTCGGCTGTGCCCGCAATGTTGCGGCACGAAGCCGGTCGATTCCGCGGATCGAGCGCTTTTCGAAGGTGAAGGCATTTCGGCGCCTCAGGACCTACCGCTCGCCGTGGGTTGCGATCAATGCCGCCATACCGGATATCAGGATCGAATCGGAGTCTTTGAAATTGCTCCGATTACCCCGGATTTGGTTGCCGCCATTGAAATGGGCAAAAGCGAGCGAGAGCTACGCCAACTGCTGCGCAATAATGGAGTCCCGAGCCTGCCCTGTGACGCACTCAAAAAAGTCATCCACGGGGTCACTACTCTGGACGAAGTTCGGCAAATGTCCCTACTTGCCAAAGCCTGACCGTTTGTCGGAGCGTTGCGATAACCTCTCCATGGGAGTTTGAATAGCGGTAGAGTTATTCATGCAGTGTCTGAAAGGTATTCCAGTCTCTCCGGGCTATGCGCGCGGAACGGCGATGATTCTCGATCGCGACGCGGCTTTCGATGTGCCGCGCTTTCGTATCCGGCAGGAGCATGTCGACGACGAAGTCGGTCGGTTTCACGCAGCGCTGGAACGGTCTTCTCGCGAACTGCATCAGCTTGAGAATCGCATCCGGTCGGAACTAGGCGAACTGTACTCGTCGATCTTTTCAGCCCATCTGGCTCTGCTGAACGATAAACAGTTTAAGGAAAACGTGCATCGAAGAATTCGCGACGAGTTGGTTAACGTCGAGCATGCATTAAGCGATGAAATTGCGGACCTAGAGAGACTGCTGGCGTCCGTCGAGAACGAGTACCTTCATGAACGCGCCCAGGACGTGCGTGACATCGGCAAACGAGTCATGCGGCAACTCATTCGCACCGACGCCGGTCGCCTCTCACGATTGTCGCCCCAGTCGGTCGTCGTCGCCCGAGAACTGCTGCCGTCGGAGACGATCGATTTGGATCGACGACACGTAGCGGCGATCGTCACCGAACAAGGCGGTGAGAACAGTCATGCAGCCATTCTGGCTCGGGCTTTGGGCATTCCGGCCGTCACGGGAGTGGTGGGGGCGGTTTCCCAGATTGATTCTGGATCGCAACTCTTAGTCGACGGCCAGGCCGGGCTAGTCACGATCATGCCAACCGATTCGGCCGCGGGCGATTTCGCGATCTTAAAGCAGCACTACGACGAAGCGGCGTCGGCAGCCGAACTCGCTGAGCGTCTGGACTGCATTACGCTTGACGGTACGCGCGTTTCGCTGCTGGCCAACATCAATCGCGTTGAAGAAGTGAGTCTTGTCGCTCGGCATCACTTGGACGGGGTCGGCTTGTTCCGCACGGAGTTCATGTATATGGATTCCGTCGAGGCGCCTACCATTGAGCGCCAAGCTGAGGTTTATCGTCAAATGCTTGTCGCTTTGGGCGAAGCGCCGCTCGTCATTCGCACACTGGACTTGGGGGGAGACAAGGTTCCGGCGTTCCTGGTGACGCAGCGAGAAGCGAATCCGAATCTCGGATTGCGGGGTTTGCGATTTTCATTAGATCATCCGGAGCTGCTCCGGACTCAATTACGGGCAATCATGGCTGCGGCGGCGGGCCGCCGACTACGTCTGATGTTTCCCATGGTCCTCGGAGAAGGGGATTTGCGCGCGGCGATCGAACAGATTCACGAGGTAGCCAAGGAAATCGGCGTCGACTCGGTTCCGCCGATCGGAGCGATGATCGAGACCCCGTCCGCTTTATTCGCATTACCTCAAATTCTGCAGCAGGTCGACTTCGTCAGTATCGGCACGAACGACCTAACACAGTTCCTGCTCGCCGCCGATCGCAATGCGGTCGAACTGGCCAGCGATTATTCCGTGCTCCATCCGTCGGTACTGCGCGCGATTCGACATGTTGTGCAGGCATGCTTTGAAGCCGGCCGAGACCTCTGCGTGTGCGGCGAAGCGGCCGGCGACGCCGAGACGGCGGGCATGCTCGTCGGGCTAGGCGTTCGTCAATTGAGCATGAGTCCGGTTCGCGCCGCCGCGGTACGCCTCAAGTTGCGCACCGCTACTTACACGGAACTGAAGTCACTCGCCGAGGAAGCGCTCGCGTTGGAAGGTGCGGCGAGCGTTCGACAACTTCTGCGTAGGTGGTCAAATGGCAGCAGTGTGTCGTGAAGAAGAGGTCATCAAGCGTTGGGCCTTGCCATGAATGAGAATCCTTCCAAGGACTGCTCGCGCCTGGTGGCGATGAACTGGTTGTTGATCGGCACCTGTCTGCTGCTCGCGGCTATTTGTACCAAGTTCTTGATCCAGAGTCGGGCGGCGGCGGACCGAGGAATCCAACCTTTAACGAACCATGGTTTAACATCGGACGACGACGGTCCGGCAAAGGTCGGAGTCGCAGGCTCACGAGCTACGAGCACGACTACGGCACAAGAGCCGCGTTTTGTTACGGTCGAGGAGCAGTCGATTAGGGACTTGTTTAAGTCGGCGTCGCCTAGCGTCGTCCATATCACCACGGAAGCGGTCCGCCGAGATTTGTTCAACCTCGATCTAATGAAGATCCCGAAAGGGTCCGGGAGCGGTTTCATTTGGGACGAGCAAGGACACGTGGTTACCAATTACCATGTGATTCGGGACGCGGATATCGCCCGCGTCGCGCTGGCCGACCATTCGAGTTGGCCGGCCAAGCTCGTGGGCGCCGCCGCGGACAAAGATCTTGCCGTACTTAAGATTGAGGCTCCCAGCGCTCGCCTGCATCCGATCCAAGTCGGTCGCTCCAAAGACTTGGAAGTGGGCCTGAAGGTCTTCGCGATCGGTAATCCCTTCGGCCTCGACCAGACGTTGACCACGGGGATCATCAGCGCGCTCGGGCGAGAAATTGAGTCCGTCACTCAACGAACTATTCGCGACGTGATTCAAACCGATGCTGCGATCAATCCCGGCAACTCCGGTGGTCCATTACTCGATAGCCAAGGGAACCTCATCGGCGTCAATACGGCAATCTATAGTCCCAGCGGCGCTTATGCCGGTATCGGCTTCGCAATTCCCGTCGATACGGTTTGTAGAGTCGTTCCTCAATTAATAGAGCACGGTAAGGTGATTCGGCCCGGCTTGAGAATCGAGACGGCCCCGGACAGCCTTTCCAAACGCTTGCGTTTACCGGGAGTTCTTATCCTGAACGTCGACGCAGGTAGCACGGCTGAGGAAGTCGGCCTTCAGGCCACTCGACGAACTCGCTCAGGCGAAATCTTGATCGGAGACGTTATTACGGCCGTCGATGACGTCTCGGTTCGTACGTCGGACGAGCTCTTATTGGCCTTTGAAGAACGTGATATCGGGGACAAGGTTCGGCTTTCGGTTTGGAGGGAAGGAAAAACTCTCGCCATCGAGGCAAAGTTGGAGGCGACGGAGTAGCACGGCCGAGTTGCATTTGACTGGCTGCCGATGACGAACGCCGGTGCTGCTCGTCGCCAGCCTCATCTCTTCCCATCTCGCGATCTCGCGCAATAAAAGACGATCCATGTGCTAGCTGCTTGTTGCTAGCACGCCGATAAAGTGCTCTTGCCAATCGTATAAAAACTCTTGTAAAAGTGTCGTGGGAAATTCGGCTTCGGCGCGGACAAGATGTTCGCAACACACTCGGCGAGCACTCCGACGGAAAACGGATGCGTGAGCCGATGCAGCGCAGGATGCGGGCCGGTCCGGAATCCTTTGCCCTCGCACGTCGTCGTCGACGTTGGGTTGCACGGCGACTGCGGGGGAATTCAGTGCGTGTCGCGAGCGAATGCGCGTGGAACACGTCGGCATGGTGCGCTCGCATGACGTTATTGACTAATTGCCAAAGGAAAGGGAGGTCCAGTCATGTTGGTATTGTCACGGAAGCCTCAGGAAAAAATTGTCTTTCCTAATCTCGGCATCGTCCTGGAAATCATTCGCGTAGCCGGCGGCAAAGTCCGCATCGGGGTCGACGCGCCGGCGGATATCCCTGTCTTGCGCGGCGAGATCGCCTCAAGGGACACCTCATTGTCGGCTACCGATGCACCCGGCAAGTCTCGCGAACATGAACTCCGTAATCGTCTCTACGCCGCGCGACTCGGTCTGAAGCTATTAGAGAAGCAGTTGGCGGCGGGGATGATCGTCGAAGCCGAGGCTACCCTAGCCAAGGCCCTGGGAATCTTTAAGCAGCTCGATTGTGAATTGGCGAGCAAGAATTCCGGGGAAGTAGCGGCCGCCGGTCGTCGAGCATTGATTGTCGAAGATGATCCAAACGAGGCGGAATTGCTCAGCGGAATTCTTCGTATGAGCGGATATTACGTGACGACGGCTTCCGACGGACTGGAAGCGTTAAAACTGTTGGAAAAGGATCTTCCCGATTTCGTGTTGCTCGACATGAATATGCCGCGCTGCGATGGTCGGTCGGCCCTGCACGCCATTCGTTCGAATCCCGCACTACGAGATCTGCCCATTTACGCCGTCAGCGGTAGCTCACAAAGGGAAGTCGGCGTAACAGTAGGTGCCGACGGTGTTAACCGATGGTTCCAAAAGCCGCTCGACCCAGAGGTCTTGATTGACGCGATGCGAGCGCCGATCGATACGCATTGCTTGTCGGCTTAAGCCGAATCAATTGGCGTATCGACCCCGATCCGCCCTTATTCGCCCTGCTTTTTCGACGCCCAAGATCGTTTCGATCAAGTCCCCGCTCTCCATGCGTTTCAGGTCCAATCTTTGTGGTCGCCGCACGCATCCTTGACTGAATGGTCTTCGACGCTTCGGTACGCCCTGTGGCTGCGAGCCTCAGGGCGTTTTTTTGCACCTCAATGAAAGGTACGAGCCGCTAGTGCCTTGGGCACAAACCTCCCGTCACGGCAGCAGCCAATTTATCACTCCGTAAACTGCCAAATTGGCACTTCTTTCCGTTGTGCTATTCAAGCGGAGAGGTGACCGGCTTGGTGCCTCGCTCGCACTATAGTATTGCGGTACTTAGGCTTTCGTTCGCCGCCAACCCGACGCTATTGGATTCGGCACATTCGTTGCTAGAGCGATAAAACAGTCGCGTGCCGCGACGACCTCGTTGAGGGATAAGGCTCGTTGGCCACGGGTTCAATTACCGATTTAAGAAAGGAGGGTACGAAGATGTTGAACATGCTCACCAAGAAAGACCGGTTCCCCGCGACTGGTTCGCCTAGTAACACCCTCTGGGGCGGCTCTGAAGAAATGGATCGCACATTCGATCAGTTATTCCATGGTCTTCACCAAACGATCGCCGGCGACGGCTGGAAAGCGCCGTTGGCGATTTGGGAGGATCCGAAGCACTTTTACGTGGAGCTCGAATTAGCCGGTGTTCCGCAGGATATGGTAGATGTCACTATTCAAGATCGCCAACTGTTGATCAGCTACGCCCGCAAGATTCCCGAAGATCGACAGTTTATCTACAACGAACGGCCGTACGGATGCTTCGAGCGTCGCTTAGCATTGCCCGACACGGTCGACGTCAGTTCGATTATGGCGAAAATGCGTGATGGAATTCTGCAAATCACGCTCGCCAAGGCCCCGGAAGCGCAACCGCGCAAGATCACCATCCGGGCTCATTGATCGCGTTTGCAAGAGAGGCCGGCGGACCAATCTCCGCACGCGATCCGCCGGCCCTGCCTTGCATCACACCGCAATCGATTTCCGTGAAACGATTCGCATACCATGTCCGCGTTGGTCGAATCTCTCAATCCGGCTCTTGAACCGCCTACCTCGGTTGCTTCGGATTCCGATGGTTTTCCGATCGTCGGAATCGGAGCCTCGGCCGGAGGGCTTGAGGCGCTAGAACGGTTGTTCGCCAAAATGCCCTCCGACTCGGGCATGGCGTTTGTCGTCATTCAGCATTTGTCGCCCGACTTCCGCAGTCTCATGGACGAGTTGCTCGCCCGTCACACGTCCATCCCGATTCTCAAAGTTGAGAACGGCATGACCGTGGTGCCGAACGCAATTTACTTGATGCCGCCGAAAACCGAGATGATTATCTCCGGCGGGAAGCTTCTGCTAACGGACAAGGAGCCCTCGAATAACCTGTCACTGCCGATTGACCTGTTCTTTCGCTCATTGGCGGAGGACGTCGGTTCTCGTGCCGTCGGCGTGGTTCTGTCCGGCACGGGAAGCGACGGCTCGCGGGGCGTGCGAGCGATTCACGAGGCCGGCGGCTTGGTCATCGCTCAAAGCGAAGAGACGAGCAAGTTCGACGGCATGCCGCGCAGCACAATTGAAACCGGCATGGCCGATTTTGTGCTCTCGCCGGAGGAAATTCCTCCGATGCTTGTCAAGTTTTCGCAACAGGCGCTAGGCATCGAGGCTCCCGCCGATGATCGCATCGCCACAGCCGCCGACAACCTTAACAGCGTATTCAATCTGCTACGAAAAGCCTGCGGCATTGACTTCACGCATTACAAACCGAATATGGTCGCGCGTCGCATCGAGCGCCGACTGATGTTCAATCAGTCGCTCGACCTTGCCGGCTATATCCGCCAACTGGAGAGCGACCCGGCGGAACTGAATGCCTTGTATAAAGACCTGCTGATCGGCGTCACGCGATTCTTTCGTGACCCCGCGGCATTTGACCGGTTGGAAAAGGACGTATTGCCGGCCCTGATTTCGCGCATCCCTGAGAATCAAGAGATTCGCGTCTGGGTGGCGGGTTGCGCAACCGGTGAAGAGGCATACTCGTTGGCAATCGCCCTGAGCGAACAACTCCGCTTATTGCAGCGAAACAATCCTCTAAAGATTTTTGCCACCGACGTTCACCGGGAGTCGTTGGAAATTGCCGGTGCGGGCAAATTCCCCGAAGCCAGTATTGCCGCGATTCCGCCGGCCCGGCTGGAGCGCTACTTCACCAAGCAAGGCGGTTATTACCAAGTAACTCCCGAGCTACGAAGAACCATCGTCTTCGCGCCGCATAATGTGATTCGCGATGCTCCTTTTACGAAGCTGGATTTAATTAGCTGCCGCAATCTGTTGATCTATCTGCAGCCGGCGGCTCAGCGGAAGGCCCTCTCTCTATTTCATTTCGGACTCAAACCGCAGGGTGTACTCTTACTCGGCCCGAGTGAGTCTCCCGGCGAACTGTCCGAAGAATACGAAGTCCTCGACCCTCATTGGAAGGTTTATCGCAAACGCCGCGACGTACGCCTCGTGAACGATCTGCCGATCGCGACGTCGCCCTATGCCCCGCCGACTTCGCTGCTCCGGTCGTCATGGAAAGCCGCTTCTCCCACCGACACGGAATGGCCCAGAATTACCGAGCTACTGCTCAACGAGGTAATGCCGCCGTCCATTTTGCTCGACGAGCAACACAAGGTGCTCCACTCCTTCGGAGGCGCCGGCAAATATCTAGCCATCCGCGACGGGCGGCACTCCAGCGACGTACTCGCCTTGGTATCGGGCGAATTGAAGTTGGCCGTCGGGAGCCTATTGCAACGCGTGTCTAATGAAAAGGGTCCCGTGTCCTTCGGGCCGGTCCGCGTCGACGACGGAACGGCGTCGCAATGGCTCACTGTTAGCGCTCGTCCCCTCCTCGTGGATCACCCTCGCACGCTGCTGGTTTTCGAGCCGCAATCCGCGTCGATGGTAGATACGACAATGGAACCGGTTTCCATCGACGGTTCGTCACATCAGCATCAAGAGTTGCTTGAAAACGAGTTGCGATATACGCGGGAGAATCTCCAGGCGACCGTAGAAGAACTGGAGACGGCCAACGAGGAACTACAAGCTACCAACGAAGAACTCGTGGCGTCCAATGAGGAATTGCAAAGCACGAACGAGGAACTCCACTCCGTTAACGAAGAACTCTACACCGTCAATGCCGAATACCAACGCAAGATCGTCGAATTGACGGAGTTGACCGATGACATCGAGAACTTGCTGCGAACCACGGAAGTGGGCGTGATTTTCCTCGATCGTGAACTAAAAATACGACGCTTCACGCCGCAGATCACTACGTTATTCCCACTACAGTCGCAGGATGTCGGTCGCAGGCTCGACGAATTCTCCAGTTCAATTCGTCACGACAACCTTCTCCGGGATGTGGCTTCCGTACTCGTGAACGGTACCCGACATGAATCGGAAGTTGAAGACGGGCAAGGCAAATCGTATCTCCTCCGCATCCTGCCTTATCTCACGAAGGCGGGAATCGAGGGCGTCGTACTAACGTTGGTCGACGTATCGACGCTGAAACGCACCGAAGCCCACCTCGCAAGAATGTCGTCGCTGGTGGAAAACTCCGACGAGGCGATTCTTTCTCGGGACCTCGAAGGCCGAATCGTTAGCTGTAATAAGGCGGCCGAAAGGCTATATCAATTCCCGGCGGAGGAGCTCATCGAAAAGTCCTTCAGTTTACTTGCCACGCCCGAGGACGGTGCAGGACTGCAGGAGGTTTGGCGAAAAGTGTGCTGGGACGGCGCGATCAGCCACGTGGAATCGAAGCGGTTGCGCAAGGACGGCACCGCCGTCGAAGTCTCGCTTACCTTGGCGCCGATCCGTGATGCCCACGGTGCGATTGTCGGCGTCTCAGACATTTCGCACGAAATTACCCAACGAAAGCAAGCCGAGCGTCAATTGGCGCGGTTGGCCCTCGTGGCAAATCGGACCGACAACTTGGTGGTGATTACCGATTCGGCCGGCAAAATCGAATGGGTGAACGACGCTTTCAGTAGGCTCACTGAGTATTCGCTGGAAGAAGCGGTAGGTCGTAAACCGGGCGAGTTTCTCCAGGGTCCGGAGACCGATCCGAAGGTCGTCGCCTTTATGCACGACCACCTACAGCGTCGCGAAGGGTTCAACGTCGAAATTCTCAACTATTCGAAGAGCGGTCGGAAGTATTGGGTTGCCATTGAAGCGCGGCCCGTGTTCAACGAGCTTGGTGCGGTTTCCGGCTACGTTGCGTTGGAGACCGACGTAACCGTGCGGAAACAAGCAGAGAAGGAAGCACGTGAGGCAATTGAGAGACGAGATCGATTCCTGGCAATGCTCTCGCATGAACTCCGGAATCCGCTCGGAGCGATCGTCAATGCGCGTAGGGTTATCGAACTGGGAGCGAGTGATCCGGATTGCGTTGCCCAAGGTTGTGGGGTCATTCGACGCCAGTCGGCGCAAATGGCGCGCCTGTTAGATGATTTGCTGGATGTGGCCCGCGTCACTCAAGGCAAGATTCAACTGGCGAAGGAATCGTTGGATCTAACTCGCCTCGCCGCCGACGTTCTAGAAATCATCGAGCCTCTTGCAGCAGCCCGCCGGCAAAAACTAGAAGTTGATATTCCCCCGGGCCCCCTCTGGATTCGCGGTGACCGTCTTCGCTTGCAGCAAGTTCAGGTCAATTTGCTGACCAATGCGGTGAAATATACGCCCCCTTCCGGGGCCATCAAATTCTCGATCGCCCAGGAGGAGAACGAGGCGGTGATCCGCGTTCATGATAACGGCGTGGGAATTCCCCATGACATGCTGGCGCATGTCTTCGACCTGTTCGTGCAATGTCACGAAACGGTCGATCGCGCCGACGGCGGAATCGGCGTCGGGCTAACGCTGGTACGCCATCTGGTGGACTTGCACGGCGGTTCGGTCAGCGCCCGCAGCGACGGACCAGGGTTCGGGAGTGAATTCGCCGTTCGCTTGCCGTTGACGACGGCTCCTCGTCCCAGCTCATCGTCGGAACTAGAGCCTGCTCAGACGACGACGGCGCGTAGGATTGCGATTATTGAAGACAACTCCGACAGCCGCGACACGCTGTGCTCCTTGCTGCATTTGGACGGCTACGATGTCGTTGCAGCGCGCGACGGCCACGAAGGTTCAGCACTAATTCTGAAACACCGGCCCGACGTGGCGCTGGTCGATATCGGGCTACCGGGCATCGATGGATTCGAGGTGG
>JADMIO011478732.1_pt1 | contig 14611 bp, 11 predicted proteins | sample 8958161 | NCBI WGS metagenome assembly JADMIO01 (sample SAMN16585339, study PRJNA669376) | soil metagenome | isolation source: Crop rotation soil | place: USA: Cullars Rotation, Alabama | collected 2011 | reverse complement strand
GCGAGCATGGGGGCAGCCCCCGACGATCGAGGACCCCGATGACTACCGACGAATTATCGGTCCGCGACGGATACGCCGCGTGGGCCCCCTGCTACGACGACGACGGCAATCCGCTGACCGCGCTGGAAGGCCCGGCCCTCCGGGCGTGGTTCGGCGCGGTGGCGGGCCGTCGGGCCTTGGACCTCGGGTGCGGGACGGGCCGACACACCCTCGCGCTGGCCGAGGCCGGCGCGGACGTCGTGGCCACGGACTGCACGCCCGAGATGCTGGCCCGGGCCCGGTCCAAGCTCCGGGGCCGGCCCGTGACCTGGGTCCGGCACGCCTTGCCCGCCCCCCTGCCCTTCCGCACAGCCTATTTCGACCTCGTGGTCCTCGGCCTGGTCGCCGAGCACGTCCCGGGCCTCGCGCCCCTGCTGACCGAGGCGGCCCGGGTGCTGGCGCCAGGTGGCCGCTGCCTCCTCTCCGCCCTGCATCCCGACCGAACCGCCGAGGGACAACGGGCCCGCTTCATCGACCCCGCGACCGGCCGGCGCCGGCCGATCGTCACGATCCACCGGACCATCCCCGACTATCTCACGGCGGCCGAACGGGCCGGCCTGCTCCTGGTCGAGGAGCGTTCCCTGATCGTCCCCCCCGAGCTGGCCGAGCAGACGCCCCGGGCCGTCCCCTACCTCGGCCGGGCGCTGGGATGGGTGGCCTGCTGGGCCAGGCCCTGACCGTCTCAGTCGTCGACGCCGAGGAATCGGCCGCCGTCGACGCGATAGCAGGCGCCGGTGGCGAAGTCGGTCCCTTCGAGCAGGTAGAGGATCAGGCGATTGACGTCGTCGGGGGTGCCGGACCGTCGGAGCGGCGTCGCGGCCAGGACGTCGGCCAGCTCGGCCTCCGAGAGTCCGGGCGGTGGCGCGACCATCGCGGGCTGGACCAGGTTGACAGAGACGTCCGGGGCCAGTTCGCGGGCCAGGGCGAGTGTCAGCGTGGTCAGGCCCCCCTTGGCGACCAGATAGGGCAGATAGTCGCGATACGGCCGCTCGGTGGCCCAGTCGCCCACGAAGACGATCTTCCCCTTCAACTCCCCCTCGGCCAGTCGGGACTGCGCGAGCATCCGCCGGGCGGCATTGATGGCGACGTGATAGGGGGCGGCCAGGTTGGCCGCGACCATCGCGTCGAAGTCGGCCGGTTCCAGCCCCGCGAACGGCGTCCGGCGGTAGATGCTCGCCATGTTGACCAGGGCGTCGAGCCGCCCGAGCCGCGCGACGACCTGCCCGACGGCCCCCTCCGCCTGCTCGGCGCGCGACAGGTCGGCCTCGATCGCCAGCCCGCGCACGCCGAGCGCGACGACGCGGGCCACGGTCTGCTCGATGGCGTCGCGGCTGGTGTGATAGGTCAGCGCGACGTCCGCGCCCCGCTCGGCCAGCGAGATCGCCAGGTCCCCGCCGACGCGACGGCCCCCGGTGACGAGGACGACCCGGCCGCGCAGGTTCATCGGCCCTTCCAGGGGATGTCGGCCACGCCCGCGCGGTGGTTGACGGCGCGGGCCAGGACGAACAGCAAGTCGCCGAGGCGGTTCAGGTAGACGAGCAGCGGGGCCGCGACGTGCTCGCCCGGCTGGCGGCAGAGCCGGACGGCCATCCGCTCGGCGCGGCGGCAGACGGTCCGCGCCAGGTGGAGCTGCGCCGCCGCCGGGGTGCCGCCCGGCAGGATGAATTGCGTCAGCGGCGGCAAGCTCGCCTCCAGGTCGTCGATGATTCGCTCCAGGCGCTCGGTGTGGTCGGGGGTGATCAGCGCCTGGAACGGGCCGTTCTCGACCGGATCGGCCAGCGCGGCGCCGACGGCGAACAGGTCGTCCTGGATCGCGGCGACCGACGCGTCGAGGTCGGGGTCCAGCCCCGAGGCCCGCACCAGCCCGAGCACCGCGTTCAGCTCGTCGACCGTGCCGTACGCCTCGATCCGGGGATCATCCTTGGTGACGCGACCGCTCCCGAGCACGCCCGTCATCCCCTGATCGCCGGTCTTGGTGTAGATCTTCACGCGCAGGCCCCCCGGCCGACCGGCCCGACCGATCGGCCGGACTTATGGTAGACGTCCCGCCACGCCGGGGGAAGGTCCGCCCGCTTTCTGTTACCGCCGCGGGCGCATCAGACCGGGTTGGTGTACGCCCGCAGGAGCGCCTCGGGGCTCGCGACGATGGACGCCTCGACCTGATCGCGCTGGAAACCTCCTCGGAAGCGGCCAACCCAGATCGACAGCTCGACCGGGGAGGCGGGCCGGCCGAGATAGGCCAGGTACCACGCCGCCACCAGCCGGGACCGGGCCTCGTCGCCGACCAGGAGCTGCCGGGCGATGGCCTCGCGCGTGGGGGCGTCGGGTCGATTGCTCACGGATCGGAGTTCGGCGGCGGTGGGATCGCGGCCCAGGACGTCCCGGTACAGCCCCGTGAGGAAGCCGCGGCCGGTGTTGCCCTGCCGGGCGAAATAGTCCGCCGAGCCGAGGATGCTCGCCTGCACGTCGTCGGCCGATCCCCCGGCGTTGAGCCGGCCGATCCCGGCCTGGAGTTCCGCGAAGGTCGGCACCCGGCGCAGGAAGTGGACGTAGGACTCGATCACGGTGGACTGGCGCCGCTCGGCATTGGCCTGGAACGCCTGGACGAGCTGGAAGGGGCTGGCGCCCCGGGCGAGGATCAGGCCACCGATCGCCGTGAAGAACGGGTCGGGCGGGCGGTGGAGGAGGTCGACGATCACGGACCGCACGTAGGGGGTCGCGTCGATCAGGGCCGCGTCCCGGCTGACGGCGACGCCGCCCGCATTCAGCACCACGACGCGGAAATGGGCATTCAGGTCGCTCGGCGTCACGGCCGGGATGGTCAGGACCGGCTCGGTCGAGATGGCGACGCCATTCCTCTGCCACTGGTAGAACAGCGGCCCGGTGCCCGTCGCGGCGACGGACAGGGTCGCCGGCTGGCCCAATGCCGCGAACTGGGTCTGCGGGTCGCGCGTCACGACCGGCGGCTGGATAACCGGGGGCGGGGCGGCCCGGAACTGGATCGCGACCACCACGCCGGTGTTAGGACCGGTCCCCTGCGCCGCGTAGTAGAGGCTCCCGTCGGCGGCGACCTTCATGTCCACCATCGCCACGGGCAGGCCGGTGGCGATGGTGTCGACCACGCCCGTCGCCGGGTCGAAGCGGCGGATGTAGCTGCCGCAGAGATCCGTGAAGAAGTAGTCGCCGACCGAGTCGCTCGGGAACTGGACCTGCACCGGGTTGTAGAAGGTCCCCCCGACGATCGCGCAGCCGTTCATGCCGTTCGGGCCGTGCATGTAGGCGTAGATCGGGCCCCGGAACCGCGGGTCGGTCGTCGGGCCCTCGGTCGTCGGCCAGCCGTAATTCGCGCCCGCGACGCCCTCGTCGATCTCCTCCCAGGTATTCTGGCCCACGTCGTCGATGAAGATCCGGCCCGTGCCGGGCTGGACGGCGAAGGTGAACGGGTTGCGCAGGCCGAGCGCCCAGATGGCGCGGTTGGGGCCCGTGGCGGTGGCGAAGAACGGGTTATCGGCCGGGATCGTGCCGTCGGGGTTGATCCGGAGCAGCTTGCCCAGCCGGTTGTTCAGCGTCTGCGCGTTGGCGCCGTTGCCGTTCTCGCCCACCCCGACGTAGAGCTTGCCGTCGCGCCCGAAGTGGATCGCGCCGCCGTTGTGGTTGGTCGCGGCGCTCAGCGAGTCGAGGTTGAGGATCGGGACCTCGCTCCCCGGCTGGGCCACGTCGCCGGCCGCCGTGAACCGGCTGACCCGGTTGTGCGCGGGCGAGCCGGGGACGGTGTAATAAACATAGACGAAGTGATTGCTGGCGAACTGCGGGTCGAACGCGACCCCGAGCAGCCCCCGCTCGCCGGTCGAGTCGACGTTGAGGCTCACGAACGGCGTCGGCAGCAGTTGGCCCCCCTTGATGACGCGGAGCTGGCCACCCTGCTGGGCGACGAACAGCCGGCCGTCAGGAGCGAACTCCATCGCCGTCGGCCGCGCCAATCCTGACGCGACGGGGACCTCGACGAACCCGGCCGGCAGCGTCGTTAACAGCCGACGATCCTCCAGATACTCTCCCCCGGGCCGGAGTCGTCGCCTCCAGGTCTCTCGGGGCTGTTTCCGCGGCATCGAAGATCCTCCCTGGAAGCGATCGACATCGAGATGTAGTGCGACGAGGAGGAAAGGGCCGCAACAAGGATGCCCATCCAGGGCGGCAACCCCGGGAATCACTTCGGGTCGACGCCGAAGAGGCTCAGGTCGAGCGGCTCCTCTGGGGTGAGCAGGAGCTTGCGGCGGACGCGGGGCAGGAGGTCGCGGAGGGCGTCGCGGTAGAGGCGGCGGACGGTCAGCGGGCGCGAGCGGTCGGCCTCGGCCAGGAGGGCGAGGAATCGGGCGGCCTGCCCGCGGGCGAGGGCGACGGCGCGGTCGGCGTGGGCACGGGCCGCGTCGACCTTCGCCTCGGCCTCGGCGCGGGCGGCGGGGAGGGTGGCGGCGGCGTAGGCGTGGGCCTCGTTGACCCGACGGTCGCGCCCGCTCCGGGCCGATTGCGCCGCGAGAAAGTCGGGCTCCACCTCGACCGGCGGGCGGGCGTCGGTCAGGTTCACGCCCAGGACCTCCACGCCGAGCCCGTGGCGATCGACCGCCCGGGCCAGGTCCGCGGCGACGTCGCGCGCCACCTCGGGCCGGCCGGCCCGCAAGGCGGTGTCGATCCCACGCCGGGCCAGGGCACGCGTCAGGCTGGCCTCGGCGAGACGGGCCAGCAGGCGGTCCCGGTCCGCGGCACGGAGGACGTAGGCGACGGGGTCGGCGACGCGGTATTGCACGTCGGCGCGGGCGCGCAGCAAGTTCAGGTCGCCGGTCAGGTACTCGCCGGCCTCGGGGGACTCGTCGGGGCCGGGCGTGCCGGCCAGGCCGACCTCCAGGCGACGGACCTCGTCGGTCCGGAGCCGCGTCACGCGGTCGAACCCGCGCGGCCAGCCCCAGTGCGGCCCCGGCCCCCACGGCTCGGGCAGGACCCGCCCGAGGCGACGGACGACCGCGGCCTCGCCCGGGGCGAGCGTCGTCCAGCCGGTGGCCAGGTAGGCGAGCCCCAGCAGGACGAGCAACCCCGAGATCACCCCCGCGCGCCTCATCGCTGGCCCCTCGCGACCGCGTCCGCCTTCTCGGCGGCGACCGGCGGGGCGTCGCGGAGCAGCTCCTCGGGCGGGCCCTGGGTCAGCAGGCGGAGCAGCGGGCTGGCCGAGGAGAGGACGACCGTCGCCTTCTCGTCGAGCAGGGCGCGGTAGGATTCCAGCGTCCGGACGAACTCGTAGAACTTCGGGTCGCGGGCGTGCGCCTCGTTGAACAGGCGGACGGCCTCGGCCTCGCCGCGGCCCCGGATGCGCTCGGCCTCGGCGTCGGCCCGGGCGAGGATGGCGGCGCGTTCGCGGTCGGCGCGGCTGGTGAGGATCTGGTATTGCGCCTCCCCCTCGGCCCGGAGCTGCGCCGCGACCTGCTTGCGCTCGCTCCGGATCAGGTCGAAGACGGCCGGGCGGACCTCGACCGGGTGGTTGAACCGCCGGAGCCGGACGTCGAGGACCTCGACCCCCAACTCGGCGCGCGCCGGCGCGGCGACGGCCGCCAGGACCTCGCCCGTCAGCTCGTCGAGCCGCCAGACGCGCGGGTCGGTCGACGCCAGGCTCGCCAGCTCGCGGCGGCCCAGCGCGTCGCTGAGGGCCGCGGTGACGCGCTCGTTCAGCCGCGCCTCGGCCGCCTCGGTCGAGCCCGCCGCGGCGACGAACCGCAGGGCGTCGACGACGCGCCAGGCGACGTAGCTGCCGACCTCCAGGTTCCGCTTGTCCCCGGTGATCAGCTCGCGCGGCGGCGGGTCGAACACGCGGAGTCGGCGGTCGATCGCCGTCGCGGACTGCCAGGGAGCCTTCCCGTGGAACCCCGCCTCGTCGGGCTGATCGCCATACAGCGCGACCGGCCGGCCGAACTCCGTGACCAGCACGAACTCGGTCTCGTCGACGACCACCCCCGAGCGCACGGCCAATCCGACCGCCGCCCCGAGCACGACCAGTCCCACGATCCGGCGTCGCAGCCTGTGCATCTCGTCACCATCCCGGCGGGGGGTTGCAGCCCCGATCGCGTCCAGCCATACTCGCGGCTCGCTGATTCAATGGGCCCGGTCCTCGATCCCAGGCTTTTCGGTCGCGATGAGACTCCGGTTCCGCGTCACCCTCTTCCTCATCCTGTCGACCCTGATCGTGCTGACGGTGGCGACCGTCGGCATCAGCTCCTTCCTGAACGCGCAGGCGGCGGCGCGGGAGTTGGCTGGGCAGATTTTGGAGCAGACCGCGCTGCGGGTCGACCAACAGGTCGAGAAGTTGCTGAGCGAGGCGACCTCGCAATGTGCCCTGACCGTCCAGATGCTGCGATCGGGACAGTTCGAGGCTAACGACTTTCCCAGACTGGTGCACTACTGGCAAGGCGCCATGGGCGTCAGCCCCGACCTGACGTCCCTGTTCATCGGGCTCGAGGCGACGGGGGAGTCGGTCGGCCTGTCGCGGCTCCGGCCCGACCGGCCGGTGATCTGGCAGGCCAGCCGCGATCCGAAGACGGCGCGGCTCGAGTTGCGCGAGTTCTTCCCGGAGGATTTCCCGGACCGGCCCTTCCGATTCGACGCCGGGCGGGCGGACCTCGACGCCCGGCCGCGGCCGTGGTACCGCGCGGCCCGCCGGGCGGGACGGGCGACCTGGACGGACGCCTACGTGTTCCTCGGGGTCGAAGGGGCCCCCGACGTGCTCGGCGTGACCCACGCGCTGCCCTTCCGGCGGGCGGGCGGGGACCTGGAGGGCGTCGTCATGGCGGACTTCGACCTCGACGACCTCTGCCATTTCCTGAAGCGGCTGCGGGTCGGCAACTCGGGCTTCGCGTTCCTGGTCGAGTCCCGGTCGGACGGCGACCGGCGGGTGATCGCCCACCCTCGGCCGGAGATCCTCCTCACCCCGGGCCCCGCCCGCGACCTGAGCCCCGTGGAGCAACTGCCGGACCGGCGCGTCGGGGCCTTCCTGGCCCGGTTGCCGGCCCCGCCCGCCGGGGAGGTGTTCCCGAGCATGGGCCACATGCGCTTCGAACTGGACGGGAAGGCATTCCTCGGCAGTTACCGACGCATCGACGGCGAGCTGTTGCCCCGCTGGCTGATCTGCACCGTCCTGCCGGAAGCGGAGGTCATGGCCCCGGCCTACGCGAGCAACCGACTGACGGCCCTCATCTCGCTGGCCGCCCTGGGGCTGGCGATGGCCACGAGCGTCGCCGTGTCGCGCCAGGTCGCCAAGCCGCTCGAACAGCTCGCCCGCGAGGCCGCGGCCGTCGGCCAGTTGCGGCTCGACTCCCCGACCCGGGCCCACTCCTTCGTCCTGGAGGTCGACCGCCTGGCGGACGCCTCCGAGGAGATGAAGGCGGGCCTGCGCTCCTTCCGGAAGTACGTGCCGGCCGACCTGGTCCGACGCCTGCTCGCCTCGGGCCAGGAGGCCGTCCTCGGCGGCGAGCGGCACACCCTCACCATCTACTTCAGCGACATCGCCGACTTCAGCACCATCGCCGAGTCCCGGCCCGGCGAGGAGCTGGTGGCCCAGCTCGGCGAATACCTCGGTGCGCTGAGCGAGGAGATCCTGGCGCTGGAGGGGACCGTCGACAAGTTCATCGGCGATGCCATCATGGCCTTCTGGGGCGCGCCGGCCCCCAACCCGAACCAGGCGGCCGCGGCCTGCGCCGCCGCCCTCCGGAACCAGCAGCGGCTCCGCGAGCTGCAACCGGCCTGGCGCGCGGCCGGCCGGCCCGAGTTCCGGACCCGGATCGGCATCCACACCGGCGAGGCGGTCGTCGGCAACATCGGCAGCCCGGCGCGGATGAACTACACCGTCATCGGCGATGCCGTCAACCTGGCCAGTCGGCTGGAGGGCCTGAACAAGTATTACGGGACGCAGATTATCATCAGCGAGGAGACTTATCGCCGGGCCGAGGAGACGGTCTGCGCCCGCCCGCTGGACTGGGTCGCGGTGAAGGGACGCTCCGCCTCGGTCCTGATCTACGAACTGTTGGGGCTCCGGGAGGACGTCGGGCCCGACACCGCGGAATTCGTCGAACGCCACGCCCGCGCCCTGGATTCATATCGCAATCGCCGGTGGGAGGAGGCCCTCGAGTTGCTCCATGAGGGATTGCGGCAGCGTCCCGACGACGGGCCGGCGCGCGTCCTCATCGGGCGCTGTCGCCAGTATCGCGAGGCCGGGCCCGACGAGGGCTGGGATGGGGTCCATCGGCTGAGCGGCAAGTAGAGAGGACGGGGCAAGCCGCGCCATCACGGGTGCGGAGCCAGGTGCCGCGACGCCTCGGGAGTTGTTTCGGCTCCTCGTAATCCCCGATCGTTTCCTCTTGACCCCTCGGCCCGACCGGCGTAGAGTCCCGCCGCCGCGGAGGACACCCTGGTTCATTTCCGATGGCAGCCGGGGTGGGGAGGATGGGCGTCGGTCCCCAAGGAGGGGGGCGGACGCGTCGGACGGCTCGCCCCGGATCTCGGGGCGGTCGCGGGGGCTTCCCCCGTCGCCGTTCCGCTGGCGTTGCAAGGAGGCTGGAGCATGCGGCGGAGAGAGCCGAGGCGCGCCCCGATCTTCGGGGCGGTGATCGCGGTCGCGGCCTTCCTGATGGTCGGGGCCGCGCGCGGGAAGAAGCCGAACGACCCGCCGCCACCCAAGGCCGACGAGGTCGTCGGCAACCTGGCCTCCGTCGTCGGGAGCGAGATCAAGGTCCAGGGCGTCGGCCTGGTCCTGGGGCTGAACAACACCGGCTCCGACCCGCCCCCGTCCTGGTATCGCCAGAAGCTGCTCGACGAGATGAAGAAGGCCAATATCGAGCACCCCGAGCGCTGGCTGGCCCATCCCAGCACGTCGCTGGTCATCGTCCGCGCGGTGATCCCGGCCGGGATCACCACCAAGGACCGGTTCGACGCCGAGATCGAGCTGCCGCCGGCCAGCGGGACGACCAGCCTGGAGGGGGGCTGGCTGGTCTCGACCCAGCTCGCGCCGATGGCGATGGCCGGCGGGGCCCTGCGCGACGGGCAGGTGTTCGGCTCGGCGTACGGTCCCGTCATGGTCGGCAGTGCCGCCCAGCCGAACGACCGCCGGGTCGGGCGCGTCCTCGGGGGCGTCCGCGCCAAGAATGACATCCCCTACAATCTCGTCATCAAGGACAACCGCCGGAGCGTCAAGACGGCCAAGCTGCTCGAGGACGTCATCAAGATGCGCTTCCACCAGCGCGAGGGGAGCGACCTGAAGCCGATGGCCGTCGGCAAGACCGATCAGCTCCTGGTGCTGAAGGTCCCGCGCATCTATCACCACAACCAGAACCGCTACCACCAGGTCATCAAGCTCCTGCCCGTCGTCGACAACCCCGCCCTCCGGGCGCAACGGCTGGATCAATGGGGCAAGGACCTGCTCGACCCGAAGAAGGCCGGGATCGCCGCCTTGCGGCTGGAGGCCCTCGGGACCGGGTCGATCCCCGTGCTGAAGGCGGGGTTGGAGTCGCAGGACGAGCAGGTCCGCTTCTTCGCCGCGGAGGCCCTGGCCTACCTCGGCGACGGCGCGGGGGCGGACGTCCTGGCCCGGGTGGCGACCGGCCGCCCCGAGTTCCGCTCGTTCGCGCTGAAGGCGCTGTCGTCCATGGACCAGGTCACGGCGCTGGTACGGCTGCGCGCCCTGCTGAGCCAGCCCGAGGTCGAGCTGCGCTACGGCGCCTTCGACGCGCTGCGGTCGCTCGACCCGACCGACCCCTTCCTGGGCCGGGTCCAGGTCTACGACGAGCCCGAGGAGGAAGAGACCGACGACCTGGCCATGCAGATCGAGGGGGCCGCCCGCCGTCGCCCCCGGCCGCGCCCGGAGGAGCCGTTCTCGCTCTACGTCGTCGACTGCGAAGGCCCCCCCCTGTTCCACGTCTCGCGGAACCTGAAGTGCGAGGTCGTCATCTTCGGCCGGGGTCAGCAACTGCTCACCCCCGTCGTCCTGGGCGGCGGCGGGCCCATCCTGCTCAACGCCGCCGACGGCGACAACCAGATCCAGCTCAGCAAGATCACCGCCCGGGCCCTCGACGGCCCCGAGCAGCGGGTCGACTGCTCGCTCGACGTCGCCGCCGTGATCCGCCAGATGGCCCAGCTCGGCGCCTCGTATCCCGAGGTCGTGTCGATGCTGGTCGGTGCCTTCAACCAGAAGAACCTGCCCGGACCGCTGGTCGTCGACGCCATCCCGATCGCGAACAAGGCTTATGTAGAAGCCCAATTGCTCGGGACCGACGCGAAGAAGGATGACGAGCTTAAGAAAACTAAGCTGGACGAGCCGAAACGGATGAGCCTGTTGGAGCGACTTCGCGAGCGCTTCCGGCGCTGAGTTCTCGTCGTAATTCCTCGCCGGGGCGGGAGATCCTCCCGCCCCCACCCTCCTCGATTCCATCCCTCCCCGCGCTTCCCGCCCCCAATCCCGCGGGACACGTCCCGACCCGCCCTCAAGAAACGCCCGGCGAAATTCGAAAATTAGTCTTGACGGTCAGGTTCGCTACGGCAAGGAGGCGAGCAGCGACCCCCTTGGGTGGCCCCGGACCGGTCAGCCCTTCGTGACGCGCGAGGGGCCGCTCGTGCCTGATGATCGGGGGCGGGATCGAGATCGGGACGAAGGACGTGCCTGCGCCATTGTCCGGGGGCTCTGAGTCCTACAATTCAGAGACCCCCAGCGCAATTCGTGCGGGAACGCCCCTCGGACCGGCCCGACCCCGCGCCCGCCCGTGACCTCGCCGGCCGATTCGGGACGTCCCCGCGCCGGTCGTGCCAAGGGACAGGGACGGGGGCGGCATCGGAGCGCTCGCCGAGACCCCCGCCGCGTCGACCGTGACGCGAGCGGGGCACCCGATGCCGCGCCGACCGGGGTCCTGCCGGAGGGGAGAGGAAACCTCCGAGGCCTCGCACCAATCCCTGGAGTGGAGTCCTCGATATGAAGAAAGTGTTCACAACCGGCCAGGTCGCGAAGATCTGCAAGGTCGCGCCCCGGACCGTGAGCAAGTGGTTCGACTCGGGCCGCTTGCGAGGATATCGGATCCCCGGCTCTCAGGACCGGCGGATCCCGCGCGAGCATCTGCTTCGGTTCCTCAAAGAGCACGGCATGCCGCTGGGCGACCTCGAGGCCGAAGTTTATCATAAGATCCTGGTCGTCGGGGCCGACGCCCCGCTGCTGTCCTCCCTGCGCGAGCACCTCCGCGAGGCGGATGACTTCCGGATCGAGACCGCCGCCTCGGGCTTCGAGGCCGGCATCCGCGCCGAGAGCTTCCACCCCGACTGCATCATCATCGACCTCGCCGTCGGCCGGATCGAGGCCGGACAGATCGCCCAGAACCTCCGCAAGAGCCAGGACCACCTGACCACCATCCTGGTCGCCCTGTCCAGCGACGAGCCCGGCGACGAACTCTACGACCTCGGCTTCAACGACGCCTTCAAGAAGCCCTTCGACGGCGCCCTGCTGGCCGAGCGCGTCCGCCGCCTGATCTCCCAGAAGAAGGCCGACGAGCCCTGATCCCCCCTTCCTCTTCCCTTCTCGGTGCTCCCGACCAGACGAGCCCGAGGCACGCCCCGGCGACGGGACGGGCCCCGGGCTCGTCGGTTCCCCTCAACCCAACCCGAACCCCTCGCGTGCTCCCGTCTCATCGTCCACAATGGCGCCTGCCCCAAGGTCCGACCCTCCGAGCGAAATGGTCCTCCGAGATCCCGAGATGCGGCCGAAATGCGTTCGCAAGTTCACCCTGCTGGACGCGATGGTGTTACTTGTGGGCTTTGCGATCGGTCTGACATTCATCCGAAGCGTCGTGTTACTACGCTTTAGTACTACTCCGTTAAGCTCCTACGAACCTTTCGGGGTCATTGTTCGTATGATCAATATGAACAAGACCCACACGCCCGAACTTGCCCCCGAAGTCCTCGACCGGCTTCGAGGCTATGCCGGCCGGTTTCGTGACCTCTTTCGCCATGCCCCGCAATTCGCCTGGAGCGGCGTCTACCTCCGCGGCCTGCTCGAAGACGGCCAGCGCAAGAGCATCGAGCCCATGGTTGCCCGCGTCCCCTTGCCGCTGGACTTGGCGCACATCAAGGACCCCGAGCAAGCCCTGCAACAGTTCGTCAACCAGAGCCCCTGGGACGAGCAGGCGGTCGAGAAACGCTATCGCTCCGTGATGGCCGCACCGCTGGCCAGCCCCCGCGGGTTCTTCGTCATCGACGATACCGGCTTCCCCAAGCAGGGCCGGCACTCCGTCGGCGTGCAGCATCAATATTGCGGCCCGCTGGGGAAGAAGGCCAACTGCCAGGTCGCCGTCACGGTCCATTACGTCAGCCCCGAGGGGCACTTCCCCGCGGCCTTGCGGCTCTATCTGCCCGAGTCCTGGACGGCCGACCCGGCGCGGCTCGAGGCGGCGAAAGTCCCGGCGCCGTTCCGCGTCGAGAAGACCAAGGGGCAGATCGCCTTGGAGCTGCTGGACCAGGTCCTCAGTGAGGGCCTGCTGCCCGGCGACGTGGTCATCACCGATGCGGCCTATGGGGTCGCGCAGGGGTTTCGCGAGGGGCTGGCCCAGCGGCAGTTGTTCTACATCGCCGGGGTGACATCGGAGATGGTGGTCTTCACGGAGGAGCCCCGGTGGGTGTTGCCCCAGCCTTCGGCTCAGGGCCGACCGCGAACCAATCCCCGCCTGGCCGAGGAGAGCCCGCGTCCGATCTCTCTGGGGGAATTGGCCCGCCGCTTGCCCCGTCGGAAGGTGACCTGGCGGGAAGGGACCCAGGGGAAGCTCTCGGGGAAGTTCAGCTGGGTCCGGGTCTGGCCGGCGCAGGGCTGGCAACGGGGCGCGTGTGCGTCCGCGACACCGCTGTGGCTGTTGATCGAGGAGCAGGCCGACGGCAAGGTCCAGTTCGCCCTCTCGAACCTGCCGGCGAAGACGAGCCGGCTGAAGGCGGTCCGGCTCTGGAAGAGCCGCTGGCCGGTGGAGCAAGGCTACCAACAGATGAAGGAAGAGTTGGGCCTGGATCATTTCGAGGGCCGGTCGTGGCGCGGGTTCCATCACCACGCGTGCCTGGTGATGCTTGCCTATGGGTTCCTGGTCCTGGAGCAACTCCGCGCGAAGGAGGTCCCGGCAGTGCCGGGGGAAAAAAGTGGTGAGGCGCCGCGGATCACCGTGCCGGCGATCCGCCGGGCGCTCCAGGAGTTGCTGAACCCGCGAGCTAAACCGGATTGCGAGTATTGCAATCCGCATTACCACTTAATAATCGGATTTATACCGAGGCTAACGGAGTAGTATTAGTGATTACGGCGAAATAGATTGGAGCCTTCTTCTCAATCACAAAATTATTTTTGTCGATATATTCGCCGAAGCCGTGCGACCCAGCCTCGCGCCCATATCGGTGGCACTGTTAGTTTGTCGGTTCCGACGCCCGAGGCCCTCCCTCGGTCGCCTGTTTCAACGGCCCGGCACGGTCGCTCTCGGAGCCGTCGGCGCCGCATTGGTGCTGGGATTCTTGCAGTCCGGCGTCGAGGTATCAGTGGTCATACTCACGCGCTACTCGATTTCCGACTTCCCCTTTTCTGAGCCGTTGTCCGAGTGGTGGGCGATCCTGTCGTTTTCTTACATCCATCCCGATGAAGTTGCGCGGGTGGTGGCCGCATCATGGCTCATCTTGGCCGTGAGCGGGCGCTGGCGTCGCGAGGCTGATTGGATCGATCGCGCCGGGTGTATCCTGGGAGCGATGATAATCGGATCGATACCGATTGCCTTGATCTTTGATGCGTTGTCCAAATGATGAATAGAATCATCCTCCGTGCCCAATGACCGCGCCTCCAACATCAACGGGCTTCTGGACCGTCGGTCGGGTCGCCTGGGCCCTGGGGATCGCTACGGGCTTGGCCGTCCTGCTCACGCTGGATGACCCGGGGATCACGGTCGACGAGCCGCTCGACGTGCGGCCGGGGCGGACGTATATCGCGCTGCTCCGGGCGAAGGGGTGGCGGTTCTTCGAGCGGCCGGTCGTCGACCTCGCCTTCCGCGACAACGCCGAGCATCCGCCGCTGGGACGGTGGCTGTTGGGGCTGGCCTCGACACTGGGAGAGCCGTTCGAAACCGTGCTGGAGGGCGGGCCGGACCCGATCGGGCTGTATGTCCGGGCCGGCCGGGTGGCGCCGGCGGTGGCGTTCGCGGTGACGGTCGGGCTGGTGGCGCTGGCCGCCGGGCGGCGGTATGGTCAGGGCGCCGGGGCGGTCGCCGGGTTCGCATTGATCGCGATGCCGCGGGTGTTCGCTCATGCCCATCTCGGGGCGCTCGACACGTTCATTACCCTGTTCTGGACGCTCGCGCTGTTGACCGCCGCGCAGGCCGTCGAGCGCCCTCGCCCCGTGAGGTCGATGGTCGGGGCCGGGCTGGCGTGGGGCCTGGCGCTGCTGACGAAGATCCATGCCTGGCTGCTGCCGCCGATCGTCCTGGTTTGGGCGCTCGCTCGGCTGCGAACGGGCCGGGCGGTGGCGGCAGTGGCGGTGTGGGGATTG
>JADMIO010634650.1_pt1 | contig 14611 bp, 8 predicted proteins | sample 8958161 | NCBI WGS metagenome assembly JADMIO01 (sample SAMN16585339, study PRJNA669376) | soil metagenome | isolation source: Crop rotation soil | place: USA: Cullars Rotation, Alabama | collected 2011 | reverse complement strand
TCGCGGCCACTGGCTTGGGCTGGGTGGATTGGATGATCGTCGTGGCCTATCTCGGGGCAACTCTGGCTCTAGGCGCCTGGGTCGGCCGGCGCCAATCCAGCAGCTCGGAATATTTCACGGCCGCGACCACGCACATTCATCCGTTCCTGGTCGGCATCTCGCTCTACGCCTCGTTGCTCAGCACCATCTCCTATCTCGGAAAACCCGGCGAAATGGTGAGCCGCGGGCCCGTGGTGCTGATCGGGCAGATTATCTCGGTGCCCATCGCCTATTGCGTCGTGAGTGGGTGGATACTGCCGGCGATCATGCGGCAGCGGGTGACCAGTGCCTACGAATTGTTGGAGGCCCGGCTGGGCTCGACGGGCCGACTGCTCGGCGCCCTCCTCTTCGTGAAGCTCCGTCTGGTCTGGATGGGCCTGCTGGTCTACGTTTCCTCCACCGCGATTGCCGTGATTGTGGGTTTGGATCCAAAGTGGGTGCCGCTCGTGTCCGTCGTGATCGGAATCGTGCCGCTCATCTACACGTCGATGGGGGGATTACGCGCCGTGGTGCTGGCCAACGTCGCGCAGTTCTTCCTCCTTTTTATGGGAGCGATCGTGACGATCGTTCTCATCACCATTCGCTGCGAAGGTTTTTCGTGGTGGCCTTCGGGCTGGTCGCCCAACTGGGATACCCAGCCGGTCTTTAGCTTGGATCCTAATGTCCGGGTGACCGTCGTCGGGGCGATCGTCAGCGTGGTCGTCTGGCGGGTCTGCACCGCGGGCGGCGACCAAATGGCCATCCAGCATTACATGGCGACCCGGGATCTGAAGGCAGCCCGGCGATCCTATTTCGTGAATTCGGCGGCGATCGTCGGCGTTACGGTGGTGCTCGCGGTCCTGGGCCTGGCCTTGCTCGGATTTTTCTCGCGCTCCCCGGAACTGCTGGGCCCGGGCATGAACCTGCAGAAAAACGCCGACAGCGTTTTCCCTTACTTCGTGGCCAATTTGCTCCCGACGGGCATCGCCGGCTTGGTGGTGGCGGCGATCATCGCTGCATCGTCGGGCATGGATACCGGCGTGAATGCGGTCACCGCCGTGGTGATGCGGGACGGATTCGAGCGCTTCGGTTGGAGCCCGGGATCGGAGGAGCAGAAGGTCAGGCTGACCAAGTATGTCTCGTTCAGCATCGGTTTCGTGGTCGTCGGGGCCAGCCTGCTCGTGAAGCACGTCCCGGGGAATTTCATGGAGATGACCAACAAGCTCTCGAGCTTGGAGGCGACGACCATCTTCGGCCTGTTTTTCCTCGCCTTGTTCGTTCCCTGCGCGACCCCGTTGGGCGCGATCATCGGGGGCGTCTATGGTTTGACCGTCGCGGTGCTGGTCGCCTTCTGGGACGTCATCACCGGTCGTCCGCCGGTGAGTTTCCTCTACATCGGCATCGCCGGCCTCGTTTTCAACCTCGGGGTGGGTTATCTCGTGAGCCGCTTCGGACCGCACCGGGAAAACCGGGCCGCGACGCTCTGGAGCGGGGTCGTGCTGACGACCGTCCTGGTCATCGGCTCGGTTGCACTGATCGTGCGGGCATGAGCGCCACGGGTTTGAATGGGAAACGGGGAGGCGACTACGGTATGAGCGAGCAGAAGGAGGCTTGCCGCGCGGCCTTGGGCAGGCTGCGCATGGGTGAAGGGAGGGAGATGACTGCGTGGTTGCGCCGTCATCTCTTCGAGCACGTCCTGTCGTTTTGGGAGCGGCACGCGATGGATGAATGCGGCGGGATCGCCACCTGCGTTGCCGACGACGGAAAAATCCAGAGTGGCGACAAATGGATGTGGAGCCAATGGCGCGCGGTGTGGGTGTTTAGCCGCGTGTATCGTACGATTGACCCCGACCCGCGGTGGCTGCGCTATGCTCTCCACATCGCGGAATTCGCGACGCGGCACGCCTGGGATGGAACGCACTGGGCCTTGTTGGTGAACCGCGAGGGCAAGGTTTTGCGTGGGAATGAAAGCATTTACGTGCATGCGTTCGCGGTTTACGGGCTGGTGGAACTCTTTAAGGCCTCCGGCAACGAAGAGCACCTGCGCCTCGCCCGGCAGACGGCCGACTCGGCCTTGCAGGTGTTGGCGCTGCCCTACGGGCGCATCCCGCATTTTCCGTATCCGATCCCGGCCGGCGCGAAACCGCAGGGCTTGCCCATGGTCTGGTCGCTGACGCTCGCGGAGCTTGGTCAGGTCACCAGCGATGAGAAATATCTGCGGGCGGCGCGCGCGATGTCGGCGGAGATCTTTGAACAGTTTTACCGGCGCGATCTGGACGTGGGGTTGGAATTCATCGCTCAGGATGGCGGTTTGCTGGAGGGGCCCGAGGGCAGGGTGGTGGTGCCGGGTCATGTCATTGAGAACATGTGGTTTCAGATCCACGTGTCGCGGATCTTGGGGGCTGACGGGCCCCACGTGCCCCAGGCCTGCGCGATGGTGCTGCGGCATCTGGAGCTGGGCTGGGACCGGATTCACCAAGGCTTGCTGCTGGCGGTCGATCCACAGGGTGAATTGTCGAGCGGCTGGAAATTTCCGGACACCAAGCTTTGGTGGCCGCACACCGAGTCGCTCTACGCGACCCTCCTCGCGTGGCAGGAGACCGGCGATGCGCGGTTCTTCGGCTGGTACGAGCGACTTTGGGCGTTTTGCCTGGATAACTACGTGGAGTGGCGCCACGGCGAATGGCGTCAGAAGCTCAACCGCGATCTGTCCGTGCTGACGGGCACAGTCGTCCTGCCGGTCAAGGACCCCTTTCACCTGCCACGCAGTCTGATCCTGCAACTGGAGCTTCTGGGTTCCTCGCTTCAACCCAGCGCCTTCCTCGCAACTCCTCACGAATCATGAAAGTCCCCGGTCGTTTTTTCGCGTTTGTGTTCGCGCTGGTGTCCACGGTACGCGCGGAGCTGAAGCTTCCCGCCATCATCGGCGATCACATGGTGCTGCAGCAAAAGCAGTCCAATCCCATCTGGGGTTGGGACACTCCTGGCACACGCATCACCGTCACCTTTGCCGGCCAGAATCATGCCGCCGTGGCAGGTGCCGACGGCAAATGGACGGTGAAACTTGAACCCCTCCCGGCCAGCGCAGAGCCGCGCGAACTCCAGATCACAGGCTCCATCGATCGGAAGATCATGGATGTGCTGGTCGGCGAAGTTTGGGTGTGCGCAGGCCAGTCCAACATGGCTTGGCGCCTGGATCGCACCAACACCGGTGATATCGAAGGCGCTGCGACCAATCTGCCGCACCTGCGGCTGATTTCAGTGCCGGCGAAGGGCACGCAGGAACTCCAAACCGATTTCCAAGGCAAGTGGGAGGCCGCCAATCCGACCTCGGTCAAGGCGTTCAGCGCGGTGGGTTTCTTCTTCGGACGCTATCTGCAGCAGACGCTCGGTGTGCCGGTGGGGTTGATCAACAATGCGTGGGGCGGCACGTCGGCGGAGGCGTGGATTCGGCGTGAGTCGCTGGAGCGCAATCCCCGCTTCAGGTCGCTGATGGAGGCCACGGTGAAACGCGACGCCGAGGAACAAACCGAAGTAGGGCGGACCCGGTTCGCCGCGACCATGGCCAAATGGAAGGAAGACAGCCAGAAGGCGAGGGCGGAGGGCAGGCCTTCACCGAGCACGCCGCTGCCGTGGTTCACCGGCAAGGTTCGCGCGAGCAACGCCTTCGCGGGAGTTTTGTATCCGACCTTGGGTTACGGCATCAAGGGCGTGATCTGGTATCAGGGCGAAACCAACGCGACCCGGGCGCACGAATACGCCGATCTTTTCCCCTTCCTCATCACGGAGTGGCGTCGGGAGTGGGGCCAGGGCGACTTCCCCTTCTATTGGGTCCAACTCGCGAACTTCCATCCGCGCCAATCCGAGCCCGGTGACGCCGATTGGGCCGAGCTGCGTGAGTCCCAGACCAAGGCGCAGCGCCTGCCCCACACCGGCCAGGCGGTGATCATCGATCTGGGCGAAGGTCGCGACGTTCATCCGCGCAACAAATACGATGTGGCTTCCCGTCTCGTTCGTTGGGCCCTCGTCAAGGACTACGGCCTGAAGCTGCCGTACCGAAGCCCCGAATACAAATCTCTGCGCCTCGAGGGTTCCAAGGCCGTGGTGACGATCGATTGTTTCGGCAGCCGGCTGCGTGCTTTCGACGCGGAGGAGCCGCTTGGTTTCGCCGTCTGCGGCGCAGACAAGGTCTGGCGCTGGGCGAAGGGGAAAATCGTCGGCGCCAATCAAGTCGAGGTGTGGAGCGAGCAGGTGCCCGCGCCCATTGCCGTGCGTTACGCCTGGGCGAACAATCCCGTGTGTAATCTCTACAGCGCGGACGGCCTGCCGGTGACTCCGTTCCGCACCGACGATTTCAAGATGACCACGGAAGGACGGCTCCCATGACGATGGGACCGGAACGTTGCGGAGCGGAGTCGCACCAATGCTCAATGCTGGGCTGCAGCCTTTGTCGCCAGAATCGCTTCCACGAACTCCCTGGTGGCGCTCGCCGCATCGCCCTGGCCGGCGGGGAGCAAGCGGCACGGCAAACCCGCCGCATCGGCACGCGCCTTTAGCTCTACGCTGAAATTCGGGTGGTGAATTCCATGTGACGGATTTTTGGCTGGCGTCGTGAGATCGTTTCCGGGCAACAGGAGGAGTGGGGCGTCATTCTTGTCGACGTGGTCGAGCGGAGAGAACTCGTGGATGGCGGCGCGATACTTCTCGTAATGGTCCAGCATCTCCTGCGCGCTGCTCGCCCCGAAAGACTGGAAGATCATCCGGTGTTTGAGCGCCTCCGGCCCGACGTGCTCGAGGATCCAGCGGGGATCGAGCGTGGATTGGGCCAGAGTGGCCACGGCGGCCTGCGGCTTGCTGGATTCGCGGGCCACCGGGTCTCGGCTAGCTGGGTCGGCGAGATCGTCATGGAGCGCCAGCCATAGCGACGAACACGCGCCCGCCGAGCTTCCCATGCACACGATCCGCTTCGGATCGAGATTCCACTCGCGCGCTTGGGTGCGCGTGAACTGCAGGGCGCGCGCCGCGTCATGGAGCGGTGCCGGCAGAATATCCGTGTTCGTCAGGCGATAGCGGATGGATACGACCGAGATGCCACGTGCGAGCCAATCCTCCGCGGGCTCGGTCGGGTGAATGTCACCCGTATACCAGCCCCCGCCATGGATCTTGAAAATCACCGCCGTGGGTTTGTCGGATTTTGCAAGCCACACGTTCATGACGTTTCGTTCGTGCGGACCGTAGCGCACCTCCTTCAACGTGGGAGCAATCCCGGCCGACTTTGCCTTCTCCGCCGCAGTCGTGACGTTGGTTGCGAACGCGAAGGAAACGATCGCCATCAAAGCCAGCGTCAGAGAAGAGCGGATGCGGGTCATGGCGGGCAGTCTTCAGGCCAGAGCGCTGTGCAGAATCTCGATGGGATGAAACGCCACGCGGCCCGTGGCATCCTTGATTTGGTGCCGGCAGCTCGTCCCGGGCGCCGCGATCAACGTGGTCTTGGGCGTGGCGCGGACGGCAGGGAAAAGCACGAGCTCGCCGATTTGCTGCGAGAGCTTGAAATGCTCCTTTTCGTATCCAAACGAGCCCGCCATCCCGCAGCAGCCGGAGGGAATAAGCTGCACGCGGTGGTTCTCGGGCAGCTCCAGCATCTTCACTGTGGGGTTGAGCGATGAGAGCGCTTTCTGGTGGCAGTGGCCGTGCAGTTTGATGAGCCGCTGCTCGTTCTTGAACGAAGAGCGGCCAATCCGCCCGGCCGCGGCTTCGCGTGCGATGAATTCATCGATGAGCAACGCGTTCTTCGCGAGCGATTGCGCTGCGGTTTTCAGGTGCGCCGGCATCAGATCGGGAATCTCGTCGCGGAAACCAAGAATCGCGGACGGCTCGAGACCGATCAACGGCGCCTCCGCGGTGATCACGTCCTTCAACAGCTCGACATTGCGAATCGCCAGCTTCTGCGCCTCGCGCACGAGCCCTTTGGAAAATTGCGCCCGGCCGCTGGACACGTGCGACGGAATGATGACCTCATAACCGAGCCGGTTGAGCAGCTCGATGGCTTTGATGCCGACCACGGTGTCGTTGTAGTTCGTGAACTCGTCGCAGAAGAGATGCACGCGGCCGTGGCGGAAGGCGCCACCCCGGTTGGCGTGCCGAGTGTGCCAAGCGGAGAGTGTCGTCGTATGCAGCGTGGGCAAGCTGCGCTCGGGCGCGAACCCCGCGAAGCGCTTGAACGCCGCGGAGGTGGCCGAGTTCGTGAGCAGCCAGTTCGAGAGCTGCGGCGCGATCGCGGCGAGTTTCATGCTGCTCGTGAAATTGCCGATCAGCCGCGAGCGCAGCGGCACACCGTGCGCGTCATGGTAGTGCTGCTGCCATTCGGCCTTGAGCCGGGCGAGGTCGACATTCGAGGGGCACTCGGACTTGCAGCCTTTGCACGAGAGGCACAGGTCCATCACGGCTTTGACTTCCTGATTGTCCCACGCATCCGCGCCGGAGCGCGGGTGTGTGAGGGCATGGCGCAGCAGATTGGCTCGCGCCCGCGTGGTGTCCTGCTCATTGCGCGTGGCCATGTAGCTGGGGCACATGGTTCCGCCCATCAGCGCAGTTTTGCGGCACTCGCCCACGCCGGTGCATTTCTCCGTGGCGGCGATAATTCCCTTGGACGCGCTGAAATCGAAAATCGTGCGGTACTCGGGGTCGGCATGCCCGGGATCATGCCGCAGAAAGGTGTCCATCGGCGGCGTGTCGATGATCTTGCCCGGGTTCAGCACCCCGCGCGGATCGAAGGTCTGCTTCACGCGGCGCATCATGGCATAGCAGTCGTTGCCCACCATGAACCGGATGAACTCGCCGCGCAGCCGGCCGTCGCCGTGCTCGCCGGAGAGCGAGCCGCGATACTTTTTCACCAGCGCGGCGATGTCGGTGGCAATCGAGCGGAAGAACTTCAGGCCCTGGGGCGTCTTGAGATTGAAAAGCGGACGCGTGTGCAGCTCGCCCGCTCCGGCGTGCGCGTAGTAGACGGTGCTGATTCCGTACTTCGAACGGAGCAGCGCGTCGAAATCCGCGATGTAGGCGGGCAGATCCTCGACCGCGACCGCCGTGTCTTCCACGACTTCGCGCGGTTTGTCGTCGCCCTCCACATTGTTCATCAGTCCCTGGCCCGCACGACGCAGATCCCAGACCCGATCGACGTCCGGTCCCCAGACCGTGGGGAAGGCATACCCGAATCCTGCCGTCCGGCACTCGGCCTCGATGGCGGCAAATTTCGCCATCGCATCGGCTCGTTCGGCCTGGCGGAACTCGATGACGAGCACTGCGCCGGGATCGCCCTGCACAAAGAAACGGTTTTTTGCATGCTCAAGGTTCGCTTTCGTGCATTCGAGGATGTGCCGATCGATGAGCTCACAGCCAAAGGGCTTGTGCCGCATCGCGATCAAGGTGGCCTTTAGCGCGTCCTGAATCGTGGCAAAATGAGCGCACAGCAGCGCGCCCGGCGGCGGCAGCGGTTCGCAGTTGAGCTCGAATTCCACGCCAAAAAAGAGCGTGCCTTCGGAACCGGCGATGAGCCGGCAGAGGTTGAAGGGCTTCGCGGAGCCGGCTTCGAACACGCCGCAGTCCATCAGCGCGTCGAGGGCATAGCCGGTGTTGCGCCGCGTGACGGTGGGCTTCGGATAATTGTCGCGAATGAGCTGCCGATTCCGCGGTTCCGCGAGCAGATCGCGCACGAAGCAATAGATTCGGGTCTCGAGGGAATCGGCCGCGGCGCACTTCGCCGCGAATTCGTCGGCCGTCAGCGGCCCGAAGGTGACGGGCGATCCGTCGGCGAGAAAACCGCGCGCCGAGACGAGGTGATCGCGCGTGGTCCCGTAGACGATGGAATTGGCCCCACAGGAGTTGTTGCCCACCATGCCGCCGATCATCGCGCGGTTGGCGGTCGAGGTCTCCGGCGTGAAGAAAAGCCCATGCGGCTTGAGCGCGAGGTTGAGCTCGTTGCGCACGACGCCGGGCTGCACACGCACCCGGCGCGTCGTCGCGTCGATGTTGACGATGCGGTTGAGCTGCCGGCCCACGTCGACGACGATCCCCGAGCCGACGACCTGTCCGGCGAGCGATGTGCCGGCGGTGCGCGGAATCAGGCCCACGCCGTGTTCATTGGCGAAGCGCAGAAGCTCACGCACATCCTCTTCCGTTTGGGGAAACGCGACGGCCGTGGGCATCTCCTGATACTCCGAAGCGTCGGTGGCGTAGAGCACGCGCATCGCCTGATCGAAATGCAGCTCGCCTTGCAGCCGGGCGGCCAGTTTCTGCAGGTCAGGAGTGGAGATGGCCATGAGAAGGGGACGTTCCCGCAAGCGAAGATGACTTCACGGTGTTCGGTGGAGCAGCGAGTCGATGGCCGGGCGAACGGCGGTGGCAAAAGCGAAATAGCCGCTTTCGGAAAGATGTAGTCCGTCGGGCATCAACTCGGGCGGAATTTCGTCCGTGGTTTTGAGCAAGAGATGGCCCACGTCGAGAAACGCGATCCGCGAGCCGTCCGCGACGGCGGCGAGCCCGTGGTTGACCGCCGGAACTTCCCGGCGATAGCGCGAACCTGCGGCGCCGCGCGGGAGCAGTCCGAGCAGCAGGATTCGCGCGGTCGGGTGCTGTTGCTGAATCAGACGGCAGATTGCCTGCGCGCCCGCGACAATTTGGGCCGGCGTATTGGCCGGGGTGGGACGCTCCGTGCCCAGTCCGGAATCGAGATTGTTCGTGCCGATGAGCAGCACGATCAGCTTGGGGCTCAGCCCTTCGATCTCTCCATGCTGCAAACGCCACAACACCTGTTGGGTTCGGTCGCCGCTGGAGCCGAAACTCGCCGCCCGCAGCGGGGCCAAGTGGTGCTGCCACGCCTTCGCGCCGCTTCCACTCCAGCCTTCGGTGATCGAATCACCCACCCACAGTACGTCGATGCCACCCTCACGGGCGCGGGCTTTGTAGTGCTCGTGCCGCTTCATCCATTGCTCGGCCTGTTCGGGGGAATAGTCCTCCCGAAGGGATGGCACGAGGGCGCTCGTCAGGGCTCGCGGATCGACAACAGGAGAGGAGGTGGACGACATGGCTCGAACGCAGGACAACGGTGGCGATATCACCGACCGTTGCAGGCTTTAACCGGCGCTCCTCAACGTATCGTCCACCCACCGTCGACGACCAGGCTGTGCCCGGTGACGAACGAAGCGCTGTCCGTCAGAAGAAACAGCGTCGGCCCGACGATTTCGCTGTTGTGGCCGATGCGGTGCAGCACCGTTTTCTGCGCGAGCGCTGCGACGAAGGTGGCGTCGGCGCCCTGCCCGCCGGGCTTGGGAAAGGGTCCGGGCGTGACGCAGTTGAACCGGATTCCATTCGGTCCGTAGTGCGCGGCAAAATAGCGCGCGAGTTGCAGGACGGCCGCCTTGCACGCGCCGTATTCGATCGGGTTGGGGGACATTGGCGGGAGATAGATCGCGGAGTCCGGAGCCACGATGCCGTACATGCTCGCAAACAGCACGATGCTGCCCGAGCCGCGCGGCTTCATGCGGTCGGCCAGTGCTCGGCAGAAGGCGAACGTGGGCGGCAATGAAAGATCCAGCAGGCGCTGGAATCCCGCGATGGTCAGATCGGCCAGCGGCAGACCGCTCGCCGGCGGAACCGCGAGATGGGCGACGCCATCCGGCACTCCGAATCGCGCGATGGTGGACTCGACCAGACCCGGCGCGGCCTCCGCATTCGTGAGATCGACGGCGAGCGCGGTGGTATTCTTCAGTTGGTGCTCCTTGATCAGCGCTTCTCCGCGCCCGGCGAGATCCATGCAAATCACTTCGGCGCCTTCCGCGTCGAGCGCGCGCGTGATGGCCGAGCCGAGATAACCGGCGCCGCCGGTCACCCAGATTTTCTTTCCGGCGAGGGAATGCCATGGTTTCATGGTGCTATAAGATTGGAGAGGGGAGGGAAGCGTTACGCATAGGTGGAGGTTGCCCGCGGTTTGAGCCGTGTGGGCAACGCGTCGATGTGTCCACGCACCGTCTGGAGCCGCTGCTTGATGGCTCCGGCCAGCGAAGTCACGTCCGCGCCAATTCCGATCAAACTATATCCCTCCTCCACCAGCTCTGAGAAAGGCGCGATAAGCCCGGCCGTCATGGCAAATTTTCCGTGGGCGCACGCGGCGGCGGCGACGCGCTTCCGTGCGGCGATCACTTCCGGGGCGTCGAGCTTTCCCGGCTTGCCGAGGCGATGGCTGAAGTCGCCGGGACCGAAGAGCAGGCCGTCGAATCCGGGCACGGCGGCGATTTTTTCCACTTCCTCCAGCGCCTCAGGTGACTCGATTTGGAGAATGACGAGCCGATCCTCGTTCGAGAAGCGCAGGTACTCATCGAGAGGGAGCAGGCAGAATTGCCCGTCCACATTGCCGCCATCGAGGGCGCGCCGGCCCACCGGGTGGAAGCGCACCCAGTCCACGATCTGCCGCGCCTCCGCCTCGCTGGCGACGTGCGGCACGATGATGCCGGTCGCGCCGGCTTCGAAGGGCCGGATGTAGTCGCTGTAGCTGCCCCGGCCCACGCGCACCAACGTATCGATACCGTGGATGCGCGCGGCGCGGATTTGATGCTCGAGGCTCAACCAGTCATTGGGCACGTGTTCCGTGCAGAGCCATACGGAGTCGATGCCGCAGAGCCCGGCGATTTCGACGACCCGTGGCTCGGAGAGATTGATCTTCAGGACCGTCGGGAGCTGTCCGGCCTGGAGTAGTTTTCGAATCCGGCTGGGAGAGGGTTTCATGAGGTGGGGATATCCTTGCAGTAAGTCGCAGCATCTCTGTGGTCGCTGGCGGCGGCACCGCCGGCCGACTGGAGAAATTCATTGCGCAAAAGGAAAATGTAATTCAGCGATAATGTATACACGTACTTCTGCTGCCATGAAGAATGTCAACTCCGATATCGCCTACGCCTACATCCGAAAGAACATCCTCAACGGCACCTTTCGCCCAGGTCAGGCCTTGCTGACGAATGATCTTTCGACGGAAATCGGCGTAAGCCGCACACCCGTGCGCGATGCCTTGCGACAACTCGAGGCCGACGGACTGGTGACGATTCGTGCCCACCGCGGCGCTGCCGTCAAAAGCATGGAATTCAAAGAGTACCGCGACATGTGCGGGATGCGGCTGGCGCTGGAAACCTATGCGGCGAGTGAAGCCGCTGAGAATCGAACCGGCGACGAATTGCGCGAAATGAAGCAGGCGCTCGAGGCGATGCGTGTCCTGACGGCCAAACTGGCCAGCGCGCCTGGCGACGACAAGTCGATCATCGAACAGCTCCGGCATGAAGACGTTCGGTTTCACATCGCGATCATCACTGCCGCCAAGAACGAACTCCTGAAGAAAGATGTGCTGCGCCTGCACATCATCAGCCGGGTGGTGGCGGGCCTTCAGCCTCAGGCCGCCGCCGCAAAGTCGTTCAAGGATGTGCATCGGAAGGAAGTTCAAGCCTGTCACGACGAAATCTTCCAGGCGATCGAACGGGGTGATGCCACCGCGGCGGGCGCCGCCATGCGCCGCCACATCCAGGACATCATCGACATCAGCATGCGCAACCTGACCGGCGGCCAGTTCAACGCGACGTCGCGCGAGCTCTCGGAAGAAGAGCTCAGCTACACCACGTAGGCGAAGAGCTCATGTGGCTTGGAAGTAGGGCGGGTCTCTGACCCCCCTTCGGAACAATCTACCCCGCGAAGGGGGACGGGTCGGAGACCCGCCCTACCCGTGAAGCGCGCCGCCGAGAGCGCGTTGCAAGCCACTGTATACATCTGCGCGCGCTTTTCCTGCCTGCCCGTCGCTTAGCCGCCCACCCACGAATGGCTTACCGACGCCCGATTTTCCTGCTCCTCAGCCGGCGGCGAGCATGAAAACTGCTTGACGAGTGTGCATGACGCCTAACATGTATACTCTTAGCCTTCTCCGTTGTCTCAGCCCTCAACCAACGCTCCTCGGGCGCACCCTGTGTTTGATGCCCCGCCGGGCGGCTGGCTCGGGATTCCTTCTAACCCCACTTGATGTCATGCGCTCTCCGTTTCTTAGCTATGCGTGCCGTTCGCTCCGTTTCTGCGTTTTTGTCTGTGGCTTTCTTGGTTGGTGTTTTCTGGCGTCTGCTCAAACGGCTGGCGGTGCGATCGAGGGACGCGTGTTGAACGCCTCGACGGGTAATTTCCTGAATAGCGCCCGCGTCTCGATCAGCGGAACGTCCCTCGAGACCCTGACGAACGCCACGGGCGAGTACCGCTTCATCAACGTGCCCGCGGGATCGGTCACGCTGGTCGCCCAATTCCTCGGCCTCGAGCCGCAGTCGGCCACGCTCCGCGTCAGCTCCGGTGCCACCGCCACGCAGGACTTCAACCTCAGCCTCGCGTCAGGTCTGGATGCAAAAGACAGTAAGACCGTCGTCCTCGACACGCTGACGGTGACGGGGCAATCGTTGAGCGCGCAGGCGGTTGCCCTCACCGAGCAGCGGAACGCGCCGAACATCAAAAACGTCATCAGCCCGAGCGAGTTTGTCGATCAGGCCGAGGGCAATATCGGGGAGTTCATCAAATTTGTCCCCGGGCTCGACTTGCAGTACAATCCCTTCAGCCCGCAGTTCGTGACGATTCGCGGCATGCCGGCCAGCGGCACCCTGATCCAGTTCGATGGCACGCCCACGGCGCCCGCGCTGAGCGGCACCAGTCGCGCGTTCGACATGAACACCGCGGCCAATGCGAACATCGATCGGATCGAGATTTCCAAGGTGCCTACGCCGGACATGCCGGCCAATGCGGTGGGCGGTTCGATCAATGTGATCTCGAAAACGGGGTTCAGCCGGAAGACGCCCCTCTTCAGCTATAACGGCTACGCCACTTACAACGCCATGGAGGGCGAGTTCGATCCGAGCCTCCGCAAGGTGGCGGGCCCCGATCCGAAATCGAGCCAGCGCCCGGTGGGGCTGGCGTACGACCTCTCGTACATTTTGCCGCTCAACAAACACCTCGGCTTCACCTTCGCCCTTTCGCGTGCTCCCCGCTACAACGAGATCGAGTATCGCTCGCCTACCTGGAACACCAACACGGGCCTGCTCAATGCGTACCAGAACAACGAGCTCGTTTCGTTTGTGGATATTCGCACGGCCAAGGCGACCGTCGATTGGAAGTTCGGCCAGCACAGTACGGTCCAGGCCAGCTACTACGACATGGATCGCCGCAGTCTGACGCGGCAGGGCTTCTCTCAATTCACCCCTGGCGCGGGCGCGACCGGCGATTATACTTTCATCCAGGGCGCCGCCACTGCGGTGGGCAGCGTCGCGCAGAACCTGAGCGGCAACCAGCAGTATCGCACGCTGGAGCAGGCGTCGCTCAAGTACCGTTTCGATGGTCCGGTGTGGAAGTTCGATGCCTACGCGTCGCGCGCGAACGGCGGCGCCGATTTCAAGGACATCGACGATGGCTTTTTTGGCACCGTGGCGGCCAATCGCACCGGTCTGGTCATCCGGGCCGAGGGTCTCAATCGCATCGTGGATCGGGATATCCCCAAACTCACCGTCACTCGGCTCGGCGCCCCGGTCAGCGCGTACGACGCCACGGACTTTTCGATCAACTCGGCCACCAGCGCCGCTTCTTCGTCGAAGAATAAGACGAGCAGCTATGGGCTCAACGTCTCACGCGATCTCGGCCTGGTTTTCCCGACCCAAGTGAAACTCGGATACTATGGCGAGATCATGGAGCGGGACAATCACGGCGGCACGCTGACTTGGACCTTCAATCCTCCCGGCGGCGCCGCGGGCCGCACGGCGTCGAATTTCAACGTCTTCAACGACCCCTATTCGCAGCGGGCTCCGTTGACCGACACGTCAGGCCACGCGGTCTACTCGCGGTACGTCAGCATGGCCAAGCTCTACGATCTCTACCGGGCGAATCCATCGTGGTTCACGCTCAACGAAGCGGCCGCGTACACCAATAACGTCAACGCCTCGCTGGCCCTGAAGGAGACCATCACCGCGTTCTATGGGCGGGTCGATAGCAAGTTCATCGAGAACAAGCTGTGGCTGGTCGCCGGGGTTCGCTACGAGAAGACCGAGGATGACGGGCACGGGCCGCTCAATGATATCGGCGCCATCTATCAGCACGACGCCACCGGCAAGCTCATCCGCAATGCCAACGGCCAGCTCGTCCGCATCACCACCGACGCGCTGGCCACGGCCCGCCTCCAGTACAAGGAGCGGGCCGCGTCCAAGACGACGAGCTACAACGATCTCTATCCGAGTCTGAACGCGAGCTATTCGTTCACCGATCGCATCGTCGCCCGCTTCGGCTATGCGCGCACCATCGGCCGGCCGGAATTGGGCGACATCATCCCGAGTATCATTGTCAGCGATCCGAACCTCGATGTCTCGACGCGCCGGATCACCGCGGTGGATGGCAGCTTGAAGCCCTGGACCGCGGACAACTACGATCTCACCTTCGAGATCTACGATCTGCTCGGCGCCACCGCATCCGTCAGTCTCTTCCAGAAGAACATCAAGAATTTCTTCGTCGATTCGGAGACGCAGGTCACGGCGGACGAGCTGCGTGA
>JADMIO011667596.1_pt1 | contig 14613 bp, 12 predicted proteins | sample 8958161 | NCBI WGS metagenome assembly JADMIO01 (sample SAMN16585339, study PRJNA669376) | soil metagenome | isolation source: Crop rotation soil | place: USA: Cullars Rotation, Alabama | collected 2011 | reverse complement strand
GAAAGCCGGTCGTGACGTCGCGATGCTCAATGCACTGACAAGGACGGCGAGAATGCTGCTCAGGACGGCGCGCCGGTATAGGCGCCCACGCCGTAGATACCGGTCTGCGACGGTGCGCCGCTGGTGAAGTTGAGCTTCGCCTTCGCCCAGCCGGACATCGGCACGGTGCAGATGGCGGAATACGTGCCGCCGGCTGACTCGGTCACCGCCTTGTCCGTTCCGGTCGTGGCGCCCGGATTGATGCACGTGATGGTGAGGTTTGCCTGGAGTCCCGTGACCGGGGTGCGCGTCCCGTCCGGGTTCGCGGCAGCCTGCATTACGTAGAACTTCATGGTGACGTTATCGCCGGGCTTCGTAATGCCGGGCGACGGCTCGAACTCCACCCGCCAGGTGGTTCCGGTGACGTCGAAATGCTGGCGGACCGGGGCTGACGTCCCGGTGGGGGCAGAGAGAACCTGGACGCCCGCATCGCCCGGGCGATGTCCGACGAGGCGGTAGTTGAACGTCCCGGCCACCGGCCAGTAGAGCACGCTGCTGTACGTATTGCTGGCGCTCTGGAAGGCGAGGTCCCCCAGCCGGGTCCAGGTGCTGGTCCCGACCGCGGCAAACTCCACCCGCATGGTGTCGAAGTCCGCGACGACCCGCTTGGTGTCGCCGGTGGTGGTGACCGCGGCGGTGTACGTGACCGGGGACTCGTAGATGTGAATGTGGCCCGCGTTGGTCTGGAACACGACATCCAGCGGTGCACCGGTTTCGACGCCCACATTCTCGTTGCAGGCGGCGGCCGGCAGGGCCAGGGCTGCCAGGACGATCAGCTTGCGGTACATGGTCTCCTCCATGGGTGTGCAGTCAGGGTCAGAAACGCGTATTGACGCTCAGGTGCGCCGTGCGCGGGGAAATCGGGTTGACGGCCCCCGAGGCCCGCAGCTCCGGCGCCCTGGTGTTCAGGATGTTGTCCATGCCAAGGGTCAGCTCGATGCGGTCGGTCAGCCGGGCACCGGCCTGCATGTTGGTGACAGCGAACGCATCGGTTTTTTCGTCGGGCTCGCCCAGCGGGACGTACGGTCCCATGACGGTCGCCCAGGTATTGAGCCAGAGCGTGGGGGTCGGGCGGATCGTGAAGCCCGCCCGGCCGGAATAGTCGGCCACACCGCCCACCCGGGCGCTGTTGCCCACGTCGTGCATCAGCTTCGCGGGACTCGCCGTTTCCGTGCCGCCGGTGACGCTGAGCAGCGGAGGCATGATGCGGGCGCTGCCGGCCAGGCCGGCCGTGTCCGTCAGGAAGAACACGCCTTTCGTGTTGAAGGTGACGTGCGCTTCCAGCTCCAGCTGGGGCGCGACGCGCGCCTTCATCTCCGCCTCGATGCCTTCCCGCGTGCTGTGCCCGCTGTTCTCGTTCAGCAGCGTCACGGGGTTGTAGACGAACTCGTTGCGGGTATCGAGCCGGAAAAACGCCAGTGAGCCGTCGAACTTCTTCACCGAGAAGCGGCCGCCGGCCTCGTACGCCCACTCGGTGACCGGCGGCTTGGTGGGATCGGTGATGGTGCCGGGCGCGTTGCGGAAGCCGCGGGCCGCGGAAGCGTAGAACTGCAGCTCGCCCGTCGCGTAGTAGACCGCGCCGAACTTGGGCTGCGGGACGATCTGTGATTCGGCGGGCCGCTTGAGCAGCGTCACCTGGTCGGTGACCTGGGGCTGCAGCGCCTCGACCCGGGCCGCGGTCTCCAGCCGCAGTTTCCGCCCGAACGTCTTCGACACGCCCAGGATGCCCGCTTCCGACGTGAATACGCCCTTCACCCGGATGAGGGTGACGTCACGCCGCCGCGCGACTGAGGCCCAGCGGTTGTACCGGCTGAGCTGCCACTGCGCATCCACGCCGGCGGTGATTTCCGCTGAGCCCAGGGTCCACTTGCCGACCGACTTGGCACCGGCGCCGCCCCGGTTGTCCAGCTCCTCCGACTGGGTCCCGATGCCTTCCCCCTCGCCCCCGAGCTCGGGGATCGTGAGGTAGAGCTGCCAGCGGCTGCCGTAGCCCCAGGCCACGTTCTGCCACTGGAAGTTCGAGCGGCTCACCACGGCCGAAAGACGTCCTTGGTAGCGCCGCTTGGTGCCGCCGTCGGTCGGATCGGTGGCTCCCGTCAGCTCGCCGGCGTTGAACTGGTCGAGCGTCAGGAAACCGGGAGAGTCCCACTTGGTGCCGTAGTACTGCAGGCCGAGATCCACGAGGAAATCAGGCGTCACGCGGCGGTTGATTCGTCCAACGACCTGGGCCGCGCCGTACGCGCTGTTGTCCCGCCATCCGTCGCTGTGCGCGGCGTGCGCCCCGAAGAACGCTCCCCATGCGCCTTTCTCGAAGCCCGTCGTGAGGGTGCCGGCGCCGTAGATGTGGCTGCCACCTTCGGCCTGGAAATTCGTCTGCCGAGTGCTGGCCTGGGTGGTGACGTTCACCGCGCCTCCGGACGCGAAGTTTCCGAACAGCGGGCTGATCGGGCCCTTCACGACCTGCACGTCGGCGAGCGCGCCGGGGAAGATGAGGTTCCAGTCCGCGTACCCTTCGCCATGCCCGTTGATCGGCTCGTTGATGGGCACGCCGTCGAGCGTGAGGGCCACGTCGCCGGAGTGGTCGGAGGTGAACCCGCGGATCACGGCATCGCTGGCGAACCCGGGACCCTGGCCCTGTTCGTGCACTTCGAGACCGGTGGCCTCGCGGACGAGATCCCACGGGTCCTTGGCATGGACCTGCTTGATCTGCCGCAGGGTCACGGCCGTCACGTTGGCCGTTCCGACCAGGGGAACCTTTTGCAGCTCGGAGAGGTCGTAGGTCCGCTGTCCCTGGTCCTGCAATGCTTCGACCGTCAGGGCGTCCACGGTGATCGGGGCGGCGAGGAGGTGCAGGTCGAGCTCGACATCCCGGCCATTCACGACCTGGACGGTGCGCCGTTCCGGCCGGTACCCGATGCGCCGGGCTTCGACCACGTACGTGCCCGCCGGCAACGGCCCGAGGATGAACTCCCCCCGATCGTTGGTCGGCGCGGTGAACGGCGTTTCCAGGACACGAACGGTCCCGCCCGGAATCGGCTCTTCAGCGAGGTGCGCGGTGTCGTTCGCGATGGACTGGAAAAGCCCGCCCACGATGCGACCACCCGTCCCGTTTTGTGCCTGCAACGCGGCCGGCGCCAGGAACAGCGCCAACGCGATCTGAATCCATTTCTGCACGGATCACTCCCAGCTACACGTCACCTGTGACAGGCACGCGCGGCGCCGTGAAGGCGTCGCGTGCCAGCGGTTGTTACGACGTGGAGCTAGGCCCGGGGAGGGGGTGTGGCGAACTCGGGAACTGCGGATGCGACGGTCGTCGCGACCATTTGCCGGGTCACGGTGACCGGTACCTCTACCGACGGGGGAGCGGGGAAGTCCGCCGGGACGAACATCGCCACCAGGAGCTGCGGGGTGCCGCAGTTTTCCGGGGACGAGAGCTTGTTGCCCGCGACGTGATGGCCGACCGGGTGGTCGTCCATCATGCCGTCATGCATGTGATGCACCGCTTCCTTCGTGAGCGCGCAGGAAAGGCCGCACGGCAGGGCATTCGCCGTGGCCACCTGGGCCCAGAGAAGGAAGAGGAACATCGCGCCGGCTCGGCGCATGACGGAACGTCGCATGATGACCTTAAAGTAGGGTCCAGTCCCGGAGCGGGCAAGAGAATAACCCCCCCCGCCCGGCTAAAGTTGCAACGTCACCTTCTGATGAAGCACGCTGTCCTCGTCGCCCACCAGGAACATCTCGAACAGGTTGTCCGGCCAGGTGTTCTCCATCTCGGTCACGAGGAGCCGCGGGTTACGGAGATTGGAGGGCAGCTCGAAATACAGCCGCGCCGTGTAGGATTTTCCCGCTTCGATCGGATGGGACAGCGGCTGACCGTCTTCGGCTGCCTTGAGCGGGAAGAAGACCTTGCCCTGGTCGTCGATGATCCTGATGCCGGGGCGGTGAAGCGTCAGGGTCTCCCGCTTCGCGTCATTGCCGACCTTCACGACCACTACGAAGACGTCGAGCCCGGCCGAGTCGTTGGGGGCTGAGGTCGGGACGCGGGCCAGGTTCTCGATCGAGACGTTCAGGTGGCAGTCGAAGTAGAATCCGCAGAAATGCTTCGCCTGCCCGCGGGCGAGCTCCTGCTCGTGGCTGGTGAGGGAGACGCCGATGACGAGGGCCAGGTATGCGGCGATCCACCCGGCGAGTCCCAAGCCCCACATAGCGGCACGATCCTGGTTTTTCCGGGCCAAGGCGACCGCGAAGGCCGCCACGCCGGCGATCAGGCCGAGCGCGAAGGCGAGCTGCAGGAGGACGTTCAGCGGGCTCCAGTTCATCAGTACGTTGCCCAGTTATCGACCCAGCCGTTGGTGATCGGCGCGAAGCCGGTGAGTCGCGCCATCGTCTGGCGGATCCGGCAGGAGTTGTACTGGATCGTGAGGGGCCGGGTGGCGACGTCGGCCTTGGTGCCCGCATTGTTCAGGCCTTCGATCACCATACCCTGGATCGTGCTCCCGCCGCTCCAGCAGGTACCGAAAATGAAAAGACCGCAGGCGTTGAAGTTGATTTTACCTCCCGCGATGATGATTCCCTTCCACGTCGCGGTGCTGCCCGTAAGCGTCAGGTCTCCCGTCACGATCAGGAGGCCCGTGCCATTCAGGCCGCTGATCGTGTTATTGCCGGTCAGGAGCTGCGAGGAATAGGTGGCATCGCCGGACTGATAGCTGGTGTAATCCGCGGCGAATCCCCCCCCGGTGATCGTGCTCCAGTCGATGTTGGTCAGGGTGATCACGCTGGACGAGCTGACGCTGTCCGCGACCGCGGGAGATCCCGCGACCGAGTACTGCGCGCCGGACAGGCCCGGGTCGCCGCCGGTCCTGGTGTGAATGCCGGCTGTGGTCGAGGCGCCGCAGCTGGCGGAGTCGACGCCATTGATCGTTACCGCCTGGCCGGCCGCGTTCTTCTGCAGGCCATCCGCCGCCGTCAGGGCTCCCCGTACGTCTATCTGGCCGGTCTGCCACTGGGCGAATTGCGCGACCGTGCGGGTTGCCGCCGGATCGGCCCCCTGGGTCGGGACGATCACGTGACCCACGGACCGGACGATGAACGTCCAGTTTGCGAGGGTGTCGGATGGCCGGCGTATCACGCGGGCGATCACGTCGCCATAGCCGCCCGTCACGTTGATCCGGGTGGAATCGCCGTCGGCCGGCCGGCTGGCGGCGGTCCCCAGGTAGCTCTGGAGCGCCGCGCGGGCGATCGTGAGCGCATCCACGTTGTCACCACTGTATTCCGCTACCCGTCGGTCGGACTGCACCTTGGTAAAGGCTGCGGTCAGCATCAGCGTGAGCAGCGAAATGAGGAAGAGCGTGAGCGGCAGGGCAAAGCCGCGGCGTGTCGTGCGACGCATCAGCTGACCTTATTCCCGAAGCGCACGCGGGTCTTGAGAGGAAACATCTGATAGCTGCTCGACCCCTGCGGTTTGTTCTCGCTCGCGGCGAACAGCCGCAGCTCGACGCCCCGGATCGAGTCCAGGCCGGTTCCCGTCACTGCGGAAGTCGTCAGGGTCATCGTCGCGGACTTCGCGCCTCCCATCAGGTACGCGAAGCGGGCGCTGGTATCAAACGGCGTGACGAGCTCCTCCGCGGTTCCTCCGTTGGGCAGGCGCCACAGCCCGATACGTCCGGAGAGGTCCGTGGACGCCGCGAATTTGTAGGTCACGCGCTGGTAGATGGTGATCACCGACAGCGATTCGGGCATGACGGCCGCCGAGGCCACGGTAAGGCGGATGAGCTTGCCGCCGGTGATCTGGCGGACGCTATCCTGGTGACAGTACGAGGTGTCCGATGCCGCGGCGGAGGCGACGGTGGTCGTCCCCGTCAGTCGTTTGACGTACCCGGTCCGCTGTCTCCAGAAGACCCCGGGCGAAATCAGGTTTGCCCAGGCGACGGAATCCACGGGCAGCAGCGTGACCACCTTGACGGTCCCGCTCACGGAGCGGCAGGCGGTTCCGAACGCGATCGGAACCCGGACAGTGAGGCTGTCGCGGGTCGCGGCCACGACGCTGGAGTCCCCCACGACCGAAAGCTCCGAGACGATGGTGTTGAGCGCCGCACGCGCGGCCTGGCGGGAGCTCAGCATGGCGTCCTGCTTGCTGACGAAGCGGGAGTCATTCATGAGGATGCGCGTGAGTGCCACGCCGAGGATGCCCATGACCGTCAGCCCGAGGACCAATTCGGTGATCGTGAAGCCGCGCCGGGTCATCGGATCTTCAGTGGCGCAGTCGAAAGCGGCTTGGCGCGGATCACGGTGATCGTGTCTGAAATCACCCGGTTTGACGATGCGACCGAGCTCAATGGGCGGATCACGATCGTAAGAACCCGGCTGTTACCCGATGTCGTATAGCTCATGTAGCGCTGGTAAACGAGCTGTCCCACCGTGTCATTCCCGCCCCAGCCAACCTGTACCGGGATACTGTCCCACGGCATGTTCTGGCCCCATCCCGCTGCGGTGTTCACCGCCGCACTCCGGTAGGCCACCTGCGTCGCCACCCGGGTGTGCCTGCCCACCTGGAACATCAATCCGCCGAGCGCCACAAGCACCACCGAGAGCAGCGTCAGCGCGATGACGATCTCCACGAGCCCGACGCCCCGCCCGGCGCCCTCAGGCCGAGAGGACCCGCACCTGGCCGGCGCGGGTGAACTTGACGGTCTTGTGGTATCCGTGGATGCCAAGAGTGAACGTGGTGGCCGTGGTCGAGGCGCCAGTCGAAAAGATCTGGACCGTATTGCTGGGGCTTCCAGTGAATTCGTCAAGCGAGTAATCCGTGCTCGCGCCGAGGTATCGAGTGCGAAAAACTTGCGTCGCATCCGCCCGGTCGCGGATCACGTACGACTTCGTGGCGGTCGTCAGGATCACGACCACCGGCTTTCGCTGGCGCGCGGCGACCACCTGGGCAAACTGGAGGTCGGCCGCCAGCACCGACGCAGCTGCGTTTACCTTCCCGTGCTCCAGCGCCGGCTGCAACTTGAAGTATGACAGGACTGTCAGGATGCTGATAGCAAAGATCACGATTACCAGCTCCACCAAAGTGTAGCCGGGATCGCGCCGACGGTCTGTGACCTTCATCGGATGGGACATTAGGCAATTGAAATGCCGGTTCTGGGCCAGCAAGATAGCACCTTGCGGTACTTGGAGTTAGGCCTTCACCCCGCGTTTCCCGCTCAAGCCTCGGAGTCACAAGCACTTGCAAAACGAGCGACCGACCCACGAAGTGCTCGACCGGCTTAACCGGATTCCCCACCACCCCTTGGGGCACTACCCCACCCCGGTCGAGGAGCTAGGACGTCTGCGACAGGCCCTCGGGCCGGACGCGCCGAAGCTGCTGGTCAAGCGCGACGACGCCATCTCGTTCGCGTTCGGCGGAAACAAGGTTCGCAAGCTCGAGATGGTGCTGCCGGAGGCCTTTGCCCGCGGCGCCGATACGCTCGTCACCGTCGGCGGGGTGCATTCCAACCACGTCCGCGTCACCGCGTCGGCCGCGGCCCGCACCGGGCTGGCGTGCGTGCTCATCATCAATGGCGCGAAGCCGAAGAAACTCTCCGGCAACGCGCTGCTCGACCAGCTTTCCGGCGCCACGATTCACTACGTGCCTTCCCGGGCGGACCGGGTGCCGCGGATGCGAGCGGTGATCCAGGAGATCGAGCGCGCCGGGCGCCGCCCATATGAGGTGCCCCTCGGCGCGTCCACTCCCCTCGGCGCGCTGGGCTATGCCCGCGCCATGCACGAGCTCGTGGAGCAGGGAGTGCGCCCTGACGCGATCGTGCTCTCCTCATCGTCGGGTGGGACGCTGGCCGGGGTCGTGGCGGGCGTCGAGCTGTGCGGCCTGCGCACCCGGGTCACCGCGGTGAGCCCGGACGATCCCGCGGCCGACATCGCGGCCACGGCCCAGAAGATCATCGAGGGCATGGGGCCGCTGCTGGGGCTGGACGGCCCGGCGTTCGCCCGCCGCGCGAAGATCAGCGTGGACGACAGATTCATCGGCGAAGGCTATGGAATTCCCACGGCCGCGTCGCGGGAAGCGATCGACCTGGCCGCGAAATCCGAGGCGCTGTATCTCGATCCGACCTATACCGCGAAGGCGATGGCGGGACTGATCAGCTACGTCCGGGAGGGGCGCTTCGCAAAGTCAGAAACGGTGCTGTTCTGGCATACGGGGGGACAGGTCGAGCTCGTGAGCTGAATACCTGATTGTGGATTTCGGAATTCGGATTGCGGAAGGGTCAAATCCCCAATCCGCAATCCAAAATCCGCAATCGTCCTAGTCAGCTGCCCCGTACGCCTCCTGGGCCGGGTGTGCCGCCTTGCGGCGGAACTTGGAAGCGGCCCACGACTGGAACCCATCCATGTAGGTGTAGATCACCGGTGTCACGTACAGCGTGATCATCTGGGAAAACGCCAGGCCGCCGACCACCGCGATGCCGAGCGGCCGCCGCGACTCGGCCCCCGCGCCAAACCCGATGGCGATGGGGAGTGTCCCCATCAGCGCGCACATCGTCGTCATCATGATCGGGCGGAACCGGACCAGGCACGCCTCCACCGCCGCCTCGGCGGCGTTCTTGTTGTCCTTGCGCTGCGCTTCCAGCGCGAAGTCGATCATCATGATGGCGTTCTTCTTGACCAGCCCCACCAGGAGGATCAGTCCGACGTACGAATAGATGTTCAGGTCGGTCCGGAAGATCAGCAGCGTGAGCAGCGCGCCGAAGACGGCGAACGGCAGGCCGGAAAGAATCGTGAGCGGGTGAATGAAGCTCTCGTAGAGGACGCCCAGCACCAGGTAAATCACCGCGATCGCGACCAGCAGGAGGAACGCGAGGCCACTCTGGGAATCCTGGAAGGCCTGCGCGGTTCCGGAGAACGCGGTGCTGATCGTCGCGGGCAGTGTGCGGTCACCCAGGCGCTGGACCTCGGCCACGGCGTCACCCAGCGACACGCCCTCGCGGATGTTGAACGAGAGGGTGACCGAGGGCAGCTGGCCCGAGTGGTTGATCGTATTCGGGCCCATGGTCGGGGTGATCTTCGCCACCGAGCCGAGCGGCACGAGCGCCCCCGTGCGGGAGCGCACGTGGATCAGGTTGATGGATGACGGATCCTTCTGGAACTCGGGCAGGAGCTCCAGCATGACCGGGTGATCGTTGTTGGCGCCGAAGATCGTGGAGATCTGGCGGGAGCCATACGCGTTGTAGAGCGCGTTCTGCACCTGGTCGATCCCGAGGCCGAGCGATGCCGCGCGGTCGCGATCCACCTCCACCGTGAGCTGCGGGTTGCGAAGCTGCAGGTCGGTGGTGACGTCGGTCAGGTCGTCCAGGTCGCGCAGCTTGCTCTCCAGGATGCCGGCGTACTGGTAGAGCAATTCGATGTCGGGACTCTGGAGCGTGAACTGGTACGGGCTCTTGGTGCTCCGCCCGCCGATGCGGATCGCCGGCGGGTTGCTGAGAAAGACGCGCACCCCGGCTACGCGTGACAGACCCGCGTTGATACGGCGCAGGATCTTGTCGATATCGTCACGCTGGTTGCGCGGCTTGAAGTAGACACTGAGGCGGCCCTCGTTGCTCGAGCCGCCGAACGCGCCGCCGCCGCCGCTCGACGTCATGACGCTGGCGACTCCCGGGTCCTTCTTGGCGACCGCCGTCACGGCGTCGAGCCGCGCGACCATCTCCTCCCAGCCGATTCCCTGGACCGCCTCCACCTGGCCATAGACTGCGCCCTGGTCGGAATTGGGAATGAATCCCTTCGGCACCAGGACGAAGAGCACGCCCGTCCCGGCCAGGATGCCGGCCGAGAAGGCCATCGTGGTCTTCCGGTGGTTCATGACCCAGTGGAGCGTCCGCTCGTACCAGCCGAGGACGCCCAGGTACACGTTCTCCGAGGCGTTGTAGAACCGCCCGTGGTGCTCCTCGTGGTGGGGCTTGAGGAACAGGGAGCACAGCATCGGCGTCAGGGTGAGCGAAACGAAGCCCGAGACGAGGATGGAAACGCCGATCACGACCGCGAACTCGTGGAACAGCCGGCCGAGCAGGCCGCCCAGGAAGAGAATCGGGATGAACACCGCGACGAGCGAGAGCGTCATCGACAGGATGGTGAAGCCGATTTCTCTCGACCCTTCGAGCGCCGCCTCCATCACCGGTTTGCCCATCTCGATATGGCGATGGATGTTCTCCAGCATGACGATCGCGTCGTCGACCACGAAGCCGACCGCGAGAGTCAGCGCCATCATGGAGAGGTTGTCGATGCTGAAGCCGAGCAGGTACATCGCACCGAACGTCGCGACGACCGACATCGGGAGCGCGGTGCTGGGGATGATCGTAGCCGGAACGTTCCGGAGGAACAGGAAGATCACCATGACGACCAGGCCGAGGGTCAGCAGCAGGGTGAACTTCACGTCGTCCACCGACTCGCGGATGGTCTGCGAGCGGTCGTAGAGCATGTTGACCGAAATGGACGGCGGGAGCTGGCTCTGCATGTTCTCGATGGCGGCGCGCACGGCGTCGGCCACCTGGACGGTATTGCTGCCCGGCTGCCGGCGCACGGACAGCACGATGGTGCGCGCGCCGTTCAGCCAGTTACCCGACCGGGGATTCTCCACCCCGTCGAACACGTTGCCGAGGTCCCCGACCCGGACCGGCGAGCCGTTGCGATAGGTGACCGTGATGTTGCGGAAGGCGTCGGCGCTCTGCAGCTGCCCGTTGGACTGGAGCGAGAGCGACTTGTACTTGCCCTGAATGGATCCCGCGGGGCCGTTCACGTTGTTCTGGTTGACCGCGGAAACCACCTCGTCGAAGCCGATGCGGCGGTATGCCAGCGCGCGCGGGTCCAGCTGAAGCCGGACGGCGTAGCGCTGGGCGCCCATGATGTCGATCTGGGCCACGCCCTCGATGCTGGAGATGCGCTGGGCCAGCATGGTCTCGGCGTACTCGTTCACCGTGGACAGGGGGAGCGTCGGACCCTGGACCGCGAAATAGAGGATCGGTGAATCGGACGGGTTGGACTTGTTCAGCGTCGGCGGCTGCATGCCCTGCGGGAGCTGCCGGACCACGCGGGAAAGGGCGGTCTGGACGTCCTGCGCCGCCGCGTCGATGCTGCGCGAGAGGGCGAACGTCAGCGTGATGTTGGTCGAGCCCTGGCGGCTGGTCGAGGTGATCTGGTCGATGCCGGGGATGCTCGACATCGCCTTCTCGAGCGGAGTCGCGACCGACGAGGCCATCGACTCCGGTGAGGCGCCCGAGAAACTGGCGTTCACGTTGAGCGTGGGATAGTCCACCGTGGGCAGGTCGCTCACCGGGAGATTCCGGTAGCCGACGATGCCGAACAGCAGGATGCCGATCATCACCAGCGTGGTGGCGATCGGCCGTCGAATGAAAATCTCGGCTATGTTCACGACGAGCTCCGGGTCCCCTGGTTTCCGCCATTGCCGCCCCGCCCACCGCGACCGCCCCGCCCGCCGCGTCCTCCGCGGGCGCCGCCCCCCTGGCCGCCGCCGCCCTCGTTCCGGGGCGTCGTGGCCGTGTCGGCGTCCGTCTTGATGTCCACGCGGGAGTTCGGCGTGAGTCGCAGCTGGCCGTCGGTGACGACCGTTTCACCCACCTCGATGCCCTTGTTCACGATCACCACGTCGTCCACGGTGCGGCCCACGTCCACCGGCCGGGTGGCGACCTTCTGGTCGGAGTTCACCACGAACAGGTACGGTCCCTTGTCCCCGTTCATGACGGCCGGGGCGGGGACGACGACGTTATTCTGCGTGTAGAGCACCAGCGTGGCGGTCACGAACTGTCCCGGCCACAGCACGCCATCGTCATTGGTGAACTTTCCCTTCAGCGCGATCGTGCCGGTCGTGGTGTCCACCGCGTTGTCCACGAACGACAGGTCGCCCATCATGGGCGGATGGTTGGCGAGGGCGACCCGCACCTTGAGGCTGTCGCCCTGGCGCGCGCGGATGTCGGGGAGATTGCCGGCCGGGACGGCGAACCGTACCTGGATCGGCTTGGTCTGGTTGATCATGACCATGGTCCCCTGGCCGGCCGTCCGGACGAGATTGCCTTCCTTTATGAGGAGGCTGCCGGTACGGCCCGAAATCGGGGCGCGGATGACCGTGTAGTCGAGATTGAGCCGGGCGTTGTCCAGCAGGGCCGAGTCGGCCTTGAGGGTCGCCGACAGCCCATCGGCCGTGGTCTTCAGGGCCTGGTACTGCTCGTCGGTGACGTACTCGCTCTTGGCCAGGGTCTGGTAGCGATCCACCTGGCGCTGGGCGTTCGCATGCTGGATGATGTCACGAGCCAGGGTGGCTTCCGCCTGCGCCAGGGCATTCCGGTAGGGGCGCTGGTCGATGCGGAACAGGATCTGTCCCTGCTTGACCTCGTCGCCCTCGTGGAATGCCACCTGGATCACGGTGCCGGTGACCTGGGCGTTGACCTGGACTGCTCGAATCGCCTCGACCGTGCCCGGTGCGGTGACCTCGAACGGGACGGCCCGCTCCTCCGCCTTCGCGACCGTGACGGGGATCGCCGGAGGCGTCGGGCGCTGGGGCTGCTTGCAGGCGAACCCGGCTGCGAGGGACAGCAGGAGCAATAAAGACGATGAGCGTGACGTCATGTCGGTCTGGGTTCTCGAGGATGAAATAGGGTGCGGCAGGCCTTGTGACCCGCCAATCAAAGTACGCATATGCCCCCGGAAATGCTGTAGCGGACAGGGTTTCGGACCGCCGGGGCGATTACTTTCCCTCCGTGATCACCACCCCTCGTCCGAGCGCGGTGCTCGAGCGTCTCAAAGAGCATCGTCCCCTGGTCGCCGTCGAGCTGCGGCCCCCCCAGGCCGGGCTGACCGCGGCCCGGAGCATGGACCACTGGATCGACATGCATCATGGGATCCGCCGGCTCGCGGCCCGGGATACCGTGGTGTTCATGACGGACAACGCGGTGGGGCAGGCGGAGGAAGAAAACCTCGGGCACCTCATGGCCAACCTGGCCGGCGACGTGAGCCCGTCCAGGCTGGTGCCGTTCCTCACGGCCAAGCACACGCTGGACTACTGCCTGATGTACGCCGCCCGCGCGGCCTCGAACGGCTTCGACACGCTCACGGTCCTGGGCGGCGACAGGAACGTGGGGCCGCCGCGATGCGTGGAGTACGCGTGGCAGCTCCGGAAGATCATCCGCGAGCGGGTGCCCTCAGTGACGCTCGGCGGCTGGGCAAATCCGCTCGGTGACACCTCGTCGCAGGTGGACTTCCTGCTGCAGTCCGAGTTCAACGCGAGCTTCTATCTCACGCAGATCGTGTCGCACCACTCGATCCGCGAGGTGGAGAAGTTCGTGAGCGAAGCGCGGAAGCGGGGCGTGGAATGGCCGGGCGTATTCGGGGTCTTTCACTTCCTGAGCCCGAACCCCGACACGCTCAAGCGCCTGGGACGGTTCTTTCCCGTTCCCGCCGAGGGCGTGGTGCGGGACTTCGAATCGGGATTGAAGGCCGAGGAGATCACGGCGAAAACGATCCGCGCGTTGCGCGAGATCGGGGTGGACAAGGTTTACCTGAGTAATCTTGGGTTCAAGAAGCCGGAGGAGCGGTACCGCAGGGTGATCGACGCTTTGGGCTGAGAGGTGTGAGGTGCGAGATGCGAGGGATTCTTTGCCGAGACCCCCTCGCACCTCGCACCCCGCACCTCGCACCTATCTCTTCGCCAGCAGCTCCCACTTCTGCACTTCCTGAATCAGCCCGACGAATTCCGCCCGGTAATTCCCGGGATCATTCCCAAGGGATCCCTGGGCTGTCGCGAGAACATCACCCAGGTTCCACGACCCGTGATGCTCCGAATCCCGCAGCAGCATGCCGAACCCCGCCACCGCCGAGGCGAACCGCAGATCCACGGACGGGTCGCCCGCGGTCTTCCGGACCGGTTGCTCCAGCAACCGGCTGAACACCCCGCTCGGCAGCTTGTAGCGCAGCTTCACGAAGCCGAGTTCGTTCGGGTTTGCAGTTGGGGCGATGGCCGGTGCCGCGCTGTACCGCAGCGAATCCACCCCGCGGATTTTCTCGCCGTCGTCCACCCCGGCCGGGATGACTTCGTACAGGGCCGTGACCGTGTGCCCGGCCCCCAGCTCCCCGGCATCCTTCTTGTCGTCGTTGAAGTCCTGGGCGGCCAGCATGCGGTTCTCATAGCCGAGCAGGCGGTAGGCGCGGACGGTGACGGGATTGAATTCCACCTGGATCTTCACGTCCTTGGCGATCGTGAGCAACGTGCCGCCGATTTCCGTGACGAGCACCTTCCGCGCTTCAGCCTCGCTGTCCACGTAGGCGTAGTTGCCGTTCCCGTGGTCGGCGAGCGCTTCCATCTTCGAATCCTTCACGTTCCCGGTGCCGAAACCCAGCACGGTGAGGAACGTGCCGCCTTCGCGCTCCTTCTCGATCAGGCGGATCAGCTCACCGTCGCTGGAGACGCCGACGTTGAAATCGCCGTCGGTCGCGAGGATCACGCGGTTGTTGCCCTCGACCAGGTGATGCTCGCGCGCTATGCGATAGGCGAGCTGGATGCCCTCCGCGCCGGCGGTC
>JADMIO011419600.1_pt1 | contig 14616 bp, 12 predicted proteins | sample 8958161 | NCBI WGS metagenome assembly JADMIO01 (sample SAMN16585339, study PRJNA669376) | soil metagenome | isolation source: Crop rotation soil | place: USA: Cullars Rotation, Alabama | collected 2011 | reverse complement strand
GACCCTCGCGCCGGAACCGCCGGGGGGATTTCCTTTTCTTGAGAAGGAAGCCACCAAAAAGGTTTCCGTTGTTGCTATCGACGAATATTGCAAACGAACCGGAGAGATTCCCGAGGTGTTGAAGATAGATGTGGAAGGTTTTGAAACGGAAGTCCTCAAGGGAGCGATCCACACGCTGCGAAGCAAACGTCCGTATATGCTGCTGGAGGTAAATCCTTCCCGGCTCCAAGCGGCCCATTCTTCCGTGAGCGAGTTGATCGGTCTCTGTCGGAGCTTGGGATATTCGCTTTATCACATTGACCCCCGCGCGAGCAGCCGCTTAGGGCAAAGAAAAACTTGGAAGGGGTATAAAACGGCTCTTCCTAATGATGTGGCAGAACAGGGCATGATGGACGTAATTGCGGTACCGGATTGAAGCGTATGGGATAGCCCATTTTTCGTCGGGTCTAGAACGGTTGAGGTTTATGACGAGTGAATATGTTCAATACGGGTGTGGCTGGTGTGCGCCAGAGTCGTGGCTTAACTTTGATGCAAGTCCGACCTTGCGATTTGAACGTCTACCCATTGTTGGCGCGCTCTACACGAGAAACGCCAAGCGTTTCCCGCCGAATGTTCGAGTTGGCGATATCACCCGAGGATTGCCTGTGCTGCCCAATTCCTGCCGCGCAATCTACTGCTCTCATGTGCTGGAACACCTGGCATTGGATGATTTTGACGTCGCTTTAAAGAATACATTTACCTATCTGCGGCCCGGTGGAGTCTTTCGGTTTGTCCTGCCAGATCTAGAACAGCTTGCTCGGGATTACGTCGCTGATGGTTCAGCTCAGGCCGCCTCCCGGTTCATGGAGGCATCCTGCTTGGGGAAAAAAAAACGCGAACGTGGTTTGCGCGCAGTATTGGCATCGTGGCTTGGGAACAGCGCCCACTTGTGGATGTGGGATCAAGCAGCGATGACAGAGCAGTTGAAGAAGCATGGGTTCATAGGAATTCGACGGGCGACTTTTGGGGACGCGTCCGACAGAAAGTTCGATATGGTGGAAGATCCAGGGAGGTTTCGCGATTGTCTAGCGATGGAATGCCACAAGTAAATGGTGAAGGGATGCTGTCGACGCGTCTTCGAAGATTTACTGCTTTGTGTGAATTGTGTGAAATATCCGGTCGAACCACTGCAATTCCGCGCGCGCTTGGTAACGCACTGCGTCAACGAGCACGTGACCAAAACAATTCCGTGGTACCCAACTTGCTAGTGCTCATCACGCCGGGATCCATTCTCGGGAAAAATGGACGTCATAAAAATCTTCGCCGTGGCGGGCTTGTCTCTTGTGATCGCGTCGGAATCCCTTCGCGCAGCCGGGGACAACACAAGCGACGAAAGCACAAACGTTTCTCAAGTGGCGACGAGTCCGAGTAACGCAATTATGAAGTTATCGCAGGTATCCGTTTCGAATCAGGCCGTGATTGGCTCTGGATTGGGCAATGGACAGGTGCTTATTGGCTATTCTGGGTCAACAAACTTCGGCGCAGATTTTGCCCAACTGTATCTCAACGCCGGTTCTTCCACCACGCACTCTGGCGGCGCTCTTGCTGGAATTGCTGGACTTCTGAACCCCCAATATCAATCGCCTGGAGGTGACTTATTTGGTCTTTACTACAACGTCGTACTGGGAGGTAGCGGATCGGCGGAATACATAGGGGCGGTGAACACTGGCTCAGGAATTATGGGCGGGTTCGCGACTAACCTGTTCGGCTTCGGAATTGATCTCTACATGGTTGGCGGGGAAGTGAAAAACGGCGTTGGTTACTTCGTCGTGAACTCCCTCGAAGCGGGAGCCGTCATGGATACTTACCGAGGCGTTTGGGTCAAGCCAATGCAACTTCAGGACATCTGCTACCTCACGAACGCCTACGGTCTTTACGTCGAAGGCATTAACGGTGCGAGCAGGAACAACTACGCGATTTGGACAGGGGCTGGAAAGAACCATCTTGGCGACTTGCTCGATTTGGACCAAACTTGGACAATCGCTGCTTCGCAGATTCTCATCGGCGCTGACGTGGTGAATGGGGAGGTCGGCGATTGGCTCGTTAACCTGCGCATCGACGGGCTTCCAAAGTTTCGCGTTAATACGAAGGGAGACATACTCGCGGCGCGAAACGTTGAAGCGTTGTCTGGTATCGTCTATGCCGGAGGCTTCCGGGGACCATTGCTTTACGCGGGCGCGGGAGATGCGTTGCAACTCTCCGCCAACAACAATTCAAAAACTTGGATAATAGATACGGCGGGGGAGTTTTATCCGGGCACCGACGACACGTTTCCAGTGGGCGTTGACAGTAACCGGCCGAAATCGGTCACGATCGGAACGGGTGGCGTGACGAACAGCGGCCCATATGCTTTTGCGCGTGGGCCAATGTGGACATTTGGCAGTGGCTCCCCCGAGGGCGTTGTGTCCGCTCCCGTAGGTTCACTCTATACTAGCACCGACGGTGGCCCTGGAAAGACACTCTACGTCAAGGAATCTGGCACTGACAAAACCGGGTGGGCCGCCAAATAGCTCAGAAACATTATCGCAAGTATCGTTTCCGTTTCATCGAGAGATTTCCTGCAATTTGTGATCGTACGCACGAGATCATCATTGTGAGAATCCGGCGAAGTCCTGGCTCCGAAAAATAGTTTTTAAAGAGGATCGAGAAACGCAATGAAGCAATCACCCATTCTCTTATATCTCGACTTAATCAAGAAGACACTTTGTTTTATGTTGTGGCCGGAACCGCCGGTCCCAATATTGACATTCAATTACGGAAGATCTCCTGCAAAACGGCTGCTCGTCTTTGCAGCTTCAAAACTGCTGGAGAAGAACAAGCTACAGATTGTAAAAACCGCGGATGTGTCAGAGCGTCAGAGGACGGAGGGTGAGGTTTGGCCAGGATATGCTGACACGATGATTGGGCTTAAGCGCCTCAATAATTTGCAGCATTGCGTTGAGACGGTGCTGCGTGAGGGAGTGGAGGGCGATTTGATTGAAACGGGAGTGTGGAGAGGCGGTGCATGCATATTGATGCGTGCTGTTCTGGCGGCATATGGTGTAGAAGATCGTAAAGTGTTTGTGGCCGATTCTTTCGAGGGATTGCCAAAACCGGATGCCGGAGCCTATCCTCTCGATAAAGACGACAAACATCATCGTCAAACCTACCTTGCTGTATCACTAGACGAAGTGAAAGCCAACTTCAGGAAATACAGCTTGCTGGATGATCAAGTGATGTTCTTGAAAGGGTGGTTCAAGGATACCCTGCCTCAAGCACCGATTGAAAAGCTTTCTGTACTCCGCTTGGACGGGGACATGTATGGATCAACCATGGAGTCCTTGGAGTGGTTATATCCTAAACTATCCCACAATGGGTTTTGTATTATCGATGACTATGCCTTGTTCGGCTGCAAAGCTGCAGTAGATGATTTCAGAGCAAAATACGGAATTGGGGCGGAGATGAAGGAGATCGATTGGAGCAGTAGGTATTGGAGAAAAGAGTAATTATTCGACCAAAGCGTTAGGACTGTTGTTAGTATTTTAGTGATTTTGACTTGATGCGTTCCGTTTCCTTCAATGAAGCATAAATCCGTTTTAGCCGGGCTTTATCTCGTCATTTGGACTGCGATTTATGCCGCAACGGAGGTGCAACATCTTCAGGTATGGGCATATCTTTTCATAACTACGACGATCACATTCGTAGCAGCCTTGGTTTTGATGCGAAAGGGCGAGTCTTTGGCGTTGGTTCCGTTGGAACACCCTGTCGTATTTTTGAGTTTCAACACCTTTTGTTTGCAGTTGGGTTGGTATAATCTTGTTCGGTATTTTACTGATGAGTGGGATCCTGCGATTACGGATGCAGCCCTGAAAAGAGCTGCTGCGCTAGCCTTGATCGCCAATCTGTGCTTGTGCCTTGGATATTTCGGCGCGGGATTATTTGCTCCTCGCTTGCGTCCGCCTTCTATCGGTTCCGACCGGGAAAGGAGTGCGGGCGATCCCAATCAATTGCTGGTCTGGATCTGTTTTGCAATTGGTTTGCTCACGCGGCTTTGGTCCATCAGGGCGGGTTTCATGGGTTATTTTTCCGACCCTGACATTGCCCATGAAAGTTTGCCTTACATCGAATTTGTAAAGTTTCTCGATCAATTCACAGTGGTTGCCGAAGTGGTAGTCCTCTGTTCGCAACTACGACGGACGAGCCCAGCCTGGACCAGTTTCGGCGTTATGGCTCTCATCGATCTTGCGACATTGCTCCTTCTGGGCATCAAGGGATTGCTTTTGGAACGGCTGATTTTGTTCGCCATGTGCTATGTATTGTTTCGTCGCCGTTTTCCCTGGCACTTTGCAATTGCCGGGTTTGTGATTATTCCGATTTTGTTTCCCTTGAATGAGGCTTTGAGAGCTAGCTTTCATGCAGGTGAGTTCCGGGCGGGATCAATTGAGGGGATAACCAAGGGGTATCGTTCCGAATCGGAAACGTTGGGTGAACGACCCATCGGTGAGTTGGTTTCCGATTCTTTTGAATCCATGATGATGCGCTCTGGTGAATTGGAAGCCTGCAGTCTCGTCATTGACTATGTGGATTCCTATGGAATTCGCGAATATGGCGCCGAATACCTTTCGGTATTCTACACTTGGATACCGCGAGCTTTCTGGCCTGGAAAGCCTTCCTTCAATCGAGGTCTTTGGGTAACAACGGAGGTTTACGGCCGGCCCATCAACTCTTCGGAGTCGCCTTCCATAGTGGGAAATCTGTATCTTAATTTTGGCACGGGGGGAGTCATTTTCGGCGCAATGGCCATTGGTTTCATCGCGAGGCTTGTAAAGGTGTGGATGCAACAACTGGGGCCCTCTAGGTTTATTGCCGTGGTGCCATTCGTGGGTTTGCAGATTGCGCTTTTCCATCCGGATGTTGGCCCCCATATCGCCGTCATAGTCCGGCAAGCCATTTTCTGCTTTGTTCTGGTAACAATTCTAGTCAAACCAAACATGTCAGCCGGCGTCGGGAAGTCGCAGAAACCCAAGCTAAAGCGGCGCGTTGAAGCCCACTCAGCAAGTTAGCAACGCGGTGCCGAAAAGCTCACAAATCACCTCGTTCAAAGGATGAACTTCTCGCTATTCGACCAGACAGCCAAGCAATTTGCTCATTCAACTGACCAGTTGGTAGAAGCCGGGCGCTATGTTCGCGGACAGATGTTTCTGTCGGCGTTGCAGTCGCATGTTCAAAAGTCTGGGAGCGTGCTGGATTATGGTTGTGGTCCAGGGCGCATCGCCAGCCTCGTTGCCGCCACGGGCTTGAGCGTGCTCGGCGTTGACGGCTCAGAAGCGATGCTGGCGGAAGCGAGGAGACATTGTCGGAATTATTCGAACGCAAAGTTCGGTTCCGTAGCTGAAACGACTGAATGGTTGCGCCCAGGTTGTTATGATGCCGTTGTTTGCTCGAGCACCATCGAATATGTTGAGCAACCGATCACCTTGCTACGCACGTTCAAAGAAGTACTAAAGACAGACGGGGTGCTCGTCATCACTTATGCGAACAAATACAGCTTGTGGAGGATGCACGCACGCCTGATAGCGGCCCCCAATGCCCCTCATTATAAACTGCAACATAATATTTGGAGCTGGCGACGGTTCAGGTCGACCTTGGACAAGGCAGGATTTCGGGTGATCGATGGGCCATCTTTTCTTGAAGCGTCTGGATTTGATAAAAGGAAGTGGTTGCGCTGGCTGACTCCGATGCCATTTATTGGCACCTTGGGCTTTGCGGTTGCCAGGCCGAAATTACCGGCCGGCGATGAGTAGAGATCCAAAAAACCTCCGAATACTTGTTCTGCGCGAAAACTGGCTCGGATGTACGGGCTTATCAGGATTTCGCGCTTTCCTGCGGCTCGGCTGCTGGGCTGATTCGGTTACGGAACAGGACTTGATTCCATTGGGGTATCGATCGTTTTTGATGAAGGCGATGGCGGTTCTGATGCGTCCCTGGGCCGTGCGCGAATTCAACCGCAGTGTGCTCGCTAAAATAGACGAGATACGCCCCCATCTGTTCGTGGCTTTCAAGGGTCAATTTTTGCAGGCATCCACGATTCGTGAAATAAAGAAGCGGGACACCCGTGCTTTCTGCTTTTTTCCGGATGTCTCCCTGTTTGCCCACGGCAAGTATCTACCCCAAACAGTCGGGCAATACGATTGGGTGTTTACGACCAAATCGTTTGGTCCGCAGGATCTCGACCGTAAGCTCGGTTACACCGCCTGCTCGTATTTGCCTCATGCGTTTGATCCTGAAGTTCATCGACCACGAGTTCCCAGCGAGGAAGACCGGGTGCGGTTTGGGTGTGACGTTTCATTTATCGGCACCCCTTCGGCAAAAAAAATCTCCATGTTAGAAGGATTGCTCCGCAAGATGCCTGGACTCAATTTAAAGATTTGGGGCGGTCTCTGGGAAAGGCTTTCCCAAAGTTCGCCTCTCCGAAAGCATGTCGCTTTTCAGCTAATAAATGGAATTGGTTACGCGACAGCCATTGGTTGTTCGAGAATTAATTTAGGGCTCCTTTCGGAACAGGTCCCCGGCGCATCGAGTGGAGATCACATTACAAGCCGAACATTTCATATTCCCGCCAGCGGCGGGCTAATGTTGCATGAGCGAACAAGCGATTTGCTTACGTTTTTCGAAGAGGACAAGCACTGCGCCTGTTTCGAGGGGGGGGACGAGTTGGCCGATAAGATAGCGTGGTTGCTTCGTTCCCCAGAAGTGGCAGCGAGGATTGCGGCGGACGGCCAGTAAGAAGTTGAAGCGCGGCATAGCTGGGATCATCGGGCCGCGTCAATTATCGAACAATACTGGCGCCTAGCGGAATGAAGTTGGGCATCTTCTTTTCGCACCCAACGCAACATCACTCTGTGATGTTCAACGAGTTGGCTCAGAATGAAAAGTTAACGGTGCGAATTTACTACTACGACCCAGGAGCCACGGGGAATATGTTCGATCGAGGTTACAACCTTGCTCACAAGTGGGATGTGCAACTGATTTCGTCGAATTCTACGATTCTTCCGAATCTGCTTCGGGGTGATGAGGTCAGGCAATCCCGCCAATTGAATCTATCAGTGTTCTCTATAATGCTTCGCGAGAGGTTTGATGCTGTTTTCGTTGCCGGTTATGCCAGCCCCAGTAACTGGCTTGTCGCCATCCTGAAAAATTGGACAAAAACATTTCTGCTCTATCAGGCCGACACGAACATCTTGGACGTCCAACGGAAGCCGGACGGAAAGATCAAGCGCGGGGTAAAGCGCTGGTTTCTTAATCGGGTTGATTGCTTCCTCGTCATCGGCGACAAGAACCGGCAGGCGTACGAACATTATGGGATTCCGGAGGCCAAATTGCGATGGTGCCCCTATCCGGTCGATCTGCGAAGGTACGAAGCTGCGAGCCGGGATCCTCACCTGGCACAGCGATTGGAGGAACTGCGCTCTCGCTATCGGATCCCCGCAGGAGCAAGAGTGATAGGATTTTGCGGCAAACTGATTGCGCGAAAGCGTCCTCAGGATTTCGTGGCCGCCATTCAATTACTTGCCCGACGGGACCTCTTTGGTCTGCTCATCGGGTCTGGCGAGGAAGAAGAGCAGTTAAGGCGGACGGCTTCTGAAGAGCAGATTGCTTTCACCGGATTTATCAACCAGAGCGAGATTCCGTATCACTTGTTGCTATCGGACATCGGCGTCATTTGCTCTGAGTCAGATCCGCACCCTCTTGTCGCGACCGAGTTTGCCATGTGCGGACGCCCCGTGATCGTCAGTGACGCCTGCGGAGTATGGGGAGATCACGATATTCTTCGGCCCAATGAAAATGGATTTGTTTATCAATGCGCTAACGTGCCTGAACTGGCAGAATCCATCACACGACTCATCGACACTCCCTCGCTACTGCGCAAATTCGAATCCAGATCGCTTGAACTCGCGAAATCTCAATCGGCCCAATATGCCGCTGCTACAGTCGTTGGTTTGCTTGATGAGATTTCGGCTCGCAGGCATAAGCCTGACATCAATTGAATGCCTTAAGCGACTCATTCGCCACCGTCCGCACCGTCGATCCACCCCAAATCGACAAAAGCGGTTTAATGAAGCGAATTAAAGTAGTCTTGGCCAATCGCTGTGCAGGAGGTTTCTGGAGTGTCGAGGAGCTTTTCTCCAACATCACCGCAGCGTTTCCTGAATCGGTGAAAAGCACGGTGGCGACTGCTCCGCGTCGGCGCGCGAATTTGGCCTCGTTGCTGGCCAACACTCTCTGGATGCGCTCCTTGAAGAACTACGATCTAATCCATCAGACCGGCGACATTCATTACGCGATCCTCGGCGCTCGGCGGTGTCCCATCGTTTTAACAATTCTCGATTTGCGGTTTATCGAGGAAGCCCGTGGTATCAAGCGTCTTCTGTTCTGGTGGTTATGGCTCTACTTGCCGTGTTTGCGGGCGAACCAAATCACAGTAATTTCAGAATTCACGAAGGCCCGACTCCTAGCGTTATGCCGCTTAAAACCAGAAAAAGTGCGGGTTATTCCGTGCTGTATCGCGCCCGAGTTCAGTGCCCTCCCCAAGCCGTGGACTCCGGGAAAGCCGCGGTTGCTCCAAGTTGGCACTACCGATAACAAGAATCTCAGCCGCGTGGTTGAGGCCTGCGCTGGACTCCCAATTAAACTCTCCATTTTGGGAAAGTTAACGCAATCACAGCGCGAGCAGATCGATCGTCAAGGAATTGACTACGAAGGGTTCTGCGATTTGCCCAAGGCTAAGGTTATTTCGCTTTATGCCGCCAGCGATCTGGTTGCTTTTGTCTCCACATATGAGGGCTTTGGAATACCGATACTTGAGGCGCAGGCCGTTGGCCGGCCGGTGCTCACCTCGGATCTTTCCCCAATGCGCGAGGTTGCCGGCGGCGGGGCGTTGTTAGTGGATCCGTTCGACACTGGCGCGATCCGTGAAGGACTGATCCGGATTTGCCGTGATGCGGATCTACGGGAATCACTCGTGCAAGCCGGCTACAATAATGTTCAGAAGTATTCTGCGGCCGTTGTAGCTGAAGCGTACGCTCAAGTTTACGCGGAAACGATTACGGCGTATGACAGTGCGGTTTGAAGAACTGAGCGCGCCACAACGCGCGGGAGGAATCGAGAGCGCCACAATAATGTTGGCTAAAGTATTGAATGGTCGCGGAGTTCGAGCGGTGCGTTCTGCTGAATCGCAGAGTCATTCCCAATGCAATCAACCCGATTGTATCCATTTCCATGGCATCTGGTCGCCGAGACTCGCAATCCGCCTTCGTCGTTTTCTACAAACGAGGAAACCCTGTGTGGTCAGCCCTCATGGAATGCTCGCCCCTTGGGCTCTCGCGCATAAACGCACAAAGAAGACGGTGGCCTGGGCGCTTTATCAGAAGCGGTTGTTGAACCAAGCTTCGCTGCTCCACGCCACTTCCACGGCCGAAGCCGACCAGTTCAGCAAGTTGGGGTTGCAGCCACCAGTTGCGGTCATTCCGTGGGGAATTGAACCTCCCGATCCCGAACAAATTACGGTTGTGCCGGGAAGGAACAATGAATCGAACGCGTATAGAACAGCACTGTTTGTAGGGAGGATTTATCCCGTCAAGGGGCTGCCGATGTTCGTGGAGGCGTGGGCAAAAGTGCGTCCGTCTGGCTGGCGGGTCCGTTTGGCAGGCCCGGATGAAGCGGGTCACCGCGCCGAGATCGAAAGACAAATTCGCGACGCTGGGTTGAACGGCGCGTTCGAGTTCACAGGTCCGCTGGAGGGACAAGCGAAGGAAAACGCTTTTCTCAATGCGGACCTGTTCATCTTGCCTACTCACTCCGAAAATTTTGGGATGGCAATAGGTGAGGCTTTGGCGCGCGGACTCCCGGTCATCACGACTCAAGGCGCACCATGGGGATTGTTGGAAACAGAGGGTTGTGGTTGGTGGACACCGATCACCGCAGATGGAATTGCTCAAGCACTCCAAGAAGCAACGTCGCTCTCTCGTGATGTTCTCCGCAAAATGGGAGTAAAGGGACGAAAGGTTGTTGCTGAGCGATTCACCTGGCTTGGGGTAGCTGACCGTTTTCTTGAAACTTATGGGTGGCTCCTGGGTGAAGGTGCGAAACCGAAGTTTGTGGTCAATTAGCTTGAATCGAGTGGGCTTGAAGAATGGTCGATAGTTTTCCAACCCAAACGCCGACGAATGAGCCAGGGACGGCTGGCGATCAATCCGAGGGGCGTAACTTACAAAGCTGGTTGCACGCCGTGGCGCTTGGCGCGCTCTGGCTTCCGGTGCTTCAGATGCTCAGCCCTCAATGGTCTTATTATGAGCAGTATAGTTATGGCTGGGCCGTACCTGTTCTGTGTTTGTTTCTTGCGTGGCGCCGCTGGCGCACTCCTTCCGCTTCGGCCTCAGACCTCCGACCTCTGTCCTCTACATCCCATTCGGATGTACGCCTTTCAACTTTTCAGTTTTTGAGTTTTTCAGCCTTTCTCTTATTCCTCCTTCCTCTTCGCGTGCTACAGGATGCCAATCCGCTCTGGCGGTTGGCCAGTTACGCACTCGCACTGGATGCCATCGCGATCACTCTCTTACTTGCCCACGCCCTCGGCGGCGCTCGATCCGTGCAACGCTTTGCTTTCCCGGTTTGTTTCTTCCTGATCGCTGTTCCGTGGCCGACGCCGGTGGAAACGTTCGTGGTTCAGGGTCTCACTCGGTTTAATACCATGGCCGTCACGGAGATTATGAACGGCCTCGGCGTTGCTGCACTGGCGCATGGCAATGTCATCGAGGTCAGCACCGGGAAGCTCGGTATTGAGGAAGCGTGCAGCGGTATTCGTTCGCTCCAGGCAGTCCTCATGATCTCCCTCTTCTTTGGCGAGCTTTCTCGCCTGACGGTTTTGAAACGCATCGGATTGGTTCTGTCCGCATTCACTGCCGCCATCGCGTTCAATGTAGTCCGCACGTCCACCCTCGTGTGGCTGGCGGCTCGCTATGGCATTGACGTTTCCAATCGCTGGCATGACATGACCGGCACTGTGGTGCTCGTGAGTTGTTTCGTTGCGGTATGGGCGATCAGCCGCCTGTTCGGTAAGGATTCCGTCCCGTCACCAGATGAAGTGCCGTTGCTTCGCCCTTTAACGATCAGTGGAATTCCCCAACGAATGCTCTGGCTGGTAGTTGGTTTCTCGGCTCTCAGCGTCGCGGGCTCAGAAATCTGGTTTCGTTGGCATCAGCGCGAACATGCCTGGTCGGAAACCTTGACCTTGTCTTTCCCGCGCGACAGCGCTCGTTTCAGAGAGGTCCCGATTTCGCCGAACGTACGGAGCCAGTTGCAGTTTGATCGTGGAGATTCTGCCCTATGGCAGAACGCGGATGGCACCTTTTGGCAGTTTTTCCATTTCCGTTGGGAGCCAGCCAGCAGATTAAAGGACCGGGTGCGAACGCAATTGTCCAAGAGCCATCGTCCTGAGATTTGCCTGTCGGCCAATGGATGGAAATTGGAAAAAGAATCAGAACCCACGTTGGTGAAAGTGTCCGGAGTTCCCATAATTTTTCGGACTTATGATTTTTCATCCCCCGCGGGTGCGGTCTTTGTTTTCTTTTCTGTGCGAGAAGATGCGACGGAGATCGGCGTGACCGGCAACATGCGCGAAACGCACGCCGCACGTTGGCGGGCTGCCTGGGAAGGGAATCGCGGCCTTGGGCAGCGCGTAATTGAAATTGCCATTTCCGGCGCCACCGACCTCGCCGAAGCCGAAGCAAGTCTCCGCCAGGAACTTCCTCGGATCGTTCAGCTTGAGCGGCATTAGGTTTCTTGCCTCTCACGCCTCGGCTCGGTCTACTGACATGCCGGCAAGGAGTTTTAATCGATTACTCATCGGATTTTTGTATTGCGAGTATCGCAAGTACTCCCTAGTAATCTTCTATGCGCTTCGTACACCTTTCTGCTCTTTTGATCGGACTGGCGGCATCCACTCAAGGCGCCCTCATGATCAATAATTTTGGTCAGGCGTACACTGAGAATTTCAACGGACTCGGTATTTCCGGCGGCACTTGGACGGACAATTCAACGCTCCCCAACTGGTACTCGAGCGAGCCTGCCATAACGGCTGGCGATGGCACAGCCACCACGCCGGGCCTTTATAACTTCGCGGAGGCTGGTGATCCCGTTAATCGCTCACTCGGAAGCGTGGGAGGCACTATTACTTTCGGAATTCAATTCTTGAACAATACTGGCGACGATATTGGGCAAATCTCCGTGGACTACATCGGCAAAACGTGGCGTTCTGCCGCATCGGTGAATCGTTTGACTTTTGAATACTTCATCGGCACTCCCAGTTCCATCGATTCTGAAGATGCAGGTTGGACTGCTGTATCGGCGCTGAATTACACGTCCACAACCACAGGAAGCAGCCTAGCCGTGAACGCGACGATTCAGGACCTGAGTATTGCGGATGGACAGAGCCTCTGGTTTCGCTGGGTGGATGCCAATTCTCCCGGGACGGATGCTTCCTTGGGAATCGACGACATGTCGATAACCGTTGCCCCGGTTCCAGAGCCGTCGTTTTATTCGTTGGCAGCAGCTTGTTTCCTCGGCTTGCTGGCTATTTCCAACGAATGGCGTGTGCGTCGGCGGGCTATAAACTGTCTGAAATGATCCTTCCATTGCGCTTCTCCTGAAGCGCTCTTCGCCGCCCGGTAACCTCGCCGAAGCAAGTCTCCGCCAGGAACTCCCCCGCCTCATCCACATTCAGTCTCGTTAGCATACCGTCCTCCCTCCTGCCTCTGCTTCTTTCCGTCGTTCTTCTGTTAATCCCGTTAATCCTGTCTATCTCCAATTCGCGTTGATTCGTGTTCATTCGTGGTTGCGCTCACTCATTGAGCGGGCGGTGCAAACGCGGTGCAAGATCGGTGCAAACTGGCGACCTTCATCGCGGGTAAGTCCGCCACTGTTGACGGGTCATTCATTCGCAGTTCAGCTTTGCTGCTTGGCGGGTTCCGCTGCGGTTGCTAGCAACGTCTGTTCATTCTGCTAATTCTGTCTATTTCACGATCCAAAACCTCCATTTGCACACCGCAGCTTCTCGTGCCATGGGTTGCGCGGTTGGACGGCTGCGGCGGACAACGACAACGATAGTCATAACCATTGTATCGAATGGAAGGAGGAGAGTTAACCCATTCCCGGTTTGAGGCGGTCGATCTGGCCAAGCTGATCGCTGCCGCCGCGGTGGTCTGGATTCACGTCACCAATTGTGACGACTCGCGCGCCTTTCTTCCTCTTTGCCGGTTCGCAGTTCCCTTCTTCACTTGCGTTGCGGTCTATTTTGTTTTGCACAAAGTTTATGCGCACCAGGTTCCCTTTGGAACGTATTGCCTGGAGCGAGCGCGGCGTTTGTATGTGCCGTTTATGTTGTGGAGCGGGGTTTATCTCGGAGCGCGGTTGCTCAAACATGCGGTGGTTGGTTTTGGCCAGCCAGTTGTTTTTTCTCCGGCTGTCTTTTTGAACGGCACCGCGCATCACCTCTGGTTTCTGCCCTTCATTTGCCTTGTTTCAATCATCACCTACGGGCTCGCTCGTTCGTTCCCGCAACCATCGGCGCCACATCGAAGATGGTGGGTGCTTGGTTGTTTCATTGCGGGGATTGCCTGGGCGCTCACGCCCTGCCCCATCGTTTTGCATTCGGCGGAATTTCCTCTGAGCTATTTCATCGATCACGCTTGGGAAGCGGTTCCTGCCGCGTTCTTCGGCGCGGCGCTTTTCTGGTTGCTCTCCGATTTTCGTCCTGAAACCTCGCAGCGTTGGACGGTGCTTGGCATCGGTGCGGCCATCGTTGTGGCAGAATTTTTTTCCGACGGTCACCCCATCCTGCCGAATCTGGCGGGTGCATCACTCCTGTTCTTCACCACCACGCAGCCGAACCGAAACTGGACGACTGCTCTGTGGCCGTGGGCGCAACTCGCGTTTTTAATCTATCTCGTTCACGTTCTCTTCGTTGAAGCGTTGCAAACCGTGGTCATGCGTTTCGACGGGACTCGCTCTTTGTCCGCTGATTTGTCCGTTTGGGCGCTGGCCTTGCTCGTGTCCGCTTTGGCTGCCCGCGGCCTGCTTCGCTTCGAGAAACTCAAGTGGGCCTTCCCGCGTTAAGGCCCACCGCTTTTCCGCCCAATGATGGTAGGGCGGCGACGCTGTCCTTAGCGCGCCGGGCTTCGCGAATTCTGTCCCGCATCGATAATCGCCAACGACGCGCAGCGCGGTGAGGCCACCACTCCCTACCACAAGCCGGAAAGCGGCCCTCGTTCATCACTGAAGCTCTCTTCCCTCCCCGTCTCGCTGCCCTCTGACTTCTGACTTCTGAACTCGATCTCAGCTTGCTCCTTCCCCGCTGCTCGCTTCTCATTCCACCTCCGCCCGGTGCGGAGGCTCAATGAAGTTCCTGTTGCTCAACCAAACGTTTTATCCAGACGTTGTTGCCACCGCGCAATATCTCACGGAAGTGGCTGGCGCTCTGGTGCAACGCGGCCATGAGGTTTCTGTCATCACCAGCCGCCGTGCCTACGACGATCAGATCGG
>JADMIO011280108.1_pt1 | contig 14616 bp, 18 predicted proteins | sample 8958161 | NCBI WGS metagenome assembly JADMIO01 (sample SAMN16585339, study PRJNA669376) | soil metagenome | isolation source: Crop rotation soil | place: USA: Cullars Rotation, Alabama | collected 2011 | reverse complement strand
AAGGTGAGCCAGTGTGATTACATTTGCGGCCTAACTGTGGCCAGTCCAGTTACGCTGGAGTCACTAGTATTTAGGTGACACTATAGAAGCGGCCGCGACAACTTGTCCACGTGGAATTCTAAGCTTAGGATCCCAATGTGCTGGAAAGTGCTGCATTTCCTGCGGCAAAGCCGAGTGAATTGTAAATTGTGAATCGTGAATAGATTTTTCGTTACTTTTAGCCATTTTATTTTTCTTTACTTCGCAAATATTGGCACAATCCGCTAATCATTCGCCCGATTTCATCAAGGCTTGAATATAATTCAGAGTAAATTTTCTCATCTAAAAAGCCAAGACGAAAAGCAATCAAAATTTCAGTAGCAACTTCGCTTGCCGAACCTTGTGCATTCGAAAGAAAGTATAAAAATTCTTTCGTCGAAGTTCGCGCCGCGCCTTCAGCAATATTTGCCGAGATTGAAACCGAAGCACGTCTGATTTGCGAAGTTAATCCAAACTTTTCCTCTTTCGGAAAGTTCTCAGTTGCTTTGTAAATTATGACGGCAAAGTCAACCGATTTTTTCCAGACGTCTAATTTCTCGTGAGTTCTCATAAACTTCTATTCACGATTCACGATTTACTATTCTCTATCTTTCCGAATCCGCACCACGAATTTTGATTATGCCAGATTATCTGGGTTTCCTGCGCGTTTATCTCTTTCCACCAATCTTCAAATTCGTCTTTTGAAATGTAAAACGCCGTCGGCGCGACGAGATGGTCGAAGACGATGTTGTGCTGTTCGCGCCAGCCGAAACGCGAGATGTAATAGAGATAGTCGTTGTAAAAAAGTTTTTCGGCGATTGGTTTTGCGCTTTTATTTAAGGGCTTGTAGAGCAATTTGGTGGCGAGAAAAATGCCGAGCGTCGGGAGCTTTGAAAGCTGGTAAAGCGCGGGCTGTGAAAGCCGCGATGTAAATTTTTCGCGCATCGGCGAGACGTAATTCGTAATCCATTCGTTGTTTTCCGCGCCGTAAACCCACGCGGAAATCGCGCCGCCTTTTTTTACTTTCGAAGCTAAGGAAACAAACGCTTTTTTCGGGTTCGGCGTGTGATGCAGAACGCCGACCGAAAAGGCGTAATCGAAGGATTTTTTGAACGGAAGTTTGAAAATATCGGCTTGCACGACGTGCGCGTTCGGCAAATCGCGCGTCGCCTGAAAAGCCGTTTCGACCGCCGCGCTCAAATCGATTCCGACCACTTCTTTCGCGCCCCATTCCGCCGCCAAAGTCGTGTGCCTGCCTTTGCCGCAGCCGCCTTCGAGCACGATTTTGCCCGCGAAAAATTCGGGCTTGACGGGCTGGAGCCAGCCCAAAAACTGCTCGGCGTATTGCTCGTCTTCCTGAGTAAAATGCGTCCATTGCCAGCCGAAATTTTCCGCCGTTTCGGCTTTTTCCTGTTCGATTTTGTCGAGCGCGGCAAAACGCGGAACGCCGCGCTCGACCTTATATTCACGGTCGCATTTTTTGCACGACAAAACCGCTTCGATGATTTCCCTGTCTTCGTATTTGCTGGCATACGCGAGCAAAATATCGCCGCCGCAAGACGGGCAGGCTAAAAGGTCTAAAAGTTTTTCTTTCATTGGTAAACGGTTTTCGGTTTCCGGTTTCCGGTTTTTGTAAAAACCAAAGACCAAAAGCCAAAAACCATAATTCTATTGCTTATTGACCGCTTGATGCAACGAGCGCCACGATTCGTGAAGCAATTCGTCGATTTTCCGCCAATCTTCTTCCGTCACGCCGCCGGATTCGGCTTTTGAGTCGCGGATTTCCATCGCCTCGGCGCGCAGACGTCCGTGTTCCATAAAATTTTCGACCGGCATCTGGTAAACTTCGGCGGCGGTTTCAGCCAGCGCGCGCGCCAAATCGCCTTCTTTATAATCTTTGCGCATTCGGTGAATAATCCACCATTCAAGCTCAAGTTTGGCGGCTTTTTTAACGTCAAATTCGGTCGTGCTGATGTCGTGAATCTCGCTATAAAACTTTTCTAAATCGGGCAGAGCCTTTTCGTAATCCTCGCGCGTTTTTCCGTCTTTGAAAACGAAAGTCGCTTTGGCGGCGTAATACGCAATCAACTGTCTGCGCCAAAACCTGAGTTTGTATTGCTTTTCCAAAAGCTCGGTCAGCTCCCGGTAAAGTTTCAAACGCTGACGGCTGTAATATGAGCGCCACATCGCCGTATCGAGCCTTGCAATCTCGTCCGCGTCAAAATCCCGAATATCGACCTTGTGCGGCTTGTATAAATCAAACGCAATCCACGCGCCGAGCAAAACGCCGATAATCAAAAGCACCCAAAATGTTTTCAATAAAAATTTTCGCATAATTTTTGAATTCAAGATTCAAAACTCAAAATTCAAAATTTTATGCGATTTTCAATCTTGAATATTGAATTTTGAATCTAACCTGGATTTAAATTGCGCAAATTCTTCGAGCGGAAAAGGCTGTCGCCAGTTAAATTCAAACTCGTCCGTATCGCGGTCAGCGTAAAGCTGTTCGAAAGTCGGATAAAACGAGCGGCAAAAGTCTTTTACGTCGCCTTCGTGCGCGAATACAATTTCCCCCTCATCTTTAACGCGACAAACACTCGGAAATTCGACAACCCGGAAAAATATTTTTTCTCCGTCGCGTTTGAAATATAAATCGTAGGCTTCCGGGTTTCGGCTCCATTCGATAACAAATTCGTCGCCCGGAGTTTGCGCTTCAATCAGCGACGAAAGACCTTTTAGTATTTCCGACAAAGCGCGCGAGTGCGGCGAGTGCGCCGTCGTCGTGTGAAACTCGTTTGCGCCGTCGTCAAAACCGATTGACATCCAGCCGCACTGCGGAGAATTAAAACTTACTTCCAACTTATTTGTCATAGATTTTTAGTAAATCGTGAATAGTAAATGGTGAATAGAAAAATCTCCTATTCACGATTTTTTATTTACGATTCACGGCTTTTTTATGGTAACTTTAAGTGGAAAATTCCACAAATCGACAAAATTATTCCGCCTCGAAATTAAGGAGAATTATTATGAAACAAAAAGCTGTTTTATTCACCAATCTACTGCTCGCATTTTTGCTCGTCGTTTTGCCGGTCAACGCTCAGAAAAAGAAAAAGACGACGGTTAAGCCGAAAAGAGTCGTCACCGGCTCATTTGAAAACCCGTATGAGCCGTCGATGCCCGAAATCAAAGATTTTGCCTTTGTCATCAATATCGACAAAAATTCGAATGTCACAATGAAAATTCAAAAAGCGGAAAACACGGACGTTTTGACAAAAACTGCCAACACGAAACCTTTGACCGACTTTTTCGCGGGCGTCTCCAATCCGAAAAGCCCGCTCGCGCCGATTCTTATCGTCAAAGCCGATTCTTCGTTAAATTTTTCGGATGTAGTCAATGTCATAAAGGCTTCGGGAATTTCTCCGAAACAAAAAGCCAAGCTCGAAATTTCAAAGGATTTTTACGTCTTTGTTCCGCCGATGCCGGATAAAAATTTTCAAGCGCGTCCTAATCCGCTGACGATGGTCGCGAAGCTCGACGAAAATAAAAATATTGAAATAAACGGCGAAAAGCTCGGCTCGCTCGACGACACTTCTCAAATGACAAATTTTTTAAAGCAAATATTTAAGGCGCGCGAAGATAACGGAGTTTACCGCGAAGGCACAAATCTGGTTGAAACGACCGTTTTTATCAACGCTTCGTCTTCGGTTAAATTTGCCGACGTAATCAAGCTGGCGAACGTTTTGAGAGAAGCAGGCTCGACACTTATCGGCTTGGCGGGTGATGATTTTGTCCGGACAGAGATGATTCTTGAAATAAATAAATAAAGCGAATTTATGAAGCAATATCAGGAACTTTTACGACATATTTTAGACAAAGGCGCGTATCACGCCGACAGAACCGGCGTCGGCACGATTTCGGTTTTCGGCTATCAAACGCGCTACGATTTGCGCGCGGGCTTCCCGATTGTGACGACCAAACGCGTTCCGTTCAGGTGGGTGGCGGAAGAATTATTCTGGTTTTTGAGCGGCGACACAAACGAGAAAAACTTAAGCGCGCGCGGCGTCGATATTTGGGCTGAATGGGCGACGCCCGAACAAACGGCGCGCTTTAATCGCGCGGAAGGCGATTTGGGCGAAGTTTACGGCTATCTGTGGCGCTCGTTTGGCGGCGATTACCCGGCACGCAACGGCGTTGACCAGATTGAAAGATTGATTCGCGAGATTGAAACGAACCCCAATTCGCGCCGACTGATTGTTACCGGCTGGAATCCCGAAACGTGCGACAACGTCGCGCTTCCGCCTTGTCATACATTGTTTCAATTTAAGGTCGAAAACGAAAAAACGCTGCATTGCCAGCTCTATCAACGCAGTGCCGACGCATTTCTCGGCGTGCCGTTTAATATTTCGTCTTACGCGCTTTTGACGCATCTAATCGCGCACGTCTGCGATTTGGAAGTCGGCGAGTTTGTTCACACTTTCGGCGATTTGCACGTTTATTCGAATCACGTCGAACAGGTCGAGGAATTATTGAGACGCGAGCCTCTGCCTTTGCCGAAGCTGGAATTAGTCGATGCTGAAAACTTAAAAGGTTTGACGGGCTTGCTCGATTTCAGATACGAAAACTTAAACCTCGCGGGCTATCAATCGCACAAAAAAATCGCCGCGCCGGTCGCCGTCTAGAGAAAGAAAAAAAACAAAATCGCCAGAAAAATATATAAAATAATCTTTATCATAAGCGTCTCGGAAGTCTTGAAAAATGCAGATTTCAAATATAAGACACCGCGGGCGCTCGTTTTGTGACAAGTTTTTACAAGAAAAGAATTAGCCACGAACAAACACGAAAGGACACGAAAGATTTTTAAATTATTTTTCGTGTTTTTTCGTGTCCTTTCGTGGCTAATTCTTATTTCCTGATGACCGAATACGCGATGCGGCGATTGTAGAAGCGATTTTGCTCGGTGTCGTTGGTGGTTATCTGTGCGGATTCGCCGTAGCCTCTGGTTTGCAAAACTTCCGGTTTGACGCCGAATTTCGTGAGCGCGTCTTTGACCGCTTTGGCGCGATTTTCCGACAGAGTTTGATTGTCTTCTTCCGTTCCGACATTATCCGTATGACCGCCGATTTCCAAGATTGTGCTGGAGGGCAGTTTTTGTATAAAGTCGGCGGCGCGGCGCAAAAAAGCCATACGCTCGTTTGGAATGTCGAATTTTCCGCTGTCGAAATTGATGATAAAAATATTCAGAGCCTTGACCAAATCATCCGCCGAAAAGTTTGGTTTCGGCAGATTGTCGAGCGCGATGTTGGCACAGCGTTCAGCCTTTTCAAATTCGCCGAGCTTCGGCGGCGTTCCGCAATTTAAGTTTTTCGTATCGAGCGGAATCGAAATCTGCGAGCATCTCGCCGTAATTTCCTGCGGCTCACCGGCTTTTCCGGTCAGCTCAAACGGCTCGCATTTGTAATTTTCGTTTTTTATCTCGAATTTTTTTACTACTGCCGCCTGCAAACTTCGCAAGATTATCGTGCCGTTTTCGTCGGAAACGCCCCATTGACTGCCGTCAACATAAACTGTGCTTTGAGCCGGAGCACGCCTGACCGTTACCTCAAAATCAGTTTTATTAAAAAAGAAAATCCAGACCGCCAGCAAAACAAAAATCGCGAAAAGAAACAGTGTCGCCAGCCCGCCCGAAACCCAGATCCACGAGGGAATTCCGTCTTTTTGTTCCTGCTTTCGCCGCTCGGCTTCTTCCGTCTTAGTCGGCGGCAGATTTTGATACTTCGCGCGTTCTTCGTCGGGCAGTTGAAAATAAGGCGTGGTCGCGCCGAAATCGTTTTCACGCGAGCCGAAGCTTCCTGATTTGGAAAAATCGTCTTTCGGAAATTCGATATTTTGCTCCGTCATTCCCCAATCGGGAACGGGCGGCTTCGGCGAAGCGGGCAGATATGTTTTGCTAAAATCCGGCTCATCGGCGGGCGGAGTATTATAATTAGCCATCGTTTTGCCCCAATCGTCATCGGTCGGCTGAGGCGAAAAATTATGATTATAGCCGGTTTTTTCCCAATCGCTCTGGGCGTCGTCGGGCGGGATGGAAATATTAGGCGTGGTTTTGGAAAAATCGTCGGGCGGCGGTGGTTTCGGCGGATTTTTTGTATCGCTCACTAATTTTTCTCCTTTGGAATCGAATGCGGTTTAATTATATGTCCGACGCGTCGAAACTGACAAGAAGAATAGCCACATTATCAAAACCTCTGCGCGAGCCAATTTTATTGCAAAATCGCAGGGTTTCTATTATAAAAGGTATGCTAAAAAAGCTATAAAGGAGAACTGACAATGCTTAAGCGGAAAATTCTAAAATGGCTGCCGACTCTATTACCAATACTAACTTTGATAATCGGAATTGTAATTAATAGATTGATAAATATAAATTTGCCGTTCAATACCTTTCAGGAAACTGTTATCAATGTGCTTGGAGTTCTGTGCTTCTTTGCGGCTGTACATTTTGTATTTATAGCCCTCTACGCTTCTGAGGCTAAAAAACGAGAGGAAACTTGGATTCAAAATTTCGGCAGACCTGCTGAAATGATTTATGAACCTCCAAACGATAGAACAGGAGAGTATATTCATAAGATAATGGAATTTATCAGACAGGTTTCGGATGGTGATGAAATTTTAATTATGACTCAGCATAGAATTCCCCTATCTCCCGCTGATCATAATAAAGCCAGTCAGGATGCTAGGGAAGCATATAGTAAACTTTTATTACAAAAGGTTAAGGAGAAAAATATTAGTTATCACAGAATTTTCTGTTTTGAAAATGTTGCTGACACAACAGAAATCAATAATATAGAAATCAATAACAAAACACTTAGACAATGGCATGTTGACCATTGCCGCGAATTGCTTCAAATAAAGAAAGAAAAAGACAACACAGGAAATATTTCCCTTAAAAAATCTCGTATTAAAATTGGTGCGGGTATTTTTATTATACGGGGAAAAGTCGGCTCGATTTTAATAGACGTTTATGATACTAACAGCGGTAAAACAGCTACAAACTCATCACTATTTTTTTACAGTCCGCCCAATGCTCAAATAATTGAACAAATGTATAAATGGTTTACTGAGGTCGAAAAAGACGCTGACACAAAACCTGTAAAAGAAGTGGCTTAATTTTTTCATTTAACGTTCGGCGGCTGGGCGTTTTTCGTGCGGATTGTGATTCCGGCGTCGGCGACGACAAAAACGCGGCGCGAGTCGTAGGAAGAAGTATTGGTCGGAAAATATGAAAGCAGGTAGCGATTTTTTCGAAGCTCGTCGCAGATTGCTTTGGCGGCGGCTTGCGCGTCGTCAATCGGGAAGATTTTGCCGCCCGTTCCTTCGGTCAACTGTGTGATAACGTCTGACGCTTTCGGCTGGTTGCGTCGATACGCGCCGCCGGTGCGGTCTGTAATTTGAAGCGTGTAAACGGTGATGTTGTTGTTTTGCAGCTCGCCCAAAACTTTATCGAAAGGCTTTTTGCTTCCTCTATCGAGACCGTCGCCGATTAAAACAATCGCCGTTTTGCGCGTTCCGGGCATCAGCGGCAGAAGAACTTCGTTGACCGACGCGCTCAAAGCGTCGAAAAGATACGGGTTGCCTTTTTTGCGGAACGTGGCGAGCGAGGCTTCCATCTTTTTCGCGTCGTCCGTCCATTCCTGTATGATTTCCGCCTTTTCGTCGTAAGCGATGACAAAAAGCTCGTCGCCTTCAAAAATTTCGTAGGCAAATTCCATCGTCGCTTTTTGCAGTTTTTCGATTTCCGCCGGGACGGTTTGCGAATTATCGACGAGCAGAACGATTTTGGCGGGCGAAGGGTCGTAGCTGAAATTATTGATTTTCTGCTCGACGCCGTTTTCGTAAAGCGCGAGATTTTCGACTTTAATCGGGTCAGCCGCACCGTTGTCGCGGCGGGCGATAACGCTCACAATCGAGCCTTCGAGACTGCCCGAAGCCTTGGCGTTATTGCGCGACTGCGCGAACGAGACGCCGGTTAAAAACAACAAACAGAGGCTCAACTGACAAACAATTTTTCCCGAAAGTCTCATTTTCTTAAATTCATTCCTTTTTTGAAACAGTGTCTTTTTTTGTATTTGATGCGGCGTCGCTCTTGTTGGATGCGCCATCGGTCTTTGCGGTTGATTCGGGCGCGGAACTTTTTTCGCTCTTTTCTGCTTTTTCCGCGCCTTTTTCTTTCCCTTTGCCCGAATAATCGGTTACATACCAGCCCTCGCCCTTAAATTGAAAGCCCGAAAGCGACAGTTGTTTCTCCATCTTGCCGCCGCATTTTTCGCAGACGGTCAAGGGCGCGTCGGAAATTTTCTGCATTTTTTCGACGTGCGCGCCGCAATCGAGGCATTTATATTCGTAAATCGGCATAAAATTTTATATCTTTGAAAATTATAGGAATTGAAAACGACGAAAAGCAACTTTTGGCGAACAAATTGCGGTATAATAGCCAAAAGATTTATCAAACAAGGGAGGTTTTTATGTTGAAAAGGCAATTCCTGACGGCGATTCTACCTGTTTTATTATTGATTCCGTCAGCAATCTCGGCGCAAAAGAAAAATACGGAAAATAAGACGGAAGTAAAAGCGGTTTCGTCCGTTGACCTGAAAAAATACAGCGGAAAATGGTTTGAAATTGCGCGCTATTCGAATAAATCCCAGAAAAACTGCATCGGCAATACGACGATGACTTACACGATGAAGTCCGACGGAAAAATCGACGTTTTAAATGAATGTTTGAAAAAAGACGGAACGGTGATTGACGCCAAGGGCGAAGCGAAAATCGCCGACAAAACGACCAACGCGAAGCTCGAAGTTCGTTTCGCGCCCGGATATTTAGCTTTTCTATCGACGAGCTGGGACGATTATTGGATTATTGATTTGGACGAAAAATATCAATACGCCGCCGTCGGCGACAAGGACAAAGACAATCTATGGATTTTCAGCCGCACGCCGAAATTAAACGACGCGACATATCAAAACATTCTCCGCCGCGTCGAAACAATGGGCTTTAATCCGGGAAAATTAGTAAAAACTCCGCAGAATATCGAGGTCGTCAAAGGCGCGGTCATTCAAAAACAGTGAAATAACTGATAGTTGATAGTGGATAACTGAAAGTGGAAGAAAAAAACTATCAGTTATCCACTATCAACTATCAGTTAAACCTACCAATTAGTTGCTGTATTTTTCTCGATTTCTTCGACGTGTTCGACAAGGAATCTTTCGGCGTCGATTGCCGCCATACAGCCTGTTCCCGCCGCCGTGACCGCCTGTCGATAATAATGGTCTTGCGCGTCGCCGCAGGCGAAAACTCCGGCGATGTTGGTCTTCATCGTTTTGCCTTCGGTTTCGAGATAGCCGACCTCGTTCATATCCAAAACGCCTTCGAATAATTCGGTGTTCGGCTTGTGCCCGATGGCGATAAAAACGCCTTCGGTGGCAAATTCACTTTCCTCGTTTGTTTTTGAATTGTAAATTTTAATTCCCGTCACGCCCGTTTCTTTTGAGCCGAGAATTTCTCTGACTTCGGTGTTCCACAAAACCTCAATTTTTTCGTTTTCCAGAACACGCGCCTGCATAATTTTCGAGGCGCGAAACTCTTCGCGGCGGTGTATGAGCGTAACTTTTGTCGCAAAGCGCGTTAAGAACACAGCTTCTTCCATCGCCGTGTCGCCGCCGCCGACGACGACAACCGGCTTTCCGCGAAAAAAGAAACCGTCGCACGTCGCGCAAGCCGAAACGCCGTAGCCACCCAAACCTTCGGGCGCGGGCGCTTCGCCCGGAATGCCGAGCCATTTTGCCGAAGCTCCGGTCGAAATTATCAAAGTGTCCGCCTTGATAATCGTCGAATAATCAGCGCTGTCCACGCTTTCTTTGCCGTAGAGCGTAAAGGGTCGGCGCGACAAATCGACCTTATCAATCCACGTGTTGATGATTTCCGTCCCGAAACGCTCGGCTTGCGCGCGAAACTCGTTCATCAGCTCCGGTCCCATAATACCTTTGGCAAAACCCGGATAATTTTCCACGTCGGTGGTGATGGTTAACTGCCCGCCGGGCTGTGGTCCGTCGATGACGAGCGGCTCGAGCTGTGCGCGCGAAGCGTAGATGGCGGCGGTCAGTCCCGCCGGACCCGAACCCAAAATAACGACTTTGCGACTTATTTCTGTTTGCGACATAAATTTTTAAGATTTCTCCGTGTTTCGATAAAATCCGCTTCGAAATATAGCGTTTTTATAGTATAACTATCAAACAATAAGTTAGTCGAATAAGCGATAAAGTGTTAATTCGATTAGGAAAAAGATTCGTTTACGTTTTATGATAAACTTTTGAAAAAGTTATATTATTTACGACTTTTCGTGTTAGAATAATTTCGATTTACACAATTTTTCGATTAAGCTCCGAGCTTGGAAATGTCAACCAACATCCAAACCCAATTTGAAGAAAAACGCTTTGCTCTGAGGATGGCGCTGCGCTTGCCGATTGTCGTATCGGGACGCTCGGACGACGGCGCGGCTTGGAGCGAGCCGACCGAAACCGACGATATTTCGACGACCGGCGCGCTTTTTCATCTCAATCAGAAAGTTTCAAACGGCGAAAATCTTTATCTGCGCTCGCACCGACCGGACGGCGTTCCGGTCGAAGTTAAAGCGCTCGTCGTGAGAATCGCGCCCGCCGTTTACGGAACGGCGCGCGTCGGCGTCTCAATCGTCGAGCCGAAAGACAACTGGCTGCGCCTGTTCGTCGCGTGGATTGCCGACGACCAAGCGGCGGAAGAAGACGAGGAAGAAAATTAGGATTCAACGCAAGGACGCAGAGACGCAGAGTTTTTAATTTTTCTCTGCGTCTCTGCGTCTTTGCGTTGAAAATTCTTGAAAATTTATGAATTACGAAACCATTTTAGTAGAAAAACGGGATAAAGTTGCCGTTTTGACGATTAACCGTCCGGACAAGCTCAATTCTTTGAGTTCAAAAGTTCACGAAGAAGGTGTTGCGGCGCTCGAAGAACTGAGAAAAGACGATTCGGTTCGCGTCGTCGTCATCACCGGCGCGGGCGAAAAATCTTTTATCGCCGGCGCGGACATCTCTGAATTTGCCGGACAAACGCCGGTCACGCAACGCAATCTGTTTCACGAAAAAACGCTTTTCAATACGATTGATAGTTTTCCGAAGCCCGTCATCGCGATGGTCAACGGCTTCTGTCTCGGCGGCGGCAACGAACTCGCTTTAGCCTGCGACATCAGAACAGCAAGCGAAAACGCGCGATTTGCTCAGCCGGAAATAAACTTGGGAATTATCTGCGGCGGCGGCGGCACACAGCGTTTGACGCGTCTTATCGGCGAAGGCAGAGCGATGGAAATGATTTTGACGGGCGATATGATTGACGCTAGCAAGGCTCTGCAATACGGCTTGGTCAATCACGTTTTTACGCAGGAAGAACTCGAAACAAAAACGCTCGAATTAGCCGCAAAAATCGCCGAAAAAGCGCCAATCGCCCTGCAAATGTCCAAAGAAGCCGTCAAATTTGCCTCGCGCTCAAATCTCGACGAAGGCTTGCGCCGCGAAGTCGATTTATTCGCCATCTGTTTCTCAACCGAAGACAAAACCGAAGGCGTTTCGGCGTTTCTGGAAAAGCGCAAACCGAATTTTCAAGGAAAATAAAACGCGCAAAGACTTGACGCTTTTCCATATTTTCGGTAAATTCAGTTTTTGCCGATTTCGAATTTGAAATCAAACAAAGGGGACGTAGCTCAGCTGGGAGAGCGCATGAATGGCATTCATGAGGTCAGGGGTTCGATCCCCCTCGTCTCCACCAATATTTTCAATAGTTTAGGGCAACCGCATTGGTTGCTCTTTGCCTTTTGGTATGTCAAAAGTATGTCAACTTTCAAATAGTCTGCCAAAACTAGCCATAAAGAATCGCTCCGAGTTTGTCAGATTCACTTCGTTACATATCTTATGTAAGAGCACTAACTAAAATCACAACATTACTCAATGCCTAGATGTTTGTTCAGATCACTGGGACGCATTTCTTCAGTACAAGATGGGGTATAAAAGTTCATTGCTACAACGATTCGATAGGCACCAGGAAAGGTTAATGGGGTAACGTAATGTGGATAATCACGCGCATCAAAAAACAGCAAATCACCTTTTTGTGGATAAAATCTTGCACAATTTTTTTCGATTTCACTGGGTCCAAGAGCATTAGGATCGTGCGAAACAACCAGCTCTCCCCCTTCGCCTTCATAGTGTGTTGTAACGTAAAGTAATCCTTCTATTGGGTTTGAATCTACGTGACATTCATAACGCATTTCTGTTCCTTGTTGAATATTTAAGTTGATGGCATATCTATCGTCTTTAGCTATAAACACTTCTTCATCGAAACATTGGGCAGCAATATCTCTAAAAAGACCTCTATATATGTCGTATAGCCAAGGCAATGTTCTACGAATCGTTATACCTCCAACAATTTGAACAGGTAGCTGAAGGGTTAGCTCTGCTTCTCTCGACGTTGTAGAGGTAGGAACAATTATTTTTCGCTTATAATGTGTTAGCGCAAAATCACGAATAATATCCGCCCAGCCCCGTGGTAGTTGATTAGAAACCTGAAATTTATTGAAGTTGAATGGCAAAATCTTACTCAAAGCTTAGATTTTAATTATATGATGAAATTTTCTGAGACTGATTTACAAGTTTTGAAGCACGATTAATTACATAATTTCGCTCATCTTTTGTTAACTGAAGCCAGCATCCCTTTTCAGGTGCCTTTATTTCTGCATAACAATCCATTTCACCACTTTGGTTATTGGGATCATAAATTACTATATGTTGATACGGAAAGTGCTCAAACTCGTCTTGATCAACTAATACAATATTGCAAGATTCAGGGAAATCACGAAAAACATCTTTAAGTGCATTTATAGCTCCTCTAATTCCTTTATGGTTGAGGCATAAATAAGTATATTTAATTCCATTTGATAAATTTTCTTGGATTACAGGCACCCAAGGACTAGTGCCTGTGTCATCTGAAGGATCTTCAGTTAGAATCCATATAACCGTACATTTATTCTTTGATTTTTCAACAATTTGGAGTTGTTCAGATGAAATTATCCAAGTAAATTTTAACTGACTTTTGATAGCTAGTTTAAATCCCTCTAAATCTTCTCGGACGGCTTTTAATAGATCTAATGTTTCTTGATGCTTTGATTCAGTTTTATAATAAGCTATCAATCCTGCATAAATAGCAAAATTTGCAGTTATAAAGAAGATTGAAAAAATAACCCACTTTGTTTCAAAGAAAGTTCTGACATAGGCAAAAGCCACTGTTACCAAAGTAGTTAATAGAGCAGTTGGAATCAGCTTTATTATATCCTCTCGAGTCATAGATGTAAGAGCAATGATCTGAATATGTATAATCCAGAGCGATTATACAGCAAGAATAAATAAAGTAAATCGATAAATTTGTTATAAAGTATTTAATTTCCGAACAATGTTCAGTTTTAGCATGAAACTAAATCGAATTATGAATATTGTTTGCTCTAATTAACTTATTTTAGAAAAATATTAAAATTCTCATCTTTGGTCGTAAGAGCATCGCCTGAAGTTTCAAACGATTAAGCGGTTCTGGTGCAAAGCCGTGATGGAATTTTATAAATTTGCAACCATCCTAATAAACATTTTATCCACTATAAGAGAAAAATTGTCTTGACTTTTGAAAATCTTGGGAGTAATGTATAACCAAATTTTAATATAAAAGGGTAAATAAAGATTTTTCGTTTGCTTTTAAAAGCACCGAATTTTTGTATCAGAATGTAATTTGTATTAATTTAAACGGGCTACAAAATTAGAGCTAGTAAAAGGAAATAAGAACATGACAGGATTTGTTTCACACAGATTAAACACTGTCGGTCAGCAAGACCATAAGGCGGATGCCGCGTTTTGAGGCATTGGTTTTATGGCTTTTTTATTTGTTTTTAGAAATAGATTTGGTTTTGATAAGGCGAGTCGAGATAGAAAAGCCTGATTGATAATTGGCGTTATCAATCAGGCGAGTCGGTTCACCTTTTGAAATAGTATGTCTCAAAGATGCTACCCTTCTATTCCGCATCTTAAAACATTCCGTTTCAATAAATCAAATATATCCAGTATGAAACATCTCGTTTCAGTTGTTTTCGGACAATTGTCGAAGCTCCGTCGTTGTCCAAAAAGCCTTGTTATGGGAAAGGAAAATTATGTCGAAAAAGAAAAAAAGAAATCAGGAAAATCGGCGGTCAACACAAATTGAATATGAAGCAGACGACTTAAACCGAGCAATCAAAGCAGGTCGCCTTGCATATTTGAAAAAACATTGGCGGATAGTCGGAATAATCGTTTTTTTGACCATTGGCGCACTCGGCGCAGGACTGAAATATATCGAAGAAAAGCGCTCGAACGGCAATCAAAACAAATTGACTTCAAGCGTTAATCTACCGGCTTCGATGCCGAACCCGACTCCGCAATTATCGAAGGAATACATTTATGCCGGAAGCAAATTGCTGGCGGTTGAAGATGCTAACGCCAATGT
>JADMIO011718065.1_pt1 | contig 14617 bp, 10 predicted proteins | sample 8958161 | NCBI WGS metagenome assembly JADMIO01 (sample SAMN16585339, study PRJNA669376) | soil metagenome | isolation source: Crop rotation soil | place: USA: Cullars Rotation, Alabama | collected 2011 | reverse complement strand
GCCGTTCTCGAGCTCGCCCTTGACCGGCGGGATGTCGGTGGGCGCCGGCATGTAGTCGATGACCGCGTCGAGCATCGCCTGCACGCCCTTGTTCTTGAACGCGGAGCCGCACAGCATCGGCACGATCTCGCCGGCGACGGTGCGCGTGCGCAAGCCCATCTTGATGTCGTCGACCGACAGCTCCCCCGTCTCGAGGTAGCGGTTCATCACTTCCTCGTTGGCCTCGGCGGCGCTCTCGACCATCTTGTCGTGCCATTCCTTCGCCACGCCGGCGAGGTCGGCCGGAATGTCGCGCATGTCGTACTTCATGCCCTGTGTCGCATCGTCCCAGTAGATCGCCTTCATCCGCACCAGGTCGACGACGCCGGCGAACTTGTCCTCGGCGCCGATCGGCACCTGGATCGGCACCGGGTTGGCCTTGAGCCGCGACTTCATCTGCTCGTAGACCTTGAAGAAGTTGGCACCGACGCGGTCCATCTTGTTGACGAACGCGAGCCGCGGCACGTTGTACTTGTTGGCCTGCCGCCAGACCGTCTCGGACTGCGGCTGCACGCCGCCCACCGAGTCGTACACCATGCACGCGCCGTCGAGCACGCGCATCGAGCGCTCGACCTCGATCGTGAAGTCGACGTGCCCCGGGGTGTCGATGATGTTGATCCGGTGCTGCGGGTACGAGCCGTCCATCCCCTTCCAGAAGCACGTGGTGGCGGCGGACGTGATCGTGATGCCGCGCTCGCGCTCCTGCTCCATCCAGTCCATCACGGCGGCACCGTCGTGCACCTCGCCCATCTTGTGGGAGACGCCCGTGTAGAACAGGATGCGCTCGGTGGTCGTGGTCTTGCCGGCATCGATGTGCGCGCTGATGCCGATGTTGCGATACCGCTCGATGGGGGTGGTTCTTGGCATAAAGTAAAAAACCTACGAGGAGCTAGCGAGGCGCTATCGCGCCTCGCACGTCATTTGTAAGTTCGCTCCTAGAAGCGGAAGTGACTGAAGGCCTTGTTGGCCTCCGCCATCCGGTGCACTTCCTCGCGCTTCTTCACCGCGCCGCCGCGGTTCTCGGATGCGTCGAGGAGCTCGCCCGCGAGGCGCGCGCCCATCGACTTCTCGCCGCGCTTGCGCGCCGCCTCGCGCAGCCAGCGCATCGCCAGCGCCATGCGCCGCACGGGGCGCACCTCGACCGGCACCTGGAAGTTGGCGCCGCCGACGCGGCGGCTCTTCACCTCGACCATCGGCCGGGTGTTCTGCATCGCCTGGTTGAACACCTCGAGCGGATCCTTGCCGCCCTTCTTGCTGATGGTCTCGAACGCGCCATAGACGATGCGCTCGGCAACCGACTTCTTGCCGGAAGTCATCAGCACGTTCATGAACTTGGCGACATCGACGGAACCGAACTTGGGATCGGCCAGGATCTCGCGCTTGGGAATTTCTCGACGACGGGGCATGAATACTCCGGAACGGGATTAAGCGGCCTTGGGCCGCTTGGCGCCGTACTTCGAGCGCGATTGCTTGCGGTCCTTGACACCCGCGGTGTCGAGGCTGCCGCGCACCATGTGGTAGCGCACGCCCGGCAGGTCCTTGACGCGGCCGCCGCGGATCAGCACGACCGAGTGCTCCTGCAGGTTGTGGCCCTCGCCGCCGATGTAGCTGATGACCTCGAAGCCGTTGGTCAGCCGCACCTTGGCCACCTTGCGCAGCGCGGAGTTCGGCTTTTTCGGCGTCGTCGTGTACACGCGCGTGCACACGCCGCGCTTCTGCGGGCTCTGCTGCAGCGCCGGGACCTTGCTTTTCGTGCTGGCCGGCTTGCGGCCCTTGCGCACGAGCTGATTGATGGTGGGCATCTAAGTTCTTCCGCTGATTGTCCTGAGATGCGCGTCCGGGCCGGCCTCGATCACCGTTTGCCTTCCGCTGCAGCGCTCACTCACGCTTTTCCCGCGCGCGTCGCAACCGGCCCGCGCGCCATTCGCTCTCGTCCTTCCGCGCCTGCAAATCAAAGTGGCCGCTCGGCGCGCTTTTCGCGCGGCTCGGCAGGCCACTTCGTGCGCCTCGGCAGACACGCATACGGCACGCGCGCTGCCGGGTTCGCTCCGCCCCACCGCCGCTCGAAGGGCCACCGGCACGAAGCTTCCGGGTCGGCCGCTTTCCGGCGCGCGCTTGTCTTGGCGTAGGCCGGGTACGCGGAAAGGGCGAAAAGACCGCGATTATAGTGGGTTATCCGACACCCTGTCAAACGCCTGCGGCGCGGGAATTGCAGGCGCGAACGCCGCCGCGCGGGTGCAAAAAAAGGGCCGGCGGTCGCCCGCCGGCCCTTTGACGCTGCAACGCCCGGTCAGGCGGCGTTCGCCGGCGCCTGCGTGACCGCGACTTCCGCCGTCGCGGCCGCCGCAGCGGCCGCCGCGGCGGCGTCCTCGGCTTCGGCCGTCGCTTCCATCAGCGCCTGCTCGGGACCCATCGCCTTCTGGCGCTTTCGCGCGTTGTGGTGCGCGAGGCCCGTGCCCGCCGGAATCAGCCGGCCGACGATGACGTTCTCCTTCAAGCCCCGCAGGTCGTCCTTCTTGCCCATGATCGCGGCCTCGGTGAGCACGCGCGTGGTCTCCTGGAACGATGCCGCCGAGATGAACGAGTCCGTGGACAGCGACGCCTTGGTGATCCCGAGAAGCATGTGCTCGTAGACTGCCGGGCGGCCGTCGTCCTTGGCGACGCGATCGTTCTCGTCGAGGATGTCCGAGCGCTCCACCTGCTCGCCGACGATGAACCGCGAGTCGCCGGCGTCGCTCACCTGCACGCGGCGCAGCATCTGCCGCACGATCACCTCGATGTGCTTGTCGTTGATCTTCACGCCCTGCAGGCGATACACGTCCTGCACCTCGTCGGTGATGTAGCGCGCCAGCGCCTCGACGCCGAGGAGCCGCAGGATGTCGTGCGGATCCGCCGGGCCGTCGACGATGGTCTCGCCCTTGTTCACCACCTGGCCGTCGTGCGCTGTGACGTGCTTGTCCTTCGGGATCAGGTACTCGTGCGGGTTGCCGTCGAGGTCGGTGATCACGAGGCGCTGCTTGCCCTTCGTATCCTTGCCGAACGACACCGTGCCGGTGACCTCCGCCAGCGTGCCGGCGTCCTTCGGCGCGCGCGCCTCGAAGAGCTCCGCCACGCGCGGCAGGCCGCCCGTGATGTCGCGGGTCTTGGACGTCTCCTGCGGGATCCGCGCCAGCACCTCGCCCACCGCCACGTCCTGGCCGTCCTTGACCGTGATGATCGAGCCCAGCTGGAACGTGATGTTGACGGGCAGGTCCGAGCCGACGAGGTGGATCTCCTTGCCGGCCTCGTCCAGCAGCTTCACCTGCGGGCGCACGCCCTTGGCCGACGCGCCGGCGCGGCGCTTGGGATCGATGACGACGAGCGTCGAAAGCCCCGTCACCTCGTCCACCTGCTTCGCCACCGTCACGCCTTCCTCGACGTTCTCGAACTTCACGCGGCCCGCGTACTCGGTGATGATCGGGCGCGCGGTCGCGTCCCACTGCGCCAGCACCTTGCCGGCCTTGATCACGTCGCCGTCCTTGACCTGCAGCGTCGCGCCGTACGGCACCTTGTGGCGCTCGCGCTCGCGGCCGTTGTCGTCGTGGATCATCACCTCGCCGGAGCGCGCGATGACGACGAGCTCGCCCTTGGCGTTGGTGACGTAGCGCATCTGCGCCGAGAAGCGCACCTGGCCGGCCGACTTCGATTCGACCTGCGAGGCCGCCGCCGTCCGCGACGCCGCGCCGCCGATGTGGAACGTGCGCATCGTCAGCTGCGTGCCCGGCTCGCCGATCGACTGCGCGGCGATGACGCCCACCGCCTCGCCGACGTTGACGAGGTGGCCACGGCCGAGGTCGCGCCCGTAGCACTTGGCGCAGAGGCCATAGCGGGTCTCGCAGGTGAGCGGCGTGCGCACCTTGACCTCGTCGATGCCGAGGCGCTCGATGTCGTCGACCTCGTCCTCGCCGAGCAGCGTGCCGGCCTCGAAATGCGTGGCCTGCGACTCCGGATTGACGATGTCCGACGCGGCGACGCGGCCGAGGATGCGCTCGCGCAGCGGCTCGATGACCTCGCCGCCTTCCACCAGCGCCTTCATCACCACGCCGTTGCGCGTGCCGCAGTCGTCGCCGGTGACGACGAGGTCCTGCGTGACGTCGACGAGGCGCCGCGTCAGGTAGCCCGAGTTCGCGGTCTTCAACGCCGTGTCGGCGAGGCCCTTGCGCGCGCCGTGCGTGCTGATGAAGTACTGCAGCACGTTGAGGCCCTCGCGGAAGTTCGCCGTGATCGGCGTCTCGATGATCGAGCCGTCGGGCTTCGCCATCAGGCCGCGCATGCCGGCCAGCTGGCGGATCTGCGCGGCGGAGCCGCGCGCGCCCGAGTCGGCCATCATGAAGATCGAGTTGAACGAGTCCTGCTTCTGCGTCTTGCCCTCGCGGTCGGTGACTTCCATCTGCCCGAGCTGCGACATCATCGCCTTGGCGATGTCGTCGCCGGCGCGACCCCAGATGTCGACCACCTTGTTGTAGCGCTCGCCCTGCGTGACCAGACCCGAGGTGTACTGCGCCTCGATCTCCTTCACTTCCTTCTCCGACTTCTCGATGATCGTCTTCTTTTCCGGGGGCACCAGCATGTCGTCGGCGGCGAACGAGATGCCGCCGCGCGTCGCGAGGCCGTAGCCCGCCTGCATCAGCTTGTCGGCGAAGATCACCGTCTCGCGCAGGCCGCAGCGGCGGAAGCTCGCGTTGATGATCCGCGAGATCTCCTTCTTCTTGAGCGGCTTGTTGATGTAGTCGAACTTGAGCCCCGGCGGCAGGATCTCCGACAAGAGCGCGCGGCCGACCGTGGTCTCGTAGCGCGTCACCTTGTCGGGGACCTCGCTGCCGTCGGCGGCCTTGCGCTGCACCTCGCGGATGCGCACCTTGATGCGCGCGTGCAGCTCCACCTGGCGCGTTTCGTAGGCGCGCGCCACTTCGGCGACGTTGGCGAACATCATGCCCTCGCCGGCGGCGGCGATCTTCTCGCGCGTCGCGTAGTAGAGGCCGAGCACGATGTCCTGCGACGGCACGATGCAGGGCTCGCCGTTCGACGGCAGCAGCACGTTGTTGGACGCGAGCATCAGCGTGCGCGCCTCCATCTGCGCCTCGAGCGACAGCGGCACGTGCACGGCCATCTGGTCGCCGTCGAAGTCGGCGTTGAACGCCGTGCAGACGAGCGGGTGCAGCTGGATAGCCTTGCCCTCGATCAGCACGGGCTCGAACGCCTGGATGCCGAGGCGGTGCAGCGTCGGCGCGCGGTTCAGCATCACCGGATGCTCGCGGATCACCTCCTCGAGGATGTCCCACACCACGGGCTCCTGCGACTCGACCATCTTCTTCGCCGCCTTGATCGTGGTGGCGAGGCCCATCGTCTCGAGCTTGTTGAAGATGAACGGCTTGAAGAGCTCGAGCGCCATCAGCTTCGGCAGGCCGCACTGGTGGAGCTTCAACTGCGGACCGACGACGATCACCGAGCGCCCCGAGTAGTCGACGCGCTTGCCGAGCAGGTTCTGGCGGAAGCGGCCGCCCTTGCCCTTGATCATGTCGGCGAGCGACTTGAGCGGACGCTTGTTGGCGCCGGTCATCGCCTTGCCGCGGCGGCCGTTGTCGAGCAGCGAGTCGACCGCCTCCTGCAGCATCCGCTTCTCGTTGCGCACGATGATGTCGGGCGCCTTGAGCTCGAGCAGCCGCTTCAACCGGTTGTTGCGGTTGATCACGCGGCGGTAGAGGTCATTGAGGTCCGAGGTCGCGAAGCGGCCGCCGTCGAGCGGCACCAGCGGGCGCAGCTCCGGCGGCAGCACCGGCAGCACCTCGAGGATCATCCACTCGGGCTTGATGCCCGACTTCTGGAACGCCTCCAGCACCTTGAGGCGCTTGGCGATCTTCTTGATCTTGGTCTCGGAGCCGGTCGCCTCGAGCTCCTTGCGGAGCTTGTCGATCTCGTGCGGCACGTCGAGCGCCTTCAGGAGCTCGCGGATGCCCTCCGCGCCCATCGTCGCCGAGAAATCGTCGCCGTACTGCTCGAGCTTGGCGAGGTAGTCGTCTTCGGTGAGGAGCTGCGCGCGGTTGAGCGGCGTGAGGCCCGGATCGGTAACGACGAACGCTTCGAAATAAAGCACGCGCTCGATGTCGCGCAGCGTCATGTCGAGCACCATGCCCATCCGCGACGGCAGGCTCTTGAGGAACCAGATGTGCGCGACCGGGCTCGCGAGCTCGATGTGGCCCATGCGCTCGCGGCGCACCTTGGCGAGCGTCACCTCGACGCCGCACTTCTCGCAGATCACGCCGCGGTGCTTCAGGCGCTTGTACTTGCCGCACAGGCACTCGTAGTCCTTGACCGGCCCGAAGATCTTGGCGCAGAACAGCCCGTCGCGCTCGGGCTTGAACGTGCGGTAGTTGATCGTCTCCGGCTTCTTCACCTCGCCGTACGACCACGAGCGGATCTTCTCCGGCGACGCCAAGCCGATCCGGATCGAATCGAATTCCTGTTCCTGCGTCACCTGCTTGAAGAGATCGAGCAATGCTTTCATGAAAACTCCTTGGTTGGGGCTATCGGCGATCGGTCAGGCGCCCTGCACGGGCGAGGCTTACCGTCATCAATAGCGCTCCATGTCGACATCGATCGCGAGCGAGCGGATTTCCTTCACCAGCACGTTGAACGATTCCGGCATCCCGGCCTCGATCTTGTGCTCGCCCTTGACGATGTTCTCGTACACCTTGGTGCGGCCGTTCACGTCGTCGGACTTCACCGTCAGCATCTCCTGCAGCGTGTACGCCGCGCCGTAGGCCTCGAGCGCCCACACTTCCATCTCGCCGAAGCGCTGGCCGCCGAACTGCGCCTTGCCGCCGAGCGGCTGCTGCGTGACGAGGCTGTACGGGCCCGTCGAGCGCGCGTGCATCTTGTCGTCGACGAGGTGGTGCAACTTCAGCACGTGCATGTAGCCGACGGTGACCGGACGGTCGAACGCCTCGCCGGTGCGGCCGTCGCACAGCGTGATCTGCCCCGACTTCGGCAGTCCCGCGGCTTCGAGCATGCCCTTGATCTCGGCCTCGGTCGCGCCGTCGAACACCGGCGTCGCGAACGGCACGCCGCCGCGCAGGTTGCCCGCGAGCTGCAGAACCTCGGCGTCGTCGAGCCCGCCGATGTCCTCGCTGCGGCCGGTGCTGTTGTAGATCGTCTCGAGGTACTTGCGCACCTCGGCGACCTTCGCCTCGGCCCGCAGCATCGCCTCGATCTTGCGGCCGAGTCCCTTGGCCGCCCAGCCCAGGTGAACCTCGAGGATCTGCCCGACGTTCATCCGCGACGGCACGCCGAGCGGGTTGAGGACGATGTCGACCGGCGTGCCGTCGGCCATGTACGGCATGTCCTCGACCGGCACGATCTTCGACACCACGCCCTTGTTGCCATGGCGACCGGCCATCTTGTCGCCGGGCTGCAGGCGGCGCTTGACGGCGACGTAGACCTTGACCATCTTCTGCACGCCGGGCGGCAACTCGTCGCCCTGCGTCAGCTTCTTCTTCTTCTGCTCGAACATCGCGTCAAAGTCGACGCGGAGCTGCTCGAGCGACGCCTTCATCTGCTCCAACTGCGTCGCCTTCTCCTCGTTGGCGAGGCGGATGTCGAACCAGTCGTGCCGGGCGACGCCGTCGAGGTACTCCTTGGTCACCTTGGCGCCCTTGGCGAGGCGCTTCGGGCCGCCGTTCGCGGTGGCGTTGTGCAGCAGCTTCTCGATCCGCGCGAACGCGTCGTTCTCGACGATGCGAAGCTGGTCGTTCAGGTCCTTGCGGTAGCCCTTCAGCTCGTCGTCGATGATCTGCGTCGCGCGCTTGTCGCGCTCGATGCCCTCGCGCGTGAACACCTGGACGTCGATCACCGTGCCGCTGATGCCCGAGGGCACGCGCAGGCTGGTGTCCTTCACGTCCGAGGCTTTCTCGCCGAAGATCGCGCGCAGCAGCTTCTCTTCCGGCGTGAGCTGCGTCTCGCCCTTCGGCGTGACCTTGCCCACCAGCACGTCACCGGCCTCGACTTCGGCGCCGATGTAGACGATGCCGGCGTCGTCGAGGCGGCCGAGCTGGCCCTCGCCGAGCGAGCTGATGTCGCGCGTGATCTCCTCGGCGCCGAGCTTGGTGTCGCGGGCGTTGACCGAGAGCTCCTCGATGTGGATCGACGTGTAGCGGTCGTCTGCGACGACACGCTCGCTGATCAGGATCGAGTCCTCGTAGTTGTAGCCGTTCCACGGCATGAACGCGACCATCATGTTCTGGCCGAGCGCGAGCTCGCCCAGGTCGGTCGACGCGCCGTCGGCGATGACGTCGTGCTTGGCGATGACGTCGCCGACCTCGACCAGCGGGCGCTGGTTGATGTTGGTGTTCTGGTTGCTGCGCTTGTACTTGACGAGGTTGTAGATGTCGACGCCGACGTCACCGGCCGCCGCTTCGGCGTCGTTGACGCGCACGACGATCCGCGACGCGTCGACGTAGTCGACCTTGCCGCCGCGCCGCGCCATCACCGCCGTGCCGCTGTCGACCGCGGCGGTGCGCTCGACGCCGGTGCCCACGAGCGGCTTCTCGGGCCGCAGGCACGGCACCGCCTGGCGCTGCATGTTGGAGCCCATCAGTGCGCGGTTGGCGTCGTCGTGCTCGAGGAACGGGATCAGCGACGCCGCCACCGACACGATCTGCGCCGGCGCCACGTCCATGTACTGCACCTTGTCGGCCATCGACAGCATGAACTCGTTGCGGTTGCGGCACGACACGAGCTCGTCGGCGAGCTTGCCCTTGGCGTCGATCTTGGCGTTCGCCTGCGCGATCACGTACTGGCCTTCCTCGATCGCCGACAGGTAGTCGATGTGGTCGGTGACCTTGCCGTCGACGACCTTGCGGTACGGCGTCTCGAGAAAGCCGTACTCGTTGGTGCGCGCGTACAGCGCGAGCGAGTTGATGAGGCCGATGTTCGGGCCTTCCGGCGTCTCGATCGGGCACACGCGGCCGTAGTGCGTCGGGTGCACGTCGCGCACCTCGAAGCCGGCGCGCTCGCGGGTCAGGCCGCCCGGGCCCAGCGCCGACACACGACGCTTGTGCGTGATCTCGGACAGCGGGTTGGTCTGGTCCATGAACTGCGACAGCTGCGAGCTGCCGAAGAACTCCTTGATCGCGGCCGAGATCGGCTTGGCGTTGATCAGGTCGTGCGGCAGCAAGTTGTCGGTCTCGGCCTGGCCGAGGCGCTCCTTGACCGCGCGCTCGACGCGCACCAGCCCCGAGCGGAACTGGTTCTCGGCGAGCTCGCCCACCGAGCGCACGCGGCGGTTGCCGAGGTGGTCGATGTCGTCCACCTCGCCACGGCCGTTGCGCAATTCGACGAGGATGCGGATCACCGCGATGATGTCGTCGTTGGTGAGGTTGTTCGGGCCGACCAGTTCCTCGCGCCCGACCCGGCGGTTGAACTTCATCCGGCCGACGGCCGACAGGTCGTAGCGGTCCTCGGAGAAGAACAGGCCGTGGAACAGCGACTCGACGGCGTCCTCGGTCGGCGGCTCGCCGGGGCGCATCATCCGGTAGATCGCGACCTTCGCCGCGTACTGGTCGGGCGTGTCGTCGCTCTTCAGCGTCTGCGAGATGTACGGGCCCTGGTCGAGGTCGTTGACGTAGATCGTCTTGATCTCGCTGACGCCGGCCTCGCTGAGCTTCGCGAGCACTTCCTCGGTCACCTCGTCGTTGGCCTTGGCGACGACCTCGCCGGTCGACTTGTCGACGATGTTCTGCGCAAGCACGCGGCCGACGACGTAGTCGCCCGGCACCGGGATGCGCTTGACGCCGCCGTCGGTCAGCTCGCGAACGTGGCGCGCGGTGATGCGCTTGTCCTTCTGCACGATCACCTTGCCGTCCTTGCCGGCCAGGTCGAAGCGCGCCACCTCACCACGCAGGCGCTCGGCGACGAGCTCGAGCTCGGCGCCCTTCGGCGACAGGTGGAACGTGTCGAACACGAAGAACTCGCGCAGGATGTCCTCGTTGGTGAGGCCGAGCGCCTTGAGCAGCGTCGTCACCGGCATCTTGCGGCGGCGGTCGACGCGGAAGAACAGGAAATCCTTGGGATCGAACTCGAAGTCGAGCCACGAGCCGCGGTAGGGAATGACGCGCGCCGAGAACAAGAGCTTGCCGGAGCTGTGCGTCTTGCCGCGGTCGTGCTCGAAGAACACGCCCGGCGAGCGGTGCAGCTGCGAGACGATCACGCGCTCGGTGCCGTTGATGACGAACGAGCCGTTGTCGGTCATGAGCGGGATCTCGCCCATGTAGACCTCCTGCTCCTTCACCTCCTTGACCGTCTCCTTCGGCGCGTCGCGATCCATCAGCACGAGCCGCACCTTGGCGCGCAGCGCCGAGCAGAACGTCAGGCCGCGCTGCTGGCATTCGACGACGTCGAACGCCGGCGGCAGCAGCGAGTAGCTGACGTACTCGAGGCGGGCGTTGCCGGAGTGACTCGAGATCGGAAAGATCGACTGGAACGCGGCCTCGAGGCCCTCGTTGCGGCGCTTCTCGACGGGGACGCCTTCCTGCAGGAAGGCCCGGTACGACGCGAGCTGCGTCTCGAGCAGGAACGGCACCTTGAGGACGCTCGCCCGCTTGGCGAAACTCTTGCGGATGCGGCGCTTTTCGGTGAACGAGTAGGGGGTGGTGGAAGCCATGCCGTCTCCGGTGCGTTGGCAGCGAAGGGCGCGGCGATGTCGCGAGGCCGTGCCGGTCGTTGCGCTCCGGGCGGCGCGGCCTCTCCCGGCAGGGAGGTCACGGCGCCCGGTGTTCATCGACTGGTCATGCGCCGCGGGAGGGGGACTCCGGACGACGCGTGGCCTGGCGGCTGGCCTCTACCAGCCTCTGGCGGACGGCGGCGCCGAATGTCCTGGCGTCGCCCGACCATGCCCACTTTCTGCAGTCGGGTCAGAAAGCGAAGAGGAGGGTTCGTAGCGTCGCCGGACGGACGATCCCGGCGCGTGGAGCCTTCCTCTTCGCCCCCTCCCGCATGACCCTGGGAGGGAACGAACCGCGAGCCTGTGGATATCGGGGCGGCCCGCGGAAATGCAAGACTTACTTGATCTCGACCTTCGCGCCCGCTTCCTCGAGCTTCTTCTTGGCAGCTTCGGAATCGGCCTTGGAGATGCCTTCCTTGACGGGCTTCGGCGCGCCGTCGACGAGATCCTTGGCTTCCTTGAGGCCGAGGCCGGTGATCTCGCGCACGGCCTTGATCACGTTGACCTTGTTCTCGCCGAACGACGTGAGCATGACGGTGAACTCGGTCTTCTCCTCGGCGGCGGCGGCCGGCGCGCCACCACCCGCGGCGGGACCCGCGACGGCGACGGCGGCGGCGGCGGAGACGCCGAACTTGTCTTCCATCGCCTTGATGAGCTCGGAGAGCTCGAGCACGGACATCGACGAGATCTTGTCGAGGATTTCAGTTTGAACTGCGGTCATTGGATGCTCCTGGATCGAAAATGTTGAATGAACGGTTGTCGGTCGGCACTCGGTTGGCTGACTACGCGGCGGGCTTGGCGTCGCGCACGGCGGCGAGCGTCCGGACGAACCTGCCCGGGACCTCGTTCAGCGTGCGCACCAACTTCGCGATCGGCGCCTGCATCGTGCCGGCAAGCTTCGAGAGCAACTCCTCGCGCGACGGCAGCGAGGCGAGCGCGGCGACGTCCTTCGCGGACATCACCTGGCCGCCCATCGCGCCGGCCGTGATCACGAACTTCTCGTGGCCCTTGGCGAAGTCGTTCAAGACCTTCGCCACCGCCACCGGGTCCTTGCCGATGCCGTACGCGAGCGGGCCGACCATGCGTTCGGACAGCTTCTCGTACGGCGTGCCGGCGACCGCTCGGCGCACCAGGGTGTTCTTGACCACCCGGAAATACACGCCGGAAGCCCGCGCCTTGGCGCGCAACTGCGTCATGTCGGCCACGGGCATGCCCCGGTTCTCGGCAAGCACGATGGCTTGCGCGCCGGCGACTTCGCTCGCGACTTCCGCGACAACCGCTTCCTTCTGTTGCAGATTGAGACTCAAGGTCTTCTCCTTGTGCTGCGGTGACCTTTTCGTCCAGGAAAAACCTGTCCGAGGGGCACCATCTGCGCTGGATCCCGGGGGGTCAGGCCGATAGTCGGTCGTCAGCAACGACGCCAGCCATCCGGTTCCGCCACCCGCGTTTTGAGCTCTCGCTCCAGCGGTCTTTGACGGGCGCGGGCCCGATGCTCGGGTGCCCGCTTCCCTCAAATCCTTCGTTCGTTACTGGGCCGGCGCGCTCGACGCCAACCCCGTCGTGTCGACGCGCACACCCGCGCCCATCGTCGACGACACGCTGATCTTCTTGAGGTAGATGCCCTTGACGCCCGCGGGCTTCGCCTTGTTGAGCGCCTCGATCAGCGCGTTGAAATTGGTCTTGAGCTGCTCGGGGGTGAACGACGCGCGGCCGATCGTGCACTGGACGATCCCGGCCTTGTCGGTGCGGTACTGCACCTGGCCCGCCTTGGCGTTCTTCACCGCGCCGGCGACGTCCGCCGATACCGTGCCCACCTTGGGGTTCGGCATCAGGCCGCGCGGGCCGAGCACCTGGCCCAGCTGGCCGACGACGCGCATCGCGTCCGGCGAGGCGATCACGACGTCGAAGTCCATGAAGCCTTCCTTCACCTTGGCGGCGAGGTCGTCGAAGCCGACGATGTCGGCGCCCGCGTCGGTCGCCGCCTTCGCCTTGTCGCCCTGCGCGAACACCGCGACGCGCACCTTCTTGCCGATGCCGGCCGGCAGCACGACCGAGCCGCGCACCGTCTGGTCGGACTTCTTGGCGTCGACGCCCAGGTTGACCGCGAGGTCGACCGACTCGTCGAACTTGGCGGTCGCCGTTTCCTTGACGAGCTTCAGCGCGTCGTCGATCGAATACGACTTGCTGCGATCGACCTTCGCGCGCAGCGCCGAGAGGCGCTTGCCGTGCCGGTGCTCAGCCGTCTTCTTCGTGTCGGCCATGATCACTTCACTCCTTCGACGGTGATGCCCATGCTGCGCGCGGCGCCCGCGATCGTGCGCACCGCGGCATCCAGGTCGGCGGCGGTGAGATCGGGCTGCTTGAGCTTGGCGATCTCCTCGGCCTGCGCGCGCGTCAGCTTGCCCACCTTGTCGGTGTGCGGCTTGGCGCTGCCCTTCTCCACCTTGGCCGCCTTGCGGATGAGGATCGACGCCGGCGGCGTCTTCATCACGAAGGTGAAGCTCTTGTCCGCGTAGGCGGTGATCACGACGGGGATCGGCAGCCCCGCTTCCATCTTCTGCGTCTGCGCGTTGAACGCCTTGCAGAATTCCATGATGTTGAGGCCGCGCTGGCCGAGCGCCGGGCCGATCGGCGGGCTCGGGTTGGCCTTGCCCGCGGGCACCTGCAGCTTGATGAAACCGACGACTTTCTTCGCCATGACTTGCTCCTGTGCGGGTCCAAGCGGACGCTTTGAGCGTCCTCCCCGTTAAGCTTTTTCCACCTGCGCGAAGTCGAGCTCGACGGGCGTCGAGCGCCCGAAGATCGTCACCGACACGCGCAGCTTGCTCTTCTCGTAGTTCACGTCCTCGACGTTGCCGTGGAAATCGGTGAACGGGCCGTCCTTGACGCGCACCGCCTCGCCCATCTCGAACAGCACCTTGGGACGCGGCTTCTCGACGCCTTCCTGCACCTGCCGCAGGATCGCGTCGACTTCCTTCTGCGTGATCGGCGTCGGCCGGTTGGCCGTACCGCCCACGAACCCGGTGACCTTGGGCGTGCTCTTGACGAGGTGCCACGAGTCGTCGGTCATCTCCATCTCGACGAGCACGTACCCCGGGAAGAACTTGCGCTCCGAGATGGCCTTGGCACCCTGCTTCATCTCGACCACTTCCTCGACCGGCACCAGGATCTGGCCGAACTGCTCGGCGATCTCCGAGCGCTTGATCCGGTCGAGCAGCGTGCGCTGCACGCTCTTCTCGAACCCCGAGTACGCGTGCACGACATACCAGCGCTTCGACATCATTGGCCCCGTCCCGTCGCCAGCTTGAGCAGCCACGCGAGCGTGGTGTCGATCGAGAACAGGAACAGCCCCATCACCGCGACGAACGCGAACACGATCAGCGTCGTCTGCACCGTTTCCTTGCTCGTCGGCCACGACACGCGGTCGGCCTCCTGCCACGACTCCTTCGCGAACGCGAAGAACGCGCGGCCCGGCTCCGAGGTCAGCGCGACGAGCGCCGAGGCGACGAGGCCGCCCAGCACCATCAGCACGCGGACCACGGCGGGCAGCGTCTCGGCGAAATGGTAGAAGCCCCAGATGCCGGCGACGACGCACGCGAGCGCGACTGTGATTTTCAGTTTGTCCATTGCGTTCGACGATTGCCACTGCCAGAGAACCGGTCAGTGGCAGGCCAGGAGGGAATCGAACCCCCAACCTGCGGTTTTGGAGACCGCCGCTCTGCCAATTGAGCTACTGGCCTTTAGTCGATCTCCGTTACTCGATGACCTTCGACACGACGCCGGCGCCGACGGTGCGGCCGCCTTCGCGAATCGCGAAGCGCA
>JADMIO011827240.1_pt1 | contig 14618 bp, 8 predicted proteins | sample 8958161 | NCBI WGS metagenome assembly JADMIO01 (sample SAMN16585339, study PRJNA669376) | soil metagenome | isolation source: Crop rotation soil | place: USA: Cullars Rotation, Alabama | collected 2011 | reverse complement strand
CTTTCCCAGGCCCCGGCCCGCCGGTGGACCTCCCAGAAGTGATCGAAGGAGCCGCGGATCGTCATCGGCCGGATGTGGTCGTGGGCGGCCCGCCCCATCGCCAGGCGGCGCTCGTCGTCGCCGAGCAGGGCCCCGATGGCCGCGGCCCAGGCCCGGGGGTCGTAGGCGGGGAGCACCAGGCCGGTGCGCCCGTCCTGCACGACCTCGCGCGGCCCCCCGCGGTCGGAGACCAGCACCGGGAGGCCGGAGGACTGGGCCTCCATGACGACCTGGCCGAGGGTGTCGGTGGCGGAAGGGAAAGCGAAGAGGTCGGAGGAGGCGTAGATGGCCGAGAGCTCGCGCCCGTGCCGGAAGCCGGGGAAGACGGCGCGGTGGCCCGCGAGCTCGCGTTCCATGCGGGCGCGGTAGGGGCCGTCGCCGACCACGACGAGCCGGGCGCCCTGCACGGGTGAGCCGGGGCGTCCCCTGTCCGGGTCGGTCTCGACGAACCGTTTCCAGGCGCTGGCCAGCAGCGGCAGGTTCTTCTCCACGCTCACCCGGCCCACATAGAGCACCTTCCTCGCGCTCCGCGGGATGCCGAGCCCATCCCACACCGATTCGTCCCGCAGCGAGGGCTGGAACGCCGCGGTGTCGATCCCGGGGAGCAGCCGCACCACCCGCGCGCCGCTGATGCCCAGGGCCGCCAGCGGGGCGCCGTATTCGGCGCTGCGCGTGAAGACCGTGGCGAAGCGGCGGTAGAAGAGCCGCATGTAGGCCGACGCCGCCCGCGTCACCACCGGGTCGGCGAAGAGGTGGTCGATGTAGGCGGGGAAGTCGGTGTGGTAGACGCCCAGGCGCGGTGTTCCCATGAGCCTCGCGGCGAGCAGGCCCACCAGCCCGACCGGGCCGGGTGTCGAGATGTGGATGGCATCGGGGCGCAGCTCCCGGGCCCGGCGCAGCATCGCCAGTGCGGGCGGGAGGACCAGCTCCAGGTTTTCGTAGCCCGGCATCGGCCGGGCCAGGCGCGGCGGGAAGTTCTCGATGCGGGCCGCGCCGGGGGCGGGGAGCGCCAGGCGCGTCGAGGTGAGCACGGTCAGTTCGCGCCCCGCCCCCGCGGCCTGCTCGGCGACCGAGCGGATGAAGCGGCTGACCCCGTTCACATCGGCGAGGGTGTCGGTGAAAAGGCAGACCCGCACGGGTGCATGCTAAGAAAAAAAAGGGAGGCCCGGCGGGCCTCCCTTGGTGGAACCGAGCTATAGGGCGTTACGGCGCCGAGCACCCGGCCGCGAACTTCTGCAGGAAGCAGGAGAAGTCGGCCACGTTCAGGATCGGCTGCTGCGTGCTCCCGTCGCAGTTGGCGTAGGTGTCGGCGGCGGCGAACTTCTGGAGGAAGCAGCTGAAGTCGGCGACGTTGAGGAAGGGGTTGGTGGTGCTGTTGTCGCAGTTGGCGTAGCAGGCGCCGCCCGCGGCCGGGTAGGAGACGCTGGCGGCGAGGATGGCGTAGCCGGAGGCGGTCGCCGGGGTCGAGTTGGGGTAGGTGGTGTTGGAGACGGGGTTCTGGAAGGTGATGGAGGCCAGCCGCTTGCCGGCGTGGTTGCCGAAGCCATCGGCGATGAGCTTCTGCACGCTGGTCACGGCCTCGACAACATCGAGGTCGTTGACGGTGGTGGTCGCCCCCAGGTCGGTGTTCTCGGTCGCGGCGTAGCGCCCCAGCTTGCGCTGGGCGATGAGGCCGGAGCCGGCGGCAGGGGCGGGGTGGGCGGGGTTGTTGACGCTGAACCAGTCGGCGGCCCGTAGCGTGAGCGTCACCGAGCTGTTGTCGGTGAAGGTGAGCACCGCGTCGAAGCGCCCACCGCCGTCGGAGATCTGGTAGATGAGGCCGATCCGCGAGTACGGGGAGAGTGTGGCGTTGATGCTCGAGAGCGAGGAGGCTTGCGGCACGGTCTGATCGTTGTCCAGCAGCCAGGAGGGCTGGGGGCCGTTGTTGGCGCCGGTGCCGGGTGGGTTCCAGTTGCGGGCGGCGTTGGCGACGGTCCGCCGGTCACCGAGGTGGACGATGTCCAGGGCGTGGTCGGCGGTGTTGACGGTGTAGACGAGGCTGTCGGTGCCGTTGATGGGGCCGGCGTTGATGGCGTTGCCCGAGCCGCTGAGCAGGAGGCCGCGGTCGGCGATGGCCCGGTAGCCGTTCAGGTCGGTGCGGTTGGCCTCGCCCTGCTCCAGGCCCGGGCTGACCATCCCGTTCCAGTTGTAGGTCAGGGGGAGTGTCACCGGCGCGGCCGGGACGCACCCGGCAGAGCCGCAGGCCACGTTGTCGCCGCCGTAGACCCCGCCCGCGGCGGTGCAGGCCGCCGAGGTCCGGGAGATGCAGGTGCCCGCGGGCTGGCAGCAGGCACCGGGCGGAGGGCAGTTGGCCGCGGAGCAGGCCACGTTCTCGCCGCGGAAGGTGCCCCCCGCCGCCTGGCAATCGCCCAGGGCGATGAAGGCGCAGGTCCCGTCGATCTTGCAGCAGGCCCCCACCGCCGTGAGGGGCAGGACACTGAAGCGGTACCACAGGATGTCGAACGCAGCGGCGCGGGTGGCGGCGAACGCGGTGGTCGCCGCGCTGTCGGTGACCGCGAAGGCGCAGTTCACGTTGGCGGTGGTGCTGCTGTTGAGGGCGGCGTCCGGGAAGTCGAGCATGACATCGGTGCGGGTGTTGTCGTCGCACGGGGCGCCCTTGCTCAGGGCAAGGTTGAAGGTGCTCATTGCCAGGTAGTAAGTCCCCGGGGAGTAGTCGCGCCGGAGGAAGCTCGAGGTCGTCAGGTTGGCGGTATGGCCGCCGTTGGTGCTGGCATCGTCGTTTCCGAAGCCTTCGATGGCGTTGAGGTTGCCGTCGTAAACCCACAGGGCCGTGTCAGTGGTGTGGCCCTGGCCGACCGTGCTGATGGTGATCTGCCCGGGGAGGAAGACGCCGAGATCGGCGGGGGTCACGGGATCGACCGCGAGGGTGGCCTGGTAGTCGGCGGTGGTGCCGGCCACACCCGTCACGCGGTAGTAGACCTGCTCGCGCTTGCCGAAGCCGTACCACTGGTCCATCCGGGCGGGGGTGGTCGCGGTCGAGGAGGTCTGGGCCGCGGCGTCGCTGGCGGTCGGCGTGCCGACGGGTCCGGGCCAGGTGCCCGCGGCCGCGGCGGTCTGCGTCAGGCCCCGGATGCTCCCCACGTGCCCGGCGGTCCCGGAGGTGGTGATGGTGAGGCGGTTGCGGTAGATGCCCAGGGGCATCGCGGGGGTCTTCACCAGGAACTGGTCGAGGCTGGCGGCGCCGGCGGTGGCGACGGCGCCTGTGGTGTTGCCCTGGATGAAGTTGCCCGGGGCGAAGAAGCTGATGGGGGTCGCGGCCGGGCGGGTCTCGTTGGGTTCGGCCTCGAAGAACGCCCCGCCGCAACCGCCGCAGACCGAGCCGGCGCCCTGGTAGGCGCCGCCTCCGGCGACGCAGACGCTGGGCAGGGCCATGCTGCACGAGCCGCTAGAGGCGCAGCACGCGGCCGGCTGCGGGCAGCTGGCGGCGGCGCACGACTCGGGGATCAGGTTGACGACCCCGCCCGCGGCGGTGCAGGCCGCGGGGGCGAGCATGGCGCATGTGCCATTGGACTGGCAGCAGACCGCGGTCGAGGAGGTGGTGACGCTGACATCGTCGATCCAGACGCCCGAGCCGTTCGCCGATGTGTCGCTCGCCATCTGGATGCGGAGCGAGACCTGGTCGCCGCTGGCGGCGCCGATCACGGCGGTGCGGCGGGTCCAGACGAGGGCGGCCCCGGAGAAGGCCTGCTGCCCGGCGATGGGGCTGCTGAACGAGCTGCTGATGGTGGCGTTGTAGCCGTTGAGGCGCCAGGCCCCCTGCCCGATGTTGGCGTAGGGGCCGCCGTTGATGCTGGCCTCGACCACCCAGCCGTCGAAGGTGCTCTCGACCGAGTAGTAGCTCCAGAGATCGATCGTGACCGGACCGGCGGCGGTGATGCTCGGCATCGTCAGGAACTGCTGGGAGACGGTCGCGACATCGTCGGTGAACACGGAGTTGGGGAGGGAGTTGGCCTGGGTGGTCGCGACGGCCCAGGGAGCGCCGGCCCCCGCGGTAGAGGTGCCCCACCCGCCCGGCAGGGTGCCCGCGGTGGTGGTGTCGAAGTTCTCGGTGAACTGCCCGTGGGCGGCCCCGGCCAGGGCGAAGACGGCCGCGGCGGTGAGGCGGCCCTTGACGGAGATACGTGCGGTGCTCATGTCCACTCCTCGTGTGTATGCAAGGGGCGCTGCCCGGCGGCGCTCGCGCGAGCGGCTCGCCGGAAGCGCAGCCTACCGCGCCCCGGGCGGGCAGCAACTTTCAATCCTGTTTCTGCGAAAGCTCCCGCCGTGGGCTCAGGGCGCCGAGCAGCCGGCCGCGAACTTCTGGAGGAAGCAGCTGAAATCGGCGACGTTCAGGACCGGGGGCTGGGTGCTCGCGTCGCAGTTGGCGTAGCTGTCGCCCGCGGCGAACTTCTGGAGGAAGCAGCTGAAATCGGCGACGTTCAGCACCGGGGGCTGGGTGCTGGCGTCGCAGTTGGCGTAGCAGGCCTGCCCCGGGGCGGGGAAGCTCAGCGAGGCCCCGAGGATGGCGAAGCCGCAGATCGTGGCGGGGGTGGCGCCCGAGGTGCCGTTGGGCGTGGCGTTGCCGACCGGGTTCAGGAAAGCGATCGAAGCGATCCGCTTGCCGGTGAAATCGCCGTAGCCGTCGAGCCGCAGCTGCTGCACGCTGAAGACCGCCTCGCTGACGATCAGGTTGTTGGTGGTGCTGGTGGCGACGTCTTCGCTCTCTGTGGCGAGGTAGTCGCCGAGGTTCCGCTGGACGATCAGGCCCGAGCCGGGGGTGGGTGGGGGCGTGGTGGGGTTGAAGGGGGCGAACCAGTCGGGGCCGCGCATCGTGACAGTGACCGAGGTGTTGTCGGTGAAGGTGAGCCGGGTGTCGAAGCGCCCGCCGCCGTTGCTGATCTGGTAGATCACGCCGATGCGCGACTGGGCCGAGAGCGTGGCGCTCAGCGCGCCCATGGGGCTGACCTGGGGGATGGTGGCCTGGTCGTTGTTGGTCAGCCACGTCGGCTGGGCCCCGCAGTTGACGGCGGTGCCGGGGGGGTTCCAGTTGTGGTTGGCGTTGTCGCAGGTGCGGCGGTCGCCGAGGTGGACGATGTCGAGGGTGTGCCCGGCGGAGGGGATGGTGTAGGGCATCGAATCGGTGCCCAGCACCGGGCCAGAGTTGATGGAGCCGGGCTGGTTGAGGAGCAGGCCGCGGTCGGAGATCGAGCGGTAGCCGGCGGGGTCGGTGCGGTTGCTCTCGCCCTGCTCGGACGCGTCGCTCGACATGCCGTTCCAGTTGTACGCCAGGGGGAGGGCCTGGAAGCTGATGGGGCGGCAGGGGGCGGCGCTGCAGGTGGTGCTGTTGCCGAAGTAGGTGGCCCCCGAGGTGATGATGCAGGAGAACCCGGTGACCACGCTGCACGTGCCGTCGGGGAAGCAGCAGGCGCCCGAGCAGGAGCCGGTGCAGGAGGTGCCCGCGCCGCCCCAGGCGCCCCCGGCGGTGGCGCAGGCCGCGGCGGTCTGCACGCTGCACGTCTCGTTGGTCAGGCAGCAGGAGCCTCCCGGGGCGCAGTTGGCCGCGGCGCAGGCGACGCCCGGGCCCGCGAAGGTCCCTCCCTGGGTGGCGCACGCCGACGCGGCGATGAACTGACACCCGCCGGTGGCGAGGCAGCACGCCCCGGTGGTCGAGCCCTGGATGTAGGCGACGTCGTCCACGCGGACTCCGAAGGAGTTGTTCCCACCCGGGCCGCCGTCCTCCACGAAATAGCGGAAGGCGAAGCGACCGGCGGTGGCGACGGGCACGCCGGAGATGGTGACGGTGAACTGGCCGTAGGCCGTGGTGGGGAAGACGCCGCTGGTGTAGCCGGGGTTGATGTCCAGGAGGAGGGTGCCGAAATCGCCCACATCGAACTCGGTGGTGCCGGTGTTGGTGCTCGCCCCGGCGAGGCTCATGCGGAGCTGCATGCGGTCGGGGAAGGCGTCGCCGTCGGAGCGGGTCCAGAACGAGATCGAGTCGCCGTTCTGGAGCGTGGTCATCTGGCGCCCGATGAGCCAGTCGCTCAGGGTCGAGGTGCCCGAGCCGCAGGTGTAGTCGTCGCGGGCCGAGCCGGCGCCGCTGTGGTTGAGCGTGCCCAGCCGCCACTGGGGCGTGGCGATCGGGTTGCTCTGGTTGTGGATGAACCAGTCCGCGGGCGGGAAGACCGCGCCCTCGAAACCTTCGGTGAAGCTCTGGCCCCGGGCAAGGCCGGCGCAGGCGGCAACGCCCGCGGCCGAGAGTCCGATGCAGGTCCGGGTGTTCATCGCGCAGCTCCTGGTGTAAGCCTCCGCCGGGCCGGCCAGAAGGCGGCCCTCCGGGCGCAGTCTAAATCGCGGGGCGGGGCGTGCAATGCAATTGCGCAGCGCTCGGCGTATCCGCCGGCTGCATATGCATCCCTCTCGCTGCATCGAAGGGCGCCAGCGCTACGGGCAGCCGGCCGCGAACTTCTGCAGGAAACAGCTGAAATCGGCCACGTTCAGCACGGGTGCCTGGGTCGAGCCGTCGCAGTTGGCGTAGCTGTCGGCCGCGGCGAACTTCTGCAGGAAGCAGCTGAAGTCGGCCACGTTCAGCACCGGCGCTGTGGTGCTCGCGTCGCAGTTGGCGTAGCACCCCCCGCCCCCGGTGGTGCCGATGAGGACGAACGACTGGTCCCCCGAGAGCGGCTGGAAGGGCCCGTTGAAGCTCGACTGCTCGGCGGGGGGCGGGTTGACCGACGGCGCGGCCACCCAGCCCCACTGAACCGAATCGGTGCCGGGCCCGCCGAAGTCGAGGATGGCGACCACGGCCATCCAGTACGACCCCGCCGCGGGGACGGCGAAGGGCTGGACGAGGTTGAGCGTGTAGTGGTAGCCCGGCCAGCCCAGCGTGGGGTGGGCGTAGAACTGGGTCTCGGTGAAGGTAGGGACATCCTGCGTGGAGATCATCGGGCCGATGCTGCCATCCACATCCTGGTAGAAGCGGACCATGAAGCCGTGGGTGTTGCCGGGCTGGGTGCGGGGGTACCCGCCCCAGAACTCGATGCCGGTGATCGTCCAACCCGCGGGGGCCACGAAGTTGTCGGCGGTGACGTACATGAGGCCGAGGCCTCCGGGGTTGCGGGCGTCCTGCGAGGAGGGGCCGGCGAAGTTGGGCTGGGGGTTCTGGCGGTAGAGTTCGTCGGCGAGGGCCGGGGCGGCGAGGGCGAGGCCGGCGAGAAGAGCGACGGAGAGGGAACGACCAGGGACGATCATGGTGGGACTCCTGCGCAGTGCCCGCGCGGACCCCGGACGAGGTCGCGGACGCTTCGTGCCGGGCATGGTACCGCGCGCAGGCAGAAGCGCCCCACGAATTGCGCTGTCCCCTCTTAGGGGCAGCCGGCGGCGAAGCGCTGGAGGAAGCAGGTGAAGTCGGCGACGTTGAGGATGGGCGGGGCCGTGCTGCCGTCGCAGTTGGCGTAGGAACTGGCAGCGGCGAACTTCTGGAGGAAGCAGGCCAGGTCGGAAAGGCTGAGCACAGCGGGCGCGTCGGAGCAGTCGCAGTTGGCGTAGCAGATGGGGAACTGCCAGAGCGCCGCGCGAGGTGATTGCGGTGGTCCCCCGTTGGCGCTGCCGAGGTCGGTCGAGGCGACGGTGCCCCGGTAGTGGACCAGGGGCCAGCGCCCTTGCCGGCCGGTGGGCGCGAAACTCCAGGAGTTGCCATCCCAGGCCGCTTGGCCCAGGAAAGGCGAGGTCAGGTACCCCCTGATCTGCAGGGCCCCGCCGTCCGCGAACAGCTCGAGCACCTCCGGGTGCCAGCCCCCACCGGTGTTGAAGTGGACTTCGCCGAGGCTGTGCCAGGACACGCCGTTCCAGGCGGCGATGCAATCGGCCGCGACCGGTCCGACGCGGGAGAAGAATCCGCCCACGACGAGCTCATCGCCGTAGACCTCCAGGTCGCGGATGTAGGGCGCATAACCCCCGGAGCCGCTGGTCCCGGCGATCGCGACCCAGGTGATCCCGGTCCACCGACGGACCTCGCCGTATATGGTGCCGGCGTAGAGCTCGTTGTGATACACCGCCACGTCGCCGTTCTGCCAGGTCACGGTGGGGGGCGGCTGACCCAGGGGCAACCACTGCGAGCCGTCCCACCGGGCGAGGTACTGGAGGGTCTGGCCGCTGAGAGTGGTGAAGTACGTCGTGGTCGCGACGAGCTGCCCGTTGAACACCGTCAGCACGCGGGTCGCTCCCTCGGTCCCGGGGAGCTCGTGCCACCGGATGCCGTCGTACTGGAAAATGCGCCCGTCGCACCACTGTGGGGTGCAGTAGCCGCCCGCGGCGTAGAACGAGTCCCCCAGCTCCAGGCCCCAGCGCAGCTCCAGGCCGGCGGGTGCGCCCTCACTCATCGGTTGCCAGGCCCCGCCGTCCCAGCGTGCCGCGACTCTGTGCGGCACCCCCCCGATGCTGGTGAAGCGTCCCCCGACCACCAGATCGCCGCGGTAGGTGCCCAGCGGGACGGGCCAGGGCCAGTTGCTGGTGTCCGCGAAGACCCCCGGGATGGGCGCCCAATCCGCAGGGCACTGAGCGTGCGACGCCGCGGCACCGAGAAAAGCGGCCAAGGCCCCGCCGAGAGCGCTCCGCCTGGTCATCCGGGCCTCCTGCTGCGGGGGCAGCGACCACAAGTTTGGCCGGCGCGCCGGGAGAGGCAAGTGCGCCGGCCGCGGGTGAACCCGCGTTCACGCGCCGGTGATCACCCCCGCAAACCCCAGCAGCTCAGGGGCAGCCGGCGGCGAAGCGTTGGAGGAGGCAGGTGAAATCGGTGACGTTCAATCAGTCGTGCATAGGGCGGGGGGTTTGCCCATGCCGTGAGAGGCGGGCGTCGCCGCCGCCTCACATATGGATCGCGTGCCCCTCCGCGGCCAGGGCGGCTTCGCGGACGGCCTCGTGCATGGTCGGGTGGGCGTGCATGGTGACGATCAGCTCCTCGGTGGTCGCCTCCAGGCGGCGGGCGAGGGTGAGCTCGGCGATCAGCTCGGTGGCCTGGTCGCCCAGGATGTGGGCGCCGAGGATTTCGCCGCGGGGCAGGCCGCGGATGATCTTGACGAAGCCCTCGGTGTGGGCGGCTGCGATGGCCTTGCCGTGGGCCTGGAAGGGGTACTTGCCGACCTCGTAGTCCTTGCCCTTCACCTTGCCCTCGGCCTGGAGGGACTGCTCGGTGGCGCCGACGGATGCAACCTGCGGCAGGCAGTAGGTGCACCCGGGGATGATCGAGTAGTCGATGGGGATGGGCTCGTGGGGGACCTTGGGGTTCTTGGCCCGCCCCCCTCCCCAGGCGATGCGTTCGACGCAGGTGATGGCCTCGTCGCTCCCGACGTGGGCGAGCCAGGGGGGGCCGATGACATCGCCGACGGCGTAGAGGCCGTCGATGTTGGTCTTGTAGTCGATGGGCTCGGCGCGGGTCTGGCCCGGCCGGTAGTCGGTGACGATGTGGTCCTTCTCGAGCTTCAGCCCGAGCGCCGGATCGAAGAGCCCGTCGGTGCGGCCCTTGACGCCGATGGCGAGCAGGACGCGGTCGGCCTCGAGGGTTTCTTTCTTGGACTCGTCGGCCTTGCCGCCGGCGAAGGGGGCGACGGAGACCTTCACGCCCTTGCCGGATTTCTCGATGCCGGTGGTGGTGGTCGAGACGCGGATGTCCATCCCCGCCTTCTTGTAGTGCTTCAGGAGGGCGTCGGAAACGTCCTTGTCCTCGACGGGCAGGATGCGGTCCAGCATCTCGACCACGGTGACCTGCGTCCCCATCGAGTGGTAGAAATAGGCGAACTCCATCCCGATGGCCCCCGCACCGACCACGACCAGCTTCGCCGGCCGCTCCTTGTTGAACATCGCCTCGCGGGCGCCCCAGACCCGGTCGCCGTCGAAGCGGGCGAAGGGCAGGTCGCGGGCGACCGAGCCGGTGGCGATCAGCACGTTCGTGGCGGTGATCGTCTCGATGGTCTTGCCCGGCTTGGCGGGGGCCGAAGTCAGCTCCTCCTGCACCTGGCATTCCTGGACCTCGATCCGGCAGGGCTGGTTGCCCCGCCGGCCGCTGACGATCTTGCCGCTCCCGATCAGGTGGGCGATCTTGTTCTTGTTGAAGAGGAAGGCGATGCCCTTGTTGAGCTTGCCGGCGACATCTCGGGAGCGGCCGATGATCTTGTCCCAGTCCAGTTCCGGCTTGCCCGGCAGCTTGATCCCCCAGAAGTCGCTCTTCTGGAGCTTCTCCATCAGCTCGGCGTTGGAGAGGAGGGCCTTGCTCGGGATGCACCCCCAGTTGAGGCAGACGCCCCCGAGCTTGGCCCGCTCGATGCAGGCCACGGTCATGCCCAGCTGCGCGGCCCGGATGGCCCCGACGTAGCCCGCGGGGCCGCTGCCGATGACGACGAGATCGAAATGACGGGGGTCGGCCACCGGGCGCTCTCCTGGGGTGCTGCGGGGGGGCGGGAGTATAGGGAAAGGCGGGTCGGTTCTCTGGATGCGGATCGCCTCGGCGCTTCTCGGGTCGGGCATTACAATCAGCGAGACCGCGTGCGGCCGGCGCGGACCGCGCGCGGGCCATGAGGAGACAGCCATGAAGAGCGCCAACGCGCGCGTGGCAATCCCCGGGATGGTGCTGCTGGCGGTGGTCGGCACGGCCGCGGCCCAGCCGGCGCCCAGCGTTCTCCTGCGGGCCAACTGGCGGGCGTGGCCGAGCGGGCTGAGCAACGTCCTGCTTTTCCAGGACTCCGCCGAGGTCTGGATCGACGCGGTGGTCTCGCCCTCGGTTGGGTCGGCCGTCGTCTACACCTCACCGCCGGGGACAGGCGTGGGGACCGTCGCGGCCCTGGGCTCGATCACCTTCGAGGTCCGCGGGTGTGATGTGCCGGCGGGGACCTGGACGCTCTCGGGCGCGGGTTTCCACGGGACCACGGGGACGACGTTCGGGCTGCGGAACGGCTGGGGGGTGGGCTCGGCGGGGGCTGGGCAGGCCGGCGGGCATGTGACGGGTTGCCAGGGCGGGCAGCCCTTCTTCGGCGTCGGCCCCCCCAACGCGGCCAACCCCGTGAGCGAGATCTGGCGGGGGAGATGGGCCTACAGCACGTTCGAACCGGGCCGCTGGCTGCGGTTCTCGGTCATCCCGCTGAGCGCCTCGGTGTGGGTGCAGTACGACACCCAGAACGGCCAGCCGGTGTACACCCAGGTGTCCTGCGCGGTCTCCGCCTCGGCGCCGGTCGAGGTCTTCATGGACTCGGGCCCGCCCCCGCCGTGCTGGTTCTCCGTGAGCGTCCCGCCGCAGGACGCGACGGTGTACGCGGGCGATCCGGTCTCGTTCTCGGTGGGCATCCAGAGCACCGGCACCGGGTGTGGCACGCCGAGCTACCGGTGGCGCCGCGAGTGCGCGCAGCTCAGCGACGGCGGGCCGGTCAGCGGGGCAACTAGCGCGACGCTCACGATCAGCCCGGTTGCCAGCGCGGACGCGGGGCGGTACGACGTCCTGGTGGCGGGGAACCACTCATCCACAGCGCTGCTGACCGTGCTGTGCTACCCCAACTGCGACGGGAGCACCGCCGCGCCCGCCCTGAACGTCGGCGATTTCGCGTGCTTCCTGCAGCGCTTCGCCTCGGGCGACCCCTACGCCAACTGCGACCGGAGCACGGCAGCGCCGGTGCTGAACGTCGCCGACTTTACCTGCTTCCTGCAGCGGTTCGCCGCCGGGTGTTCGTGAGGCGGCCGGCGGCGAAAGCGGACTGAACCGGCTTGTCGCCCGCCGGGACCGTGATACGCTCGCGGCATGGGCGGGCGGGCCCGAAGGAGGATTCCGGCATGTGTTCGACCAGGCTCGCGGCGGCGGTGGCTCTGGCGGCGGGCGCGGCGTGCGCGCTCCAGGCGCTTGGGGACGACTGGACCGTGCCCTGCGGCGGGCACAACAGCCGCGACGGGAAGTCGGCGGAGTTCGGGCCTACCTCGGCGGCGCTGCTGTGGCAGGGGGGGCGCTCGGCGCTGGCGAACCGGCAGGCGTGCGCGGCCGGGAACATCCTGGCGACGGGGCGGCTGAACACCTTCGGCGTGAATGGCGGCCTGATCGTGGCCCAGGACCTGACCACGGGCGCCGAGCTCTGGCCGGCGCCGGCCTCGCTCCCGGTGAACTTCCCGGATTCCTGGAGCAACCTGGTGGTGGGGATCCGCGATGCCCACATCTACGCCACCCGCTCGGGCAACGCCAACGCCGAGTACCTGTACGCCCTGAGCACCGCCGACGCCTCGATCGCCTGGCGGAGCGGCAGCCTGGTGAAGATGAGCAGCAGCGAGAGCGTGTCGTACGCGCCCAACGGCGATGTGATCGTGGGCTCGTTCGACCGGCTCATCCGCATGAACGCGGGCACGGGGGCCGACGTGTGGAACGTGGCGAGGTCGTGCCCCAGCTCGGACGGTTGCCACGCGGCCATTTTCGGGAACACCATCTACATCTGGGAGGCGGGGGCGAGCGGCCCGGTGGTGACGGCCTTCGACCTGGCGACGGGCGCGCGCCGCTATTCCAGCCCGGGCATCGGGGGCGGCTTCGTGCAGCAGGCGGGATTGTTCGTAGGCCCGGACGGGACCGTCTACGCCCCCCGGATGCAGAACAACCCGGCGACGGATTTCTTCGTGGCCTTCGACGACACCGGGGCCGCCCTGGTGGAGCGCTGGCGGACACCGCTGGGCTATGTCCCCTTCGCCAGCTTCGGCGTGGGCCCCGACGGCAGCGTCTACTCGTACACGACCACGCGCCCACAGCCCAGCGATGCGGTGATCACCATCAACCGGCACAACCCGCTCAGCGGTGCGGTGGTCAACTCCTCGCTCCCGCTGACCACCGACTTCCCGGCCGGGCCGCGGATGGCCATCGACGCCGCGGGGCTGATCTATTTCACCAACGGCGGCTTCTCGCGCGGTCGGGTCTATTCGTTCAACGCGGACCTGACGGAGCGCTGGAGCACGCCGGTGACCAACGCCGGCCTGGGGGGGCCGATCCTGGGTCAGGGCGGGATCATGGTGCTCACCGGCACCGGCACCGACGTCCGGGCCTACCGCACCGGGCCGGCCCCCTGCTACGCCAACTGCGATGCCAGCACCCAGCCGCCGGTGCTGAACGTCGCCGACTTCAGCTGCTTCCTGCAGAAGTTCGCCGCGGGCGATCCGTACGCCAACTGCGACAACAGCACCCAGCCGCCGGTGCTGAACGTGGCCGATTTCAGCTGCTTCCTGCAGCGGTTCGCCGCGGGCTGCCCGTAGGCGGTCCACCGGGGCCGGACGCGGCCCCCGAGTGCGCCCTTGACACTCATGCCGCGCCGGTACGCTGCCGGATGGAGGTGCACCCATGACCCGAGCGTCGCTTGCCCGCGTGTTGGCTCCCGCCGTTCTCGTGCTGTCCGCGGGGATGGCCTCTGCCCAGACGGCGTTCTACGAACGCGCCACCCAGGGCCCGACGGGCGTCACCTCCGGCGGCGGAATCGCCGTGAGCAGCACCTTCTACACAGGTTGGAGGTTCGAGGTCACGAGCGGCCCGATCCAGACCGTGAACATCGGCGGGCACTTCTTCCAGGGATCGGGTTCGGTGTTCGGTGCCTTGGTCCGGCTCACCGGCCCCAACGACGACCCCGACGATTTCGCCCTCACCACCCCCGACCTGATCGCCACCACCCTCGTGCCACTCCCCGGCGCCGGGGGCTCGAACGTTGCCCAAGGCCCGATGTCGGTGACGCTGACGAACGGCTGGTACCTCGTGGTCTTCGGGGCGGGTGCGTTCGGCGCCACCTCCTCGGGCTCGCCGCTCGTGGCCCAGGCGGCCGCGACCGCGATCCCCGGGGCGCAGCTCAACATCACCTACCGTCAGGCGAGCCACCCCAGCGGTCCGGCGGCCATTCTCCAGGGCTCGGTGGCACGGGTGTTCGTGGAGTACACCGCGGGCGCCTCGTGCTACGCCAACTGCGATGCGAGCACCCAGCCCCCGGTGCTGAACGTCGCCGACTTCAGCTGCTTCCTCCAGAAGTTCGCGGCCGGCGATGCCTACGCCAACTGCGACGCGAGCACGCAGCCCCCGGTGCTGAACGTGGCTGATTTCAGCTGCTTCCTGCAGAAGTTCGCCGCGGGCTGCCCATAGCCGGAGAGTCAGGCGCCCAGGAACTGGCGTAAGCTGGCGAGCTCCTCGTCGGCCCAGGCGGGGTCGGCCACGGTTGCGCCGACGACCTCGCGGAGCATCCGCCGGAACTTGCGGCGCACGGTCTGGATCATTGAGGAGACCTGGGCCGCCGATCCGGCCCCCAGCTCCGCCGCGAGCGCCTCCAGTGACGGGGCGCGGTCGTGCCCAAGGGCCGGGTCGATCACCGCCGCCCGGAAGGCCTTCCAGTGCTCCTCCTGCCCGGCCGCGGCGCAGTCGACCGCCAGCCGCTGCAGGCACTGCGAGAGCAGCGTGGTGGCCCACTGGCGGTCGAACGCGGCGGCGGGGTCGTCCTCGGCGGCGGGCTCCAGGCGGTCGAGGGCGGCGCCGCCGAGGAGGGGCGTCTCGGGGAAAG
>JADMIO011618483.1_pt1 | contig 14618 bp, 9 predicted proteins | sample 8958161 | NCBI WGS metagenome assembly JADMIO01 (sample SAMN16585339, study PRJNA669376) | soil metagenome | isolation source: Crop rotation soil | place: USA: Cullars Rotation, Alabama | collected 2011 | reverse complement strand
TTGCATTGCAGGAATAAACTACAAAAAAGCTGATGCTGAGTTACGTAGTTCTTTCGCCGAACTGTTGAAGACGAATTACGATCAAGCGGTTGCCTGGGGCTGGCAGAACAAGGACTGGGCGGCGATTGGCGAAGTGCCGGCAAAAAGGGCAGGCGTTTGAGTCTGGAGCGCTTTGTCGAGGCGCAAGCGAGCGTCTATGCGCGGGTGCTGGCCGAGCTAAAAGCGGGCCGCAAGCAATCGCACTGGATGTGGTTCATCTTTCCGCAGATCGCGGGGCTGGGCCACAGCGCCATGGTGCAGATGTTTGCGATCCAGGACTTGGTGGAAGCGCAGGCCTATCTTGCGCATCCGGTGCTTGGCCCGCGCCTGCGCGAATGCACCCAGGCGGTTCTGGATATCGACGGCAAAACTGCACACGCCATCTTCGGCCCACCCGACGATCTCAAATTCCGCTCATCCATGACGCTGTTTGCCCGCGCTGCGCCGGACGAAAAACTCTTCCACGCCGCATTGGACAAGTATTTCGACGGCGAAGCCGATCCATTGACCTTGCAAAAGCTCCAGTGATCTCGAGCGCCGCATTCCGCATTATCCAGGAATCTCGAGCCCGGCAGCGTAGCCGCCGGGCGACCTTCAGCATCCGAAAGACTTCTCCCCCCCGCGAGCGGAGCGACGAGCGGGGGGAGATGTCGCAACGAAGTGTCGGCGGGACGCCGACCTGAGTTGCGACAGAGGGGGGAAATTAAAAATAAAGTATCAGACAGCCTGTAAGCCGGGTTCTGTCCTTCTTGCGAAGGGGTAACCATTCCTCTGGGATGGGTGTCGCCACCCACCTCACGCGACCGACCCGGACGGCGATGCGGAAAACATCACGTGCCGTCCCTATTTGGTCTTGCTCCCGGTGGGGCTTGCCTTGCCGCCTTTGTTGCCAAAGACGCGGTGCGCTCTTACCGCACCATTTCAACCTTGCCGGACCTTTAGGGTCTTAGGCGGTGTCATTTCTGTGGCGCTATCCCTGGGGTCGCCCCCGCCGGACGTTATCCGGCACCGTCTTTCCGTGGAGCCCGGACTTTCCTCGAACCTCTCGCAAGGCCCGCGGTTACCCGGCCATCTGACACCGAATAACGTGTCATGGCCCGCCAGCAAGCGCAAGCGGTGCATAGCGACAGCGTATGCACCGTGCGGGCCACCCGGAAGCCGCTGTTAACCCTCAATTTTATTGAGCAAAGAAGCCAAAAACCCCGCACATTCGCTATCCCATTGGCCATCCAGCTTTTTGGGCCGGAAATGGCGCTGGAACGCGGTGATCAGTCTGTCTTGCGGAGCATCGGGGTCATAGCCAAAGCGGCTCAGCGCATCGGCGCCAAGCTCACTGCCGGCAGCTTGCGGCCACAAGCCGATGCCGGCTTCGGCAAGGCGATCCCAAGGAAACAATTCACCGGGATCTTCCTTGCGCGCCGGCGCGACATCGCTATGACCCAATACGCGCCAGGATGGAATGGGATGGCGCATCAGGATGCTGTGGCACAGCGTGATCAGCGCCGCGATCTGGTCCTCGGCAAATTCGCGATAGCCGAATTCATGCCCCGGATTGACCAGCTCGATGCCGATGGAGCGGGCATTGATGTCGGTGGCGCCGGCCCAATAAGCCTGGCCCGCATGCCAGGCGCGCCGCGCTTCCGGCACATGGGCATAAACCGTGCCGTCTTCGTCGACGGTGTAATGCGCCGATACCTTGGCCGCCGGATCGCACAACCGTTCCAGCGCCTCTTGCGCGCTGCGCATGCCGGTATAATGCAGCATCAGCATGTCGATGGTCCGATCGCCACGGCCGTCATGATTGGGTGAAGGCCGGTCGATGCGCTTCACGGCAACCCCCGCTCGGCGCGGATTTTCTCATAAGCGGTGTTGATGGCCGCCAGCTTGTCGTTGGCCAACTTGATGAATTCAGGCGGCACGCCGCGCGCCATCAAACTGTCGGGATGGTTTTCGCGCACCAGCCGGCGGTAGGTCTGTTTCAGTTCCTCGTCATCGGCGACATAAGACACGCCCAGAATGACATAAGGATCGGTCAGTTCCGGCGCGAAATGGCTGGCGCGGATGCGGCGATATTCATTGGGGGCGAAGCCGAAAATCTCCGCCACCTTTTCAAGGAATGCGGCTTCACCGGGATGCAGCACGCCATCAGCCTTGGCGATCTCGAACAGCCCGTCCAGCACGTCTTCCAGCATGGCGGGATTGCCGACAAACAGGCGCGCGATCTGGCCGGCATAATATTCAAAACCGGCTATGTCCTGGCGCGCGAGGTTAAAGATACGCGCCACATTGGCTTCCTCCGCCGGCGGCACACCGAAAGCTTCGCGGAAGACTTCGAACTCCTGGTCCGTCACAACGCCGTCGGCGCGCGCCATCTTGCCCGCCAGCGCCACCACCGCGATGGTAAAGGTGACGCCGGGATCGCTTTCCTGGTCCAGGAAGAAATGGCCGACCACGGCGCCGACGACAGCGCCCACGGGGCCTCCGACAAACAGGCCCGCCGCCGCTCCGCTCACTTTACCCCAGACTGACATGGTTATGCTGCGTTGGACTCTCGGGGATTATAATTGAGAAGCGGGGCAAGCCAACGTTCGGCTTCCTCCTTCGACCAACCCTTGCGGCGGGCGTAATCTTCCACCTGGTCGCGCTCGATCTTGCCCACGCCGAAATAGCGGCTTTCGGGATGGGCATAATAGAAGCCCGACACCGATGAGCCCGGCCACATGGCATAGCTTTCGGTCAGCTTGACGCCGATCTTGTGCTCGGCATCCAGCAGCTTGAACAGAGTGGCTTTTTCGGAATGCTCCGGCTGGGCGGGATAGCCGGGCGCGGGGCGGATGCCTGTATACGTTTCCTTGATCAGATCGTCATTGGTGAAATTTTCGTCCGCGGCATAGCCCCAATAATCCTTACGCACTTTTTCATGCATGCGCTCGGCAAAAGCTTCCGCCAGCCGGTCGGCCAGGGCCGACAGCAGGATGGCGCTGTAATCGTCCTTGGCGTCGCGGAAGGCCTGCAAGTGCTTTTCCTCGCCAATGCCCGCCGTCACCACAAAGCCGCCGATATAATCGTCCGCGCCTGTTGGCGCGATGAAATCGGCCAGCGCCAGATTGGCACGCCCCTGCTCCCGTGCCATCTGCTGACGCAAGGTGTGCAGGGTCTCAATCGGGAATTTCCGCGCCTTATCGCCGAACACCAGAATATCGTCGTCGGCGCTGTTGGCGGGCCAGAAGCCGATCACGGCGCGGGCCGTCAGCCATTTCTCGTCGATGATCTTCTTCAGCATCTTCTGGGCATCGGCATAGAGATCGCGCGCCGCCTTGCCGACTTTCTCGTCTTCCAGAATGGCGGGGAACGGTCCCGCCAATTCCCAGGTCTGGAAGAACGGTGTCCAGTCGATATAGTTGGCCAATTCCGCCAGATTGTAATTGTCGAACACCCGGCTGCCGAGAAACTTAGGCGCCGTGGCAATCAGGTTGAAATCCGGCTTGGCGCGGTTGGCGCGCGCTTCGGTAAGGCTCAGCCGCTTGGCATTGCTGCGCTGGCCGGCGTGATTGCGGGCGATGTTTTCATACTCAGAGCGGATGTTGGCGGCATAGGAAGCGCCGCTGTCCTTGCTGAACAGGCTGGCGGCGATGCCCACGGCGCGGCTGGCGTCGGTGGCATAGACCGTCTGGCCGCGGGTATAGGCCGGATTGATCTTGACCGCGGTGTGAACCTTGGAGGTGGTGGCGCCGCCGATCAGCAGCGGAATAGAAAATCCTTGCCGCTCCATTTCCGAGGCGACATGGACCATTTCGTCCAGTGACGGCGTGATCAGGCCGGACAGGCCGATCGCGTCGGCTTTCTGCTCGCGCGCCGTATCCAAAATCTTTTGCGCCGGAGTCATCACCCCAAGATCGATCACTTCATAGCCGTTGCATTGCAGCACCACGCCGACAATGTTCTTGCCGATGTCATGCACATCGCCTTTGACCGTGGCCATGATGATCTTGCCGGCCGATTCCTTGGCCGACGATTTGTCGTCCTCCATGAAGGGCAGCAGATAGGCCACCGCCTTTTTCATGACGCGGGCTGACTTGACCACCTGGGGCAGGAACATCTTGCCTGAGCCGAACAGGTCGCCCACCACATTCATGCCGGCCATCAGCGGGCCTTCGATCACATCCAATGGACGCGCCGCCTGTTTGCGCGCTTCCTCGGTGTCTTCGACGATATAGGCGTCGATGCCATGCACCATGGCATGGGTGATGCGGTCATTGACGGGATCATTGCGCCAGGCGGCATCTTCCACCGCCGCCACCGCGCCATCGCCCTTATACTGCTGCGCCAATTCCAGCAGCCGCTCGGTGGCATCGCCACGGCGGTTGAACAGCACATCCTCGATGCCCTCACGCAAGGGCGTGGGAATATCCTGATAGACCGACAGCTGACCGGCATTGACGATGCCCATATCCATCCCCGCCTTGATGGCGTGGAACAGGAACACCGAATGCATCGCTTCGCGCACCTTCTCATTGCCCCGGAAGGAGAAGGAGAAGTTGGACACGCCGCCCGAGATATGGGCATGCGGACAGGCGGCGCGGATCTCGGCGGCGGCCTCGATGAAGGCCTTGCCATATTCGTTATGCTCTTCCAGGCCCGTGGCGACGGCAAAGATATTGGGATCGAAAATAATGTCTTCCGGCGGAAAACCGACCTTGTTGACCAATATGTCATAGGCCCGCTTGCAGATTTCCAGTTTGCGCTGGCGCGTGTCGGCCTGGCCCACTTCGTCGAACGCCATCACCACCACGGCGGCGCCAAAGCGGCGCACTTCCTCAGCATGTTCGATGAAGGGTTCTTCGCCTTCCTTCAGCGAGATGGAGTTCACTACCGCCTTACCCTGGCAGCATTTCAGGCCTGATTGGATCACGCTCCATTTGGAGCTATCGATCATCAGCGGCACTTTGGAAATGTCCGGCTCGCTGGCGATCAGATTGACGAACCGGGCCATGGCCGCTTCGGAGTCGATCAGGCCCTCGTCCATATTGATGTCGATGATCTGGGCGCCGTTCTCCACCTGCTGGCGGGCAACCTCCAGCGCCTGCTCATAATCATTGGCGGCGATCAGCTTCCTGAACTTGGCCGAGCCGGTGATGTTGGTGCGCTCGCCCACATTGATGAAATTCAGATCGGGCGTCAGGGTGAAAGGCTCCAGCCCCGACAGACGCATATATTTGGGCTTGTCCGGGATTGCGCGCGGCGTCACGCCGGTGATCGCCTTGCCAAACGCCGCGATATGTTCAGGCCGTGTGCCGCAGCAGCCGCCGACAATATTGACCAGGCCGGAACGGGCAAACTCCCCGATCATCTCCGCCATGGTTTCCGGCGTTTCGTCATAGCCGCCGAATTCATTGGGCAGGCCGGCATTGGGATGCGCCGACACCAAGGTGTCACAAGCCGCCGCCAGGTCGGCGATATAGGGTCGCAACTCCCGCGCCCCCAAAGCGCAATTCAGGCCAATGGCAAAAGGATCGGCATGGCGCACCGAATGCCAGAAGGCTTCCGGCGTCTGACCGGTCAAAGTGCGCCCCGAAAGATCGGTGATGGTGCCGGAAATCCAAACCGGCAGGCGCACGTCCAATTCCGCGAACACCTCTTCGATGGCAAAGATCGCCGCCTTGCAGTTCAAGGTGTCGAACACCGTCTCGATCATCAGTACATCGGACCCGCCCTTGATCAGGCCCCGGGCACCTTCGCGATAGGTGGCGCGCAAGTCGTCGAAAGTGATGTTGCGGAAGGCGGGATCGTTGACGTCCGGAGAAATCGACGCTGTGCGGTTGGCGGGCCCCAACACACCGGCGACCAGGCGCGGCCGGGCGCTGGTGGAAAATTCATCACACAGATCGCGCGCCAAACGCGCGCCGGCTTCGTTCAATTCGCCCACCAGATGGCCCAGGCCGTAATCCTCCTGGCTGGTGAAGTTGGAATTGAAGGTGTTGGTTTCGATGAAATCGACACCGGCTTCCAGATACTGCCGGCCGATGCTTTGGATGATCTCCGGCTTGGTAAGGGTCAGCAGATCGTTGTTGCCCTTGAGCTCGGTGGGATGATTGCCGAAGCGCTGCCCCCTAAAATCCGCTTCGCCCAACTTGAAGCCCTGGATCATCACGCCCCAAGACCCGTCCAACAGCAGAAGGCGCTTCTTGGCCTCCTCCCTCATCCAACCGATGCGGGCATTACGATCAAAACTCATGACAGGTCCTTGGGAGCAATACCGAGTATGCGGCAGGCCGCGTAAGTCAGATTGGCCTGGTTGAGGGTGTAAAAATGAAACTGGCCGAAGCCGCGTTCACACAACTGCTCGACTTGATCGGCCAGCACGGCGGCGGCGACAATGCGGCGGGTTTCCACATCTTCATCCAGTCCGTCATAGGCGCGCGCCAGCCAGGAGGGAATAGAGGCCCCCGCCTTGCCCGCCATGCGCGCCACGCCCTTGAAATTGGTGGTGGGCATCACCCCCGGAACCACGGGAATGGTGATGCCGGCGCGCGCCGCGTCATCGCGGAAACGTGCCGTCAGGTCATTGTCGAAACAGAATTGGCCCAGCGCGCGGCTGGCGCCCGCATCCATCTTGGCTTTCAGCAATTCGATGTCATGGCCATGGCTGGGCGAGTCCGGGTGGCGTTCGGGATAAAACGACACGCTGACCTCGAACGGCGCGATTTTCTTGATGCCCGCGATCAATTCCGGCGTGGAGCGATAGCCATCGGGATGCGGGCAATAAGCCCCGCTCATATCGGGCATGTCGCCGCGCAAGGCCACGATATGGCGGATGCCGGCGTCCCAATAGGCGCGCACAATATCGTCGATCTCGCCACGCGACGCCGCCACACAGGTCAAATGCGCCGCCGGTTTGAGCGTGGTCTCTTCCACGATCCGTTTGACGGTGGCATGGGTGCGTTCGCGGGTGGACCCGCCGGCGCCATAGGTGACCGAAACAAAAGCAGGCGCCAAGGGCTCCAGCCGGCGGATCGCGGTCCACAGATTGGCTTCCGCTTCCGCCGTCTTGGGCGGGGAAAATTCAAACGAGACCGTGATCGGACTCGGATCATTGATGAGATCAGCCAAACTCATGACATCACGCTGCTTCTTTTTTGCTTTTGGCTCTCTGGGTGGCAAGCCACAATTTGACGGTCAATTTTTCGCCCGCGCCTTGGGGCGCGATGGTTTCGCTGCCGGCATTGGCGAGGCCCGCGGCCGCGAACCAGCCTTCCACTTCGCGGTCGGAGAAACCCAGACGGCGATGGGCGAATTCCTCGCGCAGGAATTCTTCCCGATGCGGCGCGAAATCGGCGATCAGCAGCCGCCCGCCCGGCGTCATCACCCGCGCCGCTTCCGCCACCGCAGCTCCGGGATCATCCAGGTAATGCAGCACCTGATGGAACAGCACCACATCGAATCCCGCGCCCACCGAGCCATTGGGAAATGGCAGGCGATAGGTGTCGGCCAGCCGCACCTGGGCGTTCTGGATATTGGCGCGCAACAGCCGGTCACGGGCGATCGCCAACATGTCGGGACTGACATCGATCCCCACGGCGCGCTTGGCATGGGGCGCGATCAATTCCAGCATCCGCCCCGTGCCGGTGCCGGCATCCAGAAAATTCTCGATGGTGTGGCTGGTTAGATGGCGGGCGATGGCGTCTTCCACTTCATGCTCGGGCGCATGAAGCGCGCGGATGCGTTCCCACTGTGCGGCATTGGATTTGAAATAGGCCGCCGCCGCCGCCGCGCGAGCCTGGCGCACATGCGCCAGCCGCGCCCGGTCGCTTTCCTGCGAGGCAGGATCGGCTAAGTTTGCGATCGCCGCACCCAGTTCGGCGCCCATGCCCCGGTCGGCGGCGCGGCAGAAAACCCAGCTTCCCTCTTTGAATCGCTCCACCAAGCCCGCTTCGCCCAAAAGCTTGAGATGGCGGGAGACGCGCGGCTGGGATTGGCCGACGATCTCGATCAGCTCACTGACCGTCAGTTCCGCCTGGCGCAGCAGCAGAAGCAGGCGCAAACGGGTGGGATCACCCGCCGCCCGCAACATGGAAACCAGCCTATCCAAACAACGCCTCACATATAAACATATCTTTATATGCTCAGTTTGAGTGCGGCCGCAAGAGGGCTGGATTTAGGCCTCCAAAACCGGCAAAAACCCCCGAAAATCACGGGTTTTGGGTCGTGCGCTGGGGTCTAGGGTTGCTTTTGGGACTATGCGGGCTAGTCCTGGCTGGCTGTGCCACCGCACCCTCCTCCCCCGGGGCCGTCAATGACCCCTACGAGCAGGCCAACCGGGACATGCTCCGGTTCAACGCCAAGCTGGATCACTATTTCGTCATCCCCACCGTCCGCCGCTATCTTCTGGTGGTGCCGGAAGACGGCCGCCGCAGGGTGCATAACTTTCTGGGCAATCTGTCCCTACCCACCATTTTTGTGAATGACATGCTGCAGGGCGAGCTCAGCCGCGCCGGCAAATCCATGTGGCGGCTGGTGATCAATTCCACCATCGGAATCGCCGGAATCTGTGATCCGGCCAGCAAAATCGGCATTTCCGGACATGGCGAGGATTTCGGCCAGACCCTGGCGGTGGGGGGCGTAAAAGAAGGCCCTTACTTAGTTCTACCCTTTCTTGGGCCCAGCAATTCCCGGGATGCAACCGGCTTGCTGGTGGACACAGCCATGGACCCCACCAACCAAATTCATTTCAAGCAGCATTTGTGGTGGGTGGGGGCCCGCGAATATTTCACCCTGTTGGACCTTAAGTCCCAGACCTATCAGACGGTTCAGGGCATCCAGCGCAGCTCGGTCGATTATTACTCGTCCTTGCGCAACTTTTACCGCCAGTTCCGCGATGAGCAGATAGGGAACGGGCGCAACCCGGCCCAGGACCTGCCAGACTTTTGAGATTTCAAGTCTTTTACCCGCCTTGAACTTGCCATAGCAAACCGCGAACATGGTCCAAACAGGAATCTCCCGATGCGCCCTTCGAAACGTCCGGCCCTGACGCGCCGCGCCATGCTGGTCTCTGCGGCGGCCCTTCCCTTGCTGCCGGCGGCGCCGGCGGCCGCGGCGGGCAATGCGGCCGAGGTCTTTGTGGACGACAACATCCACAAGGGCCTGGCCATCCTGAGCGACAAGAAGCTCACCGTCACCCAGCGCCGCGATCAGTTCGAAACGCTACTGTTGGGTCTGGTGGATGTGCGCCGCATCGCCCTTTTCACCTTGGGTCAATACCGCCGCAGCGCGCCGCCCGAAGATGTCGAGGCTTTCGTAAACGCCTTCAAGAATTATGCGACGGCGGCCTATCAGTCCTATTTCGCCAAATACACCAACCAGACCTTGAAGGTGACAGGTTCCACCAAGCGCAACGATACCGACTTTATTGTGCAGACCTTGTTGGTCGATCCCAATTCCAGCCAGCAGCCTTCGGAAGTCGATTTCCGGGTGCGCACCGACACAGGCAAGCCGGTGCTGGTGGACGTGGCCTATCAGGGCATCTGGCTGTCGCTGGAAGAGCGTGACCAGTTCGTCGCTTTCCTGGGCCAGAATAACGGCAATGTCCGGACCTTGATCGCGCATCTTAGCGAGCTGGCGGTCAATCTCGGCAAACCTACTCAGTAACGCTTAAGCGGACGCCTTCTGCGTCTGTTGCGTATCGCTCCAGGCGCGAATAGCAGCCGAAGCCCGGCCGCACGCTTCCCGCAAATCCGCAATCGATCCTTCCAGCCCGTCGCGATTTCCGCTGCGGCAAAGATGTTCGACTTCGCGCGCCAAGGCGCTGGTCTCGAGCGCGCCCAAATTGCCGGCGGCACTTACCAGCATATGCGCCTGGCGGCCGATGCCGGCGATATCGCCGGTATCTCGCAGCTTGGCGATTTCCGTCAACTGGTTTTCCGCATCCGCCAGGAACAGCGATATCAGGCCGGAGAGATTTTCCCAGGGCAGCGCCTCACTCAGTTGCTGCAGATTGCCGGTATCCAGCACCGGCAGAACCGGACGCTGGCGGCGGCAGGCCTTGTCGGGCTCAGGCTGATGCCCCTCCGCCAGCCGGTCCAGCTTGGCAAGCAGCACGGCCGGCTGGAACGGCTTGGAGACATAGTCGTTCATGCCCGCGGCGAGATACTCCTCCGACACGCCGCGCATGGCGTGCGCCGTCATGGCGAAGACCGGCACGGTATTTTGGGGGGCGGGCAGCGCGCGGATGCGACGGGTGGCTTCCACGCCGTCCATGCCGGGCATCTGGATATCCATCAGCACCAGGTCAAAACGTTCCGCCTGCACGGCATCCACCGCCTGCTGGCCGTCTTCGACAATGGTCACATGATGTCCCGCCCGGTTCAGCACCACCGTGGCATATTGCTGATTGATCTTATTGTCCTCGGCCAGAAGGATGCGCAGCCGCGCCTTCACCTTTTCGGGATTGGTCACGGTAACTTTGGTCACGGCCACCGGGCGGTCAGGCAGCACCGGACTCTTCACACCGCAAATGCTGGTCAATGTATCGAGGATTTCCAGGTGCCGGACCGGCTTTTCCAGCACCGCTTCCAGTTTTAGATTTTCCCATTCATGAATGAAATCACGCCCCACCGACGAGGCGATGACAAGACGCGTGGCGGACAGGAATTTGTGGGCCCGGATACGCGCCGCGAGCTCGGCGCCGGAAATGCCCGGCATCATCTGGTCGAGAAGGACGACATCATAGGGCTGTCCCAGGCGCCAAGCCTGTTCCAGTTCACCGATGCAGGAATGCCCGTCATGGATCGCCGTGACATGCATGCCGAAATTCCGCAGCTGGCGCGCCATGATTTCCAGATTGAGTTCGATATCGTCCACCACCAGAGCACGTAGGTTCTTGAGTTGGCCATCTCCCGCCTCACGAGCCGCAAGATCGGCGCTTGAACGCTCCAGCGGCAGGGTGAACCAGAAAGTCGAACCTTTGCCCACCTGGCTATCGACGCCGATCTCGCCGCCCATCTGCTCGACGAGCTGCTTGCAGATGGCGAGGCCCAGGCCGGTGCCGCCGAAGCGGCGTGTCACCGACGAATCGGCCTGGGAGAATTTCTGGAACATGCGTTCGCGCACCTCTTCGGCCATCCCAATGCCGGTATCGGTGACTTCGAAATGCAGCGGCATCTTGCCGTCCGCCTGTTGTGTCTCGTGCAGCCTGACCGCCACTTGCAGTGCCACGCCGCCGGCCTCGGTGAACTTTATGGCATTGCTCAACAGATTCAGCAGTATCTGACGCAGTCTTGTCGGATCGCCGCGATAAATGCCGCGTGCCTGCGGCGCGACATCCATGGCTAAGTCGATATTCTTTTCCCGGGCCTTGGAAACCATCAGGCTGGCGGCGCTTTCCATCGTCGCCGTCAAATCGAAATCCGTGATCTCGATCTCAAGCTTACCCGCCTCCAGCTTCGAGATATCCAGAATATCGTTGAGGATGGCCATCAGGCTTTCGCCGGATTCCTGCACCACCAGCGCGAAGCGGCGCTGTTCCGGATCCAACTGCGTGTCGAGCAGGAGGTTCGCCATGCCCAATATGCCGTTCATCGGGGTGCGGATTTCATGGCTCATATTGGCCAGGAACTCCGATTTGACCTTGCTGGCGGCTTCGGCGCTTTCTTGTGCGACGCGGCTTTCGAGCACTTCGGTTTTGAGACGTTCCCGCTCCACCGCGCTGTCGTGGAACATTTGCAGGGCGCGCGCGAACTGGCCGATCTCGTCGGAACGGTTCTCATAAGGAATCGGCGCCTCCAGATCGCCATTGGCGATGGAGGTGATCGTCCCGGTGATGACCCTGAGCGGGCGGATGACGCGCCACATCACGAACAGCGCGGTAAAGCAGGCCAAGGTGATGGACAGCACCATCAGCGCTATCGCGACAAAGAATGACCGCCGGGCGGCGGCGGCCTGTTCCTCGACATGCTTGCCTGTCAGATCAAGCGCCGTTGCCGGGATCTCCGCCAGAACGGCAAGGCTCGAGGCGGTTGCGTCGACAAAATTCTCGCCCGAGATGGACAGTTTCCGTCCCGCCATCAGTTTCGCCAGAATTTTGTCCCGCATCGCGCGATAGCCGGTGAAATAGACTTTCCGGGCGTTTGCGATTGCCCTCTTGAGCGGCTGCGGCGTGGAGGAGAGCTGGGCTTCCGCCTCGATATCGCTCCAGCGCGCGTCGATCATGCCGTTGATCTCCGCCAGGGAGCGCTGCAGCGCCGGTTCGGGCACGCGATTGTTGATGACCAGGGTCTGCACCTGGCCGCGTTCGCCGCCGGCATGGCCCCGCATGGCCCAGGCATTGTCATTCATCCGCATCATCCGGTCGACGAAAGGATCAGTGCCGGCGATGTTCGCGCCCAGAATTTCGGACTGGGCGGCAAGCTGGCGGGTGATAACCGTGGTCACCGTTTTCCATTCGGCCAGGAGACTTAAGCCGCGTTTCTCTCTTGGCTGTTGGATGCCGCCTATCACGCGGGGAAACATGGCGCGGTAGTGTTGGTCGGCACGGCGCAGCTGAGCCAAGCTGACTCTGGCGTCGGCCAGCGGCCGCCGCTCAATTTCGGCCAAGGCCGCGTCCAAACTCGCTTGCGATCGGGCATGCAGGTCCTTCAGGCGCGCGAGATTGGCGGGATTCACGGCCTCGGGCGCTTCCAGCACCAAATTGGCGGTGCCCAGTTCGATGCGCACCGCGATCTTGGCGGACATGATGCTGCGCGCCTCGTTCACCGCCGACAGGACGGCGCGCGCCTTTTTTTCCCGCTGATAGGCGTTCAGCGCGGATACGGCAAAGGTCGTGACCAGGACCACGACCAGAAGGCCGGTGATCGCCGACAGCAACGTCCCGACAGACAGAATTCGTTTCACCGATAGGTCCCCCCGCCGGGGGTGAGACCCGGTTGCCGGCGACGCTATCGCTTGAGAGGTTTGGATTGATTTAAAGCGCGGCGGAGGCCCGGTTCCGGAGTAACTATTGGCATGCGGAAATGCCGCTTTTTTCCCGCCAATCCTTAAAACCCTGTCTTACGGGAAATTACCTAGAGCCTTTTGCCAACGTCCGTTTCCGCACCGCCGCCCAGGATTTTGCGATCGTGAGCGGCAGAGGGTGCGCTAATCACGCCCTGGCGAAGCGCTTGTATTTGATCCGGTGTGGCTGATCCGCATCGATACCAAGCCGCCGCTTCTTGTCGGCTTCATAGTCCTGGAAATTACCTTCGAACCATTCGACATGGCTGTCACCTTCAAAGGCCAGCATGTGGGTGGCGATACGGTCCAGGAACCAGCGATCATGGCTGATGATCATGGCGCAGCCGGCGAAATCCTCCAGCGCGCTTTCCAACGCGCGCAAGGTATCGACGTCCAGGTCGTTGGTGGGTTCGTCCAGCAGCAACAGATTGGCGCCCGACTTCAGCATCTTGGCCAGATGCACCCGGTTGCGCTCACCGCCCGACAGCTGTCCAACTTTCTTCTGCTGATCGCCGCCCTTGAAGGCGAAGGCGCCGACATAAGCGCGGGAATTGATCTTGGTCTTGCCGAATTCGATGATGTCGGTGCCGCCGGAAATTTCCTGCCACACCGTCTTGTTGGGATCCAGCGCGTCGCGCGACTGGTCGACATAGCCCATCTGCACCGTGTCGCCGACACGCAAGGTGCCGGCATCGGGCTTCTCCTGCCCTGTCAGCATACGGAACAGAGTGGTCTTGCCCGCGCCATTGGCGCCGATCACCCCGACAATGCCGCCGGGCGGCAGCTTGAAATTCACGCCCTCATAGAGCAGCCGGTCGCCATAACCCTTGGCCAGGCCTTCGGCTTCCACCACCACCGAGCCCAGCCGCTCGGCCACCGGGATCATGATGGTTGCGGTCTGCTGGCGCTGTTCCTGGCTCTTGGCCACCAACTCTTCATAGCGGTTGATGCGCGCCTGACTCTTGGCATGGCGCGCCTTGGGCGACTGCTGAATCCATTCACGTTCGCGTGCGATGGTGCGCTGCTGCGCGGCTTCCTCGTTGGATTCCTGCTTCAGGCGCTTTTCCTGCACGCCAAGAAAGGAGGAATAGTTGCCTTCATGGGGGATGCCCTTGCCGCGATCCAATTCCAGAATCCAGCTGGTGACATTGTCCAGGAAATAGCGGTCATGGGTGACCAGGATCACGCAGCCTTTGTATTCGCGTAAGGTCAGTTCCAGCCAGGCGACGGACTCCGCGTCCAGATGGTTGGTGGGTTCGTCCAGAAGAAGAATATCGGGCGCGTCCAGCAGCAAGCGGCACAGCGCCACACGGCGGCGCTCGCCGCCGGACAAGGTTTCGACATTGGCGTCGCCATCGGGGCAGCGCAGCGCATCCATCGCCTGGTCGATCTTGGAATCCAGATCCCACAGGCCCTGCGCCTCGATCTCATCCTGCAGCCGCGCCATCTCATCGGCGGTCTCGTCGGAATAGTTGGCGGCGATCTCGTTGTAGCGGTCCACCAGCGCCTGCTGCTTGGCGACGCCTTCCATCACATTTTCGCGCACCGTCTTGGCAGGATCGAGCTGCGGTTCCTGCGACAGGTAGCCGGTGCGG
>JADMIO011485929.1_pt1 | contig 14618 bp, 13 predicted proteins | sample 8958161 | NCBI WGS metagenome assembly JADMIO01 (sample SAMN16585339, study PRJNA669376) | soil metagenome | isolation source: Crop rotation soil | place: USA: Cullars Rotation, Alabama | collected 2011 | reverse complement strand
AGGCCACCGCCGGGCTCGACGGCGCCGAGTTGCAAATGGTCGCCGATGACGACCGCCTTGGCGCCGGCGACGTCGACGGCCGCAAGGAGCTTGAGCATCGCCTGGTCGTCGGCCATGCCGGCTTCATCGATGAGCAGCACCGTCCCTCTGTCGAGGGTGAGCGTGCGGTCCTTGAGCCGCCAGACGAGCGAGGCGATCGTGCGACTCTCGACGCCGGTCTCGTCGTGGAGCGTGCGGGCGGCTTGGCCGCTGATGGCGGTGCCGAGGACTCGGAAGCCCTCCTCCTCGAACGCGCTGCGCAGGACTTCCAGCGCCGTCGTCTTGCCCGAGCCGGCCACGCCGACGACCACGTCGAGTCCTCGGCCGGAGGTGGCGATGGCCTCAGTCGCCCGCCGCTGTCCGTCCGTGAGCTTGCGGCCCAGCGCCACCTCCTTGGCCGCGACGGCAGCAGTCACTGTCTCCGAGGGCACCGATGCTCGGGCTGTGCTCTCCGTCAAGCGGGCGGCGACAGCCTCCACCGCCTGCTCGGTCGCCAGCACCGAGGCCGCAGCCCAAGCTCGGCCCCGGGCGCCGGGCTGACCGACGAGCGGAATCGCCTCGGGATGCTGCATCACGCCTGCGACGAGACGGTCGAGCTCCTCCGCCTTGAAGCCGTAGAGGGACGGGGCGGCGACCCGAACGATGTCAGCCCGCGTGAAGGCCTTGCGCTTGGCCAGTCGACCGCCGGCGCCGATCAGCCCGCGGACGCGTTCGGCTCGCTCCTGCTCGGTGAGGGAGCGGAGCGGCTGGTGCTGGCGGTCCTGGACGATGCGGAGGCGCTGGTTGATCCTCCGGGTCGACCAGCCGATCTCGTCCAGCTCGTCGAGCCACCGCACGAGCAGGGACTCGGGTGACTCGTCGGCCTTCAGGTCTCGACTGTTTCGAGCGGCGATCCCTCGGGCCCGGTAGGACGAGAATCCGACTGACTCAAGCTCCTCCTCGATCTCCCCGGAGCGCTTCGAGAACAGCTCGGTGACGGCCGACGGGATCCCGGCGATGGCCCAGTGGTCGAGCTTCCCAGACGGACCGTGATCCGGCTGGATGGCGTAGCCCAGCTCGACAGCCTTGGCCGCGGCGACAAGGCGGCCGGCCATCGTTGAGGCGTGGATGAGGTCTCGGATGCCGGCGGTGTCGAGAGCCTTCCATCCGCCTCTGTCATCGAGCATCTCGGTCAGGTTGGCGACGAGCACGTGGTCGTGCGGAGCGGGGTCGCCGGCGCGGGCGGTTGCGTGACGGGTGCGGGCCCACAGCAGCCCGCTCGTCGGTGTCCGCCGCTGGGCCTTGCCCCGCCGGCCGCCCTGGCGAGCGAACCACTCGTCGAGGAAGGCGAGGGTGGCGTCGCTCTCTGCGTCGAGGATGGCGTGCATGTCGTCGACCCGACCGATGAGCCCGAGGACAGCGACGGTCTTGTGGGCGGCGACGACCAGCTCGACGCCTGGCCGCTTGCCCGTCGCGAGCACGGTCCCGAGGTGCGGGTCGCGGGCGCCGCCGGCGCCGAAGATCGCCTCGTAGCCGGCACCGTCCACGGCGTCCGCGAGGCCGAGCCGTTCAGCAAGGCGGCCTCCCCACTGAAGCGGCGTCTCGCCGCGGCTGCCGTAGTAGGCCAGCGCACCGCCCTCGAAGTCGTCGTCGCGTCCGAGGACCGTCCGCCGGTGGTACTCGACCGACTCGATCCCCATCATCCTGAACCAGGCCACGAACCTCTCCCGCGGGACGCAACCCGGAGGGGTTGCAAACGTGTTTCTCGCAGTTGGGGTTATGGCTGGTTTGGCGGCGGTCGTCGAGAAGATCGTGGTGGACGGTCGCTGGTAGGCGGTGACCGTACGGGCGCTGCTGTGGCGGTGACCTGCAGGGTGGTGGAGGTCGTGGTCGGCAGTGACGGTGTACCGGGTCCTGTGTTGATCGCGGCATTGGCGGACGGTCGTCGGATTTCCTCGTCGGTGACGCGAGATCGCGGCCCCTGAAACGGCCTAGTGGAGTATCGGCAGCGCCTCCGGGACCGGCGTCGTAGGACCTGCTCGTCACCTCCGATTCCAAGGGAGAAGTCCATGACGGTCACCGACAAGCGCGACGGGCTGCCGCCGCGGCTGCTCGATATCACGACCCTGGCCGAGCACCTCGGCGTGAACGCTCGCCACATCCGCCGGCTCGTCGCCGAGCGGCGCATCCCGTTCATCAAGTGGGGTCACCTGATCCGCTTCGACCCGGCGGAGATCCGGGAGTGGATCGACGAGTACCGGCGACACCCCGGCCGCCCGGCCTGAACGTCCGGCCGGCGTTCTTCGACCGTGGCCGCAAGGGCCTGGCCGCCGGCTGCGTTCCGTACAGTTGATGGCGAGATGTCGACCGGACCCGTCCGACCGAACCCTGGGGAAAGCCTGGAGCTTCCCGTCGAGGAGCTGTTGCGTCGCGCTCGGCCGCTTCCTCCCCACGAGGAGATGGTGATCGACGATCTCACTGAGGAAGAGGGCGCCGCCTTCCTCGCTGCGCTGGAGGCGTGAGCGCTCGACAGCCGAGGGGCCCGGCCTGAGCGTCCCACCATCGTCGTACGACTTGGTTGCCCGCGAGGGCTTCGCCGTTGAAACGGCCTCGAAGACTCCGACCATCCGGAGGCCTCCATGCCGGCACGCCGTCGATTCGGATCGGTCCGCCGCCTTCCTTCGGGACGGTGGCAGGCCCGCTACTGGGACGCCGCGGGGAATCGCGTCGTCGCACCCAACACCTTCGCCACCAAGGGCGACGGGCAGCGGTGGTTGTCGGCCGCCGAGACGGACATGGCCCGAGGCGTGTGGCACGACCCTCGCCTCGGCGACGTCCAGTTCGGTGAGTGGGCTGACCGGTGGCTGGTGACGAAGACGCCGCAGCTGCAGGCCTCGACCGTCGACCTCTACCGCTACCTTCTGCGCCGGCACATCGTCCCCCACTTCGGCGCCATGGCGGTGGGACGGATCACCCCGATCGACGTGCAGGGGTGGCTCGCCGGGCTCCACGGCACTGACCTCAGCCCCAACACCGTGGCCAAGGCGTACCGGGTGCTCAGCGGGGTCATGGACGGCGCCGTCGACGCCGGGCTCATCCCCCGCTCGCCCTGCACCCTGAAGGGCGCCGGCACCGAGCGACACGACGAGATGCAGATCGCGACGCCCGAGCAGGTGGCCGCGATCGCCGCCGCGGTCGGCCCGCGATGGGAGGCCCTCGTATTCACCGCCGCCTACGGCGGGCTGCGCTGGGGTGAGCTGGCCGGTTTGCGGCGGAGCGATATCAACCCGGTGAGCGGCACGATCGCCGTGACCCGCAAGCTGGCTGAGGTCAACGGGACGCTCTCGTTCGGACCACCGAAGAGCGCCGCCGGGAGGCGGACCATCGGCATCCCGTCGTTCGTCGCCCGGTCGCTCGCTGTGCACATCGACCTCTACGCGCTCCCCGGTGACGACGGGCTCGTCTTCCCGAGCACCGACGGTGAGCCGATGCGGCGCAGCAACTTCCGGCAACGGGTGTGGGAGCCGGCGACCGGCGAGGTCGGGATAACCGGCTTCCGCTTCCACGACCTCAGGCACACCGCGGCCACGCTCGCCGCCGCCAGCGGGACGAGCCTGAAGGCCCTCATGGCACGGATCGGGCACGCCTCAGTGGCCGCCGCGCTCCGCTACCAGCATGTGATCGACGGTCAGGACGCCGACATCGTTTGCTTCCTCGAACGCTTCGGCGAGGAGCCGTCCGTGCCCTCGCGCGCCCACGATGACACGTCAATGCCCATTTCTGGTGGGCACGTAGTGGGCACGCCGGCCGTTCCGCCAGAGGTCACGAGCGAGTCGCAAGTCCCTGACCAGGATTTTGTAGTGGAGACGATGGGACTCGAACCCACGACCCCCTGCTTGCAAAGCAGGTGCTCTAGCCAGCTGAGCTACGTCCCCTGGTCGCCTTAGGCCCCAGATTTTGGTGACCCGGCGCCGCCCCTCCCTGCTCCTGTCCGTCCTCAGGGTGGACCTTGGCGGAGGGCCGGGGCGGAAGGGCTCGCACGATGGTATCGCCAGTGCAGCCCGCGGCGGACGTCTCCGACGGAACCGGGCACGGGCCTTTTCGATCTCAAATGGATCCCTGTGCGTCTGCGGCCTGGTACCGGGGTCCGGGCGCCCGGACCCCGTGGACCAGACGGGTGTGGGCCTCAGTAATCCCAGGCCGCATACTCCGGGCTGCGGTGCTTCATGTCGTCGAAGAGGAGGACCATGCGGTCGATGAACCAGCACTTGGCCACCTGGACGAGGAGCAGGGAGATCACCGTCACCAGCGGGTCGAGGACGACCAGCCCGTAGATGAGCGCCAGCAGGGCAATGCCCTGGACGGCCTGGATGTAGGTCGTGGCGGGGGTGCGGAACTGGGCCGGGAAGGCGGACTTGTCGCCCTCGGTCCACACCCGCTCGCCCAGCACGCCCCGCGAGGCCCAGCTCTTGGTCGACGCCGGCGGGCGGAAGAACATCGGGTTCACCATCAGCCAGACGTTGGACAGCAGCAGCGGGACCAGGCACCACCAGCCGATCCAATCCCGGCTCCACACCGAGAGGATGATCATGGGCAGCGCCGCGAACCGGGTCCAGACGCTGGCCGGGTTGGCGTGGCGCATCCACGAGTCGCCGTGGAGCCCGAACATCCGGGCGACGCCGCCCGTGGGCACGGCGGCGGCGGACGACGGGGCCTTCGCTGAGGTGGTGGTGGTCATTGGATTCTCCTCCGTGCTCGTTGGTGCGGACGAAGGAGAACCTGCCGGGCGGACCTGTCCCGGCACTGTCGGCAGGACGTCGGGCTTAGCTGGCGTCGCCGCCGGTCTCGGTGGCGCCGGCCCAGTCCTCGTCCACAGCCGCCGCGGGCGCAGGCTCCCCCTGCGGGCCGCCGTCCTCCCGCTCGGCGGCGTGCACGCCGTGGGACGCGTCGGTGTCCGGCTCTCGAGGGTCGCTCATGGACGCTTCCTTCCCGGCCGAGGCCGGGCCGACCCATGACCCTGCAGCTAGAGGGCGTCCTCGCCCATCTCGCCGGTGCGGACCCGCATGGTGCGGGTGGTCTCGACGGCCCAGACCTTGCCGTCGCCGATCTTGCCGGTGCGGGCGGTGACGCCGATGACCTCGATGACCTTGTCGACCTCGGAGTCGGTGACCAGGATCTCGATCTTGACCTTGGGCACGAACGCGACCGCGTACTCCGACCCGCGGAAGGTCTCGCTCTTGCCGCCCTGGCGGCCGAAGCCCTGCACCTCGCTGACGGTGAGGCCGAGGACTCCGGCGCCGCGGAGGGCCTCCTTCACCTCCTCCAGCTTGAACGGCTTGATGATGGCGGTGACGAGATGGACCACGGGACGTCGCTTCCTCAGGAGGGGCGGGAGCCGGGAGGCTGCCGCGAGAGTCGGGCATTTTCCAGGACATACCCCCGACCGCGGACGGCGGAGACGGTGAGTCCCAGCGCCCCGATGCGGCGGCGGAGCCGGCAGATCTGGAGGTCGAGCGTACGGGGCCGGCGGTCGGTGGCGGCGGTGTCGGCAGAAGGAGACGGGGGACTCAGGGCGGCCAGGAGGTCGTCGCGACCCACGAGTTGGCCGAAGTCGGCGGTGAGCCGGCGGGCGAGGGAGGCTTCGGCCGTCGACAGGGCCGACCAGAGCGGCCCCACGTGGAGGATGCCCTCCGCGTCGACCCTCGGCCGCTCCCCCACCCGGCTGGCGAGGGACTCCAGCCGCCGGACCCGAGCCACCAAGTCGAGCTCGTCGGCCGGCACCCGGATCCAGTCCTCCAACGGACGACTCGACATCGGCGGGGCCACGCCCTCCTCCAGGAGGAGGAGGCAGGGGACATCCCGCTCCGCGCAACGCTCCCGCCGGGCGGCGTCCCCCGGCCAGCGCACCATCTCGACCTCGGCCACCACGGAGGGCGTGAGCATGGCTAGCGCGCCAGGGTGGCGACCGGCACCGAACCGTTCACCGTCGAACACCACCGGATGCGTGGCTCCTGCTTCTCGCTGCGCCGCAGACGTGCGTTCACCATGATTGCGAAAGGTAGGTGCGCTCTATGTCGCGGCGGTGAGATCGGCATTACGGACGCGCTCCATCTCTCTGACAGAAACCTGACAGCCGTCACGCAACCGGTACCGTCGTCGTCGATGCTGTACGCCTTCGGCTTCGACGAGGTGGGTGTGGTCGTCGGCGACCTCTACATCGTCGATCCCGACCCGTTGCCGGGCCAGGCCGGACCTGAGCGCGGCGTGCGGGTCGAGGTGCGCCGGTTGGAGCGGCGGCCGCTGGAGGGCGGGATCTACTCGGCGCAGCCCATCCTCGTGGGCCGGCCCTTGTGGCGGGCCGACCTGCTGGAGGCGGTCGACCATCCGGGCACGCTCGACCGGGCCCACCACCACCCCACCTTCGACGACGGATGGAACCCGTCGGAGCGGGTGTTCGAGCCGGAGCTGACTGCCGACCCGGTGGGTTGGGTGGGGCGGCGGCTGTCGTCCGAGTTCAAGGGGGTGGCGGCGGGCGTGCCCGAGATCCTCGACGTCATCCGCCGCCTGCTGGCGCGAGTGCGAGCCGGTGAGTTGGGTGTGGCGCCGCCCTCTGCTGACGACGAGGGCGGCGTGCGGGCCAGCTGGCTGTGACGGTGACCGGCCTCGCCGGCTTGTCGACTCGTCTCGGGACAGTCTTCCCGACCTCGGGGGGCGGGTCGGGAAGAGGAGCGGTGGGAGGCGCCGGGGCGGGGCGGGACCGACCCGGCGCCTACAACCACCTGACGCACCCAGGTGGCGGGAACCCGGATGCAAGACAAATTGTACCGAGGCCCATTCGTTAGTTGGACGCGGGGCGGTGGTTCTACCGTGGACGTCGATGCCCGAGTTTCCCGAGGTCCAAGCCTTGGCCGAACGGCTGGACGCGGCGGTGGCGGGCGCGCCGTTGGAGTCGGCCACCGCCCTGCAGTTCTCGGGACTGAAGACGTTCGCGGTGGCGCCGGAGTCGCTCTACGGGGTCCGGCTGGAACGGGTCGGGCGGCGGGGCAAGTTCGTGGTCTTCGAGTTCGACGGGGGCGCCCGGCTGGCGCTGCACCTGTCCCAAGGGGGCCGGGTCGACCTGGAGGACCCGCCCAAGACCACCCGGCCCAAGGTGGGCGTGGTGCGGTTGCGCTTCGCCGATCGGCCGTCGGTGCTGGTCAAGGAGTTCGGGACGGAGCGCAAGGCGGGGTGGTGGGTGCTGGCCCCGGGTGACGACGGCCCCCTGGTCGACCTGGGACCGGAGGCGCTGTCGGACGAGTTCGCCGACTTCTTGCGGACGAGCACCGACAGCCGCCGGGTGCACACCCTCCTCCGCCACCAGCGGACGGTGTCGGGGATCGGCCGGGGCTACGCCGACGACATCCTCCACCGGGCCCGGATCTCGCCCTACGCCTCGCTGGCCACCATGCCCGCCGCCGATCGGGAGCGGCTGGTGACGGCCGTCCACGAGGTGATGCTGGCCGGCTTGGAGGTCGAGCGGCGGCGCAAGGGGGGACTGCCGACCAAGGTCGGCGACCATTGGATCGTCCACGGCAAGGCGGGCACCCCGTGCCCGGTGTGCGGCGACGACTTGCGGCGGGTGTCGTACGAGTCCCACGAGGTCGCCTACTGCCCCACCTGCCAGACCGGGGGCAAGATCCTGGCTGACCGCCGCCTCAGCCGCCTGGTCCGCTGACCCCCCGGCGGCCCCACTGGCGGCCGCCGCCAGCGAACTGGTGACACTTTCCGCCCTGTGGGGGCTGTCAGCGTCACCAGTTGGGGCCCACCTGGCAACTGGTGACACTTTCCGCCCTGTGGGGGCTGTCAGCGTCACCGGTTGGCGGAGGGCGGGGCTTAGGCGGCGGCGCCTTCGAAGATGGCGACTTTGACGCCGCGGTCGGCGAGGACGGCGAGGAAGGGGCCGGGCTCGACCAGCTCGGCCAGGCCGGCGGCGCCGGTGCGGGAGAAGCGGCCGTCGACGGCCCAGCGGGCGGCGAGGGCGGCCACCGCTCCGGCGGCCACCGCCGGGCGGTCGATGGCGCCGACGACCCGGGCGTCACGGGTGAGCCCTTGGGCGCCGGTGACCTCCACCCGCAGCGCCCCCAACTCGCCCTCCGGCCGCGGTCGGCTGGGCAGCGGCACCCGGGCCGCTAACCGGTCGCGGCGGCGGGCGCCGTAGCGCGACGTCACCCGCTGCACCCCGGGGAAGGCGGGCGCCAGCAGGAGGGGCTCGGCGAAGGCGCCGCGGTAGCAGTCGAGGCCGCCGATGGGGTCGGGGAACCAGCACAGCAACCGTCCCGAGCCGGGACGGCGGGTGACCCACGCCCCCTCGGCCCACTCCTGGGCCCGGCCCCGGGCCGCGTCCTGGTGCTGGCGGGCGCAGGCCGGTCCGCCGACGCCGACCCGGGCCACGTGGATCTCGTCGACCCGCTCGAAGCTGCGGGCGGCGTAGGCGGCCAGCACGCACGACAGGCCGGGCGAGAACCCGGCCCCCGCCACCACCGAGAGGCCCTGGGCCCGGGCGGTGGCGTCGAGGGCGAGGAGGCCGGCGACGTCGTCGGCCGAGTCGGAGATGGAGACCACCGACGCCCCCGCGGCCAGGGCCAGCTCGGCCAGGGCCCGGTGGTTGCCGGCGGGTCCGGCCAAGACCACCGACGTCGACGGGCCCCGGACGGTGGTGAGCACCGACTCGAGGTCGGAACCGACGGACACGGGCCGGCCGAGCGAGGCGACCACCGCCTCCCGCCGGGCGGTGTTGGGATCGATGACGGCCAGGTCGTCGACCGGGCCCAGCGAGAGGAGTTGGCGGGCGGCCCGGGCCCCTACCGCCCCGACACCCACCACGATGGCGCGCATCAGTAGAGGTCGGACTCGGTGAGCTCCCGCCAGCCACCCCGCTGGGGACTGGCCGCCTTGCCGCCCCGCAGCCGGACGACGGCGGCGGCCACTCCGGCGAGAGCCATGGCCAACAGGGCGCGTCGTTTCATGATGGTGGGGCTAGCTGGAATCGAACCAGCGACCTCACCCTTATCAGGGGTGCGCTCTAACCGACTGAGCTATAGCCCCAGCACAGGGTGCTGGACCGGGGAACGACGATCGCCGACGGCGGCCGGCGTGGGCACTGTGGGCACCCTTTCCTCGTCCCTCGACTCTACCGCCGGTGGCGGTTGGACGGAATCAGCTGGCGCCGACCGGCTCCGGTAGCGCAGGGACGGGCCGGCTCCGGAACCAATGGCGCCCGGTCGCCACGCCCCGGTGGAGGAACGCCTCGACCGTGGCACAGCGGACCTCGTCCAGCTTGCGGCCGTTGCGGTCGACGACCTCGAAGCGGTTGTCGGCGATGCCGTCGGCGGTGGTCACGAGGGCGGAAAGGACCTCGACCCCGCCGGCGGCGAAGGCGGTGGCGACCAGGTGGAGCAGGCCCGGCTTGTCGGGGGCTATCACCTCGCACACCGTGTGCCAGGGCGACGCCGACCCGTCGAAGGTGATCGTCGCCTCGGCCACGGGGGGACTGTTCAGGCCGGTCCCCGCGGCCACGATGTCCCGTTCGAGGCGGTCCCCGTCGGGCGCCTCGTCCGCCGCCACCTGGAACGACTCCAGCGCGGCGCGACCAGGCCAGGTGGCGACCACCGCGCTGACGACGTCGAGGTTGTGGGTCGCGAGCACGCCGGTGACCGCGGCCAGCAGGCCGTGACGGTCGCGCGCGGCCACGTCGACCCACCACATCCCGGGCTTGCCGTTGGGCGCGACCCTCACCCGGGCCTCGTTGTCCTTGAGCGGCGGGCTGACCAGCTGGGCGTGGCGGGCGATCATCGGCGCCGGCTGGCGGAGGACGTAGGCCCTCGGCGCCCGGGCGATGAGGTCCCGCACGTCGTCGTCGTGGGCCATGGCGATGGCTTCCGTCCGCCGCCGGCCGATCAGGTTGCGGGCGTCGACGCCGGAGAGCCCGTCCTGGGCCAGCGCCTGCTCGATGACGCTGTGCAGCTCGGCCAGGCGGGCGAACTCCCACCGGTCGCGGTGGCCGCCGAGCAGGGCGGACACGACGTAGAGGATCCGAGCCTGCTCCGGCGTGTCGAGGTGGGACGCCAGCTGGAGCACCTTCTCCTCGCTGACCCAGTCGGCCCGGTGGGCCGCGGCCCACAACAAGCGGCGGTCCTCGACCAGCCCGCCGACCTCCTCCTGGACGTCACGATCGAGTCCCAGCCGGCCGACGATGGTTCGGGCCAGGCGGCCGGCGTCGGGCAGGTCGTCGAGGACCTCGGCCAACAGCAGGACCAGCAGGAGATGGTCGGGATGCAGGATGCGGCCGGCCTCGATCGCCACCGGGTCGCCCCCGTCGAGCCGTCGCAGCTGTTCGAGCCCGGTGAAGCGGTACGCCTCCAGGGGGTCGACGGTGAAGGTGTCCGCCCGGCGGGAGCGGATGGCCTGGGCCAGCTCCGGCAGCACGGTCGGGAGCACGCCGGTGGAGTCCAGGAAGCTCCACGACCGGGCGTTGCCCCGCTCGATGGTGTCGAGCAGCTGGTCGAGGGCGTCCGCCCGCCACCGCCACATCCCGGGGGGCAGGCCGGCCAGCCACTCGGTGAGGAGGGGCCCCGGTTCGTTACGAGCCACCAGCACCGCCGCCTTCAGCGCCACCTCCAGGCCGGCCTGGGCTGGTGGGCGGGCCGTCAGCTCGACCATCCGCTCGCTCACCCGCAGCCAACCCTCGGCCGGCATGGGGTCGCCGTCGAGGTCGACGGCCTGCTGCGACGCCCGGATGCGGCCGTAGCGCAGCTTCAGCAGCTGGGGCGTGGCCAGCGTGGTGACGAGGATCACCAGCAGCAGGGATGCGTAGAGCTCGTCGTCGAGGATCCCGTTGGCCAGGCCGATGGTGGCGAAGATGAGGCCGACCTCGCCCCGGGGCAGCATCCCCAGGCCGATGAGGAGCTTGTCGCCGGGCCCGCCCAGGGCGCCGACGGGCGACACCAGCTTGCCCACCGCCGCCACCACCAACAGCAGGGCGGCGTCGCGGAGCACGGTCACCCGTCCGAAGGCGCTGATGTCGGCATCGATGCCGATCTGGAGGAAGAAGACGGGGATGAACAGGTGACCGACGGGGGTCAGCTCCCGGCGGATGCGCTCGGACTGGTCGCTGCGGGTGAGGGCCAGGCCGGCCACGAACGCGCCCACGATGGGGGCCAGGCGGGCGGCGTCGGCCAGGCGGGCGAAGGCGAGGGTGAAGGCCAGGGCGAGGGCCACCATCGTCCCGGTGGAGCGGGAGAAGCGGTGGACGGCGGCGAACAGCGGACCGCTGAGGCGCAGGCCGACGCCCGCGCCCACCACCAGGAAGGCGACGGCCACCCCGATGATGCCGGCCACGGCCAGCACGGACACCGAGCCCTCGGTCACCAGCCGGACGACCACGGTGAGCACCACCAGGCCCATGACGTCGTCGGCCACCGCCGCCCCCAGCACGATGCGCGCCTCGGTGGTGGCCAGGGCCCGGAGATCGCCGAACACCCGGGCCGTGATCCCGACGCTGGTGGCGGTGAGGGCGGCGCCGACGAACAGGGAGGTGTTGAAGTCGGCCCCCAGCAGCTGCATGGTGCCCAGGCCGAGGACCATGGGCACCACGACGCCGACGGTCGCCACCAGCAGCGAGGCCCGGCCCACCTTGCCCAGCTCGCCCAGGTCCATCTCCATGCCGACTTCGAGCAACAGCAGGATGACGCCGATCTCGCCCAGGGTGCGCAACGTCTCGTCGTGACCGACGAGGCCGAAGAGGGAGGGCCCGATCAGGACCCCGGCCACGATCTCGCCGACCACCGCCGGCACGCCGGCGCGCTCTGCCGCCTCGGCCGCGACCTTGGCCGCGACCAGCACGATGAGGATGTCGGTGAGGACGGCGACGGTGTCCATGGGGCCACGTGGTTCGGGGTGGCGGGTGGGCACGGCCGACCGTGCCCACCCGCAACCAACCGGATCAGGAGGAGACCAGCGTCTCCTCGGCGTCGGTGCCGGTGTCGGCTCGCACGACCATCGGCACCGTCTCCATGAACTCCGGGTAGGCCACCGCCCCCATTTCGGGCATGTCCATCCCCGCCACCTCCATCTCGGCCGACGGCCGGATGCCACCCTTCATCATCTTGTTCTGGAGCTTGAAGAAGGTGTAGGCGAGCCCAAAGATCACGGTCCAGATGACCAGCACGCCCAGCGCCTGGGCGCCGAGCTGACCGAGCCCGGGGTCGATCCCGTAGAACAACCCGGTCACGCCCTTGCCCACGGCCGACCCCTCGGTGGTGGCGTTCCAGCCGGCGCCGTAGGCCCCGTTGGAGAACAGGCCCACGCACAGCACCCCGAAGGTGCCGCAGATGCCGTGGACGGCGATGGCACCGACCGGATCGTCGACCTTGAGCCGGTTCTCGACGAAGCCGACGGCGAAGATCACCAGCACGCCGGCGAGGGCGCCGATGAGGGAGGCGGCCCACGGGTCGACGAATGCGCAGGGGGCGGTGATCGCCACCAGTCCCGCGAGCATGCCGTTCACCATCATGCCGGGGTCGGGCTTGCCCCCCTTGCGCATGAGCCAGAACATCGACGCCACCGCGCCGAAGGCGGCGGCAAGGGCGGTGTTGGCCGCGACCATGGCGAACTGGATGTCGGTGACGGCCAGGGTGGAGGCGGCATTGAAGCCGAACCACCCGAAGAGCAGGATGAAGCAGCCCAGCATCGCCATCGGGATGTGGTGCCCGGGGATGACGTTGGCCGAGCCGTCCTTGTTGAACTTGCCGATGCGGGCCCCGAGGACGAGGGCCCCGGCCAGGCCGGCGACGCCGCCCACCGCGTGCACCACGCCCGATCCGGCGAAATCGACGTAGCCGAGACCGAGGTGCATCGAGTTGCCGACCTTGGCCAGCCAGCCCCCGCCCCAGGTCCAGGCGCCGAACAGCGGGTAGTAGATGGCGCCGCAGAAGATCCCCCAGCCGACGAACGCCTTCCACTTCCACCGCTCGGCCATGGCGCCGGTCGGGATGGTGGCGGTGGTGTCCATGAACGCCACCATGTAGAGGAAGAAGCCGGCCACGGCCGCGCCGCCGGCCTTGCCGATGTCGCCCAGGGCGAAGCCGCCCTTCCAGAGGAAGACCCAGTCACCGGAACCGATCAGGGCTTTGCCGACGGGCGCGCCGTAGCCGATGAGCGACGTCGAGTAGCCGCCGAACATGAAGGCGTAGCCCACCAGGAAGTACCCGACGAAGCCGAGTCCGAAGATGGCGAAGTTGGTGGACACGACGTGGGCCGCGTGCTTGGCCCGGCAGAAGCCGGTCTCGACCAGGGCGAATCCGGCCTGCATGAAGATCACCAGGACGGCCCCGACGACGACCCAGAGGAGGTTGGTCTGAGAGGCCAGGGCGCCCAGGCCCTCCTGCACGCTCTCGGCGGTGGGGGCATCTTGGGCGTAGGCGGCGCCGGCGAGGGCCAGCACGGTGACGCCGGCGAGCCCGAGGCCCGTCAGCGCCTTCGCGCGCCAGGAGCGGCCGACGCGCAGGTTGGCGCGAGGGGACGACGACATGAGTGAGTGTTCCTTTCCTCAGCGGTAGCAGCGAGTGGTCGGTCAGGTTCCGTCAGGCGACGGGACGCGGCTCAGGGATCAGATGACATCCATAGGGCTGAGGTCACGATGCTGGATGGGTGTTTCACGATCGAGCCAGAAACATTTCGGGCGCGTGAACCTTGACCCGGGGTCATGGCACTGGAAACGCGCCCGTAACACTCGCCTGGTTCGGCCTTGTCCCCGGCCGCTCGACCGGCGATGCTGCGGGCATGTCCCGCCCGCCTTCTTCCGATCGCGATCCTCGGCGGGTCCGCCTCGGACTCATCGTCCTCACCGTCGTCGTCCTGGTCGCGCTGGTGCTGGCCCTCGTGGTCGACAGTGCTCCGGCCCGGCTGCTCATGACCGGGATCGTGGTCTTCACCGTCATCCGCGCCTTCGTGATCGTCCGCTCCCTGCGCCGGGATCCCTGACCGGGAGTTACGGCGTGGGCGACGGGATGGGCGCGGTGGCGTCCTCCGACTGGGGGCCGGGACGGTCGTCGGCCGGGGCGCCGTCGGAGGCGCCGTTGCGGGGGTTCTCAGCGGGGGTGGAGGCGTCGTCGGCCGCCGGAACCGGGCGGGTTTCGACCGCCATCGGCGCGGTGGCATCGACCGGGCGGTCGTCGGCCGGGGCCGGCGCCGAGGGTCGGGGGCTGGTGTTCGGTTCGCCAAAGGCCGACGGCGACTGCGCCGCCGATGGAGCCGCCGGACTGGCCGGAGCAGCTCCGCCGAAGCCGGCCGTGGCTGCCGCGGGCGGAGGGGCCGCCGGGGTCGGCTCGGCCGCGGGACGTGGGGGTGTGACCGGTTCGGAAGCAGCCCGGGCCGGCTCGGGGCGAGGCGGGGCGGGGGCCGGTTGGGCTGCGACCGGGGCGGGGACCGGGCGGGCCGGCTCTGAGCGTGACGGCGGGGGTTGGGCCGCTTTGGGTGCCGAGGCCGCGACGACGGGTTGCGCCGGCTTGGGCGCGGCCGGTTCAGGCGGGACAGGCTGGGATTTGGCCCGCGCCGGCGGGCGG
>JADMIO011560777.1_pt1 | contig 14620 bp, 7 predicted proteins | sample 8958161 | NCBI WGS metagenome assembly JADMIO01 (sample SAMN16585339, study PRJNA669376) | soil metagenome | isolation source: Crop rotation soil | place: USA: Cullars Rotation, Alabama | collected 2011 | reverse complement strand
CAATGCGTCAGCGGCAAGAATAAATGCGACCACAAGCAGGCTTCCCAGCGCGATCAAAGGCAGGCGAACCTCCTGCACTTTCAGCACGAACCCAGCGACGATCAACCCCAACCCGAAAACAACCATCACCTGCGCCCAGAGATTAAGCACGCGCCTTTCGGCCAAAGGCGCTGTTTTCAGCGGCGCGTGTCGGTCCCATGCGGCCGATAGTTGCACCGCGAGCAGGATGGCGAGCGGCACGTAGCAGGGCAAAATGTAATGCGGCAGTTTGGAGCGAATGACTTCAAGTATGATCCACGGGACGCCAAGCCAGACCAACAGCAGTTTGAAACGTGCGTCCCGACGACTCGCGATGGCCGCAATGATGCAGCCGGGAATGAACGCCGTCCACGGCAACAAGCCCACGAGGCTGATCAGAAGATAGTAGCCGGGCGGGCCGGTGTGGCCATGCGGCGCTTCGACGATGCGCGACAGAATTTCGGTCCAGAGAAACTGTTGCACGAAGGTCCCGCTGGCCTTGCGTGCCATAAGGACATACCACGGCGCCGCCACGACGATGGCCATCGGCAGCCACATCCAATAGCGCAGATCCCTGAACCACTTTCGCCATCCTGAGATATACAGCCCAACCGCAAATGCCCCCGCGAACACAAGCGTCGCCGGCCCTTTTGCCAGCACACCGAGCCCGATCATGAGCCAGTACACAATCGATCGCGTCCACGTCATGCGATCGCGCATCTCCCAGTGGAAGAGAATGGCCGTAAGCGTGCACGCGAGCATGACGCTGTCGGTGAGCAGCATTTTCCCCACAATGCTGAAGAGCCCGAATGTCAGGAGAAGTAGTCCCGCGATTACCCCAGTACGGCGATCGAACATGCGCGCGGCCAGCGACGCGGTCAACAGGACGCTCAAACAGGAAGCACCCACGGGAACGATGCGTGCCTGCCATTCGCCGACGCCGAGGATGCGAAAAGTGCCGGCCACCAGCCAGTACAGCAGCGGCGGTTTCGCCAGCCACACCTTGCCCAGGTAATGCGGCGTCAGCCAGTCGCCGCTCGCGAGCATCTCGCGACTCACCTGCGCATACCAGCCTTCGTCGCGGTCGAACAGGCTGACGTGAATTCCCGGAATGAGAACGAGGAGTGCGGCCACAAGCAGCAGAAGACAAGTTGTCACGCCAGGCGTGGAGGAATCGGGCCGGCCGATAGGTGGTGAGCTTTCATTCCGCATGAGCTTATGTGTTGCATATCCGCATCGCCTGAATATTGTCAATGTGTGCCAATGTTCCCAACTGCTCAGAGACTCTTACTGAGCATTCTTCGAACCCGCGAAGCGGGTGAAAGTATTTAGCCCAGGGCGTGAGCCCTGTGGATTGAACGGTTTACCACCGTTTTTAGCCGCATCGCGGCGATAGATCCGAGGACCACTTGCGCCCTTACAGGGCTTTATTTAACTTGACGCTTGAAATCCCAGGGGCTCACGCCCCTGGCTAAAAACTGTTGCCCGCGTTGCGGGCTTCTCTACTCGTGAGCGAATCGCTCAATATAAGCCACATATTCGTGGCACACGGAACCTTTCATTTCGGCGCTGTGTTCGCGGTTTTGAGCTGCTGGGTCAGGTCGATGCCGTCGAGTTGATAGTTCTTGAGGCGGTCGGCTTCGCCGAGCAGGCCGACGATCGTGGGCGTCACGTCCACGATTCGGCCGGGGCCGAATTCGACGCCACGCGGCAGATCGGCGCCCGCGAAGAAAAGCGGGATCTTCATGTCGTAGGCCAGGCAGGAGCCGTGGCCACCCTTTTGCTTGATGTCGAAGCTCCAATCGCTCGCACACATCAGGATCACATCGCCGGCGTGTGACGAGTCGAAGATCTCGACGGCCTGCGAGGGGAAATCCGGGCAGTCGGCATTCCGCGAGTGTTCGAGCCAGTCGCGCGAGCTGTGCCAACCGGCCTGCGTGTAGGCGGCCAGCTCCGGGGTCTTGAGGTAATGCATCGGGTCGCCCTTGAGATTGATCAGGCGATACTCCAGGCCGTTCTTGCCATTACGGCGTTCGACGCGCGCTTCTCCGTCGGCGGTGCAAACGTGCACGGCATCGGGCCCGTCGCTCCGCAGCACCCATCCGACACCTTCGATCGTATTGAGCGGCGGATCGGCGTGGATGAAAGCGTCTACCTCGGCGAGCGTCGCCCGCGTCTGCCAGCCGCCCCGGCCGGGCAGATAGAGTCGCACGATGCGGTCGCCGTCGATACCGCCCACGACGTCATACTTGCTCAATGTTTTCAGATGATCGCCGTAATCGTTTCCGTTCAGCACATTCACGCGGACTCTGAGTCCGCGATTCTCTTCGAGCCATTGAGGAATGCTGATCGCATGACAGGCGCCGATGGGGACATGAGCATGATCGGTCACCAGCACAAAGTATGTGCTCTGGCGCCGGCCGAATTCCTCTACCTTGTTGGTGATGTATCCGACGGTGCGGTCGATGTCGCGAATCGCGTCGCCGTACTCGCGTGAATCGGAGCCGAAGGTGTGCGCGGTGTCATCCGTGCCCGGATAGTAGGTGAAGATGACACTGGGCCACTCGCCGTGCTGGCGGGCCAGGGCGGGAATGTTCTGGAAGCGCTGGCCGATCTGATGATCCGCCTGCACATAATAGCGGCTCGAATGAAATGTCTTGGCCATTCCCCAGTAGAAGCCGAAGGAGGCATGATTATCCATGATCACGTCCGCCCCGCGCCGCGTGTGGGCCTGGACGCTGACCGTGAACTTGTCGTTGAGCATCTCGAAAAGCGTCGGCGCGCTGAAATCCTCGTTGGACAAGCGATACGTCTCATACGTCAGGTAGTAGTGGGTCAGCAGCTTTTCCGGATCGAACCAGAAATTGCCCATGATGCCGTGGTGGCCGGGATAGACGCCGGTGATGACGGAGGTGCAATTGCAGTAAGTGATCGACGGCAGACTCGTGACGGCATCGCGGATACGGACGCCGCCGTCCACAAACACACGCTTGATATTCGGCAGCTCGCCACCGGCGAGCATCTTTTCCACGCGCGTCAGGTCCATGCCGTCGACCAGAAACACCACAACGCTTGGACTCTGCGTGCCGGCAGGGTTTACACATGTGGGGTCGGTATCCTGCCGGTCTGACCGGCAGCAAGCCGGTCCCACACAATCACTACAGCCCCAAGCTGAGATAATCAGCAGTGATCCCATGAACAAACCCACGCAGCGAGCTGCATGGGTTTGAGTGTGTGTCATCATGAAATGGTTCTCATCCTGAGAGAGTCGATCATCCTTGTGCAGGATTATCCCACGCCACGATCAGACCGCAACGGCCTTCTTGGCTTGCGCATCCCACGTCACCTTCTTGCCTTCGCGGTACGCCTTGTTCGCCATATGCAGCGGCAGGAGCGATTTCACGCCCAGTTCCACAGGGGCATTCGTCTTCTTGCCCGAATGGATGCACTCAATCCAGTTGTGCTGGTGCGTCCACGGCTTGCTGTCCGACGGCAGGTCGGCGATCACCTTGCCCGGATCGCCCTCGTAGATCTTGATGTTGTGGCCGGTGATCTCGAGCGTGCCTTTCGTACCGTACAGCGTGACGCCGTCGCCCTGGAAACCGTTGGTAAAGTTGGCGGTGAGAGCGACACTGTGCGTGCCGTAATCCCACACCGCGTTTACCACGTCGGGCGTTTCCCAGTACTTGAGGCCATAGACGCCGCCGTTGCACACGACGCTTTTGGGTGTGTCGCTGCCCGTGAGCAGGTGCACGATATCGAGCACGTGCACGCCGACGTCGCTGACCAAACCATTCGCATAATCCCAGAACCAGCGCCAGGCGAAATAGCGATGGGGCTCATAGGGAACTTTGTGCTCACAAGGTTCCTGGAACTTGTCCCAGTCGATCGATTGCGGATCCACTGGCCGCGGAGCGAACGGGTCTCCGCCGGTCACCCAGTTGCGGCAATCAAAGCAGCGGGCAAACGTGATGTCGCCGATCTTGCCCGACGCGAGGATCTCGCGAGCCTTGTAATTGTTGGCATCGCTGCGGCGCTGTGTGCCGATCTGCACCGTCAGTTCCGGATGCTTCTGAGCGGCCTCGAGCATCTTGAAACCTTGCTCGATGCTCTTGCTCATCGGCTTTTCCTGGTAGACGTGCTTGCCGGCGTCCAGGGCCGCGAGAAATATCGGCATGTGCCAATGGTCTGGCGTGCCGATGATCACCGCGTCGATATCCTTGCGGTCCAGCACGCGCCGGTGATCACCGTACGTGTCGATCCGAATGCCGTCGATATGCTTCTCGTCGCGCATGACCGCCGCGATGGTCGGAACACTCTCCTTCAATCGGAACGTGGCCACATCGGCCGCCGCCGCGCACACGACGTTGTTCGACCGGCACGAGTGCCGGCAATCCTCGCTGCCGCGCCCGCCGGCGCCGATCAGACCGATGACGATGCGATCGTTGGCGCCGATCTTTCGCGTATCCGCCTGCGCCGTACGAGTCCAGCGCGACCCCAATGCCAAGCCGGCGGCGGTCAGCGCCGATCCCTTCAAAACCTGGCGACGATTTAGTCGAGACGTGTTCACGGGGCTCCTCCTTCTCGGCCGCAGAATGCTGCCGAAATGAAACCGGTTGCTGGCTCAAGTCGTGGCCGCATTGTACCTGTCGCATCAGCGGTGTCATATTCCAGCATATTGCGAGGTGCGCCATCGTCCTTCGGGCACAGCGGCGCCGTGTGCCCCTGCTGGGTACTGGTCAAGTTTGGATCCAGGGTGGCATGGCGATCGCTGTTGATCGCCATGCTCGACCGGGCAGAAGCATGGCGACGCGAACAGCCGTCGCCATGCCACCCAACATTCATCCTCGTGAGAAAGTAGCCGCCCCGGGCACTCCTGACACAGCAGTGGCAGACGGCCGGATCGCGCTTACAATCCCGGGTGGGTTGCCACGGAAAACAAGCTGTTCGCCGAGGAGTGTCATGACGCAAGCACCATTGTCAAAAGAGGAAATCCTGCGTTACAGCCGGCATTTGATCCTGCCGGAGGTGGGCATGGAAGGCCAGCAGAAGCTCAAGGCCGCCAGCGTGCTGATGATCGGCACGGGCGGGCTCGGAGCCCCGGTGTCGATGTACCTGGCGGCGGCGGGCGTCGGGCGGCTGGGGCTGGTCGATTTCGATAGCGTTGATGCCTCCAATCTCCAGCGACAGGTGCTGTTTACGACGGCCGACGTCGGCAAGCCGAAGACGGGAATGGCACGCGAGCACCTGCTGGCGCTCAATCCCAATGTACAGATCGATGTGCACGAGACACGGTTCTCGGCGGAGACAGCACTCGACATCATCAAACCCTACGACATCGTGATCGACGGTACCGACAACTTCCCCACGCGATACTGCACCAATGACGCCTGCGTGATGCTCAAGAAGCCCAACATCTACGGAAGCATCTTCCGGTTTGAAGGACAGGCCACCGTGTTTGATCCGCGCCCCGGCGCCGACGGCAAGCCGGCGGGACCTTGCTACCGCTGCCTCTATCCGGATCCGCCGCCGCCCGGCATGGTGCCGAGTTGCGCGGAAGGCGGCGTGCTGGGCGTGCTGCCTGGCATCATTGGCTGCATCCAGGCGACTGAGGCGGTCAAACTGATTCTGGGCGTCGGGCTGCCGATGACCGGCCGGCTCGTTCGATATGACGCACTCGACATGAAATTCCGCGAGTACAAGATTCGCCGCGACGTCGCTTGTCCGATGTGCGGAGATCATCCCAAGATCAAAGAGTTGATCGACTACGAGCAGTTCTGCGGTATCCGTGGCGAGGAGTCGGACACGATTATCCATCAGCAGGCGATCCCCGCCATCACCGTCCAGCAGCTCAAACAGCGCCTCGATCGCGGCGAGAAGTTCTCGCTGATCGACGTCCGTGAGCCGCACGAGCACGCGATTTGCAACCTTCCGCAGGCAACCCTGATCCCACTGGGCACGCTGCCGGCGAAACTGAGCCAGCTCGATCCGTCAGTCGAATACGTCGTGCACTGCAAGATGGGCGGCCGCAGTGCCCAGGCTGTTGAATTGATGAAGAAGAGTGGATTCACGCGCGTCCTGAACGTCACCGGCGGCATCACCGCGTGGGCCAAGGAAATCGATAAGAGCATGCCGACTTACTGATTCTTCGTCTTCAGTTCATTTGTCGTCCTGATAGCGTCGAAAGCATCCTCGCCCGGCAAGGCGCGCGATCGTTGCCAGGGACTTTCAGTCCCTGGACATCACTGGCAATATCCGATTTTCCTCTTTCTCTTTCTTCGCCCGGAGGGCGAAGAAAGAGAAAGAGGTGGTATGGGGGCTTCTTGAATCCAGGGAGTAAACTCCCTGGCAACACCCGTGCGCCCGCTGGGCGAATGCCTGGCATCCAGATTAATGTCGAGAAGCGAAACTCTGGGACGTGCCGAGCGACTCCACCCTTCGGTGTCGCACGCGACACCGCTAAACGCTATACCTACCATGGTTCATGTCTTCATCGAATCGTCAACCGGCGCCGTCGCTGTGGGTCGAACGACCCGAGGTGCATGCTGCGCCGGTGGCGCGAGTCGCGTTGCTGGCCGCCGTCGATGGTGAGTACAGCTACGCAATTCCACCGCATCTGGCCGATCGCATTGCGCCCGGCAAGCGCGTTCTGGTGCCCTTTGGCCGCGGCGGCAAACTCCAACCGGCATTTTGTGTCGGGGTCGGCCTCGATCCGTGGACCAGCACGCTCAAACTGCTCGGCGACGTGATCGATGAAGATCGCCTGTTTTCCGACCATCTGCTCGAACTCGGTCGCTGGATCTCGCGCTATTACTTCACCCCACTCGGTCGCACGCTGGCGGCGATGGTACCGGAGGCGATTCGCCGGCAGAGCGGATTTGTTGTGCGCCGAATGGTGCGCTTCGCCGCCGGGGCAACAAAGGGAGAGAAGGAGAAATCGAGAGATGGAGAGAGCGAAGCGAAGCAAGCAGAAGTAGAGCCCGACGCGCACTTGTCACGGCGAAGCGAAGCGGAGACGGAAGCCAGGGTTTCGGCAGGCAGACGATCGAACAGTGCAAAACGCGCGAGCGCTCTCAAAGTTATGGAAGGCTTTCCCGAAGGGATCGAAATTGCCGAACTCGTTCGACTTGCCGGCGTCAGTAGAGGCGTCATTGCGGCCATGGTGAAAGCCGGATTGCTCGTGATAGACGAGCAGAAGGTTCCGGCGGCCGCACCAAACTTTGATGTGGCGGGAGAGGAACCGACTTTCGAATTGGGTCCTGAGCAAAAGGCCGCTATTGCGAGAATCGACCAAGTCTCACGTGAGGCCGCCTTCCGCGCACTCCTCCTTCACGGGGTCAGCGGCAGTGGCAAGACCGAAGTCTACATCCATAGCATCCGCAATGTCCTCGCCCGCGATCGACAGGCGATTCTCCTCGTTCCCGAGATCGCCCTTACCACGCAGATCGTCCATCGACTCGTCAGCCGATTCCGCGATGTGGCCGTCATCCATAGCGGCCTGACCGGTGTCCAGCGATCACTCACCTGGTCGGCGATTGCCCGCGGTGAGAAAAAGATCGTCATCGGCACACGCAGCGCCATCTTCGCCCCCTGTCCGAATCTGGGGCTGATTGTCGTCGATGAAGAACAGGAAGGAAGTTTCAAGAACCAGCAATCGCCCCGCTTCCACACGCGGGATGTAGCCATCAAAAGAGCCCAAATGCTCGGCATTCCCGTGGTTCTGGGATCGGCCACACCTTCACTGGAAACCTGGCACAACTGTGAGCGCTACAAGCATTTCGAGCGGCTCACGCTGCCTTCCCGCGTGGCCGGTCTCGAATTACCACCCGTCGAGTTCGTGGACCTCACGGACGCCCCGCGCCGGTGGGCGTCCGTCCCGCCCGCCAAAACTGGGGAAGCAACTTCTCCGGCGCGAAACACCTCTCCACTTACTGGCAGGCAGGATGCCCGCCCCCCGGCAAGCGCGAGCTTGAGAACCGACTCGGCAGGCAACACTTCAAGACGGATTCATTTGCTTACGCCACGGATGGAAGAATGCATCGGACTGGCATTGAGCCGGCAGGAGCAGGCGCTGTTGCTGCTGAACCGACGCGGCTACGCGAGCTACCTGGTCTGCAGCCGCTGCAAGACGCCGGTCGTGTGCCCGAACTGCCGCACGAACATGGTCTTTCATCAGACCACCAACCAGGCCGTCTGTCATCATTGCAACGCGAAGATGACCGTGCCGACGCGCTGTGGCGATCTGACCTGCGGCGGCACGCTGATCCGATTCGGCCTGGGCACACAACGCGTGGAAGAGGAACTGCGGATCAAGTTTCCGGATGCCCGCATCGCCCGCGCCGACAGCGACGTGCTCACCAAGACTAGCCACTATGAGGAGGTAGTGCGTTCGCTGCAGGACCGGCAGATCGACATCCTGATCGGCACGCAGATGATCGCGAAGGGCCTCGACTTTCCATTCGTAACGCTGGTCGGCGTCGTCAACGCGGACACCTCGATGAATGCGCCGGACTTCCGCGCCGCGGAACGCACGTACCAACTCGTGACGCAAGTTGCGGGCCGAGCCGGCCGCTCCGCAGTTTCGAGTTTCAAGTTTCAAGTTTCGAGAGAAAACGAGACGGCTGCTTTGACTCGAAACGCGAAACCCGAAACTTCCGCTGCCCGCGTCATCGTCCAGTCCCTCGGCCCGCCCGCGCCGGCGCTCCAACTTGCCGCCCAGCACGACTACGCCCCCTTTGCCGCGTACGAGTTGCCCATTCGCAAACGACTCGGCTGGCCGCCCTTTTCGCGGATCGCGCGATTGATCGTCTCGCACCGCAACCAGGCCGAGTCGCTCGCAACGGCGCGACAGCTTGCCGAGAAGATCCGTGAACACCTCTTTACCAACGGCCTCAAAGCCCAGGTCCTGGGTCCGCAGAGTGCCCCGTTGGCCCGCCTTCGGAATCAGTACCGCCACGACCTGCTGATTCGTTGTCCCGACGCCAACCGCCTGCTCGAAACGCTGGACCATCTGCGGCACGCGGATTTGCTCACCCCTAACACACCCCGTGTGCTCGTCGATGTCGATCCGGTTGCCCTGCTGTAACGTTAACCCTGGAGGAAACCGCCCGTTCATTGCATCGATGCCCAAGCCTGCCTATACTCGACGGGGTATTTTCCACCCGTATCGCCAAACACCCCGGAGATTATGGATCATGGCCGAACCGTTCGACGGCAAATCGATTTTGATCGTGGATGACGATCAGGACATCCTGACCGCTCTGGAGACTGCCTTCAAAGAAACCGGGGCGGAGGTGACTACGGCCTCCGACGGCAATACCGCGGTCACCATGGCCTTGGAGAAGCACCCCGATTTGCTCATTCTCGATGCCATGCTCCCGCAGCGCAGCGGTTTCCTTGTTCTTGAAAAGCTTAAGGCCAAGAAGCCCCGCGGCGCCAAGCCCTACGTCATCATGATCACCGGCAACACCGGCAAACGGCACCAGATGTGGGCCGAGAGCCTCGGCGCCGACGGCTACATCAACAAACCCTTCCGTATGGACCGCCTTTTTGAGTCGGCCTCCGCCCTGCTCGCCAAGGCGTAGGCTCCGCCCAACTGATGGCTCCCCAGGCATCGCATTGCCGAGGCTCGGGGAACTCGCAAAGCAGGCTTTTATCGCGGCACAGCTGCCCAAGCCCGACTTCCCCGTACCGGACGTCCCTCTTCTCGAACCGTCTCCAGCCGAACCTTCATACGGTTAGTTTCAACCGGTACAATCACGTTAGGCGAAAAATCTTTCGTTCTCTCGACAGATCCGGGCCGGTCGAGGCCAATAGACAAGCGGGAACTTTTCCTGTTCGCTCGGCGGCAAATTCTCATTAGCCGCTTTTGATACGCGTACGCTGCGCGCGGATACACCGGGACGCCCTGTGCACTCGCACATCGGCTGCACAGCGCGGTCTGCGCAGCGATCGACTTACTAAAACGTGGTGATCACAAAGAAAGAGGCAATCTGTGCGCGGCCTGTCCGAACGTGGCAGAAATTCAAGCATGTCCCTGCGGTTAAAGTCGTCATTCCAACAGAGGAGACTCGAACGTGATACAACGAAACGAGTTGATTCGATGCGCATTGACGAGTATTCCGCTCATGGGTTGCCTGGTGAGTCCCGCACACGGGGCTGTCCCGCTGCGGGTGGTCGCGGCGACCAGCCGGCCGGCCCCGGATACGCCCGACGGAACGACCTTCAAAGGATTCACCGTCAGCAGCTTCTTCGAAATGCGTGGTCCGATGATCGATCAGCTTGGCCGCGTGTTGATCGAGGCGACCATCGAAGGCCCCAGCGTGACGCAGTTGGTTGACAACGTCGGCCTCTGGAGCGAAGGCGGCGGCGATGGTCTGCACCTGTTGGCGCGAACAGGGAGACAGGCGCCCGACACGCAGCCGGGCGTCAACTTCGTCAACTTTGCGGATGGATATGCGATGGGTCCGACCGGTCGCAGCGCCCTCTTCTGCTCAGTCGGCGGTACGGGTGTCACCGATGCCAATCGAACAGGCCTCTGGTCGGATCGCAGCGGCGTTCTGGCGAAGGTCGCCCGGGCCGGCGAGCCGGCGCCAGGAACCAATGGCGGAACATTCCTGTCAGCCGGCGGGTTTCCTCTGATTAACTCCCAGAATAAGGTCGCGTTCGTCGGCCTGTTCACGTCCCCGATGCAAGCTGGTCAGAATGTGGGCATGTGGTCTGATCGCGATGGCGCGCTCGATCTGATGTATCGTGTGGGTGATGTGGTTCCCGGAGTGACGGGAGCGGCGTTCAGCAGCTTCATCCGCATCCGACTCAATGGCAACGGCCGGCTGGCCTTTCTCGGCAATTTTGCGGGGACTGGCGTCGACGCGTCAAATAACGCGGCGATTTTCGCTGAGGACGCGACAGGCGCCTTGAAATTCATTGCCCGGAAGGGCACCCTCGCTCCGGGCGCGACGTCAGTTTTTCAGACATTCCAGGACCTCTCGTTTAACAACGCCGGCCATGTGGTTTTCAGCGCGATGTTGTTCGACGGAAATATTGGAGTCTGGACGAATCGAACCGGATCGCTCACGCCGATCGTCACCGGCGGTGCACTGGCGCCGGGCGTGCAGGCAGGTCTTACATTTCAAAGCCTTCAAACTGCGACCACGATCGATGACGCCGGGCATACCGCCTTTCAGGCAAGTGTTTCGAGCGTCCCTGCCAGCAGCGGCATCTGGTCGGATGCCAGTGGCGTCCTCACGCTCATCGTCCGTTCCGGCACTCCCGCGCCGGGGCTCGGCCCGTCGATCCTTTTCGGCGGCCCGCCGGAAGCCATCCTGAACGGTAAAGGTCGTGTTGCTTTCTTCTGCTTTCTCACCGGCACCGGCGTAGACACAACGAACAGGGAAAGCATCTGGGCACAGGATGCCCAGGGTACACTCAGATTGCTGATCCGTTCGGGTGAGACAATCCAGGTGGGCCCATCGGATCAGCGCACCATCAAGAACCTATTGGTGCCAGACACCTTTGGTGGAAGTCAGCAGGGAACCGGGTTTATCTTCAACAATGCCGATCAGCTGGTATTCGTCGCGCGATTCACCGACAACTCGGCGGCCGTCCTGACCACGATTGGCCCCGATGTGGACGGCGACAACATCAACGATACATTCGATAACTGCAGCGCGGCCAACTCGGACCAGAAGGATTCGGATGGCGATGGCGTGGGCGATGCATGCGACAACTGCGTAAACGTCGCCAACGCGAATCAGGCGGACGCCGACGGCGACGGTATCGGTGACGCATGCGAAGCGAGTGCTCCGGTTCAGAGCGGTGGCAACACGAACGCCGGAGATGCATCCGCCGCGCCTGAGCCCACCGCCTGCGGTGCGGGAGGCTGTGGCAGCGGCGCTGCGTCGATGACCGCGCTCGCTGCGCCGATGTTATTCTCCATGAGACGCAAAACGCGCGCGGAAAGGTCATAGGCAATCTGACGACCGCTCAGAGTTCAATGTGAGAAACTCAATAATGGGGACTGTACACATGAGATGTTTTGTGTTGTCTCAAAGTGTGGGGATGTTGCTGGTTTTCGGCGCGGCGCAGGCCGCCGTTCCGGTGCGCACTGTCATTCTGTCCGGCCAGCAGGCCCCAGGAACGCCGAATGACGTCACCTTTTTGAACTTCAAGGATGCGCGTATCGACGAAAAAGGGCGGGTCGCATTCCGTGCCGATCTGCGCCAGGGGTTTGGTGGCGTCGTCGCGTCGAATGACACGGGTATCTGGGCCGAACAGGCCGGTGGGACCGGCACGCTGACCCTGCTCGCTCGCGAGGGTTCGCAGGCGCCCGGCACACCGACCGGGGCGCGCTTTGCCGATTTCAATGAGCCAACTCCGAATTTCTTCACTTACCTGGTCAAGTCCGCCGCCGGCCCTACGACCTTCTCCACCTATCTCCAGCCGGACAACAGCATCGGCATTAATACTTCCAACTTCCAGGGCATCTGGTCGGATCGATCCGGTACGCTTGACTCGGTGCTTCGGACCGGCGACGTCGCACCAACGCCGGACAATGCAAACTTCTCCTTCTTCTACACGCCGTCGGTCAACGCACAGGGCAAGCTGGCCATCTCGGCCTTTCTGAAAGATGGCACGGGCGGAGCGAATTCCACGAATGATTCGGGCGTGTGGAGCGAGGGCCGTGGTGCATTGGCATTCATTGCGCGGAAAGGGTCACCGGGCACGGGGACCGTCGACAATGCCCCGTACGACGGTCGCTTCAACATACCGGTGATGAACAGCTTCGGCTTCATTTCCTTCTATGCCTATTTGAATACGGCCGTTACAAACGACACAGGCATCTGGAGCGATGGAGAGGTCGGTACGCTCGCATTGCTGATTCGTACCGGCCAGCAGGCGCCCAACCTTGTGAACGGCGTGTACATCCGATATCTGGGCGGCGTCACGATGGCGACGAACGGCTACGTCTCATTCACGGCAGAGCTCGATCTGACCAGCCCGGCCGGCGTGACCACCGACAACCAGCAGTGCCTCTACTCAGAGTTGCGAAGCAAGTTCGGCATCCCGTTGCCGGTGCTCATCGCCCGCGGCGGTGACGCCGCACCTGATACCCCGGGAGCCGTCTTCGTCACGATCCAGTCGCCGGTGGCGGACGCGCAGAACCATGTCGGCTTCTCAGCATTCCTCAAAGCTGCGCCGGGTGTCGTGGATGGGACGAATAACTCGGGACTGTGGTCCAACGCGTTCAGCGGCTTGCATCTGGTCGCGCGGCGCGGATCACCGGCGCCGGGGACATCCTCTGGGACAACGTTCTACAACCTCAGTGATTATGGTATCAACGATCCGGGCAGGATGGCGTTTTTCGGATTCACCACATCCAACGGAACGGTTGTTGATGGGACCGGCATCTGGTCGCAGGACGCCACTGGCGCGTTGAACCTGCTGGTAAAAACGGGCGACCAGCTTGAGGTGGCTCCGGGCGATACGCGAACGATCCAGATTCTGTCGGGCTCCCCGGGATCGAACGACGGCCGGGCCCGCGGCTTCAATGATATTGATCAGTTCGCATTCAGCGCGCAATTCACGGATGGTTCACAGGGTGTTTTCGTCACAGTAGGACCTGATGCCGACAACGATGGCGTGAACGACGCGCTGGATCAATGTCCCAGCGACCCGAACAAGTCCGCGCCCGGCGCGTGCGGATGTGGCAAGGCAGACACTGACACCGACGGCGACGGCGTGCCCGACTGCATCGACAACTGCCCGAACAAGCCCAACCCCACGCAGGACAACACCGATTCGGACGGCGATGGCATACCGGATGCGTGCGACAACTGTCCGCAAGTGGCAAACGCGGACCAGAAGGACACGGATGGCGATGGTGTCGGCGATGCGTGCGACAACTGCCCGAATGTAGCCAACGCGGATCAGGCGGATTCGGACGGAAATGGCATCGGAAATCTATGCGACAGTACGTCCGGCCAACCGAACCCTGACCAGGGAAATGGCACAGGCGAAGGGCAAACGGCCGATCAATCCGGCGCTAACGATGCAACCCAGCCGGCTTCGGCCAACGCCTGCGGCGCGGGCGCCTGTGGATCCGGGGCTGCCGCTATGACCGCATTCATCGCGCCACTGCTGCTGCTCGGGCGAAGGAATACGTCAAAAAAATCCTGAAAAAGGAGTTTTGACCATGCGATCGTCAGCACTTTCACAAAAATCGGATGACGTGCTGGAGCGAACAAATCGAACCTCCTTTGTTGTGACGGTGGCACTGCTGCTGGCCGGCGCTGAACAGGTGCGTGGAGCTGTGCCGGTCAGAACCGTGGCCCTCACCAGTCAACCTGCTCCCGACACGCCCAGCGGCGTGACCTTCAGCGGGTTTGTCACGGCCGAACCATCTCGCGGGTTCGTCAATCCGATGATTGATGATCACGGCCGCGTCGCGTTGCTGGCGAGCCTTGCCGGCCCGAGCGTCACGATCGGCGTCAACAGCCAGGGAATCTGGGTGGAACGCGGCGCCCTGGGTGGTGGCCTCGCCAAAGTCGCCCGGCTGGGTGAGCCGGTTCCCGGATTCAGCCCCGGAACCTATTTCAATCTG
>JADMIO011413740.1_pt1 | contig 14620 bp, 16 predicted proteins | sample 8958161 | NCBI WGS metagenome assembly JADMIO01 (sample SAMN16585339, study PRJNA669376) | soil metagenome | isolation source: Crop rotation soil | place: USA: Cullars Rotation, Alabama | collected 2011 | reverse complement strand
GAGCCAATAGAAGAGGCCCCAGCCGACGCTCGAGTTCGTCTTGGTCATCGACTGCGCGAGCGTGCCCTGCAGCGCAGGCTTGAACAGCGCAGTGCCGACCGACAGGAGCATCACGGCGGCGAAGAACCCCGCGAACGTCCGGAGGTTCGCCATGAGGATGAACGCGATGACGTTGATCGACGCGGAGAGCGCGATCGTCTTCTTGTAGCCGTAGCGATCGGCGAAGCCGCCGCTCAAGATGGGAACGCCGGACGCGACGATGAACCACCACGCGTAGATCGTTCCCTTGTCGGCCTGCGTGAAGTGAAGGCCCCCGGGCTCGTCCGCCTGCGCGATGTAGATCGGCATGACCACGCGCACGCCGTAGTACGCGAGGCGCTCCCACATCTCGATCGTGCAGCCCATCCAGAACGAGCGCGGGAACGTCTTGAGCGTGGCCGCGAAGCCGAGCTTGCCCTCGGTCTCGGTATCACTCGTCTTCAGTTGATCGGCAGGAACGACGGACATGGAGGCGCGCTCTTACCACTTCGTTAAGTGGAGGTCGTCGGAGCGAGAGCAAAAAAGCCAATTTCTTGGGTGTCCGCGTGGGATCGGGCACCTTCCGGGCATGAACACTCGGGGGATCTCCGTGATGGGTCTCGGCGCGCTCGCGCTCCTCGCGATCGCGGGGTGCAAGCACGATGCGCTCGAGCCGTCGGCGACGACGATCGCTTCGGGCTCGGTGCCTGAAGAGAGCGGACCGCCCGTCGAGCTCTCGAAGACTGCAAAGCTCGGCGCGATCGCGATGCAGGCGAACATCTACCTGAAGCCTTCGGACACCTCGAAGAAGATCGGGTACCTGCGGCTCGGCGCGGTCGTCGCGCTCCGACAAGTCGTACGGCACCGAGGGGTGCCCCGGTGGATGGTACGGCGTCGCTCCTCGCGGGTTCGTCTGCACCGGCAAGAACGCGACGATCGAGCCCGACGCTCCTCTCCTTCGCGCCGCCAACGTGCGGCCGGATACTTCGAAGCCGCTTCCTTACTCTTACGGTTTCATCCGCGCGGTCGCGCCGCTCTATCTGCGCCTGCCCTCGAAAGAGGAGTCGCTCCAGACCGAGTTCAAGCTCGCCGAGCACCTCGCGTGGTGGGGTCGCAAAGGCAAAGAGGCGAACCGCGCGGACCACCTCGGCGCGAACGACGCCGCGCGCGAGATCTTCCCCGACTCACCGGCGCAGCCGCCCTCGGACACGCTGCCGGACGGGATCTTGCTCGGCGGCAAGACGGAGGCCGATCCGCCGCCGTTCTGGCTCGAGACGGGCTCACGCAAGATCCCGAACGTGTCGGGCTTCGACGTGCCGACCGCTTCGATCTTCGCGAATCGCGTGAAGCGTCACACCGGCATCGCGTTCGTCGGCTCGTTCGCGAGCGGACCGCAGTTCGACAATCGTCGCTTCGCCGTGACCGTCGACATGCGGCTCATTCCGGTCGACAAGGTGAAGCCGGAGACCGCATCGGCGTTCCACGGCGTCGAGCTGAAGAACGGCGTGCAGTTGCCGGTCGCATTCGCGAAGCCGTGCAATCCGAACGCGAAGGGCACGCCGCGCCCTTGCGTGCACACGTACGAGGACGACGCGGGCACGCTCAAGCGCACGACCGACGTGGTGCCGACGCGCGGCTTCATGCAGCTCACCGGCATCCAGAGGAAGAGCAAGGGCTCTCGTTTCTTGGAGACGAAGACGGGCGCGTGGGTGAAGTCGACGGACATCGGCGTCGCGGTGGTCCCCGAGGAGTGGCCGCAGGCCGCCCAGCGCGGTGAGAAGTGGGTCGACGTGTCGATCGAAGATCAGACGCTCGTTCTGTGGGAGGGCAAGACGCCCGTCTACGCGACGGTCGTGTCGACGGGACAAGACGGCCTCGAAGATCCCAAGAAGAGCAAGGCCACGCCGCGCGGCACGTTCCGCATCAAGAGCAAGCACATCACCGCGACGATGGACTCGAATGGACGCTCGGCGCAGTCCGGCGGCGCCGCGCCCGAGTCGGGCGAGAGCGCGGGCTCACCGACGGACGACGACAAGCACGCGGGCAGCTTCGAGCTGCGCGACGTTCCTTACGTGCAGTACTTCCAAGACGGCTACGCGCTGCACTCTGCGTATTGGCACGATCACTTCGGCCTCGCGCGCAGTCACGGCTGCATCAACCTCGCGCCAATCGATGCGCTGCGTGTGTTCCGCTTCACCGATCCGCCCGTGCCCGAGGGATGGCACGGAACGAACGTGGAGAACGGCAAGGGCACGAGCGTCGTGATCCATCGCTGAGCGCGAAGTGCATGCGCGAGTGCATGCGGAGTGAGCGACAGCGCGCGCGAAGTGCATCGGGCTTCACGTTGCACGCGTAACACGCGATCGCGATCGCGAAAAACGCGGTGATTTGCGCGCTGCGCGTGTTGGCCCGCGCGCTGCATTAGCTAGGAATCACGAAGCCACCTCGATAAAAAAGCTCACCGAGGCTCACGTGTTCTTGCAGGCGCGCGTGAGTCTCGGTGAGTCACCATCGAAGAGAGCCGCGATACCGGCGGCGACGACAGATGCTTCGGCAAGCTTGGTGACGGTCGGACTTGCAGGCGCCCGATCGGCCCAAGAGGCCGCGACGAATTGGTTCGTCGCGGCCTTAAATCTTTTTGTCGTTCGAATTTCCGTGGCGCGTGGTGCGCCACGAAGTGCATCTCCTCGTGCACCCGAAGTGCAGCGCGCTTCACGAACGAACGAGCGCGACCGCAAAATTACGGCGTTTTCGCGATCGACGAGGTTGGCCCAACGTCTGCAATACCTGGAAATCACGAAGCCACCTCGTAACGCTCACCGAGGCTCTCGCGTTCTTGCAGGCGCGCGCGAGTCTCGGTGAGTACTTCGCTACGACGGAGCCGCAACCAAGAGCGGCGTGATGCTTCGGCAAGCTTGGAGGCGGTCGGACTTGCAGGCGCCCGATCGTGCCAAGGGGCCGCGACGAATTGGTTCGTCGCGGCCTTAGATCTTTTGTGAGTCAGCTCTTCTTCAGCGCGGCAAGCTCGCCGCGTTCGATGGCTGCCTTGGTGAGGTCCTCGCCGCCGATCAACTCGCCCTTCACGTAGACCTGAGGGAACGTCGGCCAGCCGCTCCACATCTTGATCGCGAGTCGCTTCTTCCACTCCGAGAAGTAGCTGCCGTACTCGAGGTAGTGGAAGGGGACGCCGGCGTCGTCGAGGGCCTTGCGCACGTTCTTCACGTGAGGGTTCTGAGCCATGCCGACGACGACGACGTCGTGAGCTTTGATCGCGGCCTCGATCTCACGCAGCGTGTCGCCGTGGAACGAGGTCATCTTCTCGAGGACAGGAGGGGCAACGCGGGAGGGATCGTGGAGAGGTCGGGAGCCCATGATGTGCGCGAGAATACGCTCACGGACCTGAGCTGCGCGCCTGGATCGGGTGTTCCCCCGAAGCCCGACGTCGGCCCGGTCTGATTACCGACCACCCGCACGAAGCGCGATGCGGACGCGCGTGATTCAGCGGCTTTTCGCGTTTCGCGAAGGCGCGCTCGGATCCTCTTTGATCCAGCTGTAGAGGGCGCGGTGCTTGCACTGGCTCCATGCAGCCATGTCTGCATCGCCCTTCGTTCGGACCGAAGTTCGCCAAGATCGCGGCTCCGACGCGCCCATGAGCGTCGATCTCGCGGGCAGCACCGGCAGCACGAGCATTCCGCGCGGTTGGGCGAGCCGAATCCCGCATTCGTGGATCGGGATGACGGGCTATCTGGTCGCGGGCGTGTTCCTCGGCCTCGTCCTCATCGTTGCCCTGAGCCTCACGCGCGGCGAGGCGAGCACGGCAGCCGCATCCGCCGGCGTGATCACCGACAACGTCGTGCACCTGACCTCCGCTCAGATCGGCGAGCCGTGTTGGCGTGGCACCTCGAAAGACGACGGCCCGGCGCGCGTCACCGTGTCGCTCGAGGTCGGTCTCGACGGCAAGGTCCGCAACGCCATCGCGGCCGGCGAGTCCGCGGCGATGCGCAGCTGCATCGAGTCTCACGTGAAGAGCTGGGAGTTCCTGCCGCAAGCGACCTCTTCCCAGATGGTCCTCCCGTTCGAGATCGCGCAGAAACCCTGACCAAGTGGATTCGCCTTCGGCGAACGGCGCCTGCGGCGCCGAAGACACACCTGCGAACGCGTGAAGCGGCGACGCTTCCCATCCTGACTCCGCACGTTTACCGTGCGCGCCATGGCAAATCCCATCGCAATGCTCGAGACCTCGCTCGGCAACATCAAGGTCGAGCTCTTCGTGGACCAGATGCCCATCACGGCGGGCAACTTCGTGAAGCTCGCGAAGAGCGGCTTCTACGACGGACTCCACTTCCACCGGGTCATCAACGGCTTCATGCTCCAGTTCGGCTGTCCGCACAGCAAGGACCCGACGAGCCCGCGCGCGGGCACGGGTGACGGCCCGAACGGCCCCATCCAGGACGAGCACACGGCGAAGATCTCGAATCAGCCGGGCACGCTCTCGATGGCGAACACCGGCCGTCCGAACAGCGGCTCGTGCCAGTTCTTCATCAACACGGTCGACAACGCGCGTCTCGACTGGTTCACGCCGGGTCAGTCGAAGCATCCCGTCTTCGGCAAGGTGATCGAAGGCATGGACGTCGTGAAGAAGATCGAGACGACGAAGACCGACTCCGGCGACCGCCCGGTCACGCCGGTTCGGATGAACAAAGTAACGGTGATGGAAGGCTGAGAAGCCCCGCGTCGACGTGCTCGCCGTCAGTTGACGACGGCGAGCGCGTGAGCGGACGGGACGTTGGTCAGAAGTTCCACGCGGGTGGCAGCGGGGCGTCGCACAGCGCGCAGACGAGCCAGTCTTCCTTCACGAGGTTCCGCTCGTGGCACTTCGTGCAGCGACGGAAGACGATCTCCTGCGTGAAGCCGCCCGGATGGAGCACGCCCGCCCGGTCGAGCGCGGCGGCCAGCGCGGGCCACGACGTAGGCTCCGGGCAGTAGCCCGTCGACTGGTTCGAAGCCTCTTCGATCCGCACCTGCCCGGTCGCGTTGCGCGCGACGAACAGCTCGCCGGCCGTGAGCACGTCGTCCCCGCCCGCACACGCCACGTGCTCCGAGCCTCGGAGCGCGACGCGTAGCTCGCCGCCCGCCGTCACGACGAACGTGAGCGGAACGAGCCCACCTGCGATCGGTGACGCGCCGGACGCTTCGAGAAACGCGGCGAGGTCGGCCACCGACCGCACGACCGCGCCCGGCGGCATGCCCTCCACACGCCTCCTGATCTCGTCCGGTCCCACGTAGCGATAGAGCCTCGGCATCGTCACTCCAGACTCCAAGTGGTCATCCGCGACGCCGCTCGCCCGTTTTTTCACGCGGCCCATTGCAGAGGTGAATCTCGCGACGCATCGTTCGTCTCACTCATCTCCAGAGAGACGCATTCGCCCCGGCATTTCGGGGAACCCGGCCTTTCGAGGTCGGACTACCAGGCGTCTCTTGCCACGTTCGCCGCTTCGTCCGACGCTCTCTCTTTCGAGACGTTCGACGCGCGCCGAGGGGACTGCCATGACGAACCAGACCACCACCACGACCACGCTGCTCTCCGAGGCGCAGAAGGGTCCGGCCGAGAAGCTGCTCGACCTGACGCTCAACTCGTCTGCGCACCTCTGGCACAACCGGCCTGGGCTCGACCTCGGCGGAACGTGGCACGCGAAGCGTGGCGCGAAGAAGGACGTCTCCGCGCGCGGTACGCCCGTGAAGCCCGGCCTCCATGTGCCCGCGGCCGAGCGGCTCTACGCGCGCCTCATCGACATCAACACGCTCAACTCCGAGCTCATGGCGCGCTTCGCGAGCTACGTGCTCACGCAGACCGAGTGGCGCGACCTCAAGGTCGCCTGCGCGGCGCTCATGCTCGTGCAGCCGCACGCCGGACAGCCGATCAAGGACGACGACGGCAACGTCGCCTTCCATGACGACGACTACCGCGCCGTCGGCGAGGCGATGATCCTGTTCTACGAGAAGAAGTCGACGAAGATGCTCACGCCGAAGGCGGTGCTCCGCGTCGCCGAGCTCCTCGAGACTCCCGTCATCGCCGAGCTGAACAAGCTCGCCGGCTTCTCGGATGCCGGATCGAAGAAGGCTCCTCTCGGCCGCTGGAAGCGCGCCGCGACGCGCTGGCTCGCGATCCGCGAGAAGAACCTGCCGATGCTCCAGGGTCTCGTGAAGGCGGGATACAAGGAGACGATCAAGAACATCGCTCGGAAGTGCGGCTACAAGCCGGACAGCCAGGCGTTCTTCGAGGTCCTCGGCTGGAAGCAGAAGCAGGCGACGGGCGGTCATCGCGCGGTCGGCATGTCGAACCTCACGCTCCAGAAGCGTGAGCGCTTCGACGGCGTGTCCGAGGCGGAGATCTGCGAGGCGATCGTCGAGCAGAAGCTCTCCTACAAGGACGTCGTCGGCCGGCTGCCGAAGGACGTGGGGCTCACGCCCGCCATCATGGTGGCGCTGCTCCCCTCGCTCTCGGACCGTGACCTCCGCATCCTCACGCCCACGCTCGAGGAGCTCGGTCTCATGACCGAGCCCGAGATCCGGAAGCGTTGGGAGAAGGCGATCGCGGAGTCGACCGATCAGCGCACGCTGCAGATCGCGAAGAACGTCCGCAGCAAGGACCTGAAGGACAAGCTCTCGGAGGCGTCCGACAACGCGGCCAAGAAGGCCGTGAAGGAGGCGACCGCCGAGCAGCCCGTCGATGTGATGTTCCTCATCGACAAGTCCGGCTCCATGGAAGGCGCGATCGACAAGTCGAAGGAGGCACTGTCCCGGATCCTCGCGGGTTTCCCCGAGAACAAGGTGCACATTGCAAGCTTCGACACGAGCGGTACGGTCCTCAAGCCGAAGGCCCCCAACCGTGCGGCCGTGCAGCACATGCTCGCTTCGATCAAGGCGGGCGGCGGCACGATGCACGCGTCGGGTGTCCGCGTCCTCTACCAGACGGGCTTCCGCGTTCCTGCGAATTCGAAGCTCGTGGTCATCATCGTCGGCGACGAAGCCGGCGAGGACGGCGCGCAGCTCGCGCGTGCGTTCAACGAGTACGGTTACCACCCGGCGGCGATGGCGATGATGGTCAACGTCTCCTCCGGACGCGGTCGCACCGTTCAGGACTGCGCGCGCACGCTGGGCATCCCGTTCAGCGAGGTGAACATCGACCAGTTCGAGGACCCGTACCAGGTTCCTCGCGTCCTCCGTGCACTGCTCGAGGCGCCCAAGCTGGGCGCGGCGGTCGGCGCGCAGATGGCGTGGCTCGAGCGCGTCCTCGCGACTCCCATCCTGCAGCTCCCCTCCTGACGAGAAGCTTCGAGGTCCATTGGACTACACGAAGTTCCTCGGCAAGAAGGAGCACGTCGTGCTGGCCTACCTCGGCGGCCCGCATGTCTTCGGCAAAGACCGAAGGCTGCGGGTCGAAGGGGAGCGGCCGGCGCTCGGATTTCATCGCTTCGAGGTGAGCGGGCGCAATGCCCGCGCCCTCGAGGCGGCGGATCCTCCCGAGCTCGGCGATCTGGCGAAGGCTCGTGGTCATCTCGTCGCGGGGTGGCTCGTGCACGGCTCCGGTCTGGATCGCCTCTCGCTCTTGCCCGAAGAAGAGCCTCCCCCGTTCGCCACGGCGCGCGCACGCAGGTGGCACTCCGGCGACTACGTCTTCGAGTCGCTCGACTTCGACACCGAAGTCGAAGAGGAGGCACGTCTTCGCCTCGAGCAGAACGGATCGCTCGGCGATCTCAAGGGCGTGCCCGCCACGCTGCGGCAGGCCTACGCATCGCGCTGGCGCTCGCGACCGCGCAACGGCAGCATCTGCCGCTGTCGGTTCGCGAGATCGCTCCTCACGCGGCGAAGATCGCCGACGAAGGCGAGACCGCAGCCCGCGAATTCACCGTGCGCATCGATCGCGAGCGCAGGGAGGCCGAGGAACGAGCCCGCATCCGCGCGCTCGTGCACGGCGCACCCATTGCCGCCGCGGGAGGCCGCGGTCTCGGCCGCAGGGCACGCGGCGGCGCAGCGCCCACGCCCGAGAACGCTGCGGAGCGCGCCGAAGCCGCGCTCGACGGCGCGCACGCGCGAATGCTCGCATCGCGCCGCCTCTCCCAGCTCCAGATCGAAGTGACGTGGGAGTTCATGGGCGAGCGCTTCATCAGCGTCATCGATGCGATGACGCTCCAGGTCTACGACTCCGGTGTGTGTCTCGCGGGCGAGGACGATCTCGTCACGCTCGACAGCCTCCCCGGCGTCATTCGCGAGGCGATCGACACCGGTCGCCTCGTCATCACTCGAAGGTAGAGACATGACGAACAAGGCGCGCGAGGTCTGCATGCTCATCGGAGAGGACGACGTCGTCCTCTGGTCGGACGCGTCCGACAGCCCGGTGGCCTTGCCGGACTCGCGCGCGCGCTGGGAGGCGATCTGGTCGCGTCGCGACCGCATCGTCGAGATCGCGCACTCGCACCCCATCGGCCCGAAGGCGTTCTCGCGTGAGGACGAGACCACGATGGCGGCGCTGGTGACGGCGCTCGGTCGCCCGATCACGTTCTCGGTCGTCGCGCCAAATGGAATGGTGCGCACTACCCAGAAGCCGAATGAAGATTACGTTGCCGCGAACGTCGAAGCGGAACCTTGGTGGGCGTCGCTCCTGCGCCTGGCCTCGAATTCAACGAAGGAGGAGTGAATCATGGCTGTCCTGAACATCACCTACAACGGTCTCTCGGCCGACTACCCGCTCGACGTCGAGTACAACCTCACCGATCGCGACGTGCGTCGCATCGCGGTCGAGGTCGTGCGCTCGGGCGGCCTGCGTGGCCTCTCGATCGCGAACCTGCCCGAGCGGGCGTTCGACGACTACGTCGTCGACCGGTTCGACACGCCGCAGGGCGGTCGCCGTATTTACCTGCGTCCGAAGGTCCCTTTCGGCTCGTGAATGACATGACCACGAACAAGCGGATTGTATTCGCCGGCGTCGGCGCGCTCGGATCGAACGCGGTCGTGCTGTGTCGCAACCTCGCGGCGCAGCTCGTCCTCGTCGACTTCGATCGCGTCGAGTCGAAGAACTGCCTGTCGCAGGCGTTCGTGAAGCCGTCCGTCGGTAAGAACAAGGCCGAGGCCTTGAAGCTCCAGCTGTCGAACTTCTGGGGCATCAAGGCCGAGTCCTTCGGCGTGCGCATCGGCGAGGACAACGTCGCGACGCTCTGCGGCGCGGCGGACCTCATCGTCGACGCGTTCGACAACGCGAAGAGCCGGCGCATCCTCTCGACGTGGGCGAAGAGCGCGCAGAAGCCGCTCGTCCACGCTGCGGTCTCTGCGGACGGCACGTTCGGCATCGTCCGCTGGGACGAGCGCTTCACGCCCGACGAAGAGAGCAAGGAGGGCGAGGCGACCTGCGAAGGCGGCGAGCACCTCCCGCTCATCGCCGTCGTCGCGTCGACGCTCGCGCGCGCGATTCAGGATTTCGTGAAGGACGGCTCGCAGAAGGACGCGATGATCTCGCTGAGCGGCGTCGTCACGACGGCGTAGCGAAGCTACTTCTTCGCGATTTCGGCTTCGATCGCGGCGGTCACTGCCGGATCGTCCGGCGACGTGCCGTTCTCGACGCGCTGGACGATCTTGCCGTGGCGATCGACGAGATACTTCTCGAAGTTCCACTGCACGTCGCGCGCATAGCCGTCGGGAGGCGGACCGCCCGGCTGCGAGTGGACCCATGCGTAGACCGGCTGCTTGTTCGCGCCGTTGACGTCGCCGATGGAGAACATCGGGAACGTGATCTTGTATTCGCTCGTGCAGAACGCCGTGACGTCCTTCTCGTCCTCGAACTCCTGACCGCCGAACTGCGGCGACGGGAAGCCGAGGATGTAGAAGCCCTGCGCGCGGTACTTCTCGTAGAGCGCCTGGAGCGGCGCATATTGCGGAGTGTTACCGCAATGCGACGCGACGTTGACGAGGAGCATGACGCTGCCTTCGAATCGGCAGAGCGGGATGTCGTCGCCGACGGTGAGCTTCTTCGCCGAGAGCGCATAGAGCGAGCCCGGCGCGCCGGTGCACGGCTTCGCGTTCGGGTCGTTCGTCGGGTCGACGGGCTTCTGGACGACCGGGTCGTCGACCGGCGCGGTCGGCCTCGGCTTGGCCGTCGTTCCCCCGGGGGAGGGCTGGGCCGTCCCGTCCGAAGGCTGGGAGCTCGAGACGCTGCAACCGGCAGCGAGAAGGCCAACTGCGAGAATCCGGCAAACGTCGAAAGTGCCCATCGAACCTCAGTGTGACAGCGGGTGAGTCAGAGGTCTACGAAGGCCGGCTGGCCCCGGTTCCATCGCCGGCGTCCGTCTCCCCTCATGACCTCACATTCAACGGCAAATCGGCTATCCGTTCCGGGATGAAGTCAAGAGTCGGAGCGCGCCCTTGACCGGGTGATCAAAGCTCGGCACCCTACCCCTCATGGCGAGTGATCCGCCCTTCCGTGCTCGACCGAGTACGCGCTCCGGCGCGCACGAGGACGAGGGGGAGTCCACGCGCATCACGAACCTCGCCAGCCTGGAGAGCGAGCTCCGGGCGAGGCGGCAGCAGGTCCACGCGTACCTCGTCGTCCTCGCCGGGTCGAACCTCGGCGAGATGCACAAGATCGAGGGGCCCGAGAGCGTCGTCGGCCGCGCAATGAGCGCCCAGCTCCGCCTGAACGACGACGGCATTTCGCGCCGTCACTGCCGCGTCCTCTCCATCGGAGGCCGCGTCATCATCGAGGACCTCGGGAGCGCGAACGGCACTCTCGTGAACGGCGAGATGATTCAGCACCAGGAGCTGAAAGAGGGCGACAAGATCCGCCTCGGCGCCAACACGATGCTGAAGTTCACGTACCAGGACAAGCTGGACGAGACCTTCCAGCAGCAGATGTACGACGCGGCTCTCCGCGACGGTCTGACCAAGTGTTACAACAAGAAATTCTTCATCGACCGCTTCGAGACCGAGTTCGCCTACGCGAAGCGGCACAAGACGATGCTCTCGCTCGTCATGTTCGACGTCGACCACTTCAAGAAGGTCAACGACAACTACGGCCACCTCGCGGGTGACGCAGTCCTCGTGCATCTCGCACGCATCACGCAGTCGATGATCCGCACCGAAGACGTGGCCGCGCGCTACGGCGGCGAAGAGTTCGCGATCATCTGCCGCGGCATTCCGCTGCTCAACGCAGGCGTCGTCGGCGAACGTCTTCGCGCCGCGGTCGAGCAGGCGAACTTCGACTTCCAGGGCCGGCGCCTGCCGGTGACGGTCAGCGTCGGCGTGGCCGCGCTTCCCGAGTCGGCGGCAGCCAACCCCGCGGAGCTCGTCGGCGACGCGGACGAAGCCCTCTACGAAGCGAAGAAGAGCGGCCGAAACCGCGTCTGCCTCAAAGGCCTCTGAATCGCGTGCTCAGAGCTTCGGCGGGCGCTTCGACATCGGCGCTGCGTCGGCCGGGCGCCTGATGGTCGGCTTGCGTGTCGTGGTGACGTTGCTCGGCCACGTGATGTCCGGCGGCGGGAACGCGGGCTTCGCGAGGAGGTAGCCCTGACCGAAGTGAGCGCCGGCCTCTTGCACGGCCTCGAGCTCCTCGGGCGTCTCGATGCCCTCGGCGACGACCATCGCGTCGAGGTCGCGGCAGAGCACGACGATCGCCGACACGAGCTTGAACATCCGCGTGTCCTTGACGAGACCCATGATGAGGTCGCGATCGAGCTTCACGACCTTCGGATGCAGATCGGCGATGTACTTGAGGTTCGAGTAACCGGCGCCGAGATCGTCGACGACGAGATAGACGCCGCGACCACGGACCTCTTTCAGCACGCTCTGGCAGAGACGAAAGTGCGAGAGCGGAACGCCCTCGGTGATCTCGAGGTAGACGTCTTCGCTGTGCTGGAAAATAGGGTCATCCGGCTGGACGACGAACTTCTCGTTCAGCTCCGCCGGATGGATGTTCAAGAACAGCGGATGCGTGGGACAGCCCTGGACGGCCATCTCGCGAATGATCCGACCGAGCTCGCCGGTGCACGAGTGCTGTACCGCCGCGGCGAAGAGACTCATCGGACTATCGAAGTCCTCACGCTTCGCGCGAACGAGCGCCTCGTACGCGAAGATCTTCCGCGTGCGGAGATCGACGAGCGGCTGGTACACGACCTTCAGATCCTTCGCGTCGAGAACGCGACGAATCAGCACAGTGGTGCGACGTGACTCAGCTGCGACGGCCTTCGACAAGCTTGCCCATGATAGGCAGGCGCGACGCAGATGTCAGCGCGGATATCACTCCCGAACGGGTGACACGGAACACCGCACCTGCGTCATGACGCTCATGACGCTCATGACGCACCCAGGGTGGCGGCGAGCTGACCCCGGCGAAAGACCCACATCTCTCCCGGACGGCCGATCGTCCACGTTTCATCGCGTGTGAGCGGCGCGGTCGCGATGATGGCGACGCGATCGCGCGGCGTCGTCACCTCCGAAAAGTCGATGGTGATGTCGTCGTCGGCGAGCGTTGCAGTCTTGAAAGGCGCTCTGCGCACGATGTAACTCAGCTTGGTCGCGCAGCGCGCGAACATCTGCTCGCCGTCGCCGAGCAGGAAATTGAACGTCCCGTTCTCGCCGAGCTCCTTGCCGACACGTGCCACCGCCCGGTAGTAGCGCTGCCGGTCTTGCGGGTAACCGCTAGGAAAGGCGCGTTCGAGGCGATTCAGCATGATGCAAAATGCATATTCGCTGTCCGTCGTCCCGATCGGATGGAAGCGCCCGACGAGCTTGTGACGCTTCACGCCGCGCACCGTCCCGTTGTGCGCAAAGGTGAAGTGACGACCCCAGAGCTCACGCACGAACGGGTGCGTGTTCGCGAGCGACACCGGCCCGCGCGTGCGTTTTCGCACGTGCGCGATCGCCAGCAGCGTCTTGATCGGGTGACTTCGGATGTAAGCGGCGAGCTTGGATTCCGCCGCTGCTGCAGGCTCGAGGAAGGTGCGAACCGCCTTGCCCTCGTAGAGGGCGAGACCCCAGCCGTCGGCGTGAGGGCCCCGCACGCCACCGCGCAGCGCCAGCCCGGAGAACGAGAACACGATGTCCGTCGGTACGTTGCACTCCATGCCGAGGAGCTCACACATGGCCGACGCACCTCATTTACCTGACGAATTTACACGATCCGCGGGGCCGTGGGATCGGCACGACGAGAAGCCCGGCACGTGTCATGCTTTCCGGTGGGCGAGCCCCACGCATGATGGCCTTTCCCCGCAGAGCGATCGTCACGGTCGTCACGACGGCGCTCGCGATCGCCGGCGCATCGTCCGTGTGCGCCGGCGAGGAAGCGTCGACGCTCGCCGTGCGCATCGCGGCCCCGCCTACGGTCGCGTTCGATGCAACGGCGCTGGGGCGCGCGACGCATCCGTTTCGTCTCGTGCTCACGAATCCGGGCAAGCAACGCATCGAGCTCGCGCCGCTCGCGTTTCGTCTCCGGCCGATGCGCGACGGAGTGACGTTCTCGTGCGACGAGCCGCAGGCGCGTGACGATCGCTGGCCACAGACGCTCGATCCGGGCGCGTCGTTCGCCGTGGCGCGCGAGGTCGCGTGCGATACGCCGCTTCCCGGACGCTACGACGTCGAGGTGCGCGGTCGACCACGCGGAGCTCCGGACTCTGCGGAGCGCACGTACGGCTCGTTCGCGATGCAGATCGATCCCGGCGCCAATCCGCCGGTGCGCGTGCCGTGGCAGAACTCGCTCCATGCGGCGGCGGCCGGCACGAACGAGATGCGACCGTCGAAGGATCCGAAGGCAGCACGGATCGTCGTCGGTCTCATCAACGCCACGCGGACGCCGATCACGCTCGCGCCCGTTCGTGCGCAGCTGCACGTGGTTCGTCGCGGCTCGACGGCGCCGCCGTGCGTCGACCACGCCGTCGAGCTCGCGTTCAACGGCTCGCTCGAGCCCGGCCACGTGCAGTCGCTCGCGACGCCGCTCGGCTGCACGCTCGACGCAGACGCCGTCTACGACGTCGACGTCTCGATCGAGAACCAGGCCGGAGCGAGGGTGAAGCTCGCGACGCATTCGATTCGCGTCGGTGTGCTCCCGCCTCCGCCGCCGCGTCCCGAGAACGTGCAGCAGAGCAAGGTCATCGGCGGGATGTGATCTAGGACAAGGCGCGCAGCCACGTTCCGAAGTCACGCATGACCTGCGGCGGTATCCCGTGTCCGCCGTCGAACGGCGTGAACGTCACGCGCATGCCCGCGTCGTCGAGCGCACGACGGAGCTTCTCCGCGATCGCATACGGCAGGATCGGATCCTCCGTACCGTGGCTCTGGAAGACCGGGAGGTCCTTGCGGGTCGCCATGAGCGGCCCCCACTCGTCGGCCGCGATCAACGTGCCGGAGAGGACCGCGAGACCCGCGAGCGGGCGCTTCGTCCGTAGCGCGACGTCGAGCGCGAGCATCGAGCCTTGCGAGAAGCCACCGAGCACGATCCGATCGCGCGACGTCTTGGTCTCGCTCTCGACGGCGTCGAGCATCGCCGTGATGTCCTTGCGCGCCTTCTCGAGCCCGTCGGGGATCTCTTTCGTGAGCTCTTCGAGCGCCGCAGTCGTGC
>JADMIO010854506.1_pt1 | contig 14620 bp, 12 predicted proteins | sample 8958161 | NCBI WGS metagenome assembly JADMIO01 (sample SAMN16585339, study PRJNA669376) | soil metagenome | isolation source: Crop rotation soil | place: USA: Cullars Rotation, Alabama | collected 2011 | reverse complement strand
CGACTTCAAGTCACGTGAATTCCAAGCTTCGGATCCCACTGTGCTGGAAAGCGCCGTGAAACGCCCGACGACCACCACTGCCGTCGAACAGACAACGCGAACGAAGGTGCACAACACGGTTCCCCTCTCCGCGCACGGAGAGGGGTCAGGGGTGAGGCAGCTCTGCATCAGGCGCCACCAACCCAACATCGTCAAGCGACTTCGCGTAACCCCTCTCCTCGCAAGGAGAGGGGGAGAGGGGGCAGGGGGAGAGGCCAGCGCTCGTTCGTCTGACCACCAACGCGAACGAACCGTCACCAATCAAGGTTCCCGCTCTCTACGCCAGTGGTTAGGGGTGAGGTCAGTGCGCCGCCACGGTCTCCTCGACCACCGGCGCCGTCCCCACCCAGTGCCCGAGGTCGACAACGACGCCCTCGGGGCCTTCGAACTTCACCTCGTAGTGCGCGCCGGTAATCCCCACCGTGTTGCGCTCGATGCCGCCCGCCGCAGCGATCTGCGCCTTGCCGGCATCATCGTCGTCGAACGTGAAGCCAAGGTGGTCGATGCCGGTCGGGTGGCTGCCACCGGGCGTCGTCGTCGGCAGCAGCGTGATGTTCATCGTGCCGTCCGAGAGGTCGACAGCGCCGTTCGGCCGCTCGCCCATGTTTGTCATGCCGAAGCCCGCCTCGAAGAACGCCGCCATGGCCGGGATGTTCTCCACGCGAAACGCGATGTGTCGAATCTTGGCCGCCATCGATCTATCCCTCCCGAAGTTTGTGCAGGCAGGATACACCTTCCCCTTCGCCCCCAGCGTCAACGACGTTGTCTGCCTCAACTTCATCGCCGAGATGCCTCTGAAGCCACTGTCGCGAGACGATCAAGGCATGAAAACGCAAACAACGACCGTCGGTGTGGCGGTGGCGATAGGCGTTGCAGTCGGCGTTGCCCTGTTTGCCGCTACCGGGTCCGTGTTCTGGATAGCTATCGGTGCCGCGCTCGGTGTCGCGATAGGCGCAGGTGCCTGCTGGCGGCCGTGAGCTAGCCCGGCTCGCGCATCTCGAGCTGCTGCAGCCGTCGGTTCGCATAAACAATCGTGGCCACGATGACAATCGCGATCATGATGAGCGCCGTCTTCCCCGAGACAGTCGAGTCGAAAACGAGCGGGCTCGTGTCCGACAGCCACTTCGCGATGCCGATCGTGTAGTGCCGCACGCTCAGGTAGCGGGTGCCCGTGAAGATCGAGGTCACGGCGCCTTCCCAGATGAACACGTAGACCAGCCCGGCGATCAGCGCGCGGCTCGTCACGACGCTGAGCATGACAAAGATCGATGTGTACGCCAGCGCCCCAATCGTCACCGCCACGGGGAACGCCCAGATGATCGAGGCGCTGTCTCGCCCTTGCAGGGAGATGTAGGCCGATATCAGCGCCGATGGCACCACCAGGACGCACGTCATCAGCCACGCGGCCAGCAGCTTGGGCAGCATGATTTGCCACCGTTGCAGGGGCTTGGTGAGCAAATAGACGGCCGTTCCGTCCTCCAGCTCATCGCCGATCACCGACGTCCCCAGCAGCAGGGCCGTCAGCGGTAGCACGGCCGTGATCAGCAGTCCACGCAGTAGCACGTTCGCGGCGAACTTCTGCGGGTCGATGTTCGGGTCGCTCACTCGGAAGATCACCGCCAGCAGGATGCACAGGCCCGAGAGCCCAACCAGGAGCAGGGTGCTCTTGCGACCGACCAGCTGGCGAAGCGTCAGCGTGAAGATGAACAGCGTCATCGCGGCACCAGGTACGAAAACACACTCTCCAGCGACTCGTCGGTCGGGCTCAGCTCCGTCAACGTGATGCCCGCCTTCTGCGCCAGCACTGGGGCGGCGCGCGAGAACGCCACGAGGTCTGAGGTGCGGACGGTGAGGTCGCCGTCCTGCAGGTCGACGCCGAAGACGGCCGGCTGGCCGATCAGCATCGCTGCCAGCTGCCGGTTGTCGCTCGAACGCACCCGCAGCGAGTGCGGACGGTCTGTCATCAGCCGTCGAATCTGGTGGAAGTCGCCCGAGGCTGCCAGGCGCCCTGCGACGATCACCAGCACGTTCTCGGCCAGCCGCTCGACTTCCTCGAGGATGTGCGACGAGAACACGACGGTTGCGCCTTCTTTCGCCATGCGTCGCAGCATGTCCATCATGCGCAGGCGTTGGCGCGGGTCGGCGCCGTTGAAGGGCTCGTCCAGCAGGATGATCGAGGGCCGATGCACGATCGCTGCCGCGATTTTCACGCGCTGCTTCATGCCCTTCGAGTAGCCGCCGGTCGCCCGGTCCTTAACCTCCAGCATCTCGACGTCCTCGAGCGCCTTCAGGCTGGCAGCGTCGGCGTCCGGCAGACCGTGGAGTCGCGCACTCAGCTTCACGAACTCGAAGCCTGAGAGGAACGGGTACACCGCCTCGCGCTCGGGCACGAGCCCGACGTGGCGGTAGATTTCGGGGTTTTGCCACGCGGGTTCGCCACGGATCTTTGCCTCGCCGTTCGAGGGCTTGAGCAGGCCGGCGAGCATGTGGAGCAGCGTCGATTTACCTGCGCCATTCGGGCCCAGCAGGCCGGTGATCCCGGGTCCGAGGTCGAACGAGATGTCGTTGACCGCCACGACGTTGCCGTACCACCGCGAGACGTTGACGACGCTGATCGCAGATGAGTCTGCCGCTCGCTGCGCCTCGACCTCTGTGGTCGTCGTCATACGGACATCCTGGTGAAGCGCCGGTACAGCAGCCCCGCCGCCGTCGCGATGTAGACGATTGATGCGCCGAGGTAATAGCCCCCCGCGAGGTTCGCTTTCTCCAGCGCTGAGCCGGAGTTCGGTGTCTCGTTGAATAGCCAGTGCACCGCGCCGTCCATAATGTCGACAGGGCTCATCAGCACGATGTAGTGCTGCACATCGCCCGTTGTTGTCTCGACGAGAATGCCGCCGACGGTCGTCAAGATGACGAAGAACGCGAGCACCGCGACCGTAGAGATCGCGCGCCGCGAAGTCGTGGAGGCGATGGTCAGGGCGATGCTGCCCATGAACGCCGCGACGAGCAGCGCGCTGCCGATGATCGCGGGCACGTCGCTGGCATTGTGCTTCAGCACTTCCAGCACGTCGTTCTTCGCAACTGCGCCGCCCGCGATCAGGATGAACTGCGGCACGGCGAGGATGAAAAACAGCGCCGTGATCAGCGCGCCAAGCTTCGCCGATACGTAGTCGACACGGGACAGCGATCGCGAGAAGTACAACGGCAGCGTGCGATGGCGCTGGTCGCGCCCGATGATTTCGGGCGCCGCCACGGCACAGAACAGCGCCACAACGATCTGGACGTATGTGAAGTAGTTCGCCGGCTTGATTAGGGTGAAGTTCACCGGGGCGACGGCTGCGATGGCGAGCTGGATTGTCGCCGGCACCGTTGCCACGCCCGCGAGACCGATCGGGAACACTTTCGCCCACGCCGAACGGCCGAGCCCGAAGATCGCCCGCAGGCTGTAGAAGTACAGCGACTGCACTGCGTATCGACGTCCAAGTCGCTGGCCCTCGTAGCCTCGATAGCCGAGGTCGTAGATGTTGCCGGTCTGTGGCGAAGTGGACTCAGCCAACCGGCGCCTCTTCTCTAAACAGGTCTTCCAGGCGATGCCGCCGCTGCTCCAGCCGAAGGAGGCCAACGCCCAGCTCGACCACGGTATCGCGCACCACGTCATACGGCCGCCCGCCGTCGAGGTCGACGAGGATCAGCCGTCCTTCTTCGCTCACCTGCAGCCCCTGCGAAATGAGCTTCTGGACGAATTCATCCTGCCGGGCGTCTACTTCCACCGCCAGCACCTGCAGCTCAGCGGTGAAGCTGGCCATCGTGTCGGCGCGCATCAGCCTGCCGCCATCTATCACGACTAGGTTGTCGCATACGCGCTCGATCTCACCGAGCAGGTGAGACGACATCACGATCGCGATGCCGAAGTCAGAGCCGACGCGCCGGATCAGGTCGAGCATCTCGTCGCGCCCTGCCGGGTCGAGGCCATTTGTCGGCTCGTCCAGCATGAGAAGCCTCGGGTCGTGCACCAGCGCCTGAGCGAGCTTCACCCGCTGCTTCATGCCCGTCGAGTAACCGCCGATTGCCCGGTAGCGCTCCTCGAATAGCCCGACGTGCCTGAGCACCTCGGCCGTGCGCTCCCGAGCCGCGGCCCGCGGGATGCCGTTGATCTGCGCCATGTGCGCCACGAAGTCTGTCGCGCTGACGTCCGGCGGCAGGCAGTCATGCTCCGGCATATAGCCGACGAACTGGCGCAGGTCGGTGCCGTGGGTCCGGACGTCGTAGCCGAGCAGCGTCGCCTCACCGTCCGACGGCTCCAGCAGCCCGAGGAGGATCTTAATCAGCGTGCTCTTGCCCGCCCCGTTCGCCCCCACCAGCCCCGTTACGCCACCGCGTATCGACACGGTCAGCGAATCGAGCGCCAGCACCTGACTGCCGTAGCGCTTCGTCAGCTCCCGCGTCTCAATCAGACTGCTGTTGTCGATGACTGCCGCTGCCGCCACAACCTCAGTGTAAAGACATATCTCGCTTCGCGCCGATTAATTGATCCATCACCCATCTACCGAATCGCGCTGAGGCGGTTTCGGCGCCTGGCTGGTCGGCGGTTTCGCATTCGCGATGCAATTGCGTGGGGGCAGCGCTCCTCGATCATTCGAAGGCGTTCGTATCATTCGCCGGCACCCCGCCTCGGGTACGCGATGGTGGTTGCGCTCGGCTAGGTTTCTCGCCTTGGCTGCCGTCGATGGATCGAAATAACGAAGAGAGGAACTCGCGATCTCCGTTAGGGCAACTTCGAAAGATAGCTATTCGTTCTTGAATTCGGGTGGGCGCTTCTGGAGGAAGGCCTGGACGCCTTCAGCGCGGTCGGCGGTGGTCTGAAGGATGATCGAGAGGTCGAGCTCGTAGCGGAGGCCGTGCTCGAGGGTCATCTCGAGGCCGTTGTGCACAGCTTCCTTGGCGTATCGCAGACCGATGGGACCTCGGGAGGCGATGCGGGCGGCGAGCGAAGTGGCTTCGGCCGAAAGCGCGTCCGGCGGAAACAGGCGGCTGACGAGTCCAGCGGCGAGCGCGTCGGTGGCGTCCATCGGCTCGGCGAGCAGGAGCATCGATGCGGCGCGACTGCGTCCGACGATGCGGGGCAGACGTTGGGTGCCGCCTGCGAGTGGTAGCCGGCCGTCTTCGAGCTCAGGGAGGGCGAAGGAGGCGTCGGAGGCTGCGATGCGGACGTCGGCGGCGAGGGCGAACTCGAGGCCGGCGCCATGGGCTCGACCGTTGACCGCGGCGACTACGGGAATCGGCAAGTCGGCGAGGCAGCCGAAGGGATCGAGGGCGCCGGTGGTGGTTGCAAGCTGGGCCTGAAGCTGGTCGCGGGTTTCTGGTTGCCAGCCGAGGCTGAAGTCGTCGCCCTGTGCATCGAGGAGCAGGACGGCGATCGAGGGCGTCGCGGCGATGACGGAGGCGGCGTCGGCGAACTCGACGAGAGTTCGGCTATCGATACGGTTGCTCTCGGCGGGGCGAGCGAGGGTAAGGCGCGCGATGGGTGCATCGAGGGCGATTCGGAGGTTGCGGTACTCCATGCCGACGATGATAGTCGGTGGGCGTAGAAAACGCCGACCTCACCCCCTGACCTCTCTCCACTGGCGTGGAGCGAGGGAACGCTCTCTCCCAACTCAAAGCGTCGTGGCCTTTAGCGGAAGGGGCGAACCTCACACCCCCTGACCCCCTCTCCTTGCGAGGAGAGGGGGAACACGAACGGTGGCTTGCGAGCTAGGCGATGCCGGCGAGCTCCACGGTGCAGTGGGCGCAGCGGCGGGCGTCGATGGGGATGACGCTGAGGCATTCGGGGCACTTCTTGGTCGTCGGGTCCGGCGGCGGCTCGCGGTTCATGCGCGAGATCAGGACGTTGACCGGCTTGACGACGAAGATGAATACGACGATGGCCGTCAGGACGAATGTGATCAGCTTGTTGAGGAAGTCGCCGTATTGAAACTGGCTGTGGTTGATGCTGAAGCTGAGGTTGCCGAAGTCCGGCTTACCACCAATCGCGGCGATAAGCGGCGTAATCAAGTCTGCGACCAGGGCTGTTACGACGGCGGTGAACGCCAAACCCATGACGATGCCGACGGCCAGCTCGACAAGGTTGCCTCTCAGTAGGAATTTCTTGAATTCGTCGATTATCGACATCATGAACGCGATCTCCTTTCGGTTAGCGCATCTTAAGGCCAAGCAAAGGGTTTGGCGTCTTACGTTGATGGATCGTTGTGAGAAATTTGTCCGCCAATCTGGCGACTAGGACGGGCGTGCTGCGGTACGCCAAGGGATGGCAGAACGATGCCGGCTTTGCTGCGCGGCGCTGTCGCGACGCTCCGCCCCTACCCCCATTTGGGAAACCAGGGGGACACCCCCTGGACCTCCGGCAGAGGGGCTGCGCCGCCCTCTGCACTCCCTGCTTCCGGAGGCTCGACTTGGCAGACCTCACTCGACCGCGATTCACGCTCTCATGCCGGCCCTGGAAGGACCGGGCACGAGGAAGCAAGTTGCGGGCTGACTTGTTTTAGGCCTTCGGGGTGGCTTCGTAGTAGCCGCCGGTGGTGGCGAGGAGGCCGGCCGTGACGGCGGCGTCTACGAGGGCATCGACTCGCAGGCGGACGGTGGACGTGAGGTTGAAGTCGAGCAGACGGGCGGTGGCTTCGGGGAGCTGGGCGCGGGTGAGGCGCCCGGCTTCGCGACAAGCGATGGCAATAGCCCGGACGACCTCTTCATCCGCGTAGTGGCGGAAGACACGGCGCTCAGAGCCGCGATTAATGCGCACGGGCAGGGTCAACGCGTCGAACTTCGGCGGATAGTAGAAGCTGTTGCGCCGGCGGACGAGGACATTGCGAACCGACTCGGCGAGACCGCGCTCAATCTGGGTGCGGACGGGTATTGCGGAGGTCGAGCCCTGCAGGTCGTCTCGCAGCGCGGCGAGAAGCTCGTCTTCGTGCATCGGGCCTTCCCGGGCGACGATCTGGGCGATCCAACGTTCGAGGGCGCGATCCGGCGCGGTGGGGACATGGGGTCGATACGCGACCGTGCCCGCCGGCAGCGAGTCATCGATGGGCTGAAAGTCATCGTCGGCAGGCGGCTGGGTATTGCGCGGCGTGGCGGGCTGTGCGGGTGGAGGCGCGGAGCCGAAGCGAATCGGCGCGGCAAGGATGCTCGGGCGGTCGTCATCGTCCTGCGACTGAGGCCTGGGGTCGGGTAGCCACTCCCGTTGCTGCTGCGGCGATGTCGGCTCGGCGTGCTGGGCAGGCCTCGGGTCGGAGGTGAGCGGATCGTCCCCCTGGTCGAGCTGTGACGGGTCGTGCTGCCAGGCGAGCTGCGGCTGAAGGTCGACCATGCCGGCGGACTGCTGACGCACCGTCGCGGGATAGTCGTCGTAGGGCTCTTCGTCCTCGGCAGCGTAATAGTCGTCGATGGGCTGGCTGCCGTTGGCCGGCGGGTAGGCGACAGCGGGGAGATCCGCGGGCGTCGTGGGCCACTCGGCGGTGTCGTCGTCCGTGATGTCTCGGGGTTGAGCGGCGGACGTAGGCTCCTCCGTGCCGGCGTCGAAGCCCTCGCGCCCAGCATGCTGGGCCGCTACAGGCTCTTCGAGCGACGTCGGTGCCGGGGTCGAGACCATGTCGGACGTCGTGGGGGCGACTGCGGGCGTGGCGGGCACGTCGGGATTGCGCATGAGGGCCTGGATGTCGGCGTGAAGCTTCGTTACCACCTCATCGGCGTTGCGGAAGTAGTCAGGAGACCAGACGCGCAGGATCTTCCAGCCGAGGCGCTCTAGGACCTGCTGGCGCACGATGTCGCGGTCGCGGGCCGATTCGGCGCTGTGATAGGTGGCACCGTCGCACTCGACGCCGGCGAGGTAGCGGCCGGGCTGCCGCGGGTCGACGATGGCAAGGTCGATGCGGTAGCTGCCGACACCGACCTGTGTCTGGACTGACCAGCCAAGGGCACGAAGCTTGTTCGCGACGTCTTCTTCGAAGGCGCTCTCGTATCGCAGCGTGCCCGAGGCAACGAGGTTCTCGGTGAGGACGATGGGCCCGCGCTCGGCGTAGTCCAGGTACTTGCGGACGAGCTGCCCGCCCGCGCCGACGGTGGTCGGGATGTCACCGGCCTTGATGCTGGTCACAAGGACAGTCTTCAGCCTCGCACGCGTGACGGCGACGTTGAGACGGCGATAACCATCGTCGCGGGAGAGGGGTCCGAAGTTGAGCGTGAGGTTCCCGGCAGCGTCCTTGCCGTAGCCGAAGCTGAGGAACATGACGTCGCACTCGTCGCCCTGCACGGTCTCGAGGTTCTTGACGCGATTGCCGTCTTCCAGCCAGGCAGCGAGGGCTGCGTCGGTCTGGGCGGCGGCCTCGATGCGGGTCTGCACCTCCTCACCCTGGGCGACGGACATGGCGGTGACGGCCGATTCGTTCTCGGGGTGCTCGGTGAGCTCCTTCGAAAGCAGGCTGACCACCCGCAGCGCCTCATCCGGGTTGGAGCGCGAGCCGCCGCGACCGTACAGTGCACCCTCGACGAACTCGAAGTGCACACCGCGGTCGGGGTGATCGGCCCACGAGGAGGGGAAGGTGCGCAGACTGCCGTTGTAGAAGAGCTGGTCGGAGAAGGCAATGAGCCGCTCGTCCTGGGAGCGGTAGTGCCAGAGGAGGCGACGAGCAGGCAAAAGCGCCTCGCACTCCTGGAGCACGGACTCGAAGGTGAAGTCGTCGTCGGGCTGGTCTTCGTCGCCGAGGATGCGGTCGAAGAAGCCGGTCGGCGGCATCTGCTGGCTATCGCCGACGACGATGACCTGCGAGCCGCGCGACATCGCCACGACGGCATCGGCGGTGGGCACCTGCGACGCTTCGTCAAAGATGACAAGGTCGAAGGTGTACGCACGGTTGGCGAGGAATTGCGCCACGGCAAGCGGCGAAGCCACGATGCAGGGCTTGAGGCGGAGGATGGCGCTGGGAGCGCGCGAGAAGAGCCACCGCAGCGGCTTACGGCGGCGGGCGGCCACCTGGGCGCGGAGGATACCGAGCTCGCTCTCGCGCGGGGCAACGGTGTCGAGGCCGGGGCGATGCGGCGCGAAGGCGTTCAGCGACTGAGCACGAGCGTATTCGCGCAGGGCGAGATCGGAGTCGTTGAAGCGCTGTCGCAGGCGGTCGTGGGCGTTGGCGCCGGTGGCGAACTCGGTCGAAGACTGCAGGGCTTCCTCGGCCCAGTGCTTCTTGAGGACGGCATCGAGCACGTCGCGAAGAGAGGCGTCACCCAGGCCTGAGTCGATCAGGGCGATGAGCACCTCTTTGTCTGAATCGTCGAGGCCGGAGCGATCGACGTTTCGCAGGACGAGCTGAGCCGGCCGGAAGCCATCGAGGGCCATTTCGAGGTCGGTTGCGAGGCGGGCGACGTCGTCGACGGTTTGGAAGGCAAACGGGTAGAGGTTGTCCACGTAGTCGAGAGCGTCCTGCCAGGCATCGACGTCGGCGCTGAGCTTCCGGGCGGCCCCGGTGGCGTCCCTCGGCAAGACACCGCCGCGACGGAGGTGTGTACGCGCTACAGAGCGGTCGTGCCAGTAGGAAGGCATGAAGAAACGGAGGACGTTGCCCTGCTGATTCTGATAGCCCTCGATGTCGGTGAGGAGCTGCTTGAGGGCCATCACCTTCGGGACGTTCCAGTCGTCCTCCTCGAGACCGAGAGAGTCGACGAGGGCCAGGAGCTGCTCCTGCAGGTCGGAGAGGATGGGTAGCGCTTCCTCGAGGCGCTTCGTGTCGGTGAGCGCTACGCCCTCGGCCGTCATCTGGAGCCAGGGACCGCTCGCCTTCGCCAGGACGTCGTTGCCCAGGTCGTCGAGGCCATCGGCGACGTCACGGATGCCCTGCAGCCAACCGTCGTCAATCTCCTTCACCGAGGGCAGGTCCAGCTCGAGGTCGGCCGGCGCGAGGTCTCGCTTAGCCGTGGCCCAGGCGTGGAAGAGCTGGAAGGGCGACGAGATGGATAGAGGCGAAAGAGGCTTGTGCAGGGCATCGACGTACGCGTTGAGGTGCCCGCGAGCGTCCGCGACAGCCTTCGGTGCGCGGGCATCCAGCGGGTACTGGCCCGGCCCCTTTTCAAGCAGAGCCTGGAGCTGATCTGCGATGGCCTGCTTGGCGCGCGCGGTGCGGCCGGTGACGACCTCCTCCGTGATATGGAGAACGAGGTCGTCGAGGCCGGCCTTCTCGAGGTTGGAGACAACAACGTCGCGGGCGGCCTTTTTCTCCGCAACGAAGAGCACGCTCTTGCCGCGCGCCGTAGCGGCGGAGATCAGGTTCGTGATGGTCTGGCTCTTGCCTGTACCCGGCGGGCCTTGGATGACGAGGCTGTTGCCGTCGTTGACCGCGAGCACGGCGCGCATCTGCGATGAATCGGCCGGTACTGCGAGAGCGACGTCATCGGGCTTCACCTTCTCATCGAGCGGGGCATGCTCGATGTTCGTCGTGAGAGCTTCGAGGTCAGCGCCATCGCCACAGAGGGCCTTGAGCACGGGATGAGCGCCGATGAGATCGTAGGAGCGCTCGAGCTCACGCAGCATCGCGATCTTCTTGAAGGAGAACGTGTCGAGGAGGGCGGTCTCCCCGAGGTCGACGCTCCAGTGCTCGCGGTCCTGAATGGCGTCGCGATAAGCGGTGAGGCAGGCATCGAGGATGGTGTCCTCCTCGTCGTCGAAGTCGATGGCGATGTCGAAGGCCTGTTTGAGGTAGTTGAGGATCGTAAGGTTAGGCTCGATGGCCTCACTCTCCTGCCGGAGGATGCGCCAGCCGCGAGCGCTGTGTTCGAGCGTGACGGGCAGGAAGAGCAGCGGCGAACGAACGAGACGAGCATTCTTGCCGGTCGAAAGCGTCACCTGCTTGTCGGACGCGAGGGCGGGGCGGGTGTCGTCCGTCCAGGTCAGCCAGCCGACGGGTACGTGGAGGACGTGGACACCCTGCTCCTCGAGGAAGGTGCGGTACGAGGCGAGCAGGCTGCGCAGCTTCTTCTCAGCGGCCGCGTTGGAGGACGAAATCGCCGCTTCGTCTCGGGGCGTCGCCGTAAGCAGGTTCGGGTGCGTGACGATCGTCTCGTGGAAAGGCAGCGATGCGTCTTCCGTCGTGAGCTGCTGCCACAGCGCACGCTCAGGCATGTACAGCGTCAGCGAGCTCGAAACGGGCTTATAGAAAAGCGAGCGGTTGCGGCCGCTGAAGTCGAGCAGCTTGGCGCGCCAGCCGTCGGTACAAGGGGGCGGCGGAGGCGTGGCGGCAGCGGGGTTCGGCAGGGGTGGCTGGGTGGTCATGGCGTTTAGAGAATCTTAGGGAATTGGGCGGCTTCTGGCACAGGGTGGGGCCGGGCAGAGAGTCGAAAGCGTTGTGACTTCGTGGGGATATCGGTGGGGTGAAGTCGGGCTGGCTTGGGAGTTGTGTGTGCCACTCGGGCGGTCGGGTTACGTTGGGAAGGGATGCTGCCTCACCTTCTTACCCTCTCCGAAGTTGGACGGGTGGTAAAGGATTTGGTCATCGAGGCCGCTGTACACTCCTCCCCGGAGGAGACACCGATGCCCGAGACCTACCGCGTCTACGCCCTCAAATACGCCACCCGAGACGCCAAGCGCGCCGATCACTTCCTCGGCGGCGACCCTGACCCGGACGCCCCGATGCCTATGGACTACTACGTGTGGCTTTGTCAGAGCGACGAGCGCACCGTCCTCGTCGATACCGGCTTCAAGCCCGACGTCGCCGCAAAGCGCGGTCGCACGCATCTCCGCTCGCCGTCGCAGGCGCTGCAGGCCTTCGGCGTCGACCCGGCATCGATCCAGGACATCGTCCTCACCCACCCACACTACGACCACGCTGGTGGCATCGACGCATTCCCGACGGCGCGCCTCCACTTCCAGCAGAAAGACCTCGAGTTCGTCACAGGGCCTCTCATGCAGACGTCGTATCGGCGTTCCTTCGAAGTCGACGACGCCTGCGAAATCGTCAAAGCCCTGCACACCGACCGCCTGCAGATCTACCAGGGCTCGGCCGGTCTCTTCCCCGGCCTCAGCATCCACCTCATCGGCGGCCACACGCCCGGCATGCAGGTCGTGCGCGTGCACACCGCTCGAGGCTGGGTCGTCCTCGCCTCCGACACGAGCCACTACTACGAGAACATGGAGAGCAATCGGCCCTTCACCACCGTCTTCGAGCCCGAGCGCGTCATTCTCGGCTTCAAGACCCTCCACGAGCTTGCCGACTCCCACGAGCACATCGTCCCCGGCCACGACCCCCTCGTCATGCAGCGTTATCCCGCCGTCTCGTCCGCCCTCGAAGGCATCGCCGTCCGCCTCGACGCCTCGCCGACCACGTAGCGCGACTCGTCAGGTGCACCGCCTCCGTTAGCCGAACCGTTCGTGTTCCCCCTCTCTACGCCAGTGGAGAGGGGGCCAGGGGGTGAGGTCGCCGCATCTCCCGCACTTCGTTATGATGACGCCAATCATTCAAGGGGGGAGCACATGCAGGTAATCCTCGAAACGGACGAGGCCTTCTCGATCATGAGCCTCGTAGTTTCCCAGGTCCTCGATCAGGTCGATCTGTCTGACGAGGCTCGCGCCGCACTCCGACGCTGGCGCACCGACCACAACGACGGCACGGCCGAAATGTCGGACCTCACCGTCGCGCTCAACGAGACCCTGGGCACGGTCCTCGATGAGCGCACCAACCGGCTGATCCGCCGCAAGGGCTGGTACGTCTCCACCAAGGAAGGAGCAGGCGCATGAAGGTCGAACTCGACAACGACGAAGCCTGGAACCTGCTTTCGTTCCTCGTCACCCGCATCATCGACGAAGTGGAGCTCGGCGACTCCGACCGCGCCCGCATCCGACGCTGGAAGTCCGATGAAATGCGCGTCACCAGCCAGGAAATGCGCGTCGTCACGTCCAAGATCAACGAAGACCTCGCTGCCTCGCTGGAGCGCAAGACGAAGTCCCAGCTTCGCAAGCCCGACTGGATCTAACCAGCACAAGCTGAGCAGCCCACAATCCCAAACGAGACGCATACCAGCGTCTCGTTTTCGCTTTACTCCTTGTCACCGCGAAGAGGGAAAGCTGGGCGTCCTCTGTCATCCTGAGGAGTGGCGACAGCCCGACGAAGGATCTAGCCCGGCGCAACCCTCATCCGAGTACACGGGGCCGGGGCACTGGCGTCCCAGACGAGACGGACTCGGACCAACGAAACAGCGCTGCCTCACCCCAACCCCTCTCCGTGCGCGGAGAGGGGCTCTAACGCTATCGCCAGGCGATAGCGTCTCCGCTCGCCTACGGATCACGGATTCGCGCGCTCATGCCCGGTCCTTCCAGGGCCGGGTTTGCAACCACCCGTCGAGACTCGCCGGGCTCTTCGGATGTGTCGTTTGAGCTCGGAAGTTCCGAAGAGCACGAAGACTCGCACGTGAATCCGAAACCCGGCCCTGGAAGGACCGGGCATGGGGCCGCTGGTTCGCCGTCGATGGAATCAAAGTCGAAACACGCCGACCGAGGTCGCGCAGCGACAGCGCAAAAGCCCCTCTCCGCGCACGGAGAGGGGTTGCGGTGAGGCACCCCGCGCCCGAGGCTGCCAACCTCGCCCATCCTTCCGCCTCAACTACCGTATTCTTCCCCCATGCTTTCGACTCTCGGCGTCGCGCTATGACCACGATCGACTACGACGTCCGCGACGGCGTCGCGCGGGTGATGCTTAACCGCCCGACTGTCTACAACGCCCTCAACCTCGAGATGCGCGATGAGCTCTGGCTCGCCTTCGACGCTATCGAGCTCGACCCTGACGTCGGCGTGGTCATCTTCCACGGCGCCGGCGATCGCGCCTTCTCCTCCGGCGCCGACATCTCAGACTTCGGCACCTCGCCCAGCTACGAGGCCTCCCGTCGCGCTCGTCTCGACCGCGATCTGTGGGACCGCATGCGCCGCTGCCCCAAGCCCCTCATCGCGGCCATCCAGGGATATGCCCTCGGCGCCGGCTGGGAGCTGTCGATGCTCTGCGACTTTCGTATCGCCTCCGAAGACGCCCGCCTCGGTCTGCCCGAGACCACCCTCGGCTACATACCCACGGCCGGCGGCAGCCAGACCCTGCCCCGCACCGTCGGCCGCGGCGTCGCGCTCGACATGATCCTGTCCGCCGAGCCCATCTCGGCTGCTCGAGCCCTCGAATGCGGCCTCGTCCAGCGCGTTGTGCCCCACGATAAGCTCCTGCCCGCCGCCAAGGCCATCGCCCACCGCCTGCTCTCGATGCCGCAGCCCGCCCTTCGACACGCCAAACGCGCCCTCGTCGAAGGCGCCGACCTGCCCCTCGCCGCCGCCCTAGCTCTCGAAGCGCGCCTCGCTGCTCAGGCCAGCTAGAATCGCAGCATGCGAGGCCAACCCGAGACTCTAGCCCTCATCGACCGCCTTCGTGCCATCTGCATGGACCTCCCTGACGTCAGCGAGAAGGTCAGCCACGCGGAGCCGAATTGGTTCGTCAAGAAGGGCTTCGTTCAGTCTTTCCAGCACATTGGGATCCTAAGCTTAGAATTCCACGTGGACAAGTTGTCG
>JADMIO011283475.1_pt1 | contig 14621 bp, 11 predicted proteins | sample 8958161 | NCBI WGS metagenome assembly JADMIO01 (sample SAMN16585339, study PRJNA669376) | soil metagenome | isolation source: Crop rotation soil | place: USA: Cullars Rotation, Alabama | collected 2011 | reverse complement strand
GGCGGGGTGGATGTGCCTGCGCGACGGCATTCAACCGCGCGCGCTCGCCGCAGATGCCGCGCGCGTCGCGGAACTTCAGCGGACGCTCGTGAAAGGCCGCGACGCTCCGGGCATCCTGCTCTGGCCGTACCACGATCTGTCGCCGGATCAAGCCGCGTTTGAAGCGGTGAACATGCTGAGCGTTTCGGGGATCTGGAAAGCGGATGCCGACAGCGTCTTCTTCAAGCCGGACGCGCCGATTTCGGAGGACGCTTGGAAAGGGTTGCTTGCGCGGTTGCCCGATACGGCGCAAGCGAAGCTGCGCGAAAAGCCGCTGCCGGCAACCCGCGCCGCGGCCGCGATCGCCGCGTTCGATGTGATGCATGCTCCGTAAATGCGGACAAAATCCCCGGAGGTGTAATGGGACTGTTCAGCTGGGCATTCGGCGGTCAAAAGCGTTTCCTGAACCAGAAGCCCGACCGTGTCTGGCTGACGCGCCAGGACCTCTGGAGCCTTATTCCGTCGATGCTTCAAGAGCCATCACCACAAAAATTCCTGACGCTTGTCGTCACTCATTTTCCGAGCAGCCACCGCGACATCTGCGCGGGCTTCCGCCAGGCGGATACGCTGAAAGTGGAACAGCCCAGCGACTGGTGGGCGGCGTTCCAGGCCGCGGGCAATAACCCATCTCCGATTTTTCTGGTGCCTGCGTCTGTATTGAAAAGTGTCGATCGCTTGTCGCTTCCGAGAGGATTGGATGCGCTACGGATCGTCGTCTGCGAACGCCATTTTCTGCGCGAACGCGACGACGCAATTGCCGCGTTCGGGGAGCGTTTTTCCGTTCCCGGCGAAATTGGGTTTCACCTGTCACTCGACGACATCCTGCTGCGGCTGTTCGTCACTGACACGATCCAAAATTTTCTGCACGCGAACGCGGGGGATTCGCCGTGGATCGAATCGACAATGGTTTCCCGATCGCTTGTAAGAGCCCAGGCAAAATTCGAGGAAAAAGTGGTGTCGCGGGTGGACACCGACAGTCCGGAAGAATGGGTGGCGAAGAATATGCGAACGGATTGAGAACAAACAACGCGGCGCCCAGCACTCTCGCGCTGGACGCCGCTATTCCGCGAAGCCTGAGGGCGCTTATTTGATCTTGATCAGATCGAACGAACCGGAGCGGCCGTCTGGCGTGACGTCGAAGCTCACCGGCACCAGCGCCTGATACGAAAGACCGTCGAGCACCAGCGCGACCTGGATCATGCGCAACAGATTCTTGGCGCCCGGCAATTTGTTGCTGATGCCTTCGGTGTCGAAACCCGCAGTTGTCAATTTTGTTCCGGCGAGTTGAATGTCGACGACGGCAGTCTTCGGGGATGTGAGAATTCCCGGCTTACCCGGCGGGAAGAAGATCTTGGCTTTTTTGTACAGCGGCGGCAGTCCGGGAAGTTTTCCCGAGCCGCGCGCGTTCAATTCCAAAGTGCCCATCACGTTTCCAACGCCGGCGTTAAATTCATGTGTACCCGCCGTGTTGAAACCCGCGGGAAGCAGAATGGTCCCGACGAGCGATACGACGTCGACACCTTTCTCGCGGAAAAAGAACTTGCCTTTCAGGCGCGAGGCGGCGATGCCCGTGGCGGTGGGCGTGCCCGCGGCACCGCGTGATTTGTCACCGATCGCGTTTTCGCCGGTTTCGTACGATCCGATGGACAGCGTCCGGCGGCCCATGGCGATGATGTCACCTTCGTCATCCCGGCCCTTCGGCTGGGATCCCGGATCGACGCGGATCACCGTGGTCGCGACGAACACGCCGTGGTTGCGATGCTGATGAACCGGCCGCGTGCCGCGCACAGTCGTTGAGCGGCCGACGACGTCGCCCCAGGCCGTCGACACATCGTAATCCACGCGCGCCCCTGCTTTGCTGAGGCCGGCATATTCGATGCACAACTTGATCACGCCGCCGTTGCTGTCGCACATGTCGATCGACACGCCGCTGTCGGGATTGACGACGGGGTAGCGATTGTCTGAAATGTTCGGCAGGCCAAACGCGCCGGAGCCCGGCGCCGGAATCGACTGCAGAACCGTCGTTGAGACCGGCGCGCCGCCGTCGTTGACCGAGAACGATACCGTAAAATCTCCAGGAACATTGTATGTGTGCGAGAGCGCAAACGGCACTCCCGAGAGACACGTGCCCGTCACCACCGGGAAGCCGTCACCGAAATCAATGGAGTACGACAAACTGGGCGTGTTCACGTCTGTCACGGCGACCGTGTAAAGAATCGGCGTGTCGATCAATCCCGGGTTGTCGAACGTGGAAAAATCCACGATCACCGGGGTGGTTGGGAACACGTTGATGGTCAGCGTTTTCGTGTCGCTTCCGGCGGGATTGGACGCGATCAACGTGACGAAATACGTTCCGACCGTATCGATGGTGCCACTGATGTAATAGCCTTCGCCAGAATAGAAAGTCAGCCCGCTTGGAAGACCGAACACGCTGAAACTCGCATAGTCCGTATTGTTGGCGTAGGGCGCATAGCCAATGTCATCGCCAACAGCAACGTTAATCACAAGCGGGCTGGAAATGACGGGCACGGCGTAGACATGAATCGCCGTTCCCGCATAGGTATCGCCGCCTGCGTTGGTCACTTTAATCTGAACGTCGTATACCCCTTCAGACGGCGTCGTGCCGGTGATCAAGCCGCTTGTCGCATTGATCGTGAAACCCGGCGGCAGTCCCAGCGCGGAATAATTCTGCGGGTTGTTTGTCGCCGCGACCTGGTAGCTGAATGCAACGTTGGTTGTCGCATTCAAGTCCGATGAAATGGTGACCACCGATTTTGCCGGAAGAACCGTGAGTGTCAGTGTTTTCGTATCAGACCCGCCGAAGTTCGTTGCGGTGATGTCAAACGTAAACGTGCCTTCAGTATCCGGAACACCCTGGTATTCCTGCCCCGTCTCGGTCAACAGGAACGAAGGCTGCCCGGTTGCGGAGTATGTGTTCGGGCCATTCGATGCCGTGATCACATACGAAAAGAATTCTCCGACATTGGCCGTTACCGACAGCGGGCTGTCGATCACCGGCGCCAAAACAGTTCGCGGGCCAACGGTCGGTTGTCCGGCATACGCCGCGCACGACACACACACTGCCAGCACAGCGGCAAATTGTACGGATAAACGAATCATTTTCAGAGCGGTCTCCAAATGCGATGAACTTTCGGTTTCAGTTTGTGCGCGCCGCGTGCATTACGGTTACTCGGTTGTTATCGTCAAATCGCACAGCGCAGCAAAGCGGATTTTTTCGCGTAGTTTTGACGCGCCACAGAGCGATTTGCCTACAGATTATCGAAAATTAACGCGATGTTTTTCTGTCCGGGCTTTCGCCCGTTCGATTTCCACGAGATTAGACAAAATCGAGTCGACGCATTAACATGTTCGGCGGTCAAAAGAAAACAGGAAAATCGTCAGATGGCTGAACCCAGAGAACGTCCGGAATGGTTGTGCGCGGACCGCGTGCATTACGTCGAACTGCCCGAGCCGCCGAGCGTCCAGCGCTACATCGGCGGGCAGCGGGCGGACGTCGAAGAAACGTACGACGCGTGCATTTCCGGCGACGCACTCGCGCGGCTCAAAGCGAATGGCGCGGAGCTCGTGTCGATCCGCTTCTTCTCCGGATTCGGTTTGGAATTCGAAGCCGCTGAACAAGAGCACGCCCGCGAATTCGTTGCCCGCGCCCACGATGTCGGGCTGCGCGCCGCCGCGCGGATTTCGATTGGGTGGTGCGTTCCGGAAACGCTCATCCAGGAAGAACCTGATTCGCAGAACTGGATGCAGCTGACGCATGATGGCAAGTCTGTGTGGGGCACGCAGAGTTTTCAGTGCCGGCCGTGCTATAATTCGGAAGGCTGGCTGAGGTATGTTGAGAAGGCTGCGGGCCTCGCGTCCGACGCCGGCATCGATCTGATACTCTTCGACGGCGCGGGGTACAGCCCGACGGTCCGCGCCTGCCACTGCCCGCTCTGCGTCGCGTCGTTCCGCGATTTTCTGCGCGCGAAATACGGCGGCCAGGAAGACCACACGCGCGAAGCCGGCCTCGAGCGGTTCGGCCACAATTCGTTCGTCCACGTCCGCCCGCCGGTCGAATCGGTCTCCAGCCAGGTGACCGCGCCGCACCAGCAGGAATGGGTGCTCTTCAAGATCAAGACGGTCACCGACGCGCTCGCCCGCGTCGCGCGATTTGTCCGCCGCAGAAATCCGCTCTGCGCGGTCGGAGCGGAAGTCTTCGACACGTTCTTCGCAGCTGGATCGGAGTACCTCTTCGGCATCGACGCGACGCAATGGCTCCCGCTGCTCGACGCCGCATTCATGCGCGAACCGCGGATAGAATTCCCGGAAGAATGGGCGCCGAACGACCGCCTGCAGCGCGAGATCAACACGAACCTGGCGGCGAAAGTGGCGCGCGCGTTCGGAGCCACGGTGCTCGACATGCTCCAGCCGCCGGCCCCGCCCTCGCCCGAGCCCGCGCGCATGGCGATCTTCCACGACGCCCCGAGCGCGACATTCAACAGCACGGCCGCCGACGCGCGGCACGAACTGGAAACGCGTCTGACGCAGCGCGGCGTGGCGTTCGACGTGTTGCACGCGGGAAATCTAGAGAACCTCAAGAAGTATCCGTGCACGGTGCTGGCGAATTGCGAATGCCTGTCGGACGAACTGGCGCAGAAATTCGAAGACTATGCAAACGACGGCGGCAGTTTGATCGTCACCGAGGACACCGGGCGGCGCGATCCGTGGCGCCGCATCCGATCGCAAAACGCGTTGGCGCGCACGATCGGGGCGGATCCGCACGCAAAAATGTTCAAGCAATTCGGGCAGGGGCGCGTGGCGTATTTGACGCGCGCGGTGGAGGATTTGAGCGACTTTGAGGAAGCGGTGAAGTGGCTTATGGGGGAGGACGTGCCGAAAAAAGAGGATGCGATAACGACGAACGCGGCAGACTTGACCACGACCTAATTAAATTGTCATAGAGTTGGTTACGGCGCGTGAATTGCAACAAATGAGGTTATTGATTGCGAACTTACTTATTGGAAGAATTTTTAGATGAAATCCACAGCACCCGGTCCGTCCAGAAAAATCGTTGTCTGCGACGACAACGACGACATCCTGCTCTATCTGCAAACCGCACTATCGCAGAACGGTTTTGAAATACGAGTGGCGCATGGATATGAGGAATTAATGCCGCTGTTGAGGACGTTCAAGCCGGACCTTCTGATCATGGATATTCGCATGCCATCCATGGATGGTTTTGACGTTTTGGAGAAATTGAAAGAACAACGTATCTTAGTGCCGGTTTTCATGATCACTGCGCACGATCATTTCATGTACCGAAACTACGCCCCAGTCGCGGGCGTGCGCGAATATTTCGCGAAACCGATCGATGAAGACGCGCTGCTCCGAAAAATCAACGCGCTCTTTCCGGCATAATATTTCGGCAATGTCCGAGTGACTTGCCGAAAGTTGGGCGAATAGGTTTCTGGTTTCTGGTAGACGGCTTCGCGACCCACTCGGCGGCGTCGGTGAGATTCACGTTTTTCGGATCGGTGTCACTCAAACCGCTGATGCGGCTGCCGCGGCCGGTTGCGCTTCAGGTGTTCCGGCAATTGCGCCTCCGCGAACGTGATCGAGTCTTGGATCATCTTCCAGCGCAGCGCGGGATGCTTCATGAGATACGCTTCGCGTTTGCGCTCTTCTTCTTCCTTCGAAAAACTTCTGTTCGCGGGTTCCGAATTTTCGCTCATGGCTGTTTTCCCGTTTGACTCAGAATGCTCCGCAGCTTCAATTCGCCATTCACATTTGGCTGGAATGTACATTTTAAAAAAAAAAACCGCTGGCATACCCTGCACGGAACATTGCGGCGGTATGTGTTCAATGACAGGCTCCGGCTGGCCAAGAGGAGGAGTATTTCTAACTCGCGCAGCGACCTTTGCGTGCCTTTCACGAAAGTAGAGCAACAATTGACTGTCGCTTTGCAGATCCTCATCGTCATTTGGCACCACAACGCTTCGAACTCTCGGCACCACATTCGCCCAAATCAATCCCACCGCGACAAACATCATCACGACCGCCGTGCTGAGATTCATGCGCAGCCATCTACGCTTCCGCATCGTAGTCCGCCAATTCCGCGCGCGCCCAGGCGCAGATCTTTTCCGCGCAGAACCGCTCCGCCGGGAGCTGGTTGCCCTTGCGGCCCAGCGCCCACATGGTCCGCTTCTGCAGATTCAGTTCGAAGACGCTTGAACGCGTCTCCGGCTCCTCCCCGCCCCGCTCCTCTTCCCAGCTCACTTTCACGACCACGCGGCGCGGCGTCGCTTGTTTCAAGAACAAGCTGTAGACGACCCCGAAATCGCAAGTCTCCGAAATGAGCCGGTCTTTGTTCATCGTGGCCTCAAGTATCGCCGGCGTCCCGCCGGCAAGTTTCTGGCCGGCGGGACGCCGGCGGTACATTGCGGTGTATTCCTGTTGCGTACATTAGCACGCCGCCGCAGTTTACCGGAGACCGCCGTCTTGCGTAAAATGATTTCGTTCACGCTCTGCTGTTTGTTCTCGATTCTCGCATTCTCAACCTGCGCCGTCGACGCGCTGCCCGACGCCGAAGGCGTGCCTGCGCTGCGCTACTGGTCGCCGTCGACTCCGGCCACTCCGCCCAAAACGTACGAAGCCGATCTGATCGTCTACGGCGCTTCGCCTGGCGGCGTCACCGCGGCCGTGCAGATTCAGCGCATGGGCAAGAAAGCGATCATCGCCGAATTCGGCAAGCATGTCGGCGGGCTGACATCGGGCGGATTGAGCGCCACGGACGTCGGCAACCGCGCGGCGATTGCCGGGATGGCTAATGAATTCTACGACAAAGTCGGCGTCTTGCGAAACTTCAAGCCCAGCGTCGCGGAGAAGGCGTTTCGCGACATGCTCGCCGAAGCGAAAGTCGAGATCCATTTCGAACAACGTCTCGCGTCGGTGAAAAAAGACGGCAACAAAATCGTCGAGATCACGATGGAGAACGGCAACGTCTTCCGCGGAAAGATTTTTCTCGACACGTCATACGAAGGCGACCTGATGGCCATGGCCAAAGTCACCTACACGTTCGGCCGCGAAGCCAACGCGCAGTACGGTGAAACCATCAACGGCGTGCAGTTCCACAAAGGCCACAACTTCACTCAACCGGTCGATCCGTACGTCGTCGAAGGCGACCCCAAGAGCGGCCTGCTGCCGCTGATCTCGCCCGCGCCCAAGCCCAACGCCGGCGACGGCGACAAGCTGATCCAGGCCTACAATTTCAGAATGTATCTGACCAATTCCGAAGACCGCATCCCCTTCCCCAAGCCGAAGAATTACGATCCGAAAAAATACGCGCTGCTCGCGCGCTACTTAAAGGTGAATCCCAAGCCGCCCGTTCAGCTCCACGCCGGCGACTGCAACAACGAAGGCGCCTTCTCCACCGACCACATCGGCGGCAACCACACCTGGCCGGACGCCGATTACCTCGCTCGCGAAAAAATGTTCCAGGACCACGTCAATTACCAGCAGGGCTTCATGTACTTCATCGGCCACGACGAAAGCGTCCCGGCGAAGGTCCGTGAGGCTGTCAATAAATGGGGGCTGACGAAAGGCGAGTTCGAAGAGACCGGCAGCTGGCCGCACCAGCTCTACATCCGCGAAGCGCGCCGCATGATCTCCGAATACGTGATGACCGAAAACCACTGCATGAGCAAAGTCGTGCCGGAAGATTCGGTTGGCCTAGGCTCTTACAACATGGACTCGCACAACTGCGAGCGCATCGTCGTCGACGGCAAAGTACGCAACGAAGGCGACGTCCAGATCAGCCCGCGCCGCCCGTACGCGATCTCGTACCGCTCGATCGTCCCGCGCGAATCGGAGTGCGCGAACCTCTTCGTCACCGTCGCGCTCTCCTGCACGCATATCGCATACGGCTCGATCCGCATGGAACCGGTGTTCATGATCCTCGGCCAGAGCGCCGGCACCGCCGCGTCGATGGCGATCGACGCGAACGTCTCGGTGCAGAAAGTCGACTATGCGAAACTGCGCGAACGCCTGATCGCCGACAAGCAGATTTTGAACTGGGACGGCACCGCGAAAGAAGTCGCCACCGGAGCCGCGGCCCGCGTCGCGCCCGAGCATCTCGAAGGCATCGTGATGGACGACGCGAAAGCCGAGAAGATCGGCGAATGGACCGGCGGCTCAACCATGGCCGGATTTGTCGGCGACGGCTACATCCACGACGACCACACGGGAATGGGGACCAAGAAGGTTCGCTTCTCAGTCCCGATCGAAAAAGACGGCACGTACGATGTCCGCATGTCCTATACGCCGGGAGGAAACCGAGCTACGAACGTCCCGGTGTCAGTGATCGCCGGCGGCGAAAAGAAGGTGGTGAAAATCAACGAACGCCAGAAACCGCCGCTGCCGCACAACTTCATTTCGCTTGGAAAACACGCGTACAAAGCCGGCGAAAAAGCAGTCATTGAAATCGCGAATGATGGGGCGGATGGACATGTGATCGTGGATGCTGTGCAGTTGATTGTTGAACCGGCGAAATGAACGTCGCGTCAAGGATTCATCTCGATGACAATCCTGAAGCCGATGTTGTATCTGGAATCTTCAGGCGCAACGTAGGCGCGCGCGGCGGACCGGCACGACACGCGGCCGTCTAACCACGACCCGCCGCGCAACACGCGGCCTGGGCCGGAGCCGAAGCCTTTGGGATCGGGTACGGAAATTGCCACGGAATATTTATAATACTCGTCCCCGTACCAATCCCGGCACCACTGCCACACATTTCCATACATGTCGTAAAGCCCGAACGCGTTTTCTTTTTTCGCTCCGACCAGATGCGGTTTTCCGCCGCTGTTTTGATTGTTCCACGCGACATCGTCCAGTCCGGCCGCATCATCGCCGAAATAAAAGGCCGTCCGCGTTCCGGCCCGGCAGGCGAATTCCCATTGGGCTTCCGTTGGCAGATGAATTGAGCATTGCGCGTCGCCGAGGAATGGCCTTAGATCAGTGCAGAATTTCGAAGCCTCGTCCCAATCGACGCGTTCCACGGGCATTTTCGCGCCTGTGAATTGACTGGAATTGGACTTCATGACGGCTTCGAATTGTTCCTGCGTCACCGTGTATTTTCCCATGTAAAACGGCCAGGTAATCGTGACGGAATGCGCGGGCTTTTCATCGTTCGGAAGACTATTGTAGAGAGCCATGTCGTTTTCGAAACGGTGGCCTTCTTTGAATGCCAGAGAACGGCGCGCCGCCCCGCCGGCCAGCATGCCGCCGGCGACCATCGCACACATGAGCCAGCGCAACGAAAACGCGACCTGGCTTTTGCGCACGCATTGAAACGTGAGTGCGAAGATCAGCAGCCCGGTCGCGAGGAGACCGAGAAAGCAGATGGTGTCCGCGCTTTCCTGGGTGACGTGAGGCGGCGCCGGCTTGGGCGATCCCATCTCAAACTGGCCGGCCGGAATCAGCACAAGATCAAGTGAAACACCGTGTGCAAGCGGGATCGATTTCGTTGTCGGAAGATTCACTTTCGCGGCGTAGGCTTCGATCGACTCCTTGCCGTCCCAAAGCGGAAACACACGCGGCGACTCGGCGGCGCAGAGGGTTGATGTGAGCGCGAGGCAAAGGAAAAGCGGGCGCATGGGGTTACTTCGCGGAGACGGTTTTCGAGGCGCGCGATTTTTTGGGAGCTACTGACGCTGGTTCCTTTTTGTTGCGCTGGACTGTTGCGGTGGCGGATTTGGCAGCTTTTGTGAATTCGGCGTACTGCGTTGGAAATCGTTCGCGCGTTTCGGTGACTGAGTGAGGCATTAAATATACGCCAGGGAAACCCTTCTCCAAGAGTTTCCACATGTCGTCAAGCATAAAGACAAAAAATGGGTGGCGCAAATCGTCCGGAATCATGAACACGTCCAGAAGCGGATCTTCCGGATCCTCATGTGGTACGCGATGATTTTCGCGCACGATTACACCCGGGTACGATTTTCGAAGTTCCGTTTCCCATTTTTTTTCAATGTCATGAACAGTCATGGAACCCTCAGGGCATCACGCCCAGGACTTCTAAAACATCTTGCGCTCGTCGCAGCAGTTCAAGGACTTCAATTGCTGTTGCATCAAGCGCTTCGTAATCTGCAACTATACGGAGTTGATACGCCGATCTCAATAGCGAACTTTGCCGCAAATCCAATCCGGCCAAACCGCCATTGTTCTTTACGAACGAATTTGTCCATTTGGTCCCGCGTTCTTCAAATGAGCTCGCAGACCCGCGACCGATTTTCTGAGGTTGTACATTGCGATGTTCCATTTCTCCGACAACGGCCAGGAAAAGCGCGTAGTACAACCGGCTCGCCGCCACATTCGGATGCGATTTGTAAACGGATTTTGCCGTCTCAAAATTCTACTCGATTTCTTCTTGTAGATGCGCTCGTCGCTCATGCATTGCATCCGGTTTTCGAGGATTCGAAAAGCATAACCGGATCAAAAAATATTGGCAAGTTCGTCACTTCCCCTTGTTGACATACGGCGCCAGTTTCTTCACGAACTTCTCCACCCGCACCGCGACATTCGCGATATCCAGGCGAAACGGCGTGCCCTTCGCGGGCAGCTGGCCGTTGGTGTCGTGGAAACTCGCTACGTTCAGCGCCACGATTTTGATTCCCTCGTTGGGGATGTTTGCGAGCATCGGCGCGCCGGACGCTCCTTTGGTGTTATCGCAGCTGTGGCGGATCAGGCGGCCGTTGAGAATGTCGACGCACTTGCAGCCGTCGCCGCTGTGGATTGTGGCGAATTCGCCGCGGTGGATGTCTGTCGAGTAGCCGATCAGCGTGATCTCGAGATTCGTCAGCACGTCGGCCGGCATGCTTTCGGCCACGGGAATGTAGCCGTATGTGTCGCCGAGTTTGCGGTCCAGGCGGACCAGCGCCCAGTCGTTCGACCGGTCGGCGATCGGATTTTCCGAACCGATCGCGAGGATTTCCTTCAACACCGCCGCGCCCGACAGATCGTTCGGCATTCCCTGCATGTTTGGAACGAAATAGATGCGGTCGGTGATCGTCTGCAGATTGCTGTCAAGAATGCAATGCCCGGCCGTCAGGACCACGTCACAGTTGGTCGCCGGATCGGTGCCGACCAGCGTCGCCGTGCCCGTCAGCGACGTCTGCTGTTCGGTGTCGAGCGCGAAGATCCGCCCGACCGCGCGCCACGCTTTTTCCGGCTCGGTGCCCTTCTTGGCTTTCCAATCGGTATAGAGGATTCGATGATCGCGCACGGCCGGGTTGTTCGCGTCGCCGAAGACGTTTCGCGGCGCGTGCGGAACGGTGTGGCGCGTCGCTGAAAAGACGGCCGTCAACGCGATCCATAGGAACAACACCACGACACGGGTCATTGAATGGCCCCAACTCCGCAACTGATTTGAATGAGCGAGTTTTACATGACAAATTAGTCAGAAGTCAAGCGCTGAGTTGTGAAGTTTCTGCGAATAGCCACAATTCATAGTACCCTAATACGCAAATATAACAGAATTCCCGTTATGGGCTCAAAAAATGATTCTCCACGTCCGTCTTTAACATAGCGCGCAAGTTCAATCAGGCAATGCGTTTAAGCTGTGGAAAAGTTGTGGATAACTTTCTGTCCAAAAAATTTGAAACCCCAACCTGTTGGGGGTATCATGCTCTACACATTCAACAGTTTGTTGTTGAACCCGCTTTTTGGCTCAAGCAGGTTCGGCTTCTGAACGATCCTTTAAGTGTACAGATCTGTGGCGTCGGGGACAGCGGAAACGAGACTTTTCTTCCAAACTCCCCGGCGCCGCACATTTTTAAAAGGTATCCCTAAAATAAACTTGTTAAGTTTATTTTAGGTAGTATGATTCTGTTAGCTGATTAGAAAGCGTCGGGCGATCGTTTGCGATTGTTTTACGGGGGCAACCAGGGCAGTGGCGGCACAGCCGAGGAGAGATTTCGATGATTTGCGATGCAAAAGACACTTCCACCACCATTCCAGTCAAAGACCGTGCGGAGATTCTGCAGGAAGCCGCTGCGCACAAGCCGGCTCCCGTTACGCCGCCGCCCGCCCCAGTCGCGGCGAAGCCCGTCGACCCCATCTGGGCCAACGGCAAGGCGCTCGGCCTGACCGACAACTGCATCCGCGTGCTCATGAGCCGCTACCTCAAGAAGGGCCCCGACGGCAAGTGCATCGAAACGCCCGAAGACCTCTTCCGCCGCGTCGCGCTGACCATCGCCTCCGCTGAGCTCCGTTACGGCAAGACTCAGCACGATGTTGAACAGATCGCCCAGAGCTACTTCGACCTGATGGTCCGGGGCATCTACATGCCCAACAGCCCGACGCTGATGAACGCTGGCCGCGAAATGGGCATGCTTTCCGCGTGCTTCGTCCTGCCGCTCGGCGATTCCATTAACGAAATCTTCGACACCGTCAAAGCCACGGCGCTTATCCAGAAAGCCGGCGGCGGCACGGGCTTCACCATGGACCGCCTGCGCCCGACGGGCGATTGGATCAAGTCCTCCGGCGGCACCACGTCCGGGCCGATCAGCTTCTGGAAAGTCCTCTCCGAAGCAACCAACGCCATCCAGCAGGGTGCGTTCCGCCGCGGCGCCAACATGATGATGCTGACTATCACCATGCCCGACATCTTGAAATTTATTTTCGCGAAACAGGACCTCAGCCGCTTCCAGAACTACAACATCTCGGTGAAAGTCCCCGACGCCTGGATGAACGCGTATCTGAAGAATCCGAACCAGCCGAACGTCGTCACCAATCCGCGCGACAAGCGCAGCTTCGTGCTTCAGAAGGACCTGAACATCGACATGTACCAGCTCAGCGACCTGATGCCGCTGGAGAAATACGAGGCGCTGGCGCCCGAAGCGCGCCCGGCGGTGTGGCTCATGAGCGACATCTGGGACACGATCGTCCAGAATGCCTGGCAGACCGGTGAACCCGGGATCATCTTCATTGACCGCATCAGCCAGACCAACCCCACGCCGAACGTGGGCGAGATGGAAGCCACCAACCCGTGCGGCGAACAGCCCCTGCTGCCCTATGAAGCCTGCAACCTCGGCAGCATCAACCTGGGCCTTTTCTGCGGCGATGGAAAGCCCGAGAACTACGACTGGAACGGCCTGCGCAGCGCAATTCATCTTTCGACGCGCTTCCTGGAAAACGTCGTCGAAGTCAACAACTACGTCATCCCGGAAATCGAAAAAATCTGCAAAGGCAACCGTAAGATCGGCCTGGGGATCATGGGCTTCTCCGACGCGCTTTTCAAGATGAACATTGGCTACAACACGGAGCAGGGCGTCGAATGGGGCGAGAAGTTCATGAAGTTCGTGAATGACGAAGCCCACAACGAATCCGAACGTCTGGCCGACGAACGCGGCGTCTTCGCCAACTGGCACGGCAGCCGGTGGGAGACGGAATGGAAGCGCAAGCAGCGCAACGCATGCTCGACGACCGTCGCGCCGACCGGCACGATTTCGATCATCAGCAACTGCAGCGGCGGGATCGAACCGTTGTTCTCTCTGGCGTTCTTCCGCGAAGTCATGCGCGACCACACCGGGAAGGCGCAGAAGATGGCCGAAGTCAACGACATATTCAAAGCGGTCGCGAAGGCCAACAACTACTGGGGCTACGGCGAAACGGAACTCTTCGACCGCATCGCGACCGAAGGCACGCTGCACCACATCCCGAACATCCCCGATGACGTCAAGACGGTCTTCGTCTGCGCGCACGACATCTCGCCGGACTGGCACGTGAAGATGCAGGCCGCCTTCCAGCGCCACTGCGACAGCTCAATCAGCAAGACGACCAATTTCCCGAACAGCGCCACGCCGGAAGACGTGCGCAAGATTTACGATCTGGCGTTCGCGACCGGCTGCAAAGGCGTGACGGTTTATCGCGATGGCTGCCGCAAGGGCCAGCCGATGACGTTGAAGAAGGAAGAGAAGAAAGGCGAAGCCGCGCCGACCGCGGCGCCGCAGGTCGTTTATAAAGAGGTGATCCGCGAAGTCGTTCGCGAGGTGGTGATCAAGCCGGTGAAAACGCCGACGATTCTCTCCGCAGTCCGCATCCGCCAGCAGACGCCGTTCGGCCATATGCATCTGACGATCTCGGTGGACCCGCGCAGCGAACGCGAACTGGAGGTCTTCGCGCAGCTGGGCAAAGCCGGCGACGTGGCGGCCAGCGACCTGGAAGCGATCTGCCGCATGGTCAGCCTGTTCCTGCGCAGCGGCGGCTCGATGGACCTGGTCATGGACCAGCTGGAAGGCATCGGCAGCCACCTGTCGATCCCGACGAAAGACGGCCGCGTGATGAGCCTGGGCGACGCGCTGGGCAAGACGATCCGAAAATACTGGAACGCCAAGAAAGCGCACGGCCTGAAAGCGATCCTGCTTGGCGAGGTCGACATCGATACCCACCACACCGCCACGAACGGCCACAGCCACAACCAGCACACGCCGGGAGTTCTGGACGTGATCGGCCACGGGACAGGCACGGCGGTCATGATGAAGGGCACAGCCAAGGATCAGCTCAACGAAGAACGCCTGACGAGCTTTAAG
>JADMIO010690500.1_pt1 | contig 14621 bp, 16 predicted proteins | sample 8958161 | NCBI WGS metagenome assembly JADMIO01 (sample SAMN16585339, study PRJNA669376) | soil metagenome | isolation source: Crop rotation soil | place: USA: Cullars Rotation, Alabama | collected 2011 | reverse complement strand
ACAACTTGTCCACGTGGAATTCTAAGCTTAGGATCCCAATGTGCTGGAAAGCATCATCGAAGGGATAATCTACCTGACGAAGTCCGATGAAGAATTTGTGCGAACGTACATCTGGGGTCACAAGGGCTGGTTTTAATGTCGTCAATAACAAACTTCCACTACATTCCGGTCGCCATTGACAAGACGAGACAGCGAACGATTGCCGCGATCATCTGGGCGGGACTCGGAGCAATCGCGCTCTTCCTTTTCTTTTTTAATCCCGCCAGTCCTTCGAACCAATGGTTTCCCAAATGTCCGTTTCGTTTATTGACGGGATGGCAATGCCCGGGCTGCGGTTCGACTCGCGCGTGTTATCAACTGCTGCATCTTCATCCGATCGCGGCGTTCAAGTTGAACCCGCTGATGGTTATGACACTGCCATTCATCGTCTACGGGTTTTTGGGATTTACGCGGAGCGCCATCACCGCGCAGCCGCACCGGCGCATCTTCATTCCCACGCCTTACCTTTGGGGCTGGTTATGCCTGCTGGTTTTCTTCTGGGTCTTTCGCAACACGCCCTGGTACCCATTCGTTTCGTAGCCGCTGCGAGGAGGCTATCTATCGTCCCTGGTTTCATTCCGCTGCGCATGAATTGAAACGACACTCATCTCACGCTGGTCATTTCCTTTCATCTTCCAGAACAGAATAGAGATGCCAACGCCGACCAGTAGCGCCAGCGCCAACCCGCCGAACAGCAATTTCCCCAGATCATTAAAGCCGCATTCGTCGCAGTCGGACACGACCACCGCCGCATAAATGAACTCCTGCGCCTTGGCGAATAAGAACGCGCCCACTGGTGACTGTATTATCAAATCGAATAGCTGAAACATTGCGCACCTCGCTTGGTAATAGTCAGAGACGCGGCCGAGAGAGGGTGCAGGTCGTCACGCACTCCGCGGCTGATGAGCGGGCGCCCTCCCTGACGGTCGGGTCTCTGACACTTCATTTCGCAAACTTAGACAAGCCATGCGCTTTTTTGTTCCATTTACGATTTACGGTTGACGATTTACTATTCCCGCATGAACTCTGATCCGGCAATCCGTGTCGTGATGCTGCCTCGCGACACCAACTCGCAAGGCACCATCTTCGGTGGTGTGATTCTCAGCTACATCGACATGGCCGGCGCGATTGAAGCGCATCGCAAAACCGGAATGGACCGCTTCGTCACCGTCGCTATGCGCGAAGTAATCTTCCACGCGCCCGTGTTTGTCGGCGACCTGGTCAGTTTTTATTCAGAGACGTTGAAGGTAGGCAATACTTCAATCACCACCCGCGTAATGGTTGAAGCCGTGCGCTACGAAGGACACGAACACGTGCGAGTAACTGAAGCCGAAGTTGTGTACGTAGCGGTCGACAAGATGGGAAACAAGACGAGGATTGCCACAAGGTGATTTGCGGTGCGCCGGTAAAGCGTAAGCTTGGTGCGCCGGGCAGGGACAGGCCCTGCCCTTACAGAAATCAACGCGCGCTCCAAAATCACCATCGATGATAGGCAGGATGTCCCGGCTTAACTGCAACGAAAGTTCCGCGACAGGTGGCAGTGACTTTGTCGTGAGCAATCAACTCACCTTCGACAATCGCCCGATCCTCAGTTGATTCAATCACCCGCGCGCGCATGTGAACCGTTTGATCCGTCGGGGTGGGCCGTTTCAGCGTAATCGTATAATCAGCGGTCACCGTGCATGGCGGATGGTCCGCGCCGCTCTTTTTCATCAGATGATAAGTCGCCGTCCAGTTGCAGTGACAGTCGAGCAGCGTACCGATGATCCCGCCGCTCAACATCCCCGGGAACGCTTCCTGATAAGTCTGCGGGTCGAAACTCGCCACGACCTCGTCACCCTCGGGAAAGCTGCGAATGTGCAGCCCTTTTTCATTCGCCGGGCCACAACCAAAACACGCCATGTTGGGCGCGTATGTTTCCTGTAGACTTTTTTCGTTCATGATGTTGTTGCGGAATCCCGACCGTAAGGCACGGTGCACGGAGGATTTGCACGCTCCCTCACGGTCGGGTTTCTGCCTTTAATTGTTCACGCAACTTAAACCGCTGCACTTTTCCGGTCGCAGTATAGGGCAACTCTTCAACGAAGATGTATCGCCGCGGCTGCTTGAATCGCGGCAGGGCTTCCGCGCACAACGCATGCAGATCGTTCTGGGCAGCGTCAGCGTCGCCACCCTCGGCCATGACCACGAATGCGCAAACGCATGACAAGCGGTCCGCGTCGCGGGCTTCGACCACCGCGGCTGCGCGAACAAAATCGCTGCGAAGCAAAACGCCTTCAACTTCGACCGGTGAAACCCATTGCCCCGAAGACTTGAAGCAATCATCACTGCGGCCCATGTGCCACCAGAAACCTGCGTCGTCGCAACGATAGAGATCGCCGGTGCGCACCCAACCATCGACGAACGTGCGGGTCGAACTTTCTTCCCGGTTCCAATATCGCGACGCAGCACTCTGGCCGCGAATCCAAAGATTCCCGGCTTCGCCAATCGGCGTGGCCGCGCCTTCATGGTCAATCAAACGCGCGTCGTAGCCGCGCAACAACCGGCCACTGCTGCCGTAACGAACATCTCCATCGTGATTCGACATGAACATATGCAGCATTTCGGTCGATCCAATGCCATCCAATACCTGCACGCCAAAAGTGTCTTGCCACTCCTGGCCCAGGTGCGCGGGCAACGCCTCGCCGGCCGAGATGCAGAGACGCAAACTCGAAGTGTCGAGCGGCGCCACGTCGCGATGATGTTCCAGTAGCATGCGAAAGACGACCGGCACGCCGAAAAAGATCGTCGGACGATCGTCCTGAAAAATGTGACTAACGACCCGCGCCGACGGTTTTTCTTTGCACAGAATCGTCGTGTAGCCGTTCAGCAAAGGAAAAGTGAAAGCATTGCCGAGACCGTACGCAAACGGCAGACGCGATGAAGAGAACAAACGATCGCCTTCGCACAGCTTGAGCACCTCGCGACAATACGTTTCGTTCGTGTAGACGATGTCGGCTTGCGTGTGCACCGCGCCTTTCGGTTCACCGGTGCTGCCAGAGGTGTACAGGATGAATGCGTCGTCTGTGTCAGATACGTCATCCGGGAAAACGCGATCGATGTTGCTCGCGCGAGTCGCGGTCTCGAACAATTGCGTGCGCAGGCCGGCGATATTTATCGAGCCGATCCTCTCGCCCCGCGCAACCATTATCAGGTTCTTCAGATCCGGCGCCGCGCTGAGACCTGCGACTAAACCGTTAGCAATCGAATCTTCGAGGATCGCAACGCACGCGCCACAGTCGTTGAGAATGAAGTGCTGTTGCTCACGTGGTAACGCGAGGTTAATCGGCACGGCAATCGCGCCCAATGACATAATTGCCAGGAACGAGGTGATGAACTCCGGGGAATCGGCCAGCAACAACGCCACGCGATCGCCGCGCTCGAGGTTGAGCTGTCGCAGGACTGCGCCGACCCGCAGCGTTTCTTCGCACAACTCGGCGTACGTGATCTCGCGGCCCGCGAACCGCACGGCGCATTGCGCTCGCCGATCGTCAGTGAATATTCGTTGAAAAACGCTCATGGCCGATGCGCGGCCGAATGTACCATAAAGCCATGAATTCGCAGGAGAACGATCCATTCCGGCCACGTCCTGAACGCGTTCAAAAAGCGGCTTGACAGCACCTGAACGCGAGGCGTATCGTATCCTCGTGATTTGAACGTGTTCAATTTACCAGAGGGACAAAGATGAATCTTGAAAACAGTCACCGGCCCACGAAGACAGCCAAGGGCGAACAGACGCGGGCGCTGATTCTGGACGCCGCGCTCGGTCTGCTGGAAGAGCGCGGATACGAAAAGACAACCATGCGCGAGATTGCCAAAAAAGCGGGCGTCTCGCTCGGGAACGCTTACCATTATTTCGACACGAAGGAGCACTTGATTCAGGCGTTCTATCATCGGACTCACCAGGAACATTTGGCGGCCACAACTCCGGCCCTGGCGAAACATGCGGACATGAAAAATCGTCTCCTGGCCGTTTTGCGTTTGAAGATTTCCACGCTCGAGCCTTATCACGAGTTTGCCGGCGTCCTGTTCAAGACGGCCGCCGACCCGCGCAGTCCTCTGAACCCGTTTGCGCACGACTCCGAAGATGTGCGGCGTGACAGCATCAAGCTCTTCGCAGATATGGTCGCCAATACGAAGGCTCGCATTCCCCCCGACTTGCGCGCCGAGCTGCCGTACATGCTGTGGCTGTATCACATGGGCATCATTCTTTTCTGGATACACGACACGTCGGCCAAGCACGCTCGCACTTATCGATTAATCGACCGCACGGTCGATCTGATCGACAAGTTGATTTCGTTGGCGAGCAATCCGCTGATGCGCCCGGTGCGCAAGCGAGCGCTGATGCTGGTGAAAGAGCTACGCGAATTTGCATGAGATCCGAGGAGTTCAATGGATAAATCCAACATCAATCCCATTGTGCTCTATGACGGCGTCTGCGGCCTTTGCAATCGCGCGGTCCAGTTTCTGTTGCAACGCGACCGCCACGATCGCTTTCGTTTTGCTTCATTGCAGAGCGACTTTGCCGCGCGTCTTTTGGAACGCCATGGGATCGATCACACGAAGCTCGACACCGTCTACGCCGTGGTCCATCACGGCGAGTCGAACGAAACGGTGTTGGCCAAGAGTGATGCGTTTCTGCTCTTTGCCCAGGTGCTGGGTGGAGTTTGGGGTTTGGCGCGAGTGGGGAGATTAATCCCACGGGTGGTGCGCGACCGGCTCTACGATCTGGTTGCGAACAATCGCTATCGCGTCTTTGGAAAGTCAGAGTCTTGCATGCTGCCTGACCCGGCATACAAACATAAGTTCCTCGAAGTGTGAGGTGAATAATGAAGATCATAATTCCAGGTGGTTCGGGAAAAGTCGGTACGGTGCTGGCGCGCGCGCTGCACAAACAAGGACATGAGGTCGTGGTGCTCAGTCGCAATCCATTGGCGGCTCTTTGGCGAGTCGTCAAGTGGGATGGCGAGACGTTGGGTCAATGGGCCGAGCAATTTGAAGGCGCTAATGCGGTCATCAATCTCGCCGGGCAAAGTGTTAACTGCCGCTACACGCCGGAGAATCGCCGGCTCATAACTCAATCTCGAGTTAAGTCGACGAAGGTCGTCGGCCAGGCAATCATGCAAGCTTGGACGCCGCCGCGCGTTTGGCTGCAAGCCAGCACTGCGACGATCTATGCGCATCGTTACGACGCGGCGAACGATGAAGAAACAGGAATCATCGGTGGCGCGGAGACGAATGCTCCTGACGCGTGGCACTTCAGTATCGACGTGGCCACGGCGTGGGAACGCGCGCTCGAGGAATCGCCGACGCCCAACACGCGCCGCGTTCTCATGCGCACCGCGATCGTCATGCATCCGGACGCGGGTTCGCCATTCGATATTCTTTTGCGATTGGTGAAATTCGGCCTGGGCGGTCAGGCGGGAGACGGCAAACAGTTTATGTCGTGGATTCACGAGAAAGATTTCGTGCGCGCCATTGGCTGGTTAATCGAACACGAAGATCTCGCAGGTCCGGTGAATTTAGCTGCGCCGAATCCACTGCCTAACGCTCAGTTTATGTCGGTGTTGCGCGAGACGTGGGGACATCCGTTGGGAATACCCGCGCCGGAATTGATTCTGGAAGTTGGGGCGCGTCTGTTCGGCAGTGAAACCGAACTCATCCTGAAGAGCCGGCGCGTCGTGCCGGCGAAGCTTTTGCGATCCGGCTTTCACTTTGAATTTCCGACCTGGCCGGAAGCCGCGCGCGAGTTATGCGAGCGAGCGGCGTGGGAAGCATCGCTGGCGGCTGCTTAAACGGATGCGGCTCGGCCGCCGCACCAGTGCGGAAAGGCTTGCCTTTCCGTGGAATTCATCAAAAAAGTTTCGAGGCTACGCCTCCAACCACAGGCGTAGCCTCTTTTCAAAACACCTCGTCCGGTAAGGCAAGCCTTACCGTACTGGTGCGGCGGCAAGCCGCAATACAAGTCTCAGTTCTACATTCCGCCTGCGCGACCCAGATGAACGCCGCCATTGGTGGTCACCGCACGGATGGTTGGTCCACCGCCGCCGAGATCGACATTGATCTCTTTCGGCAGACGGCCGCGATCAGTCATGGGCACGTTAAGCGGAAAGTCCGATGCCACGTTGCCGTTGACGGTGCGCGTCTCGATGTGCGCCGCATAATTCGCCGGCATCGTCAGGTTAACGCCGCCGTTCATGGTGGTGACATTGAGCATTTCACCCTGCCAACTTGCGCCGGCCAATTCGATGTGGACGCCGCCATTAGTGGTGCTGCCTTCGACGGCGCCGCCGACTGCCCGCAGCGATACGCCGCCATTCATCGTTTTGAAATTCATCTTGCCCGCCACTTCACTGATCGAGATGCCGCCGTTGTTTGCCGTCAAGGCCAAATCGGAACGGCGCGGCACAAAGATCTCGAAGCTCACGTACCACTGATAACCGTTGTGCGTCTCGGGACCTTCGGGATGAATGTTGAGGCCCGCGGTTGCGATGGTCACTTGTTGCGCCAGCGAGTCAGCTTCCGCTTGCGTCGGGGCGCGCGTCTCGATCTTGGCGCGCACCAGAAGGTCGTTGCGGTCCCAACCTTTGATCGCGATACCGCCGTTCTGTCGACCGTCGACGGTGATGAGTCCGCCGGCAGGCACCGGCTGTTCCTTGATCTCGCAATGACCGTACCCACGATCGCCGTAATTGTCTGAATCACGGCATTGCAGTGAACTGCGTTTTTCCGACTTATCCTGAGCTGCGACTGAAACCACGCAGATGACGATGGTTGACACGAGCAGGAAATAACGGAGTGATTTTCTCATAAGCTCCTCCCAAATTGCAGATGTGATGCGGACCGGCTTGAAACTAATCTGTTAGTGATCCTCAGCAGCAGAACGTCGCAGGATTACGTTTTGTGGCAGAAAAGTTCTGTGTCAGAAGCCCGACCGTCAGGGAGGGCCAGTTCCGCGAGGAGCCCTCTCTAACGGCCGGGCTTCTGACACCGCGCTTTGAATCCTTTCGCCTTCTCCTCTATCATTGCTCGCGCGTCACTGGCCGATTTCCAGGCCAACAATCTAGGGGGCCGTAGCTCAGCTGGGAGAGCGCATGACTGGCAGTCATGAGGTCAGGGGTTCGATCCCCCTCGGCTCCACCATCCGCAAACCGACTAATACTTGTAATTGAATAGTTCGACGTCGCGCGCGAAGTGCTGCATGAAGAGGTCGCGGCATTCAGCGTCAAAATATTTCGCGTAATGATCGCGACGCGTTTGATTGACATGCGGCAGACGGCGCTGAGGCTTACCTATGCGGCGGCAAACTTCATCAAAGTCAGGCTGCAGATTTTCAAACCGAATAAGATAATCAACCACCAGACGGCCGCCGTCGTCGTAAAGCGTGGTGTGTTGCGGCCGGGTCAAATGCCGGTACTCTTTTCCGCTCGACGGCAGATTCATGAGCAAGTCGCGCAGAGTCCGGTCGCGGGTCGATTCCAAATATTTCCATCCCGAAACGAATCTGTCCCAGGGGTTTCTGACTACGGCAAACTTGAAATAATTCGGCGCGGCAGCATATTCCGGACTCAGTACACCTTCATTCATGAAGTGCCATTCGGGATCATTAAACTCGACTCCAAAAGAATTCATGATCGAGCACCCGGCGCATTTTCGCTGGTGAATAAAGATGCACTTGTAATCGTGAGAAATCATCGCCGCAACATTCTTGATGAAAGGTCTGTTACGCAGCTAAACTGCGGACTCGCTCGCGGCAGGCATTCTAACTTCACACTGTTGAGTTTGCAGCTTTTAAGGTCAGGGTACGTGTCGACAATTGTTGACTAAATCAAACACAGGGTTCGAACGGTCGGTCTCATGGATTACGCTCGCCCTGGTTGGCGCCCTGTTCATTTTCCATCTTTACGTCATTCACAAATATGCTGTGGAGATTCCCGTCATAGATGATTGGGCCATGTTCCGCCCCGATCGACCTGCCAAACTTTCTGCCGCCTGGTTGCTCGATACAAGTAACACGCGACCCACGCCGACCGAGCACGTGATTGCAACCGAGAAGCTGTTCGTGTGGCTGCAATATCAACTGAACAGCTGGAACTATTCACTGAACCTGGTTCTGAATTTTGTGATCTTCGGACTATGGCTGGCATGGATGGTTTACTTTGAGCATGAGGCAGTCCCCGATCTTTCCCTTTCCATAAAACTGCTATTCATCGTCTTTCTGCTGTCGCCAATTGACTGGTTCAACCACTTCATGGCTACGCAAACCTGTTACCTCTTTTATTTGATTTTCTTTTCGCTGGGCGTTCACCTCTTGTTCAAGGACACGCAGCACTGGTGGCATATTGTTACCGGCTCTTTGTTGGGCGTCCTGTCTATTTTCTCGCTCGCGTCAGGCGTCGGTTCTTGCGCTGTGCTGCTCATCGCCTTCGGTATTTTCAAACTCGCCCGGCTCTATTCCCTGAACGATGCCGGAAGCAGGGTCCGGGAAGGCGCTCAACTTGCCGTGACGGTAGCTTTGATCGGCGGTGGGCTTGGGTCGCTCAATATGCAACACCCGCCCACGTCGAACTCACCTTTCCTAACCATCTGCGGTTTTGGCAGTTCTTCCTTAATCTCGTTTCGTTTGGGTTTGGAATCCAGAGGCTTTCATCGCCGTGGGGGGCGTTCTGTCTGCTGATTGTTTTAATACCCGTGGCCGGCATTATTTGGAAACGGAAGGGCCGGCTCAGGGGCATTGAATGGGCCTGTCTGGTTTTGGTGGCGAGCATCTTCGTCAATGCCGGCGAAATTGCGTTGGGCCGTGCTTATCAAGACGGGGTCGCCGGATCAAAGGTCGTGAGGTACGTCGAGTTCATGCTCCCTTTGATTCCACTGTCGATGATTGCGTGGGCGATTATGTTGCGCGGCCGCGAGCGACTTCGAACCGTCATCGTCGGTGGCTTATTCGCAATGTGTCTCCTGACCTTTGCCAATGACTGGTCGTTCGCAATTTACAAATACGAGGGGTTGAGAAGGATTGAGGGACGTGCATGCGTCAAGGACTACTACAAAGGAACCGGAGACGGCCGTTGTCCCATTTTATACGTGGACCGCTCGGTGAACATTCCTTTGAGAACGTGGATGGATGGAGCAAAAGCCGTGAACGTATTGTTTTATCAGCAGCTGCGCGAAGAAATTGAAAGCGAGAAACCCGACCGTTAGAGAGGTGCGAATGCCGGGTCGAGCATGATGCAACCCTCCCTTACGGTCGGGTTTCTGTCAGCGAGGTTTTGAGCGATTCGACAATTTGATTCGCGACAAATTTGGCGAAGACATCGTTGCCGGTGCGGTTGTAATGACAACAGCTATCGACGTAGACATCATCTGAAATCTCATCAAACACATTGACCGCGTTAATTACATTCACACCCGAACTCTTCAATCCGTCCGCGCCGGCCATCAGTTTCGGATAACCCTTCATCACGCCTTCGGAATAGACACTCGCCGGATTGAGCACGGCCTGCTTCTCACCGTCACTGAACTTTCGCCCGGTCGCGTAGTATTGGTTGGGCTGGATGACTTCAAAGTATGGCGTGTGCGACGCAGTCAATACGCGGTTCATCGCGATTTGCGACTTCGCCCAGACTGACGCCATCTCGTCGAGCACTGCCGCATCGTCGAGCGCCGGGTCGGGTTTATTCACATGGAATAACGAATCGCCACCCGCTTCATTCGTCAGCCGATTGAACTCTTCAGATTTCTTTTGATACTGGCGCAAAAGGTATCGCACTTTGATCCACGTCAGACCATAACAGGACGCCACCCGGCAATTGTTCAAGCTCGCCTGACTTGCGCGCAGGTCGTCTTTCAATTTCAAAATCTCCAGCGTCAGAGCCAGTTGATTCGCTGAGAAGCCGCGGTTAGCCAATTGCACCAGCGGCCGAAACATCTCCGCGCTCGGCATCGAGACGTCGTAGCCTGCCTTGTGATTCAGATAGGCCAGGGCGGTTTCGTTGAAGCCGTCGATGTTGATAACTAAATCAAACTCCTGCCCCAGCGCCGTAAAGTAATTCAGCTCGAGCAACTGCTGCGGTTGTTTGTAGCTGCCGCTGGCAAACGGCAACACGATTATTTCCTTGTCCTGGAAGTACGGCAGTTGCTTGAGCGTGTTCACCAGCACATGATTCTCAAGCTCGTAAAACCCGTAGTACATCGCGACCGACCCGCCGAAGATGCCGATGATGAATTGATTACTCGATTTCCTGCGGTACGGATAATCGTACGGAGACAGTAATCCGGAATTGTTGGCCGCATATTCCGTTTCGGAAAACTGTAGTTTTCTTTTGGCGTGGGCTTCGTAGACGAACCCGAGATACGGATGAAGCGTGCGCTTGATTGCGGACGCACTTGCCTCATCGAGAGACTCGCCATCGGCCGGCAGAGTCAGCGTTCGTTTTTCACGCGGGGCGCTGGAATAAAAAAACCTTCGCGTGTGATGAAAATAGAGCCCGAGCGAGGCCGCCTCAAAAAGCAAAGCCAGCAGCAGTAAATTAATAATCGCGATCCTGGTGAACTTTAGCAGTTTCCGTTTCATGGTCATTGAGTGGTCACCACTCGGCTCGCCAGAGTTCGCAGATTAATCAGACCTTCGGGGGCCGCTGTCGCTAAGTCGCCGTATGCTATCATGCGCCGGTTTAGCAAACGCAAATCCCGCAGAGAGACACTTCTTCTTCGAACATCTTGACAAGCCAATCGAACCAACTTGATGACCGCAATGGGACGATTCAGGGGTTGTGGATTGGATCGGAACTTTCGACGATGGAGCGTCTTTCGATCGTCTCGTTTTTGCGCAATGGACATGAGTATCACCTGTATGTGTATGAGGATTTGCCGAACATTCCCGCGGGCGCCGTAGTCAAAGACGCGAATGAAATTCTGCCGGCGTCACGGATCTTCAAGTACAAGCATCGACCAAGCTATGCCGGATTCGCGAACCACTTTCGTTATCTATTGTTGCTTCGATTTGGCGGCTGGTGGGCCGACACCGACATCGTCTGTCTGCGCCCATTCGATTTTTCTGACGAATACGTATTTGCCAGTGAAGTGGCCGGCAACGAAATCCTGGCCAACAACGGAATTATTAAGGCGCCGGCGGGCAGTGAAGTGATGGATTATGCCGCGCGCGTGTGTGAAGCAAAAGATCCGCAGCAGCTCGTCTGGGGTGAGACGGGTCCGCGTCTCTTAACCGAGATGCTGACGAAATTCGATCTCCGTAAATATCAAAAACCCTATTCGGTTTTCTGTCCGATTATTCACTGGCACAAACTTATCGAGCCCTACGTCGCAGCAATTCCATCAGACGCTTACGCAATTCATCTCTGGAATTCATTCTGGCAATTCGAGCCTCAGGATAAGAATGCCGACTATCACCCGGATTGCATTTATGAACAGCTGAAGCGGAAGTATTTCGGCCAGGCAACGGCGCATGTCGCTTCATTGAATTCTCACTTGAGCGCTGGGACTGTCGCCGGTACGTGAGTACGAAGCAGTAGTGCCCCTGAATTGAGCAAACTTAGGATGGCTGCGATCAGCGTCGTCATACCCACACACAATCGCGCCGGTCTTTTGACCGCGGCAATTGATAGTGTGCGCCGTGCCTCATCGAACGCGGAAATAATTGTGGTTGACGATGCGTCGACGGACCACACGCCTGAAGTTTGCAAAGGGCTGTCAGGCGTTCGGTATTTGAGATTGCCGGAGAACCGCGGGTTGGCCCAGGCACGGAACGCAGGCATTCTGGCCAGCTCTGAGGAGCTCGTCGCCTTCCTCGACGATGACGATCTGCGCTTGCCGGGCTCGCTCGCTGCACAAAGGCAGCAACTTGACGCGGCGCCGGACGCGGCCTTCTGTTATGGACGATTGCTCGCGGCCGATGCGGTGAATCAACTACCGACCGGCGATGTAATACCCAAGCATTGTCCGACGGGTGATGTGTTCTGGGATTTGCTTGAGCAGAATTTCATTTCTCCGATCAGTGTGTTGGCGCGCAAAAATATTCTCGTCGATATTGGAATGTTCAGATCGGGCCTTGGCGGAGTGGAAGATTGGGACCTTTGGTTGCGGGTGACCGAACGTTGGCCAGTGATAGCGGCGAAAGATCCCGTCGCCATTTACCGTCGCGCAAATCTCAGTTCCGGACAAATGTGTTCAGACAGCGTCTCGATGTACCGGCACATGTTCCGCGTGCAGGAGTCGGCGCTGCAATTACCGCGAGCCGCAGCAGCCGCGAGCGCAAAACGCCGGCGCGCGCGATCCCGTCTGCTAACCATGGCCTACAACGCCATGGTCTATGAAGCGAAAACGGCGTTGGCGGAAGGCGATGGTGAAACCGTCCGCGCAAAATCGCGCGAGGCATTGCGACTGCGGCCTTTTCGTGGGCGGGCTGACCTGAACCTGCGACGGCTTTTGCGTACTGTTTGAAGCACGGCATGAATAAATCTCGATCGACGATTTCCAATGAGGACTCATCTTGCATGATGAATCTGAAAATCGTTCTGTGTAAGAGCACACTGCTCGGCCCGGTAAGCGGCGCCGACGAAATCATGTTGAATTACGCTGTCCATCTGCGCCAGGCCGGCTATGACGCGCGGGTGGTTTTGTTGTATTCACCGGCCGAAGGGGATCAGTACCATCGTCGGCTGCGCGAGAATGACATTCCGGTAATTGTGATCGTCCGCAAATCCCTTCTCTTCGCGTTGTTGCGCGCCTTGCGCAGCCTCCTCTCGAGCATCCTCTTTTTTCTTTTCGTGCTGAAGCCTCCGGATCGGCTGCTGAAAATCTGGCAAGTCGCGCTCCGGCTGATTGCTCACCTGCATTATCGCGAGTGCCGTGGCTACCTGGCGAAGAACCGTCCCGATATTCTGCATGTCTTCACTCCGGACGCTGGGGCCGCGATACTGATTCGCGCGGGCCATGAATTGAAAATCCCCGTCTTGTATCACGAGATGGGCACTCCATTTCACATGCCGATGTTGGCGGATTATTACCGGCATTTGGAAAAGGTTCTGCCGCTCTGCACTGAGTTTGCCGCTCTCTCGCCGAGTCTCGCTTCGCAATGGTCCGTGCGTTTTCCGTTTCTGCGGTCCGTCTCAGTGCTGCCCTTGATCATGCGCCGAACCGAGACTTTCGATCTGGGATTAGATTCAAGTTCTCGCCCGCAGCAGACGGTTTTTGGTTTTGCGGCGCGCCTTGAAAAAGGCAAAGGTCCGATGGTCTTGCTTGATGCGCTCGCGCAGATCAATGGCGATCATCCGATTGCCATCGTTAGACTCGCCGGCGCCGGACTGCAAGCGGCCGAAGTCAAAGCGCGCGCACGCGCATTGAAGCTGGGAAATAATTGTGAATTCGTGGGCCAATATTCCGAACCGTTGGGAAGGACCGCGTTCATGGAAAGCCTGGATGTATTCGTGCTGCCGACGCTCGCCGAAGGCACGCCCAATGGAGTCATCGAGGCCATGGCCCACGGACTACCGATCATCGCATCGGCAGTCGGTGGTATTCCCGATATCGTCACACCTGAGGCGGGAATCCTCGTGCCTGCCGGCGACGCTCGGGCGCTGGCTGAAGCAATGGCGGATCTCGCCGCCGATCCGGAACGCCGAAAGCGAATGGGCCTGGCGGCGCGCGCGCGTTATCAGGAACTGTTTGAGCCGGCCGCCGTGCTGCCGCTGCTGCTCAAGACATATGGCCGCGTCGCCGGCAATGGATTTGCGCCGGGCGTCAGCAGTAACAGTAATGTTCATCCATGGGCCGAGATACAATTCTCAGAGCACCACGATAAGGTCTCATTCCACTCACCTGGATCGATCCTGCAGTCGCGATCGGAACCGGTTGAAGAATTACGATGAGCACGTCGATCAATGATGCCGACTCGATGGTTGCGGAGCGGCCGGCGCCGATCGTCGACGCTCCCTTCGACCGCGGCATCGATCCACATACCAAAATCCGTCCCGCAAAATTTTGGGAAGTCGTAGATCTGCGGGAAGTCTGGGAACACCGCGAGGTGCTCTACTTCCTCATCTGGCGCGATCTCAAAGTTCGTTACAAGCAAACAATTCTTGGAGCTGCCTGGGTCTTATTACAACCGGTTTTGATGACCGTGGTGTTCACGGTGTTTCTCGGAAAATTTATGCATGCGCCGTCGGACGGTATTCCCTATCCGATTTTTGCTTACTCGGCGATGTTGCTCTGGACCTTCACCTCCACCGCGGTTCTCAGCAGCAGCTACAGCCTGGTAACGAATTCTCAGATCATCACGCGAATTTATTTTCCGCGACTCGCGCTGCCAATATCGGCGATCGGCGTGCGTCTGCTTGATTTACTGATCGCCGCGGCGGTGCTGATTGGCTTCATGATTTATTACGGCGTCGGCATCAGTCCCCGGCTGGTCGTGCTGCCGGTCCTGATCGTGGAAACGGCGGCGCTGGCGCTGGCCATCGGCGTGCTCACGGCCGCGCTGTATGTGCGCTATCGCGACATTGGCACGCTGCTGCCCATCGGGCTGC
>JADMIO010930532.1_pt1 | contig 14622 bp, 12 predicted proteins | sample 8958161 | NCBI WGS metagenome assembly JADMIO01 (sample SAMN16585339, study PRJNA669376) | soil metagenome | isolation source: Crop rotation soil | place: USA: Cullars Rotation, Alabama | collected 2011 | reverse complement strand
AGGTGAGCCAGTGTGATTACATTTGCGGCCTAACTGTGGCCAGTCCAGTTACGCTGGAGTCACTAGTATTTAGGTGACACTATAGAAGCGGCCGCGACAACTTGTCCACGTGGAATTCTAAGCTTAGGATCCCAATGTGCTGGAAAGTTCGCCGGCAAGCCGGAGCACGTCATCAACTACATGTTCTTCGTCGCGGAAGAGGTGCGCGCGTACATGGCGCAGCTCGGCTTCCGTCGCCTGGAAGAGATGGTCGGCAAGGTCGAGTGCTTGACCACGCGCCGGCCCAAGCAGGTGAAGGCGCGCAAGCTCGACTTCAGCGAGGTGCTGTACCGGCCGCGCGAGGCCGACGTGAACGCGCTCCACTGTGTCGAGGGCCAGGACCACAACCTCGCCGCGGTCCAGGACCACGAGCTCATCGCCCAGGCCGAGCCGGCGCTGGACCACAACGAGCGCGTGCAGGTCAGCGTGAACATCCGCAACCGCGACCGCGCCTTCGGCGCCATGCTGTCGGGCGAGATCGCGCGCCGTCACGGCGCCGCCGGCCTGCCCGAGGACACCATCACCGTGCGCGCCACCGGCTCGGCCGGGCAGTCGTTCGGCGCGTGGGCGGCGCACGGCCTCACCCTGATGCTCGAGGGCGACGCCAACGACTACGTCGGCAAGGGCCTGTCGGGCGGCGTGCTCGCGGTGCGCGCGCCGCGCGACGCGGCCTTCCGTCCCGACGATCAGGTGATCGTCGGCAACACCGTGCTGTACGGCGCGACCAGCGGGCGCGCGTTCTTCAACGGCCGCGCCGGCGAGCGCTTCGCGGTGCGCAACTCCGGCGCCACCACGGTGGTCGAGGGCGTGGGCGATCACGGCTGCGAGTACATGACCGGCGGCACCGTGGTCGTGCTCGGCACCACCGGGCGGAACTTCGGCGCCGGCATGTCGGGCGGTCTGGCCTACGTGTTCGACGAGGACGGGCTGTTCTCGGAGCGCTGCAACCACGAGATGGTCGCGCTCGAGGCGCTCGAGGGCGACGAGGCGGAGCACGTCCGCCACCTGATCGAGGAGCACGCCGAGCGCACCGGCAGCCCCAAGGCGAAGGAGCTGCTCGACCACTGGCAGGCAGTCGTGCCGCGGCTGGTCAAGGTCATGCCCAGCGAATACCGCCGCATCCTGAACGAGCGCGCGACCATGCCGGAGACGGTCGGTCGCCCCGAGCGCGACGAGGCGGAGGCGCCCAGGCCGTACGTGCCGAGCGGCGCCTGGAAACGACCCGTCACGACCCCGCCGCCACTCGGCGCGGCGACGCTGGAAACGAAGGTGGCCCATGGGTAAGGTTCGCGGCTTCCTCGAGATCCGCCGCAGCAAGAACGATCAGCGGCCCGTCGGCGAGCGGTTGCGCGACTGGCGCGAGTTCGAGCTCGACATGCCCGAGCCGGCGCTGCGCGAGCAGGCGGCGCGCTGCATGGACTGCGGCATCCCCTTCTGTCACGACGGCTGTCCGCTCGGGAACCTGATCCCCGACTGGAACGACCTGACCATGAACGGGCGGCTGGGCGATGCGCTCGACGCGCTGCACGCCACCAACAACTTCCCGGAAGTGACCGGCCGCGTGTGCCCGGCGCCGTGCGAGGCGTCGTGCGTGCTCAACCTCACCAAGGAACCGGTCACCATCAAGAACGTCGAGCGCTGGATCATCGACCGCGGCTTCGACGCCGGCCTGGTCGTGCCGCAGCCGTCGCCGGTCAAGACCGGGCGGCGCGTGGCGGTGATCGGCAGCGGCCCGGCGGGCCTGGCGGCGGCGCAGCAGCTGGCGCGCAGCGGCCACGACGTGACCGTGCTGGAGAAGTCCGACCGCATCGGCGGCCTGCTGCGCTACGGCATCCCCGACTTCAAGATGGAGAAGGACCTGCTCGACCGGCGCATGGCGCAGATGTCGGCCGAGGGCGTGGTGTTCCGCACCAGCGTGAACGCCGGCGTGGATGTGAGCGGCGACGAGCTGCGCTTGCAGTACGACGCGGTCGTGCTCGCCGGCGGCGCCGAGCGCCCGCGCGACCTGCAGGTGCCCGGCCGCGAGCTGCGCGGCGCGCACTTCGCCATGGAGTTCCTGACCCAGCAGAACAAGCGCGTCGCCGGCGACCTCGTGCCGTCGGCGCAGGCGATCCTGGCCACCGGCAAGCACGTGGTCGTGCTCGGCGGCGGCGACACCGGCTCGGACTGCGTCGGCACGTCGCACCGTCACGGCGCCAAGAGCGTGACCTCGCTCGAGCTGCTGCCGCGCCCGCCCGACGAGCGGCGCGAGACCAACCCGTGGCCGGCCTGGCCGCTCATCTTCCGCAGCTCGTCGTCGCACGACGAGGGCGGCACGCGCGACTTCGGCGTGCAGACCACCCGCCTCATCGCCGACGAGCACGGCCGCCTGAAGGCGCTCGAGGCGGTGCGCATCGAGCTGAAGGGCGGCCAGATCGTGCCCATCACCGGCAGCGAGTTCCAGCTGCCGTGCGAGCTGCTGCTGCTCGCCATGGGCTTCCTCGGCCCGGTGCAGCAGGGCATCGTGCAGCAGCTGGGCGTCGCCCTCGACGCGCGCGGCAATGTGAAGACCACGGAAGGCGCGACCAGCGTCCCCGGCGTGTTCGCCGCCGGCGACATGGCGCGCGGCCAGTCGCTCGTCGTCTGGGCCATCGCCGAGGGCCGCCGCGTCGCCCGCACCGTCGACGCCTATCTCGCCGCCGCCCAGCCGCTCGCCGTCGCCCGCTAGCCGTCCGCCAGCCGAAAATCTGCCGCGCGACCGTCGCTGAGTCGTGAGAGGCTATCGTCATGCGAGCCGGATTGATGACCTCGTGCATGGTCGTACTGCTGGCGGTTACCGCGTGCGACCCGGTGCGCGGCGAGCAGCCCGGCGACGGCGGTTCGAGCGACGCGCCGTCACCGACCGATGCGACCACCGATGCGCCGTCGCCGCCCGACGCGGGCCAGCCCGACGCGACTCCGCAGCCGGAGTGGGTACTGAGCCACACCGACCCGTCGCTGAACGACAACACGGCCGCGCTGACCGTCGTCGGCGAGGGCCACACCGTGTACTGGGCGCACGAGGGCAACGTCGGGGAGGTCGTGTTCCGCTCCTACGACGTGACCGCCGGCACCGAGGCGGCGGAAGGGCTCATGCCCGCGAACACCGACGACTTCTGCGAGTGCGGCTACGGTGGCCAGCTCATCGCTGCCGCCGGCAAGCTGTGGTACTTCGCCAATTATGGGCAGCAGTACGACGTGACGAACCACGTGTGGTCGTCGACGATCTACACGCCGGCCAATCAGCGCGGCGAGGCCGGCTGGGGCGTGACCCAGTCCAGCGGCGGCGTCACCGGTGACTTCATCATCTCGGTGGGCGGACGCGGATCGCTGACCTCGGTGCAGAGCTTCGCGCCCGGGCCGCAGGTGTGGATGGGCATGCCGGCCTATCCGCTCGGGCTCGACTCGTCGGTGGTCGTCGGGGTCGACGACATACCGTTCGTGTTCGGCGGCCGTACCTCGGTCGGCGACGTGAACACCAGCTACCAGTTCATCGCCGGGCTCGGCTGGCAAGGGCTGCCCGACACCCCGGCGTCGGTCACCGGCGGCTCGGGCGTCCACCTGGCCGGCAAGATCTACCTGGTCGGGCCGTTCGCCGACGCCGTGCAGGTCTTCGATGTGCCGTCGAGCACGTGGGATGCGCCCATCGCGCTGCCCGACGCCACGAGCCATGCCAGGCTGGCGCTGGCGGACGGTCGGGTGTGGCTGGTGGCCATCAACGACGGCGGCGTGAACTTCTACGAGCTGGTCTTGCCGTAGCCGGGCAGCAGGCTCACTCGGCGCAGAACAGGTCGGCGAAGCCCACGCAGGCGTGATCGCGGCACACCAGCGTGACGCACTCCAGCGTCAGCGTCGGCGCCGCGTACGAGCATTCGTCGCCCGGCGCGTGCGGCTCGACGCAGCGGTAGCCGCCCCACAAGTCGCACAGGCCCTCGCGGCAGGCGTAGGGATTGAAGGCGTCCTCGGCGGTGAAGCTGCCCTGCGGGGTGGTGATCATCACCGGCGCGCACGATTCGCCCAGCGCCGGGCCGGCGGCGCAGTGCATCGCGCTGCAGGTGACCGCGTCGTCGCAGCGGCAGCTCTGGCCGAGCGGGCAGATACCGCCCTCGCCGCACGAGGCGCCGGGCGCGAGCAGCGGCCGCTGCGGAGGCGGAGGCTCGGGCGTGGGCTCGGCGCAGATGCCGCCTTCGCACGCGAGCCCCGCGGCGCATGCGCCCACGCCGTCCGAGCACGGCTGGCCGGCCGCCGCCGGCGTCGCGCACACCGCCGGCGTGGCCGTATAGTCACACATCAGCCCGGGCGCGCACTCGCTGTAGGTCGAGCATTCCTCGCCCGCGGCGCGCGCGGCCGCGCACGTGCCGTCGATGCACGCGAAGCCATCGACGCACTCCCACGCATTCGAGTACACGCACTCGCTGCCCGCCGCCAGCTCCGGCTCGCAGCTGGTGGCGCCGCTGTCGGCGAGCACGCAGCGATAGCCGTCGACGCACGGCCGGTCCCACGGCTCGTCGAGCGAACCCAGCTCGCAGGGCGCGCCCGCGGCCGCGCGCGGCTTGCACTCGCCGAAGTTGCAGAACTGTCCGTCCGGGCAGTCGAGCCCGACGCACGCGATCGCCTCGGCCGGCTGGCACGTGCTCGGACAGCTGCCGTCCGCCTGGTCGCACACCAGTCCCGCCTGGCAGCCGCCGTTGAGCAGCCCGCCATGGCACTCGTCGCCCAGCGCGCCCGGCCCTTCCAGCACCGCCGCGCACGCCGGCGCCGCCTCGGCCATCTTGGTGTTGGCCAGCGACTGGCAGCTCGCCGCCTCCACCGCCGTGCGGCAGGTCGCCACGTTGTCGACGCGGATGTGCCCGCCCGCCGCCTCGGCGGCGTCGAGCACCGCCGCGCACGTCGCCACGTCGGCGCACGCGTCGAGGTCGGTGGCCTGACTGACCACAACCGCGCCGCACTCCAGCTGGCGCGCGCACGCCGTGTGCAGCAGGTCGCAGTACGCCTGCTGGTCGGCGGGCAGCACCGGCCCGGCGTCGGCCGACGGATGCGGCGCATCGTCGTCGTCGCCGCACGCGGCAACGAAAGTCATGGTCATGAATAACAGGCAGGCGAACGCGGTCTTCATTCGAGGCTCCATAGACGGCTTGCCCACGGAGTGCAACGCGCGCGCCACCGCGATCGCCTCGAATCTGTCGTCACCGGTGCGTGCTGGCGCACATCGCGTTGCGCGCGCGACTCACTCTGCCGCCCGCTGTGAACGCGGCTTCACGGCCCGCGCCGCGGTCAGCGCGGCGTGTTCCAGCCGCCGACTGCCGCCGTCAGCGCGTCGGCCTCGCTCGGGCCCCACGTGCCGGGCTGATACGGATACATCGGGCTCGGTCCGTGCAGCACCGGATCGACGATCGCCCACGCCGCCTCGACCACGTCCTGGCGCGCGAACAGCGTCGGGTCGCCGAGCATCGCGTCGCCGAGCAGCCGCTCGTACGCCTCCATGCGCCCCGCCTGGCCCTGCGCCGGCTCCTCGACCACCGACAGCTCGGTCGGCGCACCGACCATCTTCTCGCCCGGCAGCTTGGCGCGCGCGCCCAGCGCGATGCACACGTTGGGGCTGAGCCGGAAGCGCAGGTAGTTGCCCATCGGCGGCGCCGGCTCCTTGAACACCACCTGGGGCGGATTCTTCAGCTCCACCATCACCTCGGTGCAGGTCGCCGCCAGCGACTTGCCGGCGCGCACGTAGAACGGCACGCCCTCCCAGCGCCACGAATCGACGTACAGCCGCAGCGCCGCGTACGTCGCCATGTACGAATTCTTGGCCACGCCCGGCTCGTCGAGGTAGCCGACGAACTGCCCGCGCACCATGTGCTCGACGCTGAGCGGCCGCACGTTGCGCAGCACCTTCGCCTGCTCGTCGCGGATCGCCTCGCCGTAGCTCGCCGACGGCGCTTCCATCGCCAGGTAGCTCACCACCTGCAGCAGGTGGTTCTGGATCACGTCGCGGATGACGCCGGTCTCGTCGTAGAACTTGCCGCGTCCCTTCACGCCGAACGACTCGGCCATGGTGATCTGCACGTTCTCGACGTAGTGGCGGTTGAGCACCGGCTCGAGGAACGCGTTGGCGAAGCGGAAATACAGGATGTTCTGCACCGCCTCCTTGCCGAGGTAGTGGTCGATGCGGAAGATCGACGACTCGGGGAACGCCGCCAGCAGGATCTTGTTGAGCTCGCGCGCCGAGGCCAGGTCGCGCCCGAACGGCTTCTCGACCACAACGCGCCCGTCGGTGGTGAGGCCGACCGCCGCCAGCTTGCCGATCACGGTGGCGAACATGCTGGGCGGGATGGCCAGGTAGTGCAGCGGGCGCGTCGCCGGGCCCAGCAGCGTGCGCAGCTGGGTGAAGGTCGCGTCGTCGGCATAGTCGCCGTCGACGTACTGCAGCTGCGCCACCAGCCGCGCGAACGCCGTCTCGTCGAGGCCGCCGTGCTCGGTCACGCTGGCGCGCGCGCGCTCCACCAGCTGGTCGCGCGTCCAGCCCGACTTGGCCACGCCGACGATCGGCACGTTCAGCCGCCCGCGCTTCACCAGCGACTGCAGCGCCGGGAAGATCTTCTTGTAGGCGAGGTCGCCGGTGGCACCGAAGAACACGAGCGCGTCGGACTCGATTGGCATGCGCGAAACGGTACTCCGATCGCGCAGGGTCGGTGTTCACAAGTTCACGGCCTGGCTGATTTTCGTTCGTGATTTCGCCCTCAGCCCCGCTGGCGCGACGAGAACCAGCGGGCGAGCGCGGCGCGCACCTGCCGCACCGTCGCCTCGGCGGTCTGGCGCACCGCGCGCATCGCCTCGGCGAGCAGCGGCCGCAGCCACGCGAGCAGGCGGACCACCGCGGCGCGCGCCGCGTGCAGGGCACGCCTCACCATCGAATGCACGAAGTGCCACGCATCCGCCAGCGCCACCACGAAGCGCCGCACCGCGCTCCCCAGCCAGTACGCGCCTCGCGCCGGGATGGCGAGCGCCAGCAGCAGCGCCACGCGCAGCAGCAGCAGCGGGACGGTCACCGGGTACAGCGCCATCCAGCCCGCCGAGGCCTCGTGCCACCGCCTCGCGCGACCCGGCCAGGGCGCGATGGCGACCGACAGTCGCTCCAGCTGCGTGACCCCGAACAGCACCACGGTGCCCGCCCCCAGATAGCCGACGAGAGGCCAGAGCAGCGGCGAAACCCTCACCCGTTCGGCGGCCGTGGCGGCTGCCGAGGTGGCCACCATCGGTCGCAATTTCAGCTGTTCGTCGTCGTGCATGGGCGCCTCCTGGGCATGCACGACATCGTGGGGCCGCCTTGGCCGCGGGCGAGATAATCAATCGGTGACGAATTATCCCGTGCCGAGCGCCGCTCTGAGCTCCTCGGCCGCGCGGATGAGGGCGCGCGTCGCCGTGACCAGCTCGGCGGCCTCGCCCTTGCTGATCACGCGCCCCTCTTCGCTCTCCGGGCTGGTGGCGCGCAGGCAGAGCCCGCTGATGCGTCCCGCCAGCTCGGACACCGTCATGACCGCCTGCCCGACGTCGAGCGTGGCCGGTGCGCCCTCCTTGCGCTGCAAGCGATGGTCGCTGTCCTTGAGCAAGAAGAACTCGGCCACCCGCGCATCCTGATCGGTGGCCAGGAACAGCGGCGACACCAGCGCCGCTGGGAAGCGGACCTTCCCCGCCCAGTACTTGGCGAGCGTCGGGTACGGCACGCCCATCCGCCGCGCCACGTCACGCGCGTACCCGCTGGTCGGCGCCTCGGCGATCAGCAGCTTGTACAGGAACTCGGTGACTTCCTGCTTCTCGCGACGCCACCACATCGCACAAGTATACCGATCAGTCTTTCCACCTGAGCACGTCGAGCTTGGCGGGCAGTTGCTGGGCAAGCGGCTCGACCTTCAGCATCGGGTGGCCCATGTGCACCAGCAGGTCGAACCCGTCGAGCTTACCGTCGGCCGCGCCCTTCGACGGGCCGGCGGGGTCGGAACGGTCTTCATACAGGAGCGCGACGTGGTCCCAGGTGCGCGGCGTGTGGCCGGAGTACTCGCCCGCGTAGTCGATGCGGATGATGTCGCCTTCCTTCACGCCCTCCGGCTGGCGGCCGGCGACGATGGCGCCGTTCTCGTCGAATTCGACCACGTCGGCGACCTGCGTCGCGTAGCTCGGCAGGCCGGCGACATTCGTGTACTCGATGTGCGAGCCGCCGGCGCGGCGCGCGCCCACCAGCACGTCGGCGCAGTCGGCGCCGATCCAGCGGTCGGTCTGGTGGTTCTTGCCCGGGCCGGCCGAGCCGAACACCTCGGGCACCATGAAGTACGCGGTCAGCCAGCCGATGATGCTGTCGTCGCGCCGGATGGACACCCGGTGCACGCTGGGCAGGATGCCGAACTTGTCGACCGCGTCGGCACCCGGCGTGGACAGCTCGAGCTTGCCGACGCGCACGGCGACCTGGTAGCGCATCGTGCCCAGCCCGCCCCACACGTCGTCCTCGGCGCGCGGCGGATTCGCCGCCGCCGGCCGGCGCCGCGCCACCGCGCCGCCCGTCCACTCCGCGACCACCGTGGAGAAATAGGTGACCCGGTCATAGCCGAGCCACTCGCCGTGGTGCTCGCCGCCCGACTGCACGTTCGAATAGAACGGCGTGTCGCTGCCGTTCGGCGCGACCAGGCCCGCCTCGCGCCACGCGTGCGGCTCGACCGTCGACCAGCGGGCCTCCACGCCCTTCGGCCACGCGCGCCGCGCCTTCTTGCCGACCGTCTTGCCGCCGATCACCAGCGGATCGATGTCGGCGTCGACGACGTACACGACCTTCTTGCCGTCGTGCGCCACGCCGACGATCGCCAGCTCGGCGCCGTCGGCCAGCCGCGCCTCGGTCGGCCCGTCGCTCCACGGCTCGCCCGCCGCCGCGCGCCCGACGATCAGCACCCCGTCGACTTCTGCCGCCCCGACCGGCGCCGCCAGCGCCATGACCAGTCCGATCCCCGCCAGCACACGTCGAGTCATGCCTACGTCATACGTTCGGGCTCGGGCTTTCGATCCGGCGCCCGGCGCAGGATCACCCACACGACGGGGCTGATGAGCGTCACCAGGCCGAGGAACACGCCGCCTGGCACCAGCGGCACCAGCATCGACAGCCATCCCGCCCCCCATGCCAGCCAGCCCAGCCAGTTGCCGAGGATCCCCCACTCGACCGCGAGCGGCGGCGCGCCGCTCTCGTTCCCACCGAGATCCTCGTAACGGATCGCCCACGCCGACACCACGTACTCCTTGCCGACAGGCTCGAAGCGCGCCGCCATCTCGCGCGGCGCGTCGTCACGCGCCTGTCCGCCAGTACGGCACCCCGCAATCCAGGCTACCCGCGCGCCCGGCAACCTGGCACCGACGAGGCGCACCTTCGAGCGTGCCGGCACGCGAAGCGGTACCCCGCTGGGCCAGCTAGCCATGGGCACGTACGCGTCACCCGGCGCCTCCGCCTCTGGCGTGACGTCCAGCTGCACGGTCTCGGACATCCGGCCAATGCGTCCGCTGGCCAGCAGGATCGACGCGCCTTCCCGCACGCACAGCTGCGCCAGGCCCTCATGCTTGCTGCGGAGCTGTGCGGCGGCGCGGCTCGCCGCCGCCGCCCGTAGGCGCCGCCGGCGCCACAGCGCGGCGATGAGCGGCCACAGCGGCAGCGTCAGCCACACCGCGATCGCGCCCACGCGCGCGCTCGCCCACGCCCATTCGCTGGTGGTCGCCGGCTCGCCGGTCAGCCCGCGCGCGAACAGCCGCTCGCGGTGGCTCGCCGAGCCCACCTTCCAGTGCACCCCGTCCATCACCGCCAGCTCGCCGCTGGTGTTGATGACGCCGTAGACGTCGGCATCGAGATGGCAGAACAGGTCGTAGTGGTATCGCTGGTCGCCGGCCGGCCGCGCCATCGCCACGTGGCAGCTGGGCGGCGGCACCCCCGGCGGCAGCGTGTAGTTCGACAGGCTGAACACGTGCTGGCGGTCGCAGTCGCCCACCACCAGCCAGCGCGTGATCGCCGTACCTTCCACGTCCATCTCGAAGCGGCCGGTGAACGTGCACTCGTCGCCGACCTTCACCGGCGCAGCGCCCCGGTCGACCTCCGTGACCGTCGCCGGCCACACCAGCGTCGCGTCCCACGTGCGCGCGGTCAGCTGCTCGCCCCACGCCACGGTCAGCAGGACCGCCAGCAGCGGCAGGAGGCCCTTCACGCCAGCATCAGCCGATCGATCGCCAGCGTCTCCGGATCCAGCCACCACACCGGCAGGCCGTCCTCGATGAGCGCGCACATCCCCGGCTTGAGCCCCGGGAAGCTCGGCCGCGAGCACAGGAATGCGCCGATGTCCGAGATCCCCGGCGAATGGCCGAACACCGCCACGCTGTTGCCGCGCGAGGCCAGCTCACCCGCCGCCACGCGCGCCGGAAAGCCCGGCGCCAGCCGCGGCAACGCCTCGACCTCGCCCAGGAAACCGACGCGCTCGGCGACCAGCTCGGCGGTCTGCACCGCGCGCACCAGCGGGCTGGTCAGCACCGCGTCGAACGCGACCGCTTCCTTGGCGAGCCGCGCGCCCACCTCGCGCGCGCGCCGCCGCCCGGCGACGTTCAGGTAGCGATGGTCATCGGGGAGCGTCGGCCCCTCGTCGACCGCACGCGAATGCCGGAACAGATAGACCCGCACCCCCACAAATTGCCATGAAATCAAACGAGTGGAGAGTCGAATCCCCCGACCGGCTCGTGCGTCACATACTACGATGCCCCCCCGAGGACCCATGAAGAGACTAATCCCCGTCCTGGCCCTGCTCGCGCTCGCCCTCCCCGCCTACGGTGACAAGGCGGCCACGCCCGAGGTGCCCACCGGCAAGCAGTCGCGCGTGTTCGTGCGCGAGATCAAGGACGACGCGACCTGGGCGACCTACTCGCGCACGCTCGGGTCGGACACGTTCGGCAAGTACGTGCTCGACCTCAAGACCGACGAGATCTACTTCTTCGACGTCAACCTGTTCAAGCTGCACACCGACTTCGTGTTCCAGGTGATCTATCGCAAGCCGATCACCAACGACGCGCTCATCGAGTTCATCAAGAACTACGACTCGAACAAGCCGCGCTTCATCCTCGGCTACCTCACCCACCATCTCAAGGTCGACGAGTGGACGTTCTCCTTCTGGGAGGGCGACGGCATCAAGCCGGTCGACGTGAAGCGCGCGCGCAGCAAGCTGCAGAAGACCTTCTTCCAGGCGGCCAAGCTCAAGTTCCGTCCCGACTCGCCCATGCAGGAGAAGTTGCTGCCCGAGCTGAAGGACATCCCCACCATCACCAACGACAAGATCTACAAGGCGTCGAACTACCAGTCGTTCAACAACGGCAAGTCGACCGGCGTGCTGCGCATCGTGCCCGCCAGCACCAAGTTCGAGGACCTGGTCTTCGACCGCGACCAGGTGGTCATCCTGCAGGAGAGCTACGCCGACATCACCCCGGTGTCCGGCATCATCTCGACCAAGTTCTCGACGCCGCTCTCGCACGTGAACCTGCGCGCCAAGACCTGGAACATCCCCAACGCCGGCATCAAGGACGCCGCCACCAAGTACAAGGCGCTCGACGGCAAGGTGGTGGTGCTCTCGGTCGGTGACATCGAGTACGAGCTGCGCGAGGCCACCGCCGACGAGGTCACCGCCTGGAAGGACGCCAAGACCGCCGCCCGCACCGTGAAGGTGCCCGCCGCGGATCTTAAGACCAAGGACCTGCGTCCGCTCAAGAAGATCCGCGCCAAGGACGTGAAGATCTACGGCGCCAAGACCGCCAATCTGGGCGAGATCGACGGCCGCAAGCCCGACGGGGTCAACGTCCCCGACGGCTTCGGCATCCCCTTCTATTACTACGTGCAGCACATCAAGAAGAACGGCCTCGACAAGGAGATCGACGCCATGCTCAGCGACGAGCGGTGGAAGACCGACGCCGCCTGGCGCAAGGCCGCGACCATGGCGATGAAGGACAAGATCATGAAGGCGCCGATCGACAAGAAGTTCCTCGACGCCGTCTACGCCAAGGTCAAGAAGGACCTCAAGGGCAAGGGCGTGTTCGTGCGCTCGTCGACCAACGCCGAGGACCTCGAGGGCTTCAACGGCGCCGGGCTGTACGACACCGTGCCCAACGTGAAGAGCAAGGATCAGCTCGCCGACGCCATCCGCCAGGTGTGGGGCTCGCTGTGGAACTTCATGGCCGTCGAGGAGCGCGGGCTGTTCGGCATCGACCACCGCGCCTGCTACCCGGGCATCCTGGTGCAGATCGGCGTCAATGCGACCGCCGCCGGCGTGCTGGTCACCAAGAACCTGTACGACCCGGACGACGTCAACAGCTACACCATCAACGCCAAGCGTGGCCTGGGCCTGCGCGTGGTCGGCGGCACCACCGTGCCCGAGCAGATCATCTTCGACACCTCGAACTACGGCACCAAGATCATCTCGCGCTCCGACGACCCGACCATGCTGGTGTTCGACGAGCAGAACGGCAACGTCAAGGAAGTCCCCAACGACAACAAGGACGTCATCCTGAGCGAGTACCGCGCGTACCTGCTCGCCATGGCATGCAAGAAGCTGATCCCGCTGTTCGACTGGTCGTCCAAGTACCCGCTCGACATCGAATGGGTGTTCGAGGGCGACAAGGTGTGGATCGTCCAGGCGCGGCCGTACATGGCCAAGTAGCCGACCGCGCGTACAATGATCTCGATGCGCGCGCGCCGCCGCCTGGTCCTCCCTGTCGCCGCCGTGCTGGTGTGCGGCGGGGCCGCGGCGGCGTCGGCGCAGTGGATGGACAACGAGCCGCTAGAGAGCGAGGCGGGCCAGTCCGACCTGCCGGGCGGCCCGGTGCTGCACGAGTACGTGGCCCCGCCCGGCTCGAGCGGCTCGTCGGCGAGCGCCGCCAACAAGCCGAAGACCCTGGGCGGCGACCCGCAGGCGGGCAAGAACCCGTGGGGCGTGCGCAGCCGCGACAAGATCCTGCCCGAGCCGCGCAAGGACCAGAAGCCGGCGCCGGCCGAGCCGGTGATGGGCACCAACGACTTCGCCGCCGACCGCGACACCAGCGCCAACCCCGACTACGCCACCGGCGCCGACTCCACCCTGCATTACGTCGAGGTGTTCAACCCGGCGGTGGTGCCGTTCAAGCGCATGAGCGCGCTCGACGCCGTCGACGACAACTACATGCTGCGCGTCTACGACCAGCAGCTCGCCGAGTTGCCGGTGGGTGGCAAGTCGACCTCGGATCGCGACCTGTTCTGGGCCTCGCTCATGGTCCAGCTGCGCCCGGGCGAGGACGTGCCCATCCCGTCGACCGCGCCCGACATGCGCATCATGTCGTACGAGGTCGATCCGCCGGTCGAGCTCATCTTCTCCAAGGACGGCGCCGACAACTACTTCGTGCGCTCGAACGACTCGAACGCGCGCGGCGTGTTCCGGCTGGTGTTCCTGTCCGACGCGCCCGCCACCTACTTCGCCGCCGCCGTGCCGCGTGGCTACACCATCGCCGACGCCAGCGCGTCCGGCCTGGTGCGGCCGGTGCCGCCGCGCGTGCAGCGCGCCGCGCAGATCGTGCTGGAGAAGATCGGCGTCACCTCCAAGACCCCGCTCGACGTCGCGCTCGACCGGCTGGTCGAGTACTTCCGCCGCTTCGAGGCGGGCGAGGCGCCGCCGCGCACCGAGGACATCTATCTCGACCTGGCGCTGTCGCGGCGCGGCGTGTGCCGCCACCGCGCCTTCGCCTTCGTGGTCACCGCCAACGCGCTCGGCATCCCCGCCCGTTACGTCACCAACGAGGCGCACGCGTTCGCCGAGGTGAAGGTGCCCGAGATCGGCTGGATCCGCGTCGACCTGGGCGGCGCCGCGCTGAACCTCGACGTCGCCAACGCCGGCGACAAGCAGATGTACCGCCCGCGCAACACCGACCCGTTCCCCAAGCCGCCCGAGTACGCCGACAACTACACCCAGCTGCGCGGCGACATCAAGGGGCTGTCCAAGGACCAGATCAACCAGGTGCGCGACCCGGGCGCCGGCAACGGCCGCGACCCGGGCTCGACCGATCCGGTGTCGCCCTCGCCCGGCGTGGGCCTGCCCGCGCCGCCGCCCGCCGCGTACCAGGGCAAGCTGCCCACCCACGTGGTGGTCGACGGCGTGTCCGGCGACGCCTACCGCGGCGAGTCGGTGCGCGTGGGCGGCCAGCTGACCAGCGAGAACGGCACCCCGCTCGCCAACGTGCCGGTCAACGTGTACCTGGCGCCCGCCGGGCGCGGCGGCGACGGCGCCCGCCTGCTGGGCGAGACCGTGACCGACGCCAGCGGCCGCTTCGAGGCCGACATCGACCTGCCGCACGACCTCGCGCTCGGCCGCCACGAGGTGTACGCGTCCACCCCCGGCGACGCCCGCCACCAGCCGGCGCTCAGCCAGTAGTCATGCGTGTCGTGCTGCTGTACGCGATCGCGTTCGCGATCCTCGCCGGCACGGTGGTGATGCTGGTGGTGCGCACCCGCCGGCTGCGCGTGCGCGCCCGCGCCGGCCAGGCGGG
>JADMIO012784994.1_pt1 | contig 14623 bp, 14 predicted proteins | sample 8958161 | NCBI WGS metagenome assembly JADMIO01 (sample SAMN16585339, study PRJNA669376) | soil metagenome | isolation source: Crop rotation soil | place: USA: Cullars Rotation, Alabama | collected 2011 | reverse complement strand
CTTTCCCAGGCGGTGGGCCTTGCCGACCACGGCATTCTTGGATATGCCAAGCCGCTTGCCGATCTCGGAGGTCGCGAGCCCTTCGTTCCACAGCCGGGTCAGCTCGGCTATCCGCTCCGGACTCCAGTCCATGGCGCTCTCCGCAATGGTTAGGGCCACCATCGGCCGATACAACAAAATCTAGTGTGGCCCTACCAGAGCTAGCGAGTCAAGCGTAGGTGACGCCTACGTGTTGTGGATAACTGACCCGGGTTCGAACAACGCGCAAACACCCGTTGGGTTCCCGGTGTGGCGAAATAAGGGCGCAAAAAGCAAAATTGTGTCCGCCGCTCAAAAACTAGGCAGCTCAAACCCTAAGCGCATGAATCTGAAATATTTTGCAATACTCGGCCGCATAAGCCTTGTGGATAAGTGTCTTACCGCAGCGCGGCATAAGCGAATTTTAAGTTGCGCCGCTCCGGTGGGTTTGGCATTAGGCAATCGACACTGCCAGCCATTCTGACAGATCACCTGCTGAAACAACACGGAGGCACGGATGTCGAGCACAAAACATCCGCAAGGGGGTCGCGCGATGTTTGATCGTCGTCGGCTACTTGGGTTCGGCTTTGCTATTCCTCTTCTCGTCTTTTCTAGAAAAGCCTCTGCGACCTATATCGCTGCATCGAAATCGCTAAATATTTACCATCAGGCTACTGGGGAATCCTTCAACGACGTCTACTGCGAGAACGGGCGTTATCTGCATGAGCAGATGGCCAAGCTCAGCTATCTTATGCGCGACGGCCATAGCGGCCAAGTCCTGCAGATGGACCCGGATCTGTTCGATCTGCTCGCCAATCTGCAGGCACTCCTGCCGTCAAGCGGCCCGATCGAGCTGGTTTCCGGTTACCGGACGCCGGAATCCAACCGCGCAGCACGGCGCACCAGCCGGCGCGTCGCGCGCAACAGCCTGCACATGCAGGGCAAGGCCGCGGACATCATCATCGGCGGATACGGCGTGCGTCAGATGCGCAGCGCCGCGATCTCGCTGCAGGCCGGCGGCGTCGGCACCTATCGGCGCTCGCGCTTCATCCACGTCGATACCGGCCCGGTGCGAGTCTGGTAGCCCGCCGAATAACGTAGAACGCCGCCGGACCGCGAATCGTTCCGCGGCCGCAGGCGGCGGACGCGCCTTCCCGTCATCGCGCGGTTGGCGCCTTGCCGTACTTGCGATAAACCCACGCTCGCGAGCCGGCGGTGGTGGGGGCCAGCTCGTCCCGCCGCGACGTCAGGCCCATGCCATGATCCATGCTTATGTGCCGCGCAACGCCGCCATCGAGCAGGCCGCGCTGGTTCCCGATGCACCGATCCCCGCGGGCGCGCTGTGGCTCGACCTCGATTCGCCGACCGAGGAAGAGCGCCGTCGGGTCGAGGCGGCGCTGGCGGTATCGCTGCCCACCCGCGAGGAGATGAAGGAGATCGAGCCCTCCAGCCGGCTCTATGCCGAGGCCGGCGCGCTCTACATGACCGCGACGATCATCGCGCATGCCGACGATCCCAACCCAACCGCAAATCCCGTCACCTTCATCCTGACCGGCCACACGCTGGTGACCCTGCGCTATTCGGATCCGCGGCCCTTCGTGACCTACGGCGTGCGGCTGGTGAAGCAGGCGGCGAGCTGCGGCTCGGGCGAGGAGGCGTTGATCGGGCTGCTCGAGACCATCGTCGACCGCATCGCGGACATCCTCGAGAAGGTGAGCGTCGAGCTCGAGGCGACCGCGCGCCAGATCTTCGCCGCGCGCAGCGGACCGGAGAGCGACCACCTCCAGGCGGTGCTGAAGAGCCTGGCGCGCGACGAGGATCTCACCTCCACCTCGCGCGAAAGCCTGCTCGGGCTGCTTCGCGTCGCGCGCTTCTTCGCGACCACCGGCGAGGGCCCGTCGAAGAAGGAGACCAAGGACCACAAGCAGCGGCTCAAGACCCTGGTGCGCGACATCCAGCTGCTCAACGAGCATGTCTCCTTCGAGCTGACCAAGATCAACTTCCTGCTCGACGCGACCCTGGGCATGATCAATATCGAGCAGAACCGCATCATCAAGCTGTTCTCGGTCGCCGCGGTCGTGTTCCTGCCGCCGACCCTGGTCGCGAGCATCTACGGCATGAACTTCCGCCACATGCCCGAGCTCGAGTGGGTGTTCGGCTATCCGATGGCGATCGGGATGATGATCCTGTCGGCGATCCTTCCTTACGTCTATTTCAAGCATCGCCGCTGGCTGTAGCCCGCACGCATCACCGCCAAAGGGCCGGGCTCGCGTCAGACCGCCGTGCACCCCAGGAGGCATTGCCATGTCACCCGAGAGTGCCATCGCCACCGGGATCGTGATCGGGGCGATCGGCGTCGTCGGGCTCTATCTCGCGGCGCACGAAGCGGATCAGACGATGTCCACGGTCGGGCTGGTCGTGTTCACGCTCGCCGTCGCGTTCGAGTTCTCGCTGATCAAGCGCTGGTTCGATTACGCCGACCGGGCGTAGCCGCGCCGGCACCGCGCGACCGCGGCCTCGGCGACGAAGGCGCAGGCCACGCCCAGCGCCAGCCCCGCGACCACGTCGCTGACGAAGTGCACGGAGGTCATGAAGCGCGAGGCGGCCACGAACAGCCCGGCGGCGGCAATCGCCCGGCGCCAGCGCGGCGTGCGCCGCCACGCGGTCGCGACCACGACGCCGACCGTCATCGCGTGTCCCGACGGAAACGCGTGCCATTGCTCCGACAGGCGGAACCAGGCGAAGTCGTGGTTGCCGAGCGCCTGCGCCAGGTCGATGACCGGCTCGCCGAACACGATCTTCAGCGCGGTCCCCACCAGGCCGGCGACGAGCAGGGCGAGCGCGAGCTCGCCGGCGAGGTGCGCGATGTGCCGGGCGCGCGCCATCGTCGCCGCGGTCGCGACCGCGATGGTGCCGGCGAACCAGAGGCTCCACCGCCCGCCCTCGGTCACGAGTTCCGCGGGCGCCTCCCACAGCGTGCCGTCAAAGGCGTAGAAGAAGTCGAGAGCCGGCCCGTCCACCCAGAGCCGCAACAGCCAGATCGACGCCACGAGGAGCGCGGACGCGGCGAGCGCGCGCGGCCATGGTGCGGCCCGCGTGCGGGCTGATGGGGAAGCGTCCATCGCGGCGGCCGATGTCAGCGCAACCTGTGCCGCCGCCCGGCGGCGCGGCGCTATTGCGCGAGCTGCACCGCGGCCGCGGGGCGCGGCATGACGAGCCGCGACTGCCCGGTCACCGCGTCCCATGGACGCTCGACGGTGGGCGCGCCGAAATAGTAGCCCTGGAGGAACTGCACGCCGCGGCGCTCGAGCAGGGCCGCCTCCGCGGCGGTCTCGACGCACTCGGCAACGGTCGAGAGGCCGAAGCCGTCGGCAAGGCCGAGCAAGGTGCGGATGAACAGCTGGTTGTCGATGTTGTCGGTCAGGCCGCGCACGAAGGACCCGTCGATCTTGACGCAGCTGATCGAGAGCACCTTGAGATAGCGGAACGAGGTGTAGCCCGCGCCGAAATCGTCCAGCGCGACGCTGCAACCGAGGTCGCGCACCGCGTTGACGAAATGCGCGGTCTCGTCGATGTCCTGCAGCGCCACGGTCTCGGTGATCTCGACGATCAGGCGCTCGGCGACCTCGGGCTTGCCGCGCAGCAGGGCCGAGAGCAGGCGCAGCCAGCTGCGATCGATCGCGGTCAGGCCGGAGATGTTGATGGCGAGCTTGACATGCGGCACGGCCTGCAGCTCGGCGACGGCCAGCTCGAGCGCGCGGCGGTCGAGCGCGCGCATCAGGCTGGTGCGCTCGACGACCGGGATGAACGCACCCGCTGCCATCAGCGAGCCGTCCTCGCGACGCAGCCGCAGCAGGCATTCGTAGTGATCGACCTCGCGCGTGCCGGCGGCGACGACCGGCTGCACGGCGGTGATCAGGCGGCCGTGCTTGAGCGCCGACTGCACTTCCTCGCCGATCGAGAGGGCGCGCCGGCGCTCCTCGCGGGTCTCGGGCGAATCGTCGAACGGCACGAAGCAGTTGCGCCCGCCGGCCTTGGCCTGCTGCAGGGCCGAATCGGCGCGGGTCATCGCCTCGTGGGCCGACGGCCATTGGTCGAGGAACGGCACCCCGCCGACCGAGACGGTGACGTGGATCGGGCCGTTTGGCGTGTCGACCGCGCTGTGCGACACGGCGCGCAGGATGCGGTCGGCAGCGGATTGCATGTCGCCCTCGGGGCAGGGCGCGAGCACCACGCCAAAGCGGTCGCCGTCGAGCCGGCCGATCACGTCGGAAGCGCGCAGGCAGCGGTCGAGCCGCTGGCCGACGCCGACGATCACGGCGTCGGCCGCTTCGTGGCCGAAGGCGTCGTTGATCGCCCCGAGGCGGTCGATGCCGACCACCATGTAGGCGCCGGGGGTGTGGTAGCGCTGGGCGTAGGACAGCGCGTGGTCGAGCGCCTCCTTGAGCCGCGAGCGGTTGAAATGGCCGGTGAGCTCGTCGTAGCGCGCGAGGTACTCGAGATGCGATTCGGCGCGCTTGCGCTGGGTGATGTCGCGCAACGTCCCGCACAGCCGCTGCGCCCCGGTCTCGCCGACCACGGCGCCGCGCTCGTGGATCCACTGGGTCGGCCCGTCGAGCGCGCCGAGGCGGTACTCGCAATCGAACGCGCCGTGCCCGGCGAGATGATCGGCGAGCGCCTTGTCGCGCTTGGCGATGTCGGCGGCATTGATCAGGGCGCGGAAGACGTCGCCATGCGCCGGCGGGCGGCCGTCCGGTCCGATCATGGCTCCCGCCGCCCCCCACCAGGCGATGCGGTCGCTCGTCAGATCCCAATCAAAGGCTGCGTCGCCGGCAGCGGCGATCGCGGTGCGCAGTCGTTGCAGCTCGTCGCCGTCCTGCATCACAGGCGTGCTCCGGATTCGCTCTATACTCCCCCGCCGCCGCAACCGTGCGATGAGCAGGTCTACGGCCGCCGGATGGGAAGCCTAGGGCCGGACCGGTTAAGAAATCTGTAATCCCGCTTGTGCCGAGGCCCCGGTGAGAGGACCAGGAGTTGCGGTCGACGCGCGGCTCCGCGACTCCTCAATCGAATGGGGCGTCGCCCTGAAGGGGAAGAACCCGCTGCTTTTGCAGCAACAAATTCCCCCGGGCCGCGCACCAAAAGGAGCGCGCCGCCGCCGCCCGGCGCGCGGAGCGCAGGAACTGCAACAGGGTGAATCGGGCGGTCGCGGACTAGGCGGCGCGCTTCAAGGATCCGGCCAGGATGTCGAACATCTGGTCGATATGGGTTTTCTCGAGGATCAGCGGCGGCGACAGCGCGATGATATCGCCGGTGGTGCGGATCAGCAGCCCGCGCTCGAAACAGTCCAGGAACACGTCGAACGCGCGCGCGGTGGGCTGGCCGCTCCGCGCCTCGAGCTCGATGCCGGCGATGATGCCGAGATTGCGCAGGTCGATGACATGCGGCAGCCCCTTGAGCGCATGCACCGCGTCCTCCCAATAGGCCGACAGGCTGGCCGCGCGCTCGAACAGCCCTTCCGCGGCGTAGAGGTCGAGCGTCGCCAGGCCCGCCGCCGCCGCAAGCGGGTGGCCCGAATAGGTGTAGCCGTGGAACAGCTCGATCGCCCGATCGGGTCCGCTCATCAGCGCGTCGTAGATCTTGTCGCGAATCAGGACGCCGCCCATCGGCACGCTCGCGTTGGTCAGGCCCTTGGCGAGCGTGATCATGTCGGGCACGACGCCGAAGCGCTCGGCGGCGAAGCTCGCGCCGAGGCGGCCGAAGCCGGTGATCACCTCGTCGAAGATCAGCAGGATGCCGTGCTTGTCGCACAGCGCGCGCAGCTTCGCGAGATAGCCCTTGGGCGGCAGCAGTACGCCGGTCGAGCCCGCGACCGGCTCGACGATCACCGCCGCGATGGTCGCGGCGTCGTGGAGCTGCACCAGGCGCTCGAGATCGTCGGCGAGCTCGGCGCCGTGCTCGGGCAGGCCGCGCACGAAGGAATTGCGCGCCGGGTCGTGGGTATGGCGCAGGTGGTCGACGAACGGCAGCTCCATGCCGAACTGCTTGCGGTTGGCCGAGATGCCGCCGACCGAGATGCCGCCGAATCCGACGCCGTGGTAGCCGCGCGAGCGTCCGATCAGCCGCTTGCGCGTCGCCTGGCCGGCGGCCTGATGATAGGCGAGCGCGATCTTGAGCGCGGTGTCCACCGACTCGGAGCCCGAGTTGGTGAAGAACACTTTCGTCAGGTCGGCGGGCGCCATCTGCGCCAGCCGCGCCGCCAGCTCGAAGGCCACCGGATGGCCCATCTGGAAGCCCGGCGCGAAATCCATCCGCGCGGCCTGTGCCTTGATCGCCGCCGTGATCGGCTCGCGGCAATGGCCGGCGTTGACGCACCACAGGCCGGCGGTGCCGTCGAGAATCTGGCGCCCGTCGGCAGCGGTGTAGTGCATGTCCTTGGCCCCCACCAGCAGGCGCGGAGCGCGCTTGAACTGGCGGTTGGCGGTGAACGGCATCCACAGCGCATCGAGGTTGTTGGTGTCGAGCGGCTTGAGGCGGGCGGGCTGATTCATCGGAGTCTCCGGACGCGGGGCGCGGGCGGCGACGCTAGCACGGGCGGTGCCGCGCGGGCGACGGGGGTTGCGTCGCGGCCCGGCGGACGCATGGTGAAACTCCCGTTAACCAATTGATTGCTTTGTGCTTGTCGAAATCTTTTAAAGTCTTGTAGATATCTGATCGGCACTGTAGGCGAGGCATGGTGTCAGAGGTCGTCAGAGCGAGTTTCGGCGGGCCGCCCGCGATCGCCGCCTTCGTCCCGGGACGGGCGGGATCGGGGGCGCAGCGCTTTGCGCCGGCGCACGACCGCCTGCTGCTCGACCACGACCCGATCGGCAGCAGAAGCGGCGCCCGGCGCGCCTGGACGCTGCAGGCCGGCAGGGACACCGTCTCGCTCACCGACCTGCTGCCGCAGGCGGCCTTCGCCGCCCAGCTGATGAGCCAGGAAGATCCGGGCACGCGCGCGCATATCGAGCGCTTCGCCGGCGCGGCCGCGGCGTATGTCGCCGCCGAGCAGCGTCCCGGACGCGGGGCGCCGGGCGCCGCGCTTTCAATCGAGATCTGACCGTCGGGGTGGGGGCGACCCATCGGTCGCCCGTCTCCGCGAGATCGCGCCCGAGACGGCGACGCATAGGGCGGATCGAAGATCCGCCCCAGTCGCCCTACACGGAAGGGATCGCTCCAGGTTTGTGCGTCACGGGGCCTGCTTGTCGCGGGCAGGTCGAGCTTCTATCGTCCTCCCGGCAAGCACGGGAGAGATGCGAATGGCCGGAGAGACGATTCTCAAGCTGATCGACGCGGTGCCGGATGAGCGGCCGGCGATCGGCGCGCCGGGCCGGCCGAGCATGACCTTCGCCGGCCTCAAGGCGCTGGCGCGGCGGACCATCGCGCAGCTCAACATCTACGGCATCGGCCGCAACCGCCGGGTCGCGATCGTGCTCGACAACGGGCCCGAGATGGCTTCGGCTTTCATCGCCATCGCCGCCGCCGCGACCACCGCGCCGCTCAACCCCGCGTATCGGGCCGAGGAATTCGAGTTCTACCTGAGCGATCTCAATTCTGCGGCGCTGGTCGTGGCGAAGGGCTCGGCGACGCCGGCGCGGGCGGTCGCCGGCAAGCTCGGCGTGCCGATCATCGAGCTCGTCACGCCGCCGGTCGGCCCGGCGGGGGATTTCACCCTGGAGCTGGCGACGCTCACCGGCGTCTCGGTGGCCGATGGCGTGGCACAACCGGACGACGCGGCCCTGGTGCTGCACACCTCGGGCACCACTTCGCGGCCGAAGCTGGTGCCGCTCAGCCACGCCAATGTCTGCGCCTCGGCGCGCCACATCCGCGAGACGATCGCGCTCACGCCCGCCGACGTGTGTCTCAACATCATGCCGCTGTTCCACATCCACGGGCTGATGGCGGCGGTGCTGTCGTCGCTGAGCGCCGGTGCCTCCGTGGTCTGCACGCCGGGATTCAACGCCCTCAAGTTCTTCGGCTGGCTCGATGAGGTGAAGCCGAGCTGGTACACCGCGGTGCCGACCATGCATCAGGCGATCCTGGCGCGCGCCGAGCGCAACCGGGAGATCGCGGCGCGCGCCAGGCTGCGGCTGATCCGCTCCTCCTCGGCGTCCTTGCCGCCGCAGGTGATGCAGGCGCTCGAGGAGACCTTCCGCTGCCCGGTGATCGAGAGCTACGGCATGACCGAGGCGGCGCACCAGATGACCTCGAACCCGCTGCCGCCCAAGGCGCGCAAGCCCGGCTCGGTCGGCGTCGCCGCCGGCCCGGAGGTCGCGATCATGGACGCGGCCGGGACACTCGTGCCGCAAGGCGGGCTGGGCGAGGTGGTGATCCGCGGACCCAACGTGACGCGGGGCTACGAGGCCAACCAAGACGCCAACGCCAAGGCCTTCGCCGGCGGCTGGTTCCGCACCGGCGACCAGGGCATGCTCGACGCGGAAGGCTATCTGCGCATCACCGGCCGGCTCAAGGAGCTGATCAACCGCGGCGGCGAGAAGGTCTCGCCGCTCGAGGTCGACGAGATCCTGATGGACCACCCCGCGGTGCAGCAGGCGGTGACCTTCGCGATGCCGCACGACAAGCTCGGCGAGGAGGTTGCCTGCGCGGTGGTGCTGCGCGAGGGGACCAGCGCGAGCGAGCGCGAGATCCGCGACTTCGCCGCCACCCGTCTCGCCGACTTCAAGGTGCCGCGCAAGGTGGTGATCCTGGCCGAGATCCCGAAAGGCGCGACCGGCAAGCTGCAGCGCATCGGCCTTGCGCAGAAGCTGGGCTTGAGCGCGTGAGGATGGCGGGGAGCCGATCGTGCCGCGCTCGTAGGGGCCGGCCCTCCGGCCGGCCCGGCCGGCCGAAGGACGGCGATGGTGCCGCCGGCACAACCCGCGGGCTGCGCCCGCGCGGGCCGGCCGAGGGCCGGCCCCTACGAGTGCGGACAGATCGCGCCCATGCGGCGAGATCCCGCCCATGAAGGTCTGCATCTTCGGGGCGGGCGCGATCGGCGGGTATCTCGGCGTCAAGCTGGCGCGCGCGGGCGTCGATGTGAGCCTGGTCGCGCGCGGGCCCCATCTCGAGGCGATCCGCAAGGACGGGCTCACTTTGATCAGCGAGGGGCGGAGCGACACGGTGGCGCTTCCCGCCAGCAGCGATCCGGCCGAGCTGGGGACGCAGGACTATGTCGTGGTCGGCCTCAAGGCGCATCAGCTGCCGCAGGCCGCGCCGACCATGGCGCCGCTGCTCAAGGACGACACCGCCATCGTCACGGCGATGAACGGCGTGCCGTGGTGGTATTTCCATGGCCTCGAAGGGCTGTATCGCGACACGCGGCTGCGCAGCGTCGACCCGGACGGCGTGGTGTGGGCCAGCCTGCACCCGCGCCGCGCGATCGGCTGCATCGTCTACCCCGCGGCGGAGATCACCCGCCCCGGCGTGGTCACCCACACCTACTCGAACCGCTTCGACCTCGGCGAGCCCGACGGCACCCGCTCGCCACGCGCGAGCGCCCTGTCGCAGGCGATGATCAAGGCCGGGCTCAAGGCGCCGGTGCGGCCGCGCATCCGCGACGATATCTGGCTCAAGCTGTGGGGCAATCTCTGCTTCAACCCGATCTCGCTGCTGACCGGCGCCACGCTCGACGTGATCGCCCGCGATCCCGGCACGCGCGCGCTGTGCCGCGCGATGATGGTGGAGGCGCAGGCCGTCGGCGAGGCGCTCGGCGTGCGCTTCGCGCTCGACGTCGAACGGCGGATCGAAGGCGCCGCCGAGGTCGGCGCGCACAAGACCTCGATGCTGCAGGACCTCGAGCGCGGGCGGCCCGTCGAGATCGAGGCGCTGCTCGGCGCCGTGGTCGAGATGGCGCGGCTGGTCGGCAGCGACACGCCGCTGTGCGACGCGGTGCTCGCGCTGGCGCGCCAGCGCGCGGCAGTCGCGGGGGTGCTGCCCCAGGCGCCGGCGACGCGATGACCGCGTCGCCCTGCATCGGCGTGTGCCGGCTCGATCCGCGCACGCAGATCTGCGTCGGCTGCGGCCGCAGAATCGCCGAGATCGCCGCGTGGCCGTCGCTGAGCGCCGAGGAGCGCCGCGCCATCGTCGCGCGGCTGCAGGCATCGCGCGAAGCGGCCGGTTCGTGAGCGCGATCTCGTGAACACCTTGCTGCTCGCGCACGTGTTCCCGCCAGCAGAGCGGATCCTCGAGCGCGTCGTGCGCTGCCGCTGGCTGCCCTCGCCGAGCAGCCCTGGCTCGATCCCGGCATAGCGGCGGCAGCGCGCGCGCCTCGCGAGTCTCGGCGGCGCGCTGTTTCCGATTGACACGCACCGTCGAACCCGGGCATTGAACGCGGGCCATGACTGCGCTCGTTCTCGCCACCCTCAACGCCCGCGCGCGACGCCGCTCGCCGGGGGCAAGGTGCATGCGCGCGTCGTAGTCGAACGCCAAGCGTCACCAGCAAGCCCCCGCCGCGCCGCGCCGGGGGCTTTTTCGTCTCTGTCGCGTCCCGGCCATCCCCCCAAGGAGACCCGCAGATGACAGAGACTTCCGACACCCCCGATACCTCCGCCCTCATGGACATCACCAGCCGGCCGCCGGTCGTCTTCGTCGAGGGCCATGGCTCCTGGCTGAGCGATGCCGAGGGCAACGCCTATCTCGATTTCGTGCAGGGCTGGGCGGTCAACTGCCTCGGCCATTCGCCGAAGCCGGTGGTCGAAGCGCTGGCGCGCCAGGCGGCGCGGCTGATCAACTGCAGCCCGTCGTTCTACAACGCGCCGATGGCGAAGCTCGCGGCGCTGATCGCGCGCCATAGCGGGCTCGACCAGGTGTTCTTCACCAACAGCGGCGCCGAGGCAAACGAGGGCGCGATCAAGCTCGCGCGCAAATGGGGCGCGCTCCACCGCAACGGCGCCTACGAGATCATCACCATGGAGCACGGCTTCCACGGCCGCACGCTCGCGACCATGGCGGCCTCGGGCAAGCCGGGCTGGGACACGCTGTTCGAGCCCAAGGTGCCGGGCTTTCCCAAGGTGAAGCTCAACGACCTCGGCGCGGTCGAGGCGGCGATCGGCGCACGCACCGTGGCGGTGATGCTCGAGCCGATCCAGGGCGAGGCCGGCGTGTTCGCGGCGAGCGATGCGTATCTGCGGGATCTGCGCGCGCTCACCAAGGCGCGCGGGCTGCTGCTCATCCTCGACGAGATCCAGACCGGCGTCGGGCGCACCGGCCGGTTCTTCGGCTTCGAGCACGCCGGCATCGTGCCGGACATCATGACCCTGGGCAAAGGGCTGGGCGGCGGCGTGCCGCTCGCGGCGCTGGTCGCGACCCACGAGGCGATGTGCTTCGCGCATGGCGACCAGGGCGGCACGTTCAACGGCAACCCGCTGATGACCGCAGCGGGCTGCGCGGTGATGGAGGAGCTGGCGAAGCCGGGCTTTCTGGCACAGGTCGCGGAGACCGGCGCCTATCTCGCGGACAGGCTCGCCGGCCTGTCGCGCAAGCATGGCGGTGGCGCGGTGCGGGGGCGCGGGCTGCTGCTGGCGCTCGACCTGCGGCGCGATATCGGGCCGCAGGTGGTCGGGCTGGCGCGCGAGCGCCTGCTGCTGATCAACGCGCCGCGGCCGGACTCGCTGCGCTTCATGCCGGCGCTGACGGTGAGCCGCGCCGAGATCGACCGGATGATCGACATCCTCGACGGCGTGATCGCCGACGTCGGCGCGGAGGCGATGGCAAAGTAGGGGAGACCGCGCGCGCGGCGGGCGCCCTCACCCGCGCCGGTCAGCCGGCGCGACCGTGCATCGCACCCCTCTTCCGCCAGCGGGAGAGGGGGAGCGCACGGCCGGCTCTCCAGCACGATGCCGGGTCGAGGGTGGTTCCGCCGCTCACGCGCTTACGCCGCGCGCACGTGCGCCAGGAACTTGTCGACCTGGCCGCGCAGGGTCTCGGCCTGCTGGGCCAGATCTCCCGCCGCGCCGAGCATGCGCGTCGCCGAAGCGCCGGTCTGCGTCGACGCCTGGGTGATGCCGCCGACGTTCGATGACACATCGCCGGTCCCGGCTGCTGCCTGCTGCACGTTGCGCGCGATCTCCCGCGTCGCGGCACCCTGCTCCTCGACCGCCGACGCGATCGCCGTCGCGATGTGGTTGAGCTCGCCGATCGTCTTGCCGATGCCGTCGATCGCGTTCACCGCCTCGCCGGTCGCGTTCTGAATCGCGGCGATCTGCGCCGCGATCTCCTCGGTCGCCTTCGCCGTCTGCGTCGCCAGGCTCTTCACCTCCGAGGCTACGACCGCGAAGCCCTTGCCCGCCTCGCCGGCGCGCGCAGCCTCGATCGTCGCGTTGAGCGCCAGGAGGTTGGTCTGGCCGGCGATGTCATTGATCAGCTTCACCACGTCGCCGATCTTCTGGGCTCCGTCGGCCAGGCTGCGCACCGTCTGTTGCGTGCGCTCCGCCTCGCTTACCGCCTTGCCGGCAACCTGCGCCGAGGCCGTCACCTGCCGGCCGATCTCGTCGACCGAGGCGGTGAGCTCCTCGGCCGCCGCGGCGACGGTCTGGACGTTCGTCGAGGCCTGCTCCGAAGCGGCGGCGACCGCGGTCGACTGGCGCACGGCTTCCTCGGCGGTGGCGCTCAGCGCCTGCGCTGCCGACTGCATCTCGCTCGACGCTGCGGCAACCGTGCGGACCACGCCGCCCACCGAGTTCTCGAAGCCGTCGGCGAGGGCATGCATCGCGGCGTGCTTCTCGGCCGCGGCGTGGTCCTGTTGCCGCTTGGCCTCGGACTCGATCACGCGCGCGCGGATGGCGTTTTCCTTGAACACCTGCACCGCGCCGGCCATGGCGCCGATCTCGTCGCGCCGTTCGCGCGCCGGCACCTCGCTCTCGAGCTTGCCGTCGGCGAGGCCGCGCATCGCGTCCGTCATCGTGCGCACCGGCCCGGCGATGCCGCGGCCGATGACCCAGGCGAGCAGCAATCCCGCGACGAGCGCGATGCCCGAGACCACGAGCGCGCGCTGGGCCGCGCCGTCGATCGTTTCGTCGACCGACTGACGGCGCTCGCTCATGCTCTGCAGCCCCGACGTCTTGAGCATGTCGGCGATCTCGGAGAGCTGCTGGTTGAGCGGCGCGTTCACCTGGACGGTGAGGCGGTGGCGCTCCGCCGTTACCGCGACGACGGAGCGGAAGTGCGCAGCGTAACGCGTCGTCGCCTCCGCGGCCGCGGCGGCGAGCCGCTGCCAGTCGGGATCGGCGAGGCGCGCGTGCAGCTGCTCGAGACGCTGCGCCAACTCGCCGACCTCGCGGACGACGCGGTCGGCGTGCTCCGCGCTCGCCGCCGCAAGGAACCGCGTCGCGCTCAGCTGGGCCTCGGCTGCGTCCTGGTAGGCCGCAGCGGCAAGGGCCGCGGCTTCGTAATCGCCCACACCGGCGGCGGCCTCGCGAATCTGGTCGATCGCGGCGCGGATCTCGTTGCCGGTGGGCACGAGCTGCTGATCGGCGGCGCGGTCGCGCTCGGCGCGCGACTCGAGCAGGCGATCGAGGCTTGCGAAATACTGCTCGGCGACTTCCAGCATGCGTTGAACCTGCTCGCTCCGCCCGGGGCTGGTCGCCGCCTCGGCCTCGGCCGCGATCTGCTGGCGCAGGACGCTCTGCTGCCGGCGGATCTGCGCTAGCATCGGCTCGCTCCCGCCCAGAGCGTAGGCCAGCACGTCGCGCCGCAGCGCCACCACGCTGCGCTCGAGCTCGGCGGTGCGCACGGTCAGCTGCGCGAGTCGGGCATACGCGCTGAAGCCATCGCTGGCCGTCCTGAGAGCGCTGGCGCCGAAGCCGGCGACGGCTGCGAGCAGGCCCAGCACCAGCGCGAAGCCAAGAGAGATCTGCCAACGGACCGGCAGGCGCGACAGCAAAGCCGGGCGCTTGGTTGCAACGACGGACGACATGAAACGGCGGCCTTTCGACGGTGAACGGCCGCGCGCGGTACGAGCGTCCGGGGCGGCGATGAATAGGGTCTGGGGCTTAACAGCCGCTGAATCCGCGCGGTCGCATGGCTGATCCCCGGGGATCGCATGGCCGGTAGGCGGCCGCCGGAGCCCCGCGACGGCCCCGGATCCCGAACCCTATGCGCCGCGCGGGGTGAATCCGCGGGTCGAGACGTATTGCGGCGGCCAGGACAGCTCGTAGCCCTGCTCGTAGGCCGCGTGACGCGTCCAGTACGGATCGAACAGATGCGCGCGCGCCAGCACGCAGAGATCGGCGCGGCCCGCGGCGAGGATCGAGTTCACGTCGGCCCAGGACGAGATGTTGCCGACCGTCATCGTCGGCAGCTCGGCCTCGTGGCGCACGCGGTCGGCGAACGGCGTCTGGAACAGGCGGCCGTAGACCGGCGCGTCGTCGGCGACGGTCTGCCCGGCCGAAACGTCGACGATGTCGCAGCCATGCGCCTTGAGCGCGCGCGCGATCGCGACCGCGTCGTCGGGGGTGGTGCCGCCCTCCTTCCAGTCGGTCGCGGAGATGCGCACCGACATGGGCTTCGCCGCCGCTTTCCAGCACATTGGGATCCTAAGCTTAGAATTCCACGTGGACAAGTTGTCGCG
>JADMIO012731250.1_pt1 | contig 14623 bp, 16 predicted proteins | sample 8958161 | NCBI WGS metagenome assembly JADMIO01 (sample SAMN16585339, study PRJNA669376) | soil metagenome | isolation source: Crop rotation soil | place: USA: Cullars Rotation, Alabama | collected 2011 | reverse complement strand
CCGCGACAACTTGTCCACGTGGAATTCTAAGCTTAGGATCCCAATGTGCTGGAAAGTCGGTCGCATGGCCGCCTCAATTGCTCATGAGATTCGCAACCCACTGGCAGCGATGCGTGGCTCGATTCAAATGCTGCGTGCCGATATGGAGGGCGACTCTTCCGAGACCGAGTTGATGGAAATTATTTTGCGCGAGTCGGATCGATTGAACCGGATCATCGGCGACTTTCTCAGTTACGCCCGGCCCCGCTCGATCATTCAGTCGAAGGTTGACGTTGGCGATTTACTCCGACGCACCTTTACCCTCCTGCGAAACAGCGCGGAGATACATGAAAAGCACGAGATCAAAGAAGAGATTCCGGACAAGGCCATTCTGATCGACGCAGACTCCGAACAACTGCAACAGGTTTTCTGGAACCTCGCACGCAATGCCTTGCAGTCAATGCCGTCTGGCGGAACCCTGCGCGCCTCCGTTCACAACCATTCGTCGACGCGCCTACGAATAGCCTTTTCAGATACGGGCCGGGGAATGTCTCCTCAACAAGTCGAGCGTTTGTTTGAGCCCTTCTCGTCAACTACCGGAGGAACCGGGCTGGGACTTTCAATCGTCTATCAAATCATTCGCGATCATGGTGGTACAATTAACGTCCGCAGCCGGGAAGGCCAGGGAACAACCATCACCATTGAACTGGCGGCGGCAGAATAAAACCGAGTGGACTCAGAATCCTGACTTCTGACTTCTAACTTCTGACTTCATCATGGCAAACCTGCTAATTGTTGACGACGAACTGGGAATGCGTCAGTTCCTGACGCATTTATTCCAGCGCGACGGACATAACGTGCGCGCCGCCGGCAATGGCAGAGAGGCGATGGAACTGCTACGAGAAAGCCCTTCCGACCTGGTTATTTCTGACGTGCAAATGCCCGACATGAACGGCATCGCGTTGCTGCGTGAGGCCCGCGCACTGCTGCCGGAAGTTGAAATCATCATGATGACGGCTTTTGCAAACGTCGATAGTGCTCGCGAAGCGTTCCTGCTCGGCGCCTACGATTTTGTGCAGAAACCATTCGATAACGATTTGCTCAAAGAGACGGTGGCCAGGGCACTCGCAAAGATTTCACTGATCAAGGAAAAGGAAGCGCTGCTTGAAGAGAACAAGGCGTTAATCCAGGAACAAAGGACGCGTGGACAACTCAACAACATCATCGGGCGCTCGCAGAGAATGCAGGCGCTCTATCAGATGATTGAGACTGTCGCGCAGGTGCCGTCCACGGTTTTGGTCACAGGCGAATCGGGCACTGGAAAGGAATTGGTGGCGCGCGCCATCCACGATCTGGGCCCGCGTGCCGAGAAGCCATTTGTTTCGATTAACTGCGGAGCTTTCACAGAAACGCTGCTTGAGTCAGAACTCTTCGGCTATGTGAAGGGTTCGTTTACCGGCGCGAACACAAACCGCAAGGGACTTTTTGAAGCGGCCAATACCGGTACTGTCTTTCTCGATGAGATTGGCGAGATGTCTCCGGCAATGCAGGTGAAACTTCTGCGTGTGCTGCAGGAAAGAAAACTGCGACCAGTAGGCGCCACCGAGGAGACGACGGTCGATACGCGGGTCATCGCGGCGACCAACCGCGACTTAGCGGCGATGGTGAAAGAAGGTACGTTCCGCGAAGATCTTTACTACCGCATTTCAGTTATCCCGATCGAGTTGCCGCCGTTGCGCGAACGCACTGAAGACATTCGCGAGCTGGCCAAACACTTCGTCGCGAAATTCAGCGCCGGTGCGGGACGAACCTTGAGTATCAGCGACGGTGCCCTGCGTTTGCTGGAACAATATCTGTGGCCGGGCAACGTTCGTGAACTTGAACATGCGATCGAACGCGCCGTGGCGCTGGAAACAACCGATTCGATTCAACCAGAGCGGCTGCCCGAGAAGATAACGAACTACAATCCGCACCGCATCGCTGAATCATTTGAGTTTCCGGAAACCGGATTAAACCTCACTGCTCATCTGGATCAGTTGGAAAAGACTTACGTGCTGGAAGCGCTGCGCCGCACTTCCGGAAACCAAACAAATGCCTCGGAGCTACTTGCCTTGTCGGTTCGTTCACTGCGGCACCTTCTCGATAAGCATGGGATTCGCAGCCTCACGGCCCAAATGCGCGACGAGCGGCGTTCAGCAGAATCAACTCCGCGCCGGCGGGCCTCAGATCCAACACCCCGTCGACGGCAAGATGACGACGATTCCGAATTCGCTGCGACGGCCGGCGAGAGTTAGAAGTTTCACCTTCATGCCATCCCCCGGTTCATTCTTGACGTAATCCGTCATAGCCATCCTGCCGGAATTTGTCAGTGCAGAGAGAACTCTTCGAGAGTCTTGGCTGAAATAGCAAAAAGCCTAGCATTTTCGCGCCTTTCTGTTGGTCCACCCGTGGCACAGCCCTTGTAATCAACCTGACCGACACTTCGCGCTCTGCGCGGCATTAACCTGAGGAACGAAGCCGTTGGCGCGAGAAACACTAAACCCTTTCTCTCTAAGGAGCACGAATAACGAAATGAATACGAATAAACGCCAAGAGGGCTTCTCACTGATAGAACTCCTCATCGTAGTGGCGATCATCGGCATTATCGCCGCTATCGCTATCCCTAATCTCTTAGCTTCAAAGCGTGCCGCCAATGAAGGCTCTGCGCAGTCCTCAATCCGAACAATCCACAGTTCTGAAGCTGTTTATCAGTCGACCGTTGGTAATGGAAACTTTGGTGTGCTGAAAGTGGCGGATGAAACCGTTGCTGGTCAGTCACTCACCGGCCAGGATTTGGTTGACAGCGTCCTCGGTTCCGGAAGCAAGAGTGGTTACACCTTCTCACTCCCGGCTGCGAACATCTCTGCTGGTCCGCCACCGACCTTCTGGGGTTCGGCTCGACCGTCAAACACCGCCCCGATAACCCGCACCGGCAATCGCAGCTTCTGCATCAGCGAAAGCGGCGTGCTCCGTGGGGCCGTGTCGGACACGGTTGCTGACAGAGGCACCTGTCTCGGCTACAACCCGCTGGGCAACTAGTTACCTGGTCCCTGGGCTTGGGGTTGGAGTGATTCAACCCCATCCCAACTCAGGTCACCCATACGCGCCGAAGGGACTTGAACTGTTAATCCTAAGCCTATGACAGCCCTCAAGCTGGCGCACTCACAGATAATTAAGGAGCAACACAAAATCATGAATACAAAACGCCAACAGGGCTTCTCACTGATAGAGCTTCTCATCGTTGTGGCGATCATCGGCATTATCGCCGCCATCGCAATCCCTAATCTGCTCGCTTCCAAACGCGCTGCTAACGAAGGTTCGGCTCAGTCTTCGATCCGCACACTGAACAGCGCTGAAGCGGTCTACAAATCAACCATCGGCGACGGCCAATACGGCGTGCTGAAAGTGGCGGATGAAACCGTTGCTGGTCAGTCGCTCACCGGCCAGGACCTGGTTGACAGTGTCCTCGGTTCTGGAAGCAAGAGCGGTTACACGTTCGACGTCCCGGCTGCCAACCTGGCTGCTGGCCCGCCACCGACTTACTGGGGTTCTGGTATTCCCACCGACACCGCCCCCATTACCCGTACCGGCAATCGCAGCTTCTGCATCAGCGAAAGCGGTGTATTGCGCGGCGCCGTCTCGGATACAGTTGCTGACAGAGGCACGTGTCTTGGATACAACCCACTGGGTAACTAACGATAACGAACAAGCAGGGCAGTTTGCGGAGGTTGGAGTGAAACGCTCCGCCTCCGCAATTTTTTTCGTCTAATGAAACTGAGTCATCCAATTCTTTGTTCTTTCGAAAGATCATCTCCCCATACTCCGGTTAGTTTAAGACCCGACACCGTGCCGTTCAGCGGACACAAGTCCCTTCCTTCTTCAAAAAAGTATCTTCCGAAAACAGAATTGTTCCGTTAGAGTGTTTCACAGACGCACTGAGCATGACCTGATCACATGAATAGCGCGCAAACTGCCAGAACAATCGAACCGGCCACATCCACGTTCGCCGCGGCACACCGCATCGTCACCATTGCCCGCAACACATTTCGCGAGGCAGTTCGCGATCGCGTCCTTTACAACCTGGTCCTGTTTGTTCTGATTTTGACTGGCGCTGCCATTTTTATCGGAGAACTCTCGGGCGGTCAGGAACGGAAGATCATTGTCGACCTTGGCTTGAGCGCTATGCTCCTGTTCGGCGTCTTCATCGCGATCTTCGTCGGTGTCGGTCTGGTTTACAAAGAAATAGAACGCCGCACTGTTTACGCAATTTTCTCGAAGCCAGTCGGCCGCGGGGAGTTTCTACTGGGAAAATACCTGGGTCTGTGCCTCACGCTGCTTGTAAACGTAGTAATCATGGCTGCTGGCGTTTCGCTGGCTTTGATCTACGTGAAGCGGGGTTGGGATCCGCTGGCGGCAAGAATTTGGCCCGCCGTTCTCTTGATTTACGTCGAGTTGATGATCCTTACCGGCGTCGCGCTTCTCTTCTCGTCTTTTTCATCGCCGGCGCTGTCTGCCCTGCTCACGTTCCTGGTTTTCATCATTGGTCATTTTAGTGGGGACTTAAAAAGTCTCGCGGCTTCGACACCGAGCGTCGCCGTGCGCTGGTTCTTTAGTGGCCTTTATTACGTTCTTCCGAACCTGGCCAATCTCAGCTTTATTACTCCAGCCGCCCACGGTGAATTACCAAAACCGTCGCAAGTCGCATTCGCAATTCTCTACTCTCTGACATACATCGCAGTCATCCTCACAGCCACGACACTCATCTTTCGCAGGCGGAATTTCAAGTGAGTCTGAAAGTTAAGATTACCGATGGCGTGTTGCTGGTCACTCTGCTACTGGGAGTGGCAGCCGTGTTTGGTCTGTCGCGCTGGCTCGACGCTCACCGCCCACCAGTCAATCCGGCGCTGGAAGAAGAAAACCTTTACGTCAACGGCGCAACCGCCAAGCGAATTAGCCTGGGATTTAATGGTTTGGCTGCCGACTGGTACTGGATGCGTTCGTTGCAGTATGTCGGCGGCAAAATAATTCAAGTGCCCGAAGACGTGCCAATCGACAGTTTGGGTCAACTGAACTTAAAACTGCTCGCCCCTCTAATCGACACTTCCACCACACTCGATCCGCAGTTCCTGGAACCCTATCAATACGCCGCCGTGGTGCTTCCGGACATTGACGTACAGCAGGCTATTCGCATCACGCGTAAAGGCATCGCTGCGAATCCGAATGCATGGCGACTCTATCAACATCTCGGCTACATCTACTGGCAACAAAAAGATTTCAACGCCGCCGGGGAAGCCTACGATCAGGGATCGAAGATACCTGGCGCACCAAAGTGGATGGAGGCAATGAAAGCCAAAATGGCTGCTGAAGGCGGAAGCCGCGAGCTCGCACGCGAGATTTATCAACACATTTACGAACAGACAAATGATCACCTGATCAAAGAGATGGCTCGCAAGCGACTTTTGCAAGTCGATTCGTTTTACCAGCGCGACGGCCTGCGAAATGTGCTTTCGTCTTATAAAGCCCAAACCGGTCACTGCCCATCTTCGTGGAAGGAAGTGGAACCAATGCTGCGCGCGCTGCGAGTCAAGTTAGACGCGGCTGGGGCTCCGCTTGATCCGGCGGGCACTGGTTACGTTCTCTTAGCCGGCAAGTGTGAGATTGAAGTTGATCTTAAATCGGAAGTGCCGCGCAAATAGCGGCAATCAGATCAAAATGAACGCAATCATTGAAATCGAAAACCTGACTAAGGATTACGACGTGGGCTTTGCGCGCAAGCGCAAAGTGCGTTCGCTTGATGGACTTTCGTTGACCGTCAACCAGGGTGAGATATTCGGTTTTCTTGGCGCTAATGGCGCGGGCAAAACTACGACGCTAAAACTTCTGATGCGCCTCATCTTCCCAACCGCCGGGGGCGCCAGAATTCTTGGTCACGACATTGCCGAGATCTCGATGCATCAGCGCATAGGTTACCTCCCTGAGAATCCTTATTTTTACGACTATTTGACCGCACTGGAGTTTCTACATTTCTGCGGTCAGGTATTCGGCTTAGCGAAAGACGTGCGAACCAAACGTGCCAAACAACTTCTGGAGCGCGTTAAGTTAGACGAAAGTAAATGGAACCTGCAGCTGCGGAAGTTTTCCAAAGGCATGTTGCAGCGCATTGGTTTGGCGCAAGCACTCGTTAACGAGCCCGAAGTGGTCTTCCTTGACGAGCCGATGAGCGGCCTTGATCCGATCGGACGGCGCGAGGTCCGCGACCTCATCGCCGAGCTGCGTGATGAGGGAAAAACCGTTTTCATGTGTTCACACATCCTTTCGGACATCGAGGTGCTTTGTGATCGCGCAGCGATACTCAATCGCGGCCGGCTCGCGCATGTTGGTTACCTCGACGAACTACGCCAACAAATAAGCGGACGCAGCGGAGTTGAGGTAGTTCTCAGTGGAGTGGACGAAGCTACACTCAAGCCTCACCTGCCGGCTGGGAAAGACACTGTGGTTACCACAACACCGGCGGGATTGCGAATCGAAGTAAGCAGCGAAAGCGAAGTAGACGACGTCATTGCGGCGTTGCGAAAGGCCGGCGGCAAACTCGTTTCCGTACAGCCGCTGAAACAATCACTTGAGGAACTTTTTCTAAATCAGAATTCGGGAATTTAGGTAGGTGGGCCGGCTCAGTTGAACTTGAACCCGGTCACTTCCATCTTGATGTTTGCCCGGTCGTCCTTGTCCGTCATACCTTCCAGCATTACGCCAACTGCAATCGCACGATTATTTTCCAGATCTGGTTGTCTGGTAGGGATTACGATTACCGCGCGCTGGCGCACCGGTTTGCCCTGATGGTCCACGACATAACCCGTGACCTCCAGTCCGGTCAACTTTTTGCCGGTGAAATTGTGGGCGATGGTGTGCAGATTCATGACGATCCCGCCGAGCGCCTGCTTTGATTCGTAGGCTTCTGGCGGATCCAAAACAATTCGTGATTGCAACTGAGCGAACTCCGGATTGCCTGCGCGGATGGCGCCGTCGAGGGTGGGCTGAATCGCTCCGCCGCTGCTCGCGCGCATCAGAAAATAAAAAAGCGCCGCGATCGCTACAGCCGCAACAATCGCAACGACAATTATTACAACGCGTCTCGAATCTTCAGAATCGGAAACCTGTCGTTCTGGACTCAACATGGATGACGGGTTGGATTCTAGTTCGCCGTAAACCATTTTTGCAATCTCCTGGCAAGCATCACATCGTCCGCTTAGACACGCTAGACCAGAAAATGTTTCCGAAGTCCTCCCGTTTTTAAGCGCGGCCCTTTCCGTTCCTGGTCAAGAGCTTTTGCACCAATTCCTCCAGCTCAGGGAAATCTACAGGCTTGGTGACGTAGACGTTGCAACCAGCTGCCAACGCTTCGCCATGAAAGTCTGCCGAATCGTGTGCAGAAACCGCGATAATGGGCACGTTGCGGAATTCAGGTAAACTTCGTATTTCCCGAGTAGCTTCCAGTCCATCGATAAACGGCAAACTCAAATCCATTAGGATTACCTCTGGTCGCTCTGCGCGGGCAACTTCGACAGCTTGTTTTCCATTGAGCGCTTCAACCACCCGATAGCCGCTCATTTCAAGCAGACTACTCATCATTTGCCGGTTGTCTTCTGTGTCTTCGACAAGCAAGACTGTCGTACGGTCATCAGGTTTTGTCACGTCAGAGGATCCTCCGATCGGGGCGAGTTGCGTGGCTGAAATCAAGTTCGTAAGAACCTCCGCGAGCCTGGCGACTGTATCACTAGAATACGTTGCCGATCTTTGCTAAGATTGCGCATTGAAATACAACATATCGAATTCCCCCTTCGGGTTCATTCAATACACTTCACTGGCGAAACAAGGGGCTAGCCTGGCGAAGTTAACAAAGTACTCCTTAGCCAGATGAAGCCACTATTATCGGAGTCGCAAGACAGCGAGGCGTTACAGGCACTTGGCCGAGCCTCGGTTCAGCTGGTTCACGACCTGAAGAACCATCTCAACGGTCTCAAACTCTATGCCACGTTCTTGCGCAAGCGACTAGAGAAGAGCGAGCGACCCGGCGACGAGCTGGAGACCGTGAACAAGCTCATCGCAGGTCTCGATCGGACCGCCAAAGACGTTTCAATGATTGGGCAAATTGGGCGGCCCGTTGAATTGAAGAAGCAGTCTGGAGTTGATTTGTCGAAAATTTTGCGGGAAGTGAGTGAGAGCCTGAACACAGAAAGTGTCAACGGTCAGGCTTCCATCACGGGAAGCTTGACGCGTCCCGTGGCCCTCACGCTCGAGCCTGTTCAACTTATTGGCGAGTTTGATCCTTTGTCGCTCGCAGACGCATTAAAGGCTGTGACGGTTGGCGCGACGAGAATGCTGAGCAACAAACCTCGCGAAGTCGCTTTGGAAATTAGTTTGAAAGATGAGAAGGACGGCGACAAACGCAACGGTGTGATCGTGTGGCATGTATCAACTGATCAGGATCACGATCCGTTTCACTCATTTGCGGGAAGCGACGGAATTCGTTTGTCGTTGGCTGCCCGGGTGATTGAAGCACACGGCGGTTCCGCCGTATCCGCTGACGCCGCGTTGCGGATCAAGTTGCCTTTAACGACCGCGGACTAGACGTGCGGAAGAATTGATTGGATTAACCAAGGGTAGGGAGGGCGTTTCGTGGACAAGAAGGATGTGCGGATTTTAGTCGTTGACGATGAGCCAACGATGGCAGATTCACTGAAACAGAATCTGCTTGAAGAAGACTTTCAGGTAGATTCGGCGGCTACGGGTGCAGAGGCCATTGAACTATTCGATCAGGGTGGTCATCACGTCGCGATCTGCGATCTGCAACTGCCCGACATGGATGGGCTGGCAGTGGTGCGCCACATTAAAGATGCGAAGCCACTCACCGAGGTCATTGTTCTGACGGGTCATGGGTCCGGTCCCAGAGCATTTGAGGCGAGCAAAGCTGGAGCATTCGATTTTGTTGAAAAAGATAATTTTGAATTCGATACGTTGCTTCGCCGAATCCAGAACGCGTTAAAGCAGCGCGAACTGTTGACCGAAAACGCGAACATGCGGCGGCAGCTTTCGACGCGTTCCGAGTATTTCAACATCATCGGCTCGTCGAAACCGATGCAAACTATTTATGAAACGATCGAATCCGTGGCCAAGTCTGACGCGAACGTTTTGATCGTGGGCGAGTCGGGCACAGGTAAAGAACTCATTGCCAATGCGATTCACTACAACTCCCTCCGCTCTCGCAAGCCGTTCATAAAGGTGAATTGCGCCGCACTGCCAAAAGAGCTGATTGAATCTGAGCTATTTGGCCACACGAAAGGCGCGTTTACCGGCGCGCATGCCGACAAGGAAGGTTTGGTGCAACACGCCGCCGGCGGCTCGTTAATGCTGGATGAAATTGCGGAGATGCCGGTGGAACTTCAACCAAAGCTGCTGCGAGTGCTGCAGGAGCGCAGCTACCGGAAAATTGGTTCAGAAAAGACATTTGCAGTGGATTTTCGGCTGATATCGTCGACCAATCGCCCACCCGCTGACGCGATCCGCGACGGCTTGCTGCGTGACGACCTCTTCTATCGAATTTCAACAATAACCATTCACGTGCCGCCGTTGCGTGAGCGCAGCGAAGACATTCAGCTTCTGACAGAACACTTTCTGCAGGAGTATGCACAGAAGTATGAACGGCCAATCGCGGGAGTATCTCAGGCGGCATATCAGCGCTTGTTCGGTCACACATGGCCAGGAAACGTTCGCGAACTGCAGAACGTTATCGAGCGCGCAGTGCTGCTTGCTAAAGGCAACCGTATCGAGCCGGTCGACTTGCCATTTGACAATGGCTCGCTTCCGGAAGGGACGATCGCGGGATCAACGTGGGACGTTCCGCCGAACATGACGCTGGAAGACATCGAGCGGCTGGTGATCGAAAAAACTTTGCAGCGCACCGGCGGAAACAAGCAGGCGGCGGCAAACTTGTTGGGAATCTACCGCCCGCGGTTATATAGCAAAATAAGAAAGTACAACATCGACGTTTCGTCACTCGTTTCCGCTTAATGATGGCAGCCGGTCGCAATCCCCTGAGCGAAGGTCGCTTCGAAAGCATCGACGCGTTACGTGGTATCGCGGCGTTGGGTGTAGTCTTCTATCACGCGCTCTGGCAAAGCACCGCAGCAGTGCCCAACAACTTCTTCCGCTGGCCGGTCAAGTTTCTCCAATTTCTTAGCTCCTTCGGCTACATCGGCGTCTTCCTGTTCTTTGTGATCTCCGGCTTCTGTATTCACCTGCAGTGGGCCAGGGCACAGGTTAACAAGCAACCGCATAACATTCACTTCGGTAGCTTTTGGCGGCGGCGCATTCGCCGGCTCTATCCTCCGTACGTGATCGCCTTCGCACTGTTCATGATCATGATGGCCTTCACGACGGGCATTAACGTCACACATTTTTTTATTTACGACGTGGTGATGCACCTGCTGATGCTTCACAACCTGGATCCGCACACTTGTTACAGCATCAACGGCGTCTTTTGGACCCTGGCGGTCGAGGAGCAGCTTTACCTCGGATACTTTCTTTTGCTTTTCTTACGTACGCGTTGGGGCTGGGGGCGAACGCTTGTGATTTGTGCAGCCGCGCGCGTGGGCTGGTTTGCCTTCAGTCATTTAATTTGGGTCGAGTTTGGCGTTGGCGTGCCCGTACCGGAAGGAGCAGCAACGCACTGGTTCACCTGGGCGCTCGGTGCGATTGCGGTTGAAGCAGCCTTAGGCCTGGTTAAATTGCCGGGCTGGTGCCGAAACCTGTGGCTTGGAGGTGCGGCTATCGTCCTGGCGTCAGCCACTTCAATGATTCTCCCCAACACTCAGAAAGACACTTTCCTGCACACGTTCGCCTGGATGCTGATGCACCCGGTCTGGGGCCTGGGATTTTTTATTTTGGTGAACCGCGTCGTGCACATCGAACAAGAATGGATGCGCAATGTGGGGGCAGCTGCCGGCAACATCAGATTCTTCAATCTCGCCCGCGTGAAGCGAACGCTCGTGGCTGCGGCTGCGTTTGTCGGCGTCTTCTCTTACTCGCTCTACCTGACACACGAGTTGGTGATCATGCAATCATGGTGGTTCATTACTCGCAAGCTGCCACCGGTGCTGAACACATTATTGATTGTCGTGCCTGCCACAGTCGTGTTCGCGTGGATCTTCTACCGTTTCTGCGAGCGACCGTTCATGAGGAAACCTGCCGAGAAACGCGTTGAAGTTGACGGTCGACTTACTGAAACACTTCGGCTTGACGATCCAGTAACTCAGGAGGCCTCTTCAGTGTTCGCCTCGGCTGTTCCAGCCCTCGCCGATGAAGGCTAAGAGGGGAACCAAGCGGCTAATCGATCTGGTAGGTGGCCACACTCGTCGGTGTCTCAAAACATCTAACTTTATAAATCTGCACACGCTCGTCGGTTACCTTCGCACCAACTCGTTCCAAAACATACTTCGCCAAATTCTCTGCCGAAGGCTGCAATTCAGTAAAAGGCTCCAGCTCATTAATGTTGCGGTGATCCAAATACTGCACAACTTCATCGGCAGCTGCCTTCAACTCAACAAAGTCGACTAGTAAGCCAATGTTATCGAGTTCCCTGCCGCGCGCGTAAATCTCGATGCGATAATTATGTCCGTGCAGGTTTTCACACTTCCCTTTATAGCCGCGCAGCTGGTGCGCGCTGGAGAAGTTTCGTTCAATCATTACTTCGAATTGTCCAGCCATCAATTTCCTTCGTTCTTCGCAGCTTCCTCCATCTGCTTGCGCAAACTGAGGGGCCGCATGTCGGTCCAAACTTCCTTAATGTACTCCAGGCATTCCGCCTTCGTGCCTGATTTGCCGGAGTCACTCCAGCCTAGTGCATTTTCGCGGTCGGCAGGCCAGATGGAATACTGCTCCTCGTGGTTAATCACGACTTTGTAAATCTTGGTGTCCTCGCGTTCGTCGTTCATCTCTTCCTCCCACGGTTAAGAAAGATCCTGATTTTTGTGTTGTTTCGTGGTTTTCATTTCGTGTTTCTTCGTGGATGTTTTTTTTGTTTAAGACTAAAGACATGACCACTAAATCACACGAAATGAAACCCACGAAACGACACGAAAAAATCGGAAAACGTTCTCCTCTAACCGCGATATTCTGCGTCAAGTATATGTAGGGTTACGCGTCGGGGTTCTGTAATCGTATTATCCCGCTACTGCAGCGCCAGTTTCGAATACGCGCGCGACGTCTGAGATATTGCTGGTCACGCGGCAGCGCGGCAGACTTTGCAAAAACGTGCGACCGTAACCTTTCGTTTTCAAGCGCGGATCCAATACCGCCAGCACACCCCTATCGGTCGTACTGCGAATCAAACGACCCAGTCCCTGCTTCAAACTAATAATTGCCTGCGGCACGCTGTACTCGTAAAAACTCGAGCCACCGGTGTCTTCAATGTAACGTTGCCGCGCCGAAACAATCGGGTCAGTCGGCACCGCAAACGGGAGCTTGTCGATGATTACACACGACAATTGTTCGCCGCGCACATCCACGCCTTGCCAAAAACTCGAGGTGGCAAACAGCACTGAGTTCGGGGTGCGCCGAAAACGTTCCAGTAAACGCCCTTTTGCCGCGCTGCCTTGAATGAAGCAAGGATACTCGAGCTCCGGCATCACCTGGTCGTAGAGCGATTGCATTCCTGCCAGGCTGGTCGACAAAACGAAGGCGCGACCGGCGGTGGCGTTGACGATCTTGATAACTTCAGCCGCTGCGGCCGCTGACCATTCGGGCGATCTCGGATCCGGCATCTTTGCCGGCAGATAGAGACACGTCTGGTTTTCGTAATCGAAGATTGATTCCGCCATCAATTCCTCAGCGGCGTCGAGCCCCAGCCGTTCGCGAATGAACGAAAAGTTTCCGGCGCTGGAAAGCGTTGCCGAGGTCAACACTACCGTATCGACTCTTGCGAAGAGTTTGTCGTCGAGAATACCCGACACATCGATGGGCGATGCGCGCAAAAAGATTCCTCGACCCCGGCGTTCGGTCCAGTAGACAAACTTACGGTCCTGCCCAGCAACGATGAACTGCAAATCAAACTTGATTTGCCGAATGCGCCGCACTAGATTCTCAACTTCAGCCGGCTTGTCCTTGAGCGCGTCGAGCGTCGTTTCCAGCCTGCTTAATGCCCCATCCAGCGCAACGTAAAGATCGCCGAGCGGAGTTGGCTGCATCTGGCCCTCGCGATTTCTCACGGCGAAGGTGTCCGGCGTGATGGGAAACCGTCCCTCTTCGCCACGACCTTCGCGAAACCCCATCCAGAAGTTGTCCGCGAAGCGCATCACGCGCGCTGAAGTCTTGGTTATTTCACGATCTGCTTCGGCATCTTCAAAAGGAACGGCACTCACGTCGCGAATGAGATCGTCAATCTGGTAGTTGGAAACCTGCGAACCGAAATACTCAGAGGCAACGTCTTCAATCATGTGGGCCTCGTCGAGAATGACGGCTGAGTAATCCGGCAGGACGGTGCCGTACATGTTGTTTCGCAGCGCCAGGTCCGCAAAGAAGAGGTGATGATTGACAACCACTATGTCGGCGTCGAGCGCTCGTTCACGCATACGTGTAATGAAGCATGGATCGAAGTCGATGCACTTTTGGCCCAGACACGTTTCGGAACGCGCGTCGATGTGTCGCCAGAAGGAAAGCGACTCAGGCAGGTTTGATAGCTCAGCGCGGTCACCGGTCGCAGACGCCTTCGCCCAATGAGTTACCTCATCGAAGTGATCAACTTCTTCGAGGCCATCGAGCACGGGTGAATTTTCCGCTCGTCCCAACCGATGCAAGCAGACGTAGTTGTTTCGTCCCTTCATGTAAGCCGCTTTGAAACTCTTGGGTAATACACTCTGCAGAAACGGAATGTCCTTTTCCATTAACTGCTCTTGCAGATTCTTTGTGCCGGTTGAAATGATGACGCGACCACGACCACCGAGGGCAGCTGCGACAGCGGGAACCAGATAAGCCAGCGTCTTTCCCGTTCCTGTCCCCGCTTCCACAATCAAATGCTTGCGCTCTTCAAACGCACGCATCACGGCCCGCGCCATATCAATCTGGCCCGGCCGATGTTCGTACTCGGGATGCGCCTGGGCGATTAAGCCGTCAGGTCCAAAGACTTCTTCCATGGTCTAGTTTGAAAACAGATTTTTCGCGCTAAAGAGCGGGGGCAAGCCCACCTTCCTGACCTTGAGCCCACTGAACTTGCCCGACTGCTTTTACAGCGAAAGCCATTCTCCGGTGAAATCAAAACAGACTCTAATAATCTCGGGGTCAGGAAGGCGGGCTTGCCCCCGCTCTTCCGCCCGTGAAACACTCTTACTTGGCGCCGACGTCGCTTAACGCCTTTTCCGTCGCCTTCAACAGCGCATCAGGTCCAACCGGCGCGCCGGTCGCTTTCTTCATCCACAAATCCGGAATCACACTTCCGACCGTTGCCATCCTTTCGAATTCCGCTCCGATGTTGCCCGCCTTTTCCATCTGCTCCTCGATCTTTCCAGCACAGTGGGATCCGAAGCTTGGAATTCACGTGACTTGAAGTCGCGGC
>JADMIO011246953.1_pt1 | contig 14623 bp, 14 predicted proteins | sample 8958161 | NCBI WGS metagenome assembly JADMIO01 (sample SAMN16585339, study PRJNA669376) | soil metagenome | isolation source: Crop rotation soil | place: USA: Cullars Rotation, Alabama | collected 2011 | reverse complement strand
CGCGACAACTTGTCCACGTGGAATTCTAAGCTTAGGATCCCAATGTGCTGGAAAGTCCCTTTATGCACACGGGCCCGTGCAAAACATGCGCTTGAACTCCTCGATCGGCGGCGCTAACCAGAGTCGCGTGGAGCATGGATCAAAGAAACCGAGCGACGTGACCTGCGAGCAGAGAGGGCTGTGCCAGAAAGTCGCCGAAGGTCGCGACCAGCGCTGCATCCCGCTCGGCCGTGGTGTGGAAGAAGCGGTTGTGGGTCGTGCGCTTCTTGGTAACCTTCCAGGCTCCTTCGATAGGATTGAGGTTGGGCGAATAGGGCGGTAGCCGGAACAGCGCGATGCGGTGCCGATGGGCCCGCAGCCACTCCTTCCCCTCCGCGTCGAGGTTGTGGCAAGGGCCATTGTCGACGACAGGAAGATCTTGCGCCGGCTGTGGCGCACGAGTTTCTTGAGGAAGAGCAAGAAGGTCACGGCCTTGAATACGTCGGCGAAGAGGTAGTGGAAGCGAGGGCGCCGCTCCAGGGACAGCGCCCCGAACACGTGCGCCGTCTTGCGCATCCCGAATGTATCTACGTGAGGCTGGTGAGCGACGCGGGCCCAGGTTCGATGGAGCGTGCCATCGAGCCAGAAGCTCGCCTCGTCTCCGAACAGGACGACGCCGCTGCAGGCTGCAGCCTTTTTTTGATCGCTGGGAACGTCTCACGCAGCCAGGTCGCCTGCGCCTGGACATCGGCCCGCGCCAGCCGCTTGCGGGGTCGCTGGACGGAGAAGCCGAGCTGATTGAGCACCCGCGGCACGTGATGATTGTGGTACCGAACCCCGAAGCGCTGCTCGATGAGGTCACCGATCATCGGGCCGGTCCAGACCCCACTGGTGTAGCCCGCAGCCTGGGGGCCCGCCTCGATCCAGGCGCCCAGCTCGTCTCGTTGCGCCTCATTGAGCTTGGGCGTCGGGCCGGGCGCCTTCCCCGTCACCAAGCCTGCTACGCCCATCGCCTCATACCATTGCAGCCAGCGATTGACGGACCCTCGGGTCACACCGGCCTCCGCCGCCAGTTCGACGACGCGCCGTCCCTCGATGTACTCAAGGACGGCTCGCCCTCGGCGCCACTGCCCCAGGTCTCCTCGCTTCTCTGCCTCTCGAATGAACCGCCGCAGATTCCTTCGCCCAGAGGGCGACCGTCCCCGCGCGCTGATCGCTTCGCCATTTTTGGAGCGCATCCTGACCACCCTGATGTGTGATCAGAGCACAATGATCCTCGGCTGCGGTCCAGTCAACCTCCTGGATCTCGCTTCACGCGATCCTGGTTAGCTTCCCCGCGTTAGCCGTCGCGCAGGCGACGGCCGGGACCCAGGAGACACCATGTCCATCTACGATACCATCCGCAGCCGGCTCGGCGATGCCCAGGCCAAGGCCCTGCAGCAGATGCTCAAGGACCCGGAGATCGCCAGCCTGATCTCCATCCGCGATCCGGCCAACGCCGACGGGCACCAGGTCCTCGCCAGGCTCGCCGACTTCATCGACGACAAGCTGTCCGAGGCAGACCTGCCCGAGGCGATGCGCCTCTTCTACAAGGCGATCGCCGCCAAGCTCAAGCTCCGGGTGATCCCGCTCACCGAGGACCTCAAGCGCCCCAAGGAGGAGGGCCTCACCGAGGCCCTCACCGCCTTCGCCGACACCAAGGACGCCGACGAGAAGTCCAGCGAGGGCAAGATGGTCAACGTGGGCGTGGACACCACCAGGCTCCGCTGGCTGACCGGCAAGATCGACCTGACTCGCGAGCTCCTGCGCGCGGAGATGCGCTTCTCCATGGCCCTGACGCGCAACATGGTGACCTGGGAGGTCGAGGGCGAGAAGGCCATGCGGGGCAACTACCCGCTCATCCGCCCGGTGGCGCTCTCCGATCCCGAGCTGAACGAGGCCCTGGACCCGGTGGAGACCTACCTCTACGGCGCGGCCAAGGAGGGAGCGCAGACCGCCAAGGGCAACCGCACCGCCGAGGAGAAGCAGGCAGTTGCGGCGCAGGAGAAGGGGATGGGCGCGGCCCGCGCCAAGGCGCGCACCGAGATCGCCGGGGAGCTGGGCGCCTACGCTGACGAGCTGCGCGGCCTCTCGACGGCGCCCGCGAGCGGCCAGCCCGGCACGCCTGCCCCGGTGGGGCCGCCCCTGGCGCCCGCCGGCCCCACCAGCCCCTTCAAGAAGAAGCCCTGATCTCCTCGACCCCGGGCCGCGCTACTTCACTAGGCGGCCCAGGGCGTGGGGGGTGCCCTCGTCGAAGCTGGCGCGGCTGACCTCCGGGCCGTCCGGGATCTGATGATGGGCCGTGCCTGTCAGGCCGCTTCTTGCGGATGAGATCGTTGGCAGCCTTTCCAGGGGAGATGATCTCGCAGGTCCAGTTGGGCCGCACCCTCACCACCGCGTCCTCGTGCTCCGGCGGCTCGGTCAACCAGGGTCATCGTCCTTGCTCCTCATAGCGCAGGAGGTCCTGCCGGGACGCGACCTCATGCGGGTAGTCCTCGCGCAGGTGCTGAAGGATCGACGAGCGATCGGCGGACTGCAGGAGGATGTTCTCCTTGGCCATGCGATCCATGCCGCTGGTGAAGCGCCGGAAGGCATTGGGGAAGTAATCGATGCAGAAGGCGTCCAGGTCGGGGTCCAGCCTCAGGACCTCGCCGATGAGCCGGCGCAGCGAGGAGGCGGTCGGCGCGCGGGGCGGGTCCGCGGGGCGGGCCGAGGGAGAGGAGGTCGGCGCTCGGGGCGGGTCCGCGGGGCGGGCCGGGGCAGTGGAGGGAGTCGCAGGGCAGGGCTGGAAGGTCTCGGCGAGGAGGCGGATGACTTGCTCCACTTCGCGCCATGCCTCGTCGGGGTTGGGCCACGAGGTCAGGGGGCGATGGTCGCGGGGCAGGGGCGCCAGATCGTGAAATGGCGCATGCTTCCACTCTGTCTGGCGGCCGAGGATGGGGATGACCTTGGCCTTGCCCGCCATGTGCCGCGACATGGCCTGCCTCAGCTCCCTGTCCACGAGGTAGCTGGAGGCCATGAAATCCGGCGTCACCAGCAGCAGGATGATCTTGGCCTCGTTCAGGTGAGGCTCGATCTCCGCGTCCGCCTCCTGCTCGGGAGCGATGCGGCGCTCGTGCCAGTCGCTGATCACCCCCTCCAGCTTGAGCGGCGCCAAGCGCCCCTCGAGCTGGTCCCTGAGGTCCTCGTCCTTGTGAGAATAGTAGAACAGGCTCGCCGGCCCGGCCATCGGGGTCCTCCTCTACCCGATCACTTCCTGGGGCGGCCCGCGGGGTCCACCTCGGCCGTCCCCTGGTCTATCCTCACCTGCTGCGCCAATCTCTGCAGATCCTCGGCGGAGATGGCGACAGGGAACTGGGCCACCGCATCAAAATCAAACAACTGGCCAAAGTCCAGACGCCAGAGCGAGTCCCTCACCGCGTTCTCGATCATCGTCCAGATGGCCTTCTTGAAGTCGGCATCGAGCTTCGAATCGTCGGCGAGCATCTTGTAGGGCGCCTCCACCTCTGGCTTGAGCGCCGTATAGACGGTCTTCCGGATCTCCGAGTGCCTGCGGTGCCTGTACCACGCCTCCATCGTGTCGTAGTCTTCAAAATCAACGATGAGCATGTACTTCCAGTCGTCGAACCCGATGTTCGTGTAGAGCTCGGCACCGGACTTGAAGTCCCTGACGTCGGGCGCTCTGCGGCGCCCGACCCAGACCTTGGGGTGGCGGATGTTCATCTCCTTCGTAAAGACGTTGATGATGTCGGAGCACACGCTCTGGAGCATGGTGACGAACTGCTGGTCGGTGTGCTCCTCCCGGCGTCCATCCCGATAGGCGCTGGGCTTGAAGAGCACGATGTGCTTGTGCTCCACGTTGTCTTCTCGCCGATCCTCCTCGAACAGGTGCTTCAAGACCGCCCCCCACGCGCTCTTGTGCAGCGCGGGGCGCCAGCGGAGCAGGTGCAGCTCCGACGTCTCCATCTGCAGGCTCGCTGGCACGACGTCGTCTCGGCGCCGATGATCCGTCTCCTTCTTCGCCCTCTTCAGGTACTCGACAAAATGGGCATACCGGCCGATGTTTTCATCGATGGGGCCTTTCTTCGTGAGCCTTCGAAACGTCAGCGAGTCCTTGCCAAGCTCGGCGTAGACCCAGACGTCGTTGTCTGGAGCGGGCGCCTCCTCGGCGTGGTAGTGCAACAATCCGAAGTCGACGTCCCGCACGGTCCGCCGGGGAAAGCGCGTATCGTCGAGGATCTGCTCCAGCCACTCATCGGTGGTGATGAACACCGCGCCGCTCCCTCCGTAGCACTCGTCGTGAAGATCCAGGACGTGCTTGTAGCTGTTCAGGTCCTCGGGGTTGGAGAACGAGAACAGGCGGATGCAATCTGAAATCTGGCTGAGCGTGTACTTGACGACAGGCTCCTTCTTGTCCTTGTCTATCCAGAAGCCGGACACCCCGGCGCGGCTCACCGCGAAGACCTCCTTCGCCGAGGAGAACATCGCCGAGGCGCGGAGGAGGAAGTCCCGGTCACGGCCGAGGTCGACATCGTAGAAGAAGGGCTCCGTGAACGCCTTCGACAGCTCGCGGTGGTGGTCATCCGCCAGGGCGCGGACGAGCTGGCGAACGCCCCTCGGCGACTCGATCAGGCGCCTGAACGTCTCTTGCCCGGCCAGCCATTGCAGGTTCAGGCGAACGTCCCGTCTGACCAGCAGCGCCTCGAAGTGGGCCGGCGAGTCGATGTCATTCTTGAGCCTGGTCAAGACATTTGAGAACGCCGACCTGATCGAGCCGTCGGAAGGGGCCTCATTCAATGGGACCTTTCGCTCCCACCGGACCCCCGCGTACCTCGTCTCCGCTTCGTCGCTCATGTTCGGATGCTTGCTGGATGCCTGGACGACAGCGTAGATGGGCAGGCCCAGCTCACTCGCCCGCGAGATCTCTTCGGCGCGATGCGTCGACTCCAGGTAATCGTCGGTGACGAACGCGAAGAGGAGATCGGACTTGCGCAGCTCCTGCAGGCAGGCGGGGAAGTCCTTCCGTCGCTCGTGGTCGAGGAAGGGGTCGATGTCGATGCTCAGCTCCCTCAACCCTTCGGTGAGGAAGTGCCTCACTGTGTGGACGCTCTTCGGATCGTATGACACGAAGAGCTTCAGGCGATCGGGCTGCGGGCTCTTAGACATTGCTCCGGTCCTCGTCGTAGGGGTGGTCGAGTGAAGAGATCGGCGTCGAATGCTCAGCCAGACCGCTCTCATAGGCCGCGCGAAGCCGCGTGGTCAGCGTCATCGGCTGGCGGAGGGGTCTCCTCTCCACGGTGTGGACCGGCAGGACGCCGGCCCCGGTGCCGGTCAGGAAGACCTCCTCAGCGTCCAGGAGATCGCCTGCCGGAAAGTGTCCCTCATGGACCTTGAGCCCCGATCGTCTGGCGGAGGAGATGATATGGTGGCGGGTGATGCCCGGGAGGCAGTTGGTCCGCGCATCCGCGGCGGGCGTGAACAGCTCTCCCTTTCGTACCCAGAACACGTTCTCCACCACCGCCTCCGATACATGGCCCTCTGCCGAGAGCATGATGGCGTCGTTGTAGCCGTGGCTCATCGCCTCCATCAGCGCGCGCTTGTTGTTCAGGTAGCTGCCCCCGCACTTTATCGTCGTGTCGATGGCCTCATTTCGTGGTTTGGGAACGGTGGAGATCATCAGGCGCAGGTCGCCATGATGAAGCGTGATCTGCCCCGTGACCGTGAGGAGCGGCGCCACGCGATGGGGCATCCGGCAGTCCACGCCCCAGCCGGTCACATCACGGAGCGCGAAGATCCGGAGGTATCCATGGGGGAGCCCGCTCGATCGCACGGCTGCTGCCACCAGCGCGTCGTACGCACGCGCCTCCGGCATGGGCAGGTCGATCCGATGGGCCCCCGAGTACATCCGCTCCCGGTGCTCCGCGTGGTGCAGGACGCCGTGCTCCGAGAACCGGATCCCCTCGAAGAGGAGGTCGCCGAACTGGAAGGACTGGTAGAGCAGGAGGTCAAGAGGCAACGAGCCTTCGGCCATGAGGTCGGTCCGCAGGCCACCCGCGAGCAGGTGCGCGGATCGGAATGGCCGGTCTGCGCCCCGGGCGCCCCCGTGTTTCGCCATGTTGAGCAGGTTAGCAGCCTCCTGTGGAGCAGTCCAGCGCGGCGCGCCGCCTGAGCGATACCTTCATGAAAGGGCCTCCAGCTCTCCTGGGTATCTACGCCGGTCCGGGCCGATCCCTGACAGATCGCTCCTGTCCGATGGCGGGCCCTCCTGCTCAGCCTGTCCTGCAGCAGGTGAAATTGGACAGGGCTTTTGCAGTGAGCAACACTGCAAGGAGCCCGAGCATGAGCAACAAGTCCCGTCGTCATCACACCCCCGAGCAGAAGGCTGAATTGCTGAAGAAGCACCTGATCGGCAAGGTCCCGATCAGCACGCTGTGCGACGAAAGCCAGCTTCAACCCAGCGTATTCTACGAGTGGCAGCGCCGGCTCTTCGACAAGGCCCATCTGGCTTTTGTCGAGAGCAAGGTGCCGTCCCGTCGGGAGCAGGAGCTCGAGCAGCGCATCACGTTCCTCGAGGCCAAGCTCCCCAAGAAGGACACCGTCATCGCCCAGGTGTCCCAGGAGTACGTGCAGCTAAAAAAACAGCTTGGGGAGCCCTGACCGCCAAGTGGGTTCCCCATGACGTGCGCGACAAGGTGGTGGACTTCGTGAACGAGCTCGCCCACAAGACCGAGCTGAGTGTCCAGGCCATCGTCTCCTGGCTCTCGATCAGTCGGAGCAGGTTGTACGACTGGCGCGAGCGCTATGGCCAGGCCAACGAGCACAACGGCAAGCTCTCCCGCGACCACTGGCTCCTCCCGCAGGAGAGGCAGGCGATCCTGCACTTCCACGCACTCTACCCCCTGGAGGGCTACCGTCGTCTCTGCTTCATGATGCTGGACCGCGACCTGGTGGCGGTCAGTCCCGCCAGCGTCTACCGGGTCTTGTCGCAAGCGGGCCGCCTGGACCGTTGGAACCGCAAGCCCAGCAAGAAGGGCACGGGCTTCGTGCAGCCCCTTGTTCCTCACGAGCACTGGCATGTCGACATCACCCACTTGAACATCGCTGGCACGTTCTACTACCTGTGTCTGGTCCTGGATGGCGCCAGCCGCTTCCTCGTGCACTTCGACCTGCGGGAGCAGATGACCGAACTGGACGTCGAATGCATCCTGCAGCGGGCCGTGGAGCTCTACCCCCAAGCCCGACCGCGCATCATCTCGGACAATGGACCCCAGTTCATCGCCAAGGACTTCAAGGAGTTCATCCGTCAGACGGGCATGACCCACGTGCGGACCTCGCCCTACTACCCGCAGTCCAATGGGAAAGTGGAGCGCTTCAACCGCACCTACAAGGAAGACGGCTTCCGCCCCGCAGCACCCGACGACGTGGCGCAGGTCCGACGCATCACCAAGAAGTACATCCAGCACTACAACGAGGTGCGCCTGCACAGCGCGTTGGGATACATTACACCCAAGGATGCGCTGGAAGGCCGTGCCCAGCAGATCGGGACTGCGCGAGACCGCAAGCTCGAAGCCGCCCGTCAGCTACGCGCTCAGCGTCGGCAGGAGGCTCGCGCCATGTCGCCGTCGGAGGTGTTCTGTGCCTGAGCGGCGCCTTGGTCCGATCCCCTCCTTGGACCAGGCACGCGTTGTCCACACCCCCTTGAGGGGGGCCCCACAAGCCCCCCGTGGGGTGTGGACAACGCCCTCTTCGGCCCAACGGGCCGCCACGACCTCTCTTCCCCTTCCTCTAACCCGCCCTGTCCTCTTCACGCTGAACCAATACAAGCCCAGGCGATGGAGCTCGTAGAGGCGCTCGATCAGGTCCCGGGCCTCGTCCAGGTGCCCCTGCGAAGAGCGGCGGCGGCCCTTCCCAGGTGGCAGATGATGCTGGTGCCCCGGTCCTGGATGGGTAGGCCTCGGCGGCGGCCTTTCGTGTAGCGCTCAGATGGTCGAAGCCCGCAGTCCGCGGGGACTTGGGTGAGATCGAGGGCCGGCGCGGACGCTCCGGACGTCCGCGGCATGGACAGCGCGGCGCCGCTGGACATCGTGAGCGGCGGCATCGGCATCGCGGGAGCCTGACAGTCGACGGAGGCAGGAACTCGCGATCGGACCCCGCACTTTGTGGTAGCAGTACATGTATGCGTGAGGCGGTCGTCCTTGCTCTGTGTCTGTCAGCTTGTGCGAAGGCCCAGCCATTCAGCGTGAGCGACATCGAGGACCTGGCGGCTCCGGGGATCGAGGAAGACCTCGCGGCAACCTGGATGCCGGACCTGGTCACGCCCCTGCCGGACCTGAGCGGCTCGCCGCCGGACCTGGCTCGCGAGGAGCGGAGCGGAGCGGACAGGGGCGGACAGGGCGGTCAAGCCATGTTTCTGGCCGCCCAGATCGGTGATCGCCGCAGGCCGGATCGCCGCTTGGCTTGACGTAACATCTATATATCGGCGTATCTGACGTGAATCCCTTACACCTGGGCGCTGGAACCCTGCGCCATGCCCGGCGGCACCACTCGCACCGCCGTCCCCCAGGAAGACCCCGCCGCCTGATCCTGCTCTCTGGAGAGCATCCCCCGCTCTCCAGAGAGCATCAGCCTCCCTCAATCTGCTCGCTGCGCCGCCTTGACTGCCAGGCGTAGATCTCCATACCTTCCCCCATGGCCATGGCCATCACCTACCGCGACACGCACGACATCGATCTCGACAAGCTCGCTGCGCTCTTCGACAGCGCCGGCATGGGCGACCGGGCGATCGACCGCGAGAAGCTGGCACGGCAGATAAGCGGCGCCCTCTTCGTTGTCTCGGCATGGGATGGCGAGGTGCTCGCCGGCTTCGCGCGGGCGATCTCCGACGGGGTCATGAACGCGTACATCAGCACGGTCGCAGTTCTTCCTGCGTATCGGCGGCGCGGCATCGGGCGTGAGATGATGCGACGGCTGCTCGCCGGGCGGGACGGCATCACCTTTGCCCTCCATGCGCGGCCCGAGGCCAAGGGGTTCTATGTGAGCTGCGGATTCAAGGAGTCTCCGGACATGTTCCGGCGGCTGCGCCGGAGCTGACTGCGCCTGGCATTCTGCGAGGCTCACTCATTGCTGGGGTACATGGCGTCGACCTGGGCCAGCCCCTCGGCGATACGCGCTCTGATGCGCAGGGACTCCTCTGCCTGGCCGAGCAGCACTGGCCTGAGCGCGGCGAGCGCCTCTTGCCCGCCCTGGGCCAGGAGTGCCTCTGCGGCCCGGTAGCGCACGCCCTCATTCATGTCCTGAAGGTAGGGCACGAGCAGCCCGGCCACGACCGGATCGCGCCGCTCGCCCATGAAGTGCAGCAGCTGGATCTTCTTGTCAGGGTCGCGCGCATAGCCGTTGTCGTTCTGCTCGCACAGCTCGCGCAGCACTTCACGGAGCTGCGCCAGGTCGGCGATCTCCCCGAGGACGCGGAGCGCCCAGGCCACGGCCGCGCTCTCCTTCAGGTAGAGGCGAAGCGCGGGCAGGACCCGCCGTGAGCCGAGCTCGCAGAGGACGTGGTACACCCACTCCTTCTCCTGCTCGTCCTGGATGGACTTCTCGTAGGAGAAGCTGAAGCGGCGCAGCATGCCGAGCACGGCATCATCGCCGCCGTCGTCGCGCAGAGCAGAGAGCGCGTGGAGTCGCTCGGAGGAGAGGGCGTGCTTGTCGCTGCTCTTGCGAATCGCCCGGCGGAGGGCGCGCTCTCGGCGCGCCGTGGGGGAGAAGTGGTCAAATAGTCCCATGGGTCACCTCGCCTGCGTACCGGCTTCACGGCTGGTGCACGCGAGACCAGGCAGGTCCCGCGCCACGAAGAGCCGGAGATGCGCGTGCCACGCGGTCAGCCCGCGCGGACAGTCTGTTGCCGTTCTGGTTCGGATCAGGCTGCGCTCAGGAGCGCGGGGCGGGTGGGCCGCGCGATGCACGGGCACCGGGACACGTGGGTGAAGCGAAGGCCGAAGGGAACGGAGGCGCTCGCAGCGGTCCAGCCGCTGCCAGCGATGGCAGGGCGGGCACGCCGGGCAGGTAGGCCGCCGGCGGCGCCTCGCGCGAGAGGGACGCCGCGGGCCGCAGCAGTGGCAGGAGCGCTGGTTGGCTGATGACCCCCCCGACGTCGATGAGCCCCTCGCCCTGCCCAGAGGGAGCGGTCGCACCAGCCCCACCCAGGGCGACACTGAGGACTGCGGCCACGATGGCTGCGGCGAGCGATCGAAGCATGATCAGCAGATAACGTAGTCATGCACAGGGGCCAGGGCAAGGCCCCAGCAGCGGTGGGACCAACTCCTGCACCCGGGGGGCGAAGGGATGGGTGCTGGGAGACACCACTGCGACTGGCTCGGAGGGACGGCGCTGACACGCGGCGCCGAGGACCAATGCAGAGAAGGTGAGGGAGAGCCAGGTGCGCAGGGTCATGGTCGCCTCTGGCCGGGAGCGTACCACGCACGCCCTGATGTGACGATGGCCCTACGGCGCCAGCCCGGGAAGTCCCCCCGGGCTGCTCTTGGCCACGGACGACCGGAGCACGGAGCAGTCCATCCTGCGCCACCTGGCGGGCCTGCGCCAGGGGCACCCGCCGGGCTGGGCACAGGCGCAACTCAGCGGCACTTGTCCTTGCTGTCCTTGTCCCCCCTGATGCGCAAGGACTCACCGCCTGCGGGCCCCGGCCTCTTGCATCTCCGCACGCTCCCGGTCGCCTTGCAACTGAAGGTGACCTCACCGCCCTCCTGGGTCTCCTTCCATCCATCTGGACACCAGGTGTAGGTCGACTTGTAGTTGCGCAGCGCCCGGGATGACTCCAGGCAGGATCCCGCCTCCGCCGCCACGCCCGTCTGCTGCGAGCAGGCCAGCATGGCGACGACCATGGCGCTCTTCAGATACCTGAGGCTCATTGGTAGATCCTACTTGTTGACCGGCGCTGGCGAGCTGGTCTGTTAGTAAGACCCCCGTTCAAACCGTGCATGCGGATTTCCCGCACACGGCTTACCGGTGGTCTCTCGGGGGCTAGCATTGTGCAGACTCCGGGTAGCGGACTGTCCCTCGGAGACGGTGGAGTCCCAAGTCCCAGAAGCGCTGACTCGTCCATCGGGTCGCTTCGCCTGGCGCGAGCTGCCGCCCCTTGCGCTTGAGCCGCAATTTCAGGAGGCGGCGCCACACGTAGCTGTCGACCTGGTTGAACTTTCGCGCGGCATTGCCCGTCCTGAAGTAATTGCCCCAGCCTCGTAGCACCGGATTGATCGAGGCGATCACCGCCTGGATGTCCTCATGCTTCCGACTCTCCGGGGTCAACTCCTTCACTCGCTGCTTCACCCGCTTCATCGCTCTGTGAGACGGCCATCGATTCAAGAAGTACAGCTTCTGGCCGGACCTCTCCCAGATGGCTCCGCTCATCCGCTTGTGCAGGTGGCAGCCCAGGAAGTCGAATCCCTGCTTGCCGTCGTACAGTTCGACTCGCCTGGTCTTGTCCGGGTGTAGCTCCAGTCCGAGCCCCCTCAGGATTCCCCTGATTCGTCGCTCGGACTCCTCGCACTGCCTCCGTGTGCGGCACATCACCACGAAGTCGTCCGCGTACCTCACCAGCGTCCCCAAAGGGGCGCTGTGGCGGGTCCACAGCCGGTCGAGCTCATGCAGGTAGATGTTGGATAACAAGGGCGATATCACTCCCCCTTGGGGTGTGCCCGCCACCATCCGTTGGACGGCCCCCTCCTCCATCACTCCTGCACAGAGCCACTGCCTCAGCAGCTTCAGTACCCGTCGGTCTGCTACTCGACCCCCTACCAGCTTCATCAGCTTGTCGTGGTCGATGCTCCCGAAGTAGTCGCGGATATCGGCGTCCAGCACATGATGTCCGCCCTGGTTGCCCTGCTTGCGCAGGACCTCCAGCGCCATCGTTGCGCTCCGCCGGGGCCGGAACCCATACGAGCACGGCAAAAAGTCCGCCTCGAAGATCGGCTCCAGCACCAGCTTCGCCGCCATCTGCACCACTCGGTCCTTCACCGTCGGGATGCCCAGAGGCCGCTGCTTCCCATCGGCCTTGGGGATGTACCGCCGCAGCACCACTTCTGCCCGGTACCTTCCTTCTCTCAGCTCGGTCTGGCTCTCCTCCAGGAGGCGATCAACCCCGCTGTGCTCCACCTCTTCCAGCGTGACGGCATCCACGCCGGCCGCTCCTCGGTTGGCCCTGACTCGTCTCCACGCCTCCCAAAGGACGTCACTCCTACTGATGTGGTCGTATAGCGCGTGAAAACGTCTCCCCGGCGCCCGCTTGGCCGCCGCCCACAGTTGCCTTTGCAGTTGTCGCACTTTGTCGCGCGGCTCCTCGCCGCCGGGGTCGTTAGGTCCGGTCTTGCCGGCCATTCCCTCGCGCTTACCTGCTCCCGCAACCTGACCACCCCAGGGACCCTTCCCTCCCGCCGCGTTGTTCTTCACGGCGTTCGTCCTTGGGACCTGCGCCCCAAGGTCCGGTACTACGATCCCCTCGGACTCCCGCTGCACTGCAGCCGACTTCGCCTCTGGCTTATACGGCGTGCACTGCCCTGACCGGGGCTGTGCAGACGGGCCTCCCGTGTTCCGCTCCTCTCCTTGGACACGTGCTGCGCTCCATACCCCGGCGGGGCGGCTGACCCTTTCTTCTCCGGTCTCCTGGGTCCGTCGCGTGGCCTTCACCGTGAAATGAGCGGCTCGGCCCCCGCATTGTTTCTCTGTCGAGGCTGCAAGCTTCACTTCATGTTGCGGCCCGCGTCCTTGCTCCCTCCTAAGAGGCTCTCGACGCCCCGCTCGGGCCAGGAGGATCTCTCCTCCTGCCTGGGGCCTGCTACCAGGCGCTCCGGCGCTTACCTGGACGGGACTCTCACCCGTTGGAGAGGCGCAGCGTGAAGCGGCCCCTTCAGCCCGTCTCCGGGCCTCGGGGTCCTCTTCGTCACGGCGCACCATGGTAAAAGCTTACCGTGATCCGGATGATATTCTGTCATGCTTCGACATGCTTGGTCTCAGATATCTGAGGGTTGCGACGGAGAAGCCCGCCAGATCAGCGGGCGATGCTCCGGCATGCATCCTGCTGAGGATGGCCGCATGCGACAGCTCATCCTCCTTCCGATCGTCGCCCTCCTGGCGAGCGCGTGCAGCCGCACCACCTGTGAGGACGTCGACTGCCTCTACAGGCCGACAACCACGCTGCACCTGGTCGACGATGGATCCGGCCAGCCGGTCGGTCTCCCCTACGAGGGCTACCTGCCCCCGGTCTTCACGATCGACCACCACAACCTCGGTGACCTCTGCACCAGCCAGCCCGACGGCGGCGTCTGCACCGCCTGGCAGTTCCAGATCTATGGCGAGCAGACCATCCACATCGAGCTCCCCGGCTATCAGCCGGTCGATGTGCCGATCAACGTGCACAGTGACACCACGGGGTGCTGCCCGGGGCCGATTGACCCGGTGGAGATGACCATCCGGCTCAAGAAGGCGTAGCGGGCGATCGGAGGTCCTTCGTCCCCGCCGGCGCGCGCCGTCCGGGATACGGGATACGGACGCGGCGTCCGGCCGGGCAGGGGTCGCGACCTCAGCCGATCACGCGATGGGTCTCTCCGACCGGATGAGTGCGCTCATCCCTCCCCTACACCACCGCCACCGTCTCCCCGCCTGCCCAGACGCAGCTTGGGCGGACGAGGAAGGGCTGGGGGACCTGGGTGAAGAGCGGAACCCCCGGCGCCCGGACGGGACCTCCCGCCCGCGGCGCGGGAGGGCGCCCGGCCGCCCCTACTTCACCAGGCGGCCCAGGGCGTGGGGGGTGCCCTCGTCGAAGCTGGCGCGGCTGACCTCCATGAACTGGGCCTTGCGCTGCAGGCCCCGGATGTCGGTGGCGCCGCAGTAGGTCAGCCCGGAGCGGATGCCGCCCATCACGTCGGCGATGATCGCGGTGGCGCTGCCGCGCAGGGGCACCTCCACGGCGATGCCCTCCGCGGTCTTCCAGTCGGCCATGGCCCCCATGTACTCCTCCTGCGCCTCGCGCGAGGCCATGCCGCGGAAGGTCTTCACGTAATAGTCCTCGCCGCTCGCCGCCTTGCGCAGCACTTTCTGGCCGGGGGTCTCCTCCGTGCCCGCCAGCATGCCGCCCAGCATCACGAAGGCCGCGCCCGCCGCCAGCGCCTTGACCGCGTCGCCCGGGTTGCGGATGCCACCGTCGGCGATGAGGGGGCGGTCCACCTTGCGGCAGTCGAGGATGGCGGTGAGCTGCGGCACGCCGAAGCCGGTCTTGAGCCGCGTCGTGCACACCGAGCCCGGGCCGATGCCCACCTTGATGATGTCCGCCCCGGCCGCCGCCAGGTAGTCGGCGCCCGCGTAGGTGGCCACGTTGCCGGCGATGATGCAGATGTTGTCGTGGAACTTGTCGCGCAGCGCGCGCACGGTCTGGTTCACCATCTTGCTGTGGCCGTGGGCCACGTCCACGCAGATGATGTCCGCCCCGGCGCCGACCAGCGCTTCGGCGCGGGGCAGGCTCTCCCCCAGCACGCCGATGCTCACGCCCACCGGGCCGGCGGCGCGGGCGCGGCGGAACTCGGCGATGTTGTCCTCGATG
>JADMIO011426273.1_pt1 | contig 14624 bp, 11 predicted proteins | sample 8958161 | NCBI WGS metagenome assembly JADMIO01 (sample SAMN16585339, study PRJNA669376) | soil metagenome | isolation source: Crop rotation soil | place: USA: Cullars Rotation, Alabama | collected 2011 | reverse complement strand
CATTCTAAAACAACTCGCCCGTTTCGCTCTTTGCTTGAACAATCTGTCCAAGTGCTTTCCTCAGGCGTTCTGCTGCCCGCGGCGCGTAATCGAGATTGTTATTGTTAAAGATGACGTGGACTTCGCGTGCATCCCGAGCCAATTGACGGCTGCGATCGGCTACCTCCTCAACTTCCGAATCGGAATAATCGTAATCGAAGCGTTTTGCGACCGTTTTGCCGGTGAGATAGGCCTTCGCATTGCGTCCGTGCAACCGCAGATACGTCAGCGTCGGGTTGGTGATTTCATTGAGTTCGGACGGCATGATGGTGAATTGATCTGCTCTGGGCGCGTCGACGTTCACAAAGACCGCGCGATGGCGTCGGAGAAAATCGACCGTCGATTTGAGTTGATCGCCGACGACCCAGTTCCGGTTTCTAAACTCGATGGCCAGCCGGTAATCGCCAAGCATCTCAATCAGAGAGTCCAATTCTGACAGATCATGTTTGCGAGGCGAAAACGCGGGCGACAATTGCAGCAGCAACACGCCCAGCTTCCCGTGCCTGCTCAGGATCGACATCGAACTGAGAAAAATTTCCAATAACGCCTCCTCGACTTCCGCCGTTCGTTTTACTTTCCCATTCGCACCGGTCTCGACCTGGCGTTGAAGCACCGGCGGCAACAGTTTGGCCGGTGTGGAATGAAACGAAAAGAACTGATGCAGTTTCGCGTCAAAAACGAAACCGTCGGGTGTTGCGGCGGCCCATCTTTCCACCAAACGGACGTCAGGGACCGAATAAAACGTGGAATTGATCTCCACGAGATCGAAATATTGCGCGTACCAGCTCAACCGATCGCCCGGGTGCATCTTCCTCGGATACCATCGTTCCACAAACCCGGGATCCGACCAACTGGCCGTGCCGACCAGGATTGTGTTTTGCCTTTGCGTCTCCACAGAAATCACAAACGTCGTCTGACGAGAAATTGCAAACCGCGAGCCGATTTAGAGCCTCTCTTCATATCAGGTAGGGATGTTTCTCCGAAACGTCCGTCGAGTTCGCCTGCCGATTCTCGATTCTCTTTTGTAATTGCGCGAAGAACTTATGTTGGCATAGTTAAGGTTCTTTGACGCGGGGTGGAGCAGCCTGGTAGCTCGTCAGGCTCATAACCTGAAGGTCGCGGGTTCAAATCCCGCCCCCGCAACCAATTTTGCGTGAGCCTCTATCGCGTTTACGTACTGCAAAATTCGAAGGGAATATTTTATATCGGATTAAGCGACGAGGTACGGCGAAGACTCGACCAGCACAACCGCGGTTTGTCGCGATGGACCAAGAACAAGGGCCCGTGGTCGCTGATCTGGCAGAGTGAGCCTATGAGCTTATCCGAGGCGAGAAAACTTGAACTGCTTCTTAAGCGTCAAAAAGGAGGCGATGGATTTTATCAATTGACCGGCTTGCTAAGAGACGGCTCATAATCCCGCGTCCGCGGGATCGCGGGTTCAAATCCCGCCCCCGCAACCAAAACACTTGCCGCATCGACGCTACTGCGCAAAGTTCAGGCCGCCCAATCCGGGGTCAGGTAAATGATTCCAGAGTAGCTCAGTGGTAGAGCGGTCGGCTGTTAACCGATTGGTCGTAGGTTCGAATCCTACCTCTGGAGCCATTCGACGCGCCTTCGGCTTGCTCATGGCCTCCGGCCACCCAGCCGCCCAAAGTACGACATGTCTTTCATCGAATCCGCGCGACCAATGGCCCCGAGCTCGTCGAGGGGCTTTACAATTGTCTAGATTCGACGCGGATTGTTCTTGGATGCGGGTGAAATATTGCGACCGGGAATTTTGGCTTCGCTCCTCCGCACGCTTTCGCTACGATTTTTTTGAATGCCCGAAGGCCTGAATCCGAAGCGAACCATCAACGAGCTCAAGGAACTGCGCTCACTCACCGCCGATGAGAACGGCGCGCAGCGTGTGGCGTTTACGCCGACCTGGGCAAAGGCGCGAGCGTGGCTCCGCAAGAAACTGGAAGCGTTGCCGGTTGAAATTCATAATGATTCCGCCGGCAATCTCTGGACAACGTTGCCAGGGAAATCCGACAAGGCCCTGCTAATCGGAGGTCACATCGATTCCGTGCCGAACGGTGGCTGGCTCGACGGCTGCCTGAACACCCTCGCGGCCGTGGAAATCCTGCGGCGGATAAACTCTCAATATGATAGCAAACCGCCGGTTACGGTCCGTCTCGTAGATTGGGCCGATGAAGAAGGCGCGCGTTTCGGGAAAAGCCTTTTCGGATCCTCGGCTTGCTCGGGCAATCTCGATATGGACGAAGCGAGAGGCCTGAAAGACAAGAACGGCGTTCGTCTCGTCGATGCGATTAAGGAACACGGGATCGATTTCGAGAACGTGAAGAATTCCGGGAAAGAACTCAAAAATGCGTCCGCGTACATCGAGCTGCATATCGAACAGGGGCCGGTCTTGCTCGATCTTGGTCTTCCTCTGGGCACCGTGCTCGGAACATTCGGCGTCGAGCGTCACGCGATCACCTTTCGGGGCCAGGCAGCGCATTCGGGCAGCACACCCATGAACCGTCGGCGCGATGCGTTTCTGGCGGCTGCAAGAATGAGCCCCGAGATTTACAAGATCGCGGAAGGCAGCAATGGCGGTCCGAGCCGGACGGGCGGAGTTTGCACCATTGGCTCGTGCACGACCAAGCCGGGAATCGTCACAAGTGTAGTGGAAGAATGCCGGATCGCGTTGGACCAGCGGCATCTCGACGCGAAAGCGTTGGCCCGGATGTTGAGCGAGGCAAAATCGGCGAGCGAAAAATTCGCCAGGGAAGGAAATGTTGATGTAACTTGGGAGCGGATTTGGCAAATCGAGCCAATTCTTTTCGATAAAAACCTAATCGAACTGAGCGACGTGGCCATTTCCGAAATCGGCGCCAAACCGCATCGGCTCCCTTCCGGGCCGCTACATGATGCGGCCGAAGTAGCGCGCAGTGGGATACCAACTGTGATGATGTTTGTGCAGAGTCTGCACGGCATCAGTCACAACAAGATCGAGGATACCAGGGAAGAACACCTGGAGATGGCCGTGACCGCGTTCGACAAGCTGGCTGAAAAAGCGATGGGTTGGATTGCAGCGCGGTGATTCGTTTCTCATCTCCTTCCAGGTAGGGATATCTCTCCGAGATGTCCGACGAATTTCGTCTTAAGTCTTACTATTGAGTAGTCTCGACGGACGGTTCGGAGAGCCGTCCCTACCTGGTTTGGAACCGCAGTGGGAATGACGCGTGATAGAACATCCACGTTCTACAGCAGCGACTCGTAGAGCGCTTTGGTTCTCCCGGCGATTGCCGACCAGCTGAAATTTTCTTCTGCCCGTTGTCGCCCGGCTTTTCCGAATTTTTCACGCAACTTTGGATCGCGCATCAGTCGATTGATCTGTTGCGCCAGGTCGCGCGAGAATTTTTCCGGATCCACCGGCTCGAAAGGGCTTTCTTTCATTTGCTCGAGCGGAACTAAGAATCCGGTCTCACCATCGACGACAACTTCCTTGATTCCGCCGACGGCGCTCGCGACAACCGCCGTCTCACAAGCCATCGCTTCCAGGTTAATGATGCCAAAGGGCTCGTAAATAGAGGGGCAACAAAAGACCGCGGCGTGCGAATAAAGTTCGATCACCGCGGGGCGATTCAGCATCTCTTCAATCCAAATGATGTTTTCGCGTTTTCGTTTCGCGTCCGCAACGGCTTCGTTCATCTCAGACGCAATCTCCGGTGTGTCCGGCGCGCCGGCGCACAGAACGATCTGAAAATCCGGGTCCATGAACGGAATGGCGCGCACCAGATGGATGATTCCTTTCTGTCGCGTGATTCGACCGACAAACAACAAGTACGGCCGTGCCGGGTCAATTCCGTGGTGTTCCAGCGCAGTCGTCGAAGTTACTCTGCGATATTCATCCAGATCGATGCCGTTGTGGATTCTGTGAACTCGCTTCGTATCAACTTCAAACAATCGTTCAATATCATGTTTCGTCTCTGCGGAAACAGCGATGACAGCGTCCGCCATTTCCAAGGCGGTTTTCTCGACCCAAAGCGAGAAATCGTAACCGCCGCCAAGCTGTTCTCGTTTCCATGGGCGCAGCGGCTCGAGTGAGTGAACGGTGATCACCAGAGGAACGCCGTAGTTTTTCTTTGCCAGGATCCCGCCAAAGTGACTGTACCATGTGTGGCAGTGAACTATGTCGGCATCGATGTTCGCCGTATTGAAATCGATGCAACGACGCACGGCGCCAAACGCGGACTGGAGCTTTTTTGGACAGGTGAACCGGGCCGTATCCACCTCGAACCCGCGGACCATGAGCCGCCCTGTCTGCGAATTTTGATCTCCGAAGCATCGAACTTCGACATCGATTGTTTTAGCAAGCTCGCGCGACAGATAGTCGACGTGCACGCCCGCTCCGCCGTAAATATGCGGCGGATATTCGTTCGTTAGAAACAGAACTTTCACGCACGCTTCTACTAGTCGCGCAGCTGGATTTGAGCAAGCGGTCTTGGTGCAACGAATCCTGCCATTGGTACGGACGTCGTCCCGCGGCTGCGGCGTCCGGTCGGCGCAGCGCGCCGTCCCTACCTACGGAAGCAACAGGCCGCCTAGCGCCTTTACAGCTATTTCGCTGCGCGCAAAAGCAACACCGGCACGTCGACGGCGTGTCGCACCTTGTCAGCGGTCGCCCCGTGCAAAATATCGCCAATGAGCCGGTGCCCATGCGTGCTCATCGCAATCAGGTCGACCTTTCGTTCCGTTGCTATTTTGATGATCTCGTCGGACGGCTCGCCCAGGCCGAGAACGGCCTCGCACTCAAATCCTTCTTTATTCAGTTCCTGCTGGCGTTGCTCGAGATAGGCACGGTCCTTTTTCATCTCTTCGCTTTCTGCAAGCTGAAGCTGATTGAAATTTCTGGCCACCCAGCCATCGGCGACGTGAACCAGCAGCAGCTTCGCTCCGGTCATCCGGGCCAGAGCTTTGATGTGTGCAATAATCTTTTCATCGGCATCGCTGTATTCGAGAGGAATTAGAATGTGGTGATACATTGCTGGGGCTCGTTAACCGGTGAATCGTTACAACGCGTTTAGTGTGGCGGCGGCAGGCGCAGGAAACCGTAAATCGTTTTGAGCGCCGAGTCAGGCGTGAATGTATCAATCAGCAGCTTCACATTCAAAAGAATGATCGCTCCGGCAGTTGTCCACCCGAGGATTTTCAGCCAAATGCGATTTGCAAACTCGCCCATCTTTGCTTTTTCGTCGGTAAAACGGATTAACGGCCAGACCGCAAACCCGAGTTGCATGCTAAGCACTACCTGGCTGGCAACGAGCAGTTCGGTTGTTCTGTTTTCCCCAAACAGACCAATGATGATCACTGCCGGAACCAGGGCCAGGCCGCGGGTGATTAAACGTCGCAGCCATGGCGTAAGGCGGAAATTCAGGAAGCCTTCCATCACCACCTGTCCTGCCAGGGTGCCGGTAAGGGTTGAGTTTTGCCCGGAAGCAAGCAACGCGACCGCAAAGAGCACACTGGCAAGCGCGGTGCCGAGCAGCGGACTTAACAGCTGGTACGCATCCTGAATCTCGGCCACTTCGCGGTGTCCCGACCAATGGAAAACCGAGGCGGCGACGATCAGGATGGCAGCATTGATAAACAAAGCGAACATGAGGGCCACCGTGGAATCGATTGTGGCGAACTTAATCGCCTCTCGCCTGCCCTCCGCCGTTTGCTCGAATTTTCGTGTCTGCACGATCGACGAATGAAGATACAGATTGTGCGGCATCACCGTGGCCCCGAGGATTCCGATGCTCACATAAAGCATCTTTTGATTGGTGAATATTTCCGGTCTGGGGACGAATCCTGCGGCCACGCCAAGTATGGAGGGCTTTGAGAAGAAAAGCTCGGCGCCAAAACAGATGGCAATGGTAGCGATCAGGATAATGACCACCGCTTCGATATAGCGAAAGCCCTTGGTCTGCAGATAAAGGACCGCGAGCACGTCGAGCGCTGTGATACAACAGCCCCAGACGAGCGGAATCCGAAAAAGTAGTTGCAGGGCAATCGCGGAACCAACCACTTCGGCGAGATCGCACGCAGCGATTGCCAGCTCGCAAAGAATCCAGAGGAACCAGACAGTGGGGACCGAGTAATGGTCGCGGCAGGCCTGGGCCAGGTCACGGCCGGTCGCCACACCGAGTTTGATGCAGAGATGCTGCAACAGGATCGCCATGAAGTTGGAGATCAGGACGATGGCGAGAAGCGTGTAGCCAAATTGCGCGCCGCCCGCCAGATCCGTTGCCCAGTTTCCCGGGTCCATATAACCGACCGCGACTAAAAAGCCCGGACCTGAGAACGCGATCATTTTTCGCCAAAACGATGCGTAGGGAGGAACCACAATGGTCCGGTGAACTTCTGCCAGGGAAACGTTTCCGGCGGACCGCCGCCAACCGGTACCCGGAGCTCTGCTCAGCGCGTTATTCGACTGCCTCATGCGACTCGTGTCACTTGCCAAACTCGAGGATTAGGTTAGCCTAACTTAGTTATTTTAGTCAATAATTCTGTTTGGCACCAAGTAATTCTTTCTTTGACTATCTTATGCCCAATGTTACCATTGGCGCGTGCGACGCCGAAAACTTAAATCCGCCCTGGGCACTTCCGCCGCCGTTGAGGATTATCTGGAGCGAATCCTCGAGCTGATTAATTCCAAGGGCTATGCCCGAATCGTCGATATCGCGTCCGCACTGAAAATTTCCCAGGCCAGCGTGACCAATATGGTGCAGCGCCTCGACTCCGAAGGCCTGCTCAAATACGAAAAGTATCGCGGCCTGATCCTAACCGGCGCCGGGAAAACCCTGGCGCGAAAAATCGTCCACCGGCACCGGCTCCTGACCGATTTTCTTAATCTCCTCGGCCTCGACGAAAATGTCATCTATCATGACGTCGAAGGAATGGAACACCACATCAGCACGCCGACGCTTCGGGCCATTGAAGGCCTTACGCGGCTGTTGCGACGCCGCCCGGCTTTGCTCTCGCAACTGGAAAGGGCCGCCTCGTAGATATTCAACATCCGGTGGAAACCCCGCCATGTGTGTTCGACTCCGATGAATTCGTTTTCGGCAGCGAAATTGGCCTGTACAACGAGAGCCCTATTTGCTCTCGATCGGCTTTGTAAACTGGTCGCCCCCAGAGCCACGTTTTGGGCTACGTTGTTTTCACCTTTCGCGACAGCGATGCAGGCGCGGGAACTGTGGCTACAGGCCTTTGCTATTCCGTCGCTGTCACGTGAACGATCACGCCGGGCCTGCAGTCAATTGCGAGATTGATCGGCTGACAGCAGACCGCGCAGTCTTCAATCAGCGATTGATCGCCGCGTGATGTGTCCACCTGCAGAGAAAAAGCCTCTCCGCAGTGCGGGCAAACGACTTCTGTTTGGACTACCAATTCCATTTCTTGTCATCTCGAGCGGCAGCGTGACCCGCTCGCACGGCTTCGCACACCGCGCCTGCATCGCTGTCGCGAAGCACTAGCCGCGAAGCCGGCATATTGAAGCCTGCGCTGAGCGAGCATAGCGGGTCGAGCGGGAGACACCTGTTAAACAAAGATGTCCAGGGATTCCTCCACTTGGTCGGAATGACAAACAAAAGGATACGAGACTGCTGCGGCCGGTGTGAATTCAAAGCGATCCGTCCCGCTGGATTGGAACGGGTTCAACCTGCTTACCGGAAGCATCGCTGAGCTTCCTGAAATTGAGCTGGCGGACCCGGCGAGGATCGGTTTGCGAGACTGTCACCAGATAGGGATTGATTTTCACTTGTTCTCCCTGGCGCGGCAGATGTCCCAGCAAATGAGTGACGTACCCCCCGATTGTACTCACGTCGGCGCTTTCCAATTCCAAACCGGCGAGCTCGTTCAGTTCATAGAGACCCAATGCGCCATCCACGGTGAACTCGTTCTCGCTAAGCTTGTGAAATTCCTCTTTCTCCGTATCGAATTCGTCCTGAATATCGCCCACCAATTCTTCCAGCACATTCTCCAGCGTCACCATCCCGACAGTGCCGCCAAACTCATCGACCACGATGGCCAGGTGAGCGTGCCTGCTCAGGAACAGGCTCAATAGCTTTTCCAATGGCATCATTTCCGGTACCGGAATCAATTCTCTCTTGATCCGCATAAGGTCAGGATGCGGATCCCGCATCATCGGCACGAGCTCCTTAATGTGAACCAGGCCGATTGTGTTATCGAGGTTTTCACGGCAAAGCGGGAAACGCGTATGGCGGGATTCGATCGCCTTTTTGATATTCGTTTCGAAATCCTCTTCGACGCAAAGGTAGACGATATCACCACGAGGCGTCATGATATCGCGAACAACCCGCTCGCGAAGATCGAGCACGTTAAACACCAGCTTGCGTCCGAGCGGCGATACATCTTTTGATTTTTCGCTTTGTTCGAGAATCAGGCGGAGTTCTTCTTCGCTGTGCGCAAGCTCCGTCCCGGCGACTGGCTTCATCCGAAGCAGTGTTTGCAGAATGAAGTTCGACGACTTTTGCAGGATCCAGATGGCAGGTCTGAACAGAACATAGAAGACGCCTAACGGACGAACCAGACGCAAGGAAACACCAAGCGGATTGGCAATGGCGGTGTATTTGGGCGCCAACTCGCCGAAAACGATGTGCAAAAATGTAATGCCGACGAACGCCAGCGACACGGAAATCGATGTGACCACGGCGTGTGAGTGAATGTTGGCTAGTTCGGAAAACGGTTCGAGAATGTGCGCCAGGAATTGCTCGCCGACCCATCCGAGCGCAAGGCTGGCCAGGGTCACACCCAGTTGCGTCGCGGATAAATAGGCGTCGAGATGCGACCGAATGTATTTCGCGAACCGCGCCGGCGCGTTCCCCTCCTCCACCAGCGCATCCAGCTGACTGGATCGCACTTTGATAATCGCAAACTCGCACGCGACGAAAAAGCCGTTCAGGGCCACAAGGGCCGCGATGACGAGAAGCTTACCGATGAGAACGCCGGGCCGGTCCCAATGGACCACAATTGCGTCGGCGAATGGCATGGCGGAAAACAAAATCGACATCTTCATTCTGCTGTAGTGGCGGGCGTGTCGCCCGCTTCTTGTGGAAGCCTGCAGCCGACACGGCTGCCGCTACAGCACAATTCTACCAGCTCGACTTGGTTACGCCAGGGATGAGGCCCTGGGATGCAAGCTCTCGAAATGTGAGCCGTGAGATCTTAAACCGCCGAATAAAGGCCCGGCGCCGACCCGTCACCTGACAACGATTGACCACGCGCGTAGGGCTGGCGTCGCGGGGAAGCTGCGCCAGGCCCGCGTAGTCTTTCTTCGCCTTCAGTTCGGCGCGCAGGGTGGCATACTTCTTGACGGTCGCGCGTTTGCGCTCGTTGCGATTGATCCAGGCTGTTTTCGCCATAAAGAAGGGCGGAATGTAGCGGAGAACACTCTGGTTTCAACTGCTTTTCGCATTTTCCACCGCACTTTTTGAGACTGTGGCAGTTGAACCTTAGGATTAGACAGCTGAACATGGAGCCCTCGTCCCAATGATTCCGCTACACCGCAAGCAATTCCCTTCGTCGAAATCCGAGCTCGCGGAGGCCCTCGATGGAGCGCTGCGGCGTTATGTCCAGAAACAGGATCCGATGGTCGCGATCTATTCCCGCGTTTTCCCGTACCTGGACGAGATTGCAGTTAATCTCGATGGCGCACGAATTGATTCGCTTCCGCCCGGGTCGCCCTCGCTGGTCGGCGACAGTAAACCCGCCTTTGAAGCCGCCGTTCTGAACTTTAGCGGTCGCGCCATCACTCTGCATCAAGTGTCGTTCGATATTCGAGTCGCTGCCCGCGATCTGGTCTTTGCCAGAGGAAGCGACGAAAAGGACAATGCCCTCCTGATTATTCAAAGGGTTCGAGACGGAACGGGGACACTCTCCGCGACTCAGCTGGATTTGGAAAATCACATCCTCGAGGTCGCCCGGCGCGAAGGTCGGAAGCACGGGATTATTATCGAGCAAGTACGCCTGGCTATGCGCGCCCGCGGCCCCCGTTCAATTGCTGCGGATGTGCGCGTGCAGGCACGCAAATTTTTGTTGCGCGCCCGACTCGATATTTACGGCCAACTGGATATCGATTCGAGTTTCGCCGCGAAGATCTCAGAGCTGCGTTGCAAGGGGGACGGCACCGTCGGTTCGTTGGCCTGCAATGCGCTTAATCCGCTCTTCGAAAAACTTAAGGGAAAGACATTCCCGCTTTCTTTACTTTTGCCCGGCGAGGTCCGTTTGCGCGACGTCCGCGTGACAGTGGCCGATACGATCGGAATTACGGTCGATTTCGGAGAAGGTTAGGCGTTCGCCGGGAGATGCGGAGACAAGCGTTCCGCAGTCTTTGTCATGTCGAGTCAATTCGAGACATCTCTTACTATTTGCTGTTCAAAACGCACTGTGACGCCCGGACGACATTTAGAGATTCCTCCCATTCGACTCGCATTCGCTCGCTCAGGGCAAGCTTAAACAGCGCGGCCCTTTCGGCCGCGTAAAATCGGATGCAGCTCCGAACGCTTTACGCTCCCGCTAGAGCATCAAAGCGAGCCCCGGCTTGTAGATTGCCGCAGCGCGGCGGAATTCGCGAGCGAGGCGTCACGTTGCCGCTCGGAATGACAATCGCGAGCCGGGGCGCTGCTGTAGCGGCGGACATCGCATGGCAATGTCCCTTTCTACTGTCGTGCTAATCGGCGGAACAAAAAGAATCCGATCACGATGAATAAAACATTCGGGAACCAGACCAGCAGCTCGGGATGTAACTTCGGGTTAGCGCGCAATGTGTCCCCGATAATGACAAACAAGAAATAGGTGATCGCCACGATCAATCCCATGGCGAATCCAATAGAGGTCTCGCGGCGATGGGCCGTTACACCAAGCGGAACGCCAATAATAGCGAATGCAAGACAGGCGAACGGAAACGAAAACCGCTTGTTGATCTCCGTTCTGCTCTCGCTGCGTTCGCGCTTGTCCCTGCTGTTCAACTGATCGAGCAATTGTTGGATCGACAACGCCGATCGACTCGGCCGTTTCTTTTCCTTCTCGTAAAGCTCATTCAGGCCGATGGGCAGAGTTCCTTCCTTCATGCTGATCCCGTCATGCATTTTATGAAGGTCTGTTGGGTCCTTCTCATCGCGCTCCTGATAGCGCGCATGGTAGAGATGCATCAGGATTTGCTTGTGCTCGAGGTCGGCCTCCAGCCGCCCGGTCCGCGCGTAGGTAACCTTCATCGGCATGTCTTTTCCGTTCATTTCGAAGACAATGATGTTCTGAAGAATGTTGCCGTCTTTTCGGCCAACATAAATTTTGCGGCCCGGAAACTCATCAATCACCTGGTCGCTGCCGAAAAGGGCCATGGGATCTCGCGTTGCCAGATCGAAAATCGTGCTGCGTAATTTTTCCTGCGCGGCCGGAGCCACCTGCGCATTGAGCCAGAAACAAATTGCAGTGGAGACAATGGCGATGGCCGCCAATGGCATGCAAACCCGCGTCACGCTGACTCCATTGGAACGCAAGGCCACAAGTTCGTTGTCAGCTGAGAGGCGGCCGAAAAACAGGAGCACTGCGGTAAGCAATCCCCAGGGGATGGTAAAGATCAGCGAAAACGGCAGGATGTACGCGATGAAGGCCAGGAGGTATTCCATCGGGACGTTGTGATTTACCAGCAACGGCAGGAGTTTTCTGAAGATGTTGCCAACCACGAGCACCAGGCTCAACACGGCGATTGCGAACAGCACATTCACGAGCAGTTCGCGACTGACGAATCGGTCGATCAACTTCATCTTCGCCTGAAAGTTGGACGCTTGGACACGGTTAGACAAAGCTAGCATAGATCGAATGAAAGAGCGCGCGCTTGTGGTCTCCCAAGTCGGGTTTGCCTCTTAGTTAGACCTCGCCTCCGAATTGATCTGTAGCTGGCAAACAGGTCATTCCCCGATAAAATGGCCGGGATGGCAAAAATCGAGAGTTATGACGCGACGATTGTGAGCGGTCGCCCGCCGGCAGTGCAGCCAGCGCTTCTCTACAATTTTCCCTGGTGCCGCCGCAAACCGTGACAACCAAATCAATGCGATTGATTGTTCCGATACGTAACTAAATGAAAATTTCTTGCGCCCTCATTCTTGTTCCCGTGATCCTCGGCCTGCCCGGGTGCGCGACTGTTTCGCAGCATCAGTTTGCGGACGTGAAAAGCTGGACCACGCGCAGCGGTCAGCTCATGTATCGCAACGGTCCGACAACGGTGATCGGCGAAGTGCTCGTGCGGTTTTCCGGGGACGGAAACTTCGAACTGACGTTTTCAAAAGGCCCGGGGCTGACACTTCTTACGTTGCGGGAGGACGCTACGTTTGCCGAAGCGGCAGGCCCGATCGCGCGTCGCAGATGGTTCGGAACAATTGACCGGGCCCCGGCGAATCTTCGCGGCTGGCTGGCTCTGCGGGATAGAATCGTCCACGCTCAGAATCGGCAATCTGTGCGTTCGACAACGGATGGGGAAATGTTTCTCCTTCACTTTTGACCGGAACCGATTGAGGCGCGAGCGTCGCGGTCTTCACCCACATCAGCAATATGCGACCGAGTGATTTCATTGCGCATTGTGTTTCAAATCGGCGCGGCGTTGTCTGGTGTGTAGTGGTGGTGCTGATCGCCATTTGCGCGATCATTCTGGTAACGAGGATCCAGCTGGATACCGACGTTCTGAACATGCTGCCTACCGAATTTCGTTCGGTTGAAGGAATGAAGATCTACGATCGCGATTTTGCTCAGACGCGGGAGCTTACGTTTGCGTTGCTGTGCCAGCCGGCGGATGTAGATAAGCTGGAGGATTTCGCTCCGAAATTCGCGGAAAAACTACGTCAACAGCCTTGGTGCGAGCGTATTCTGGCCGGATCGCCCATGGAAAGTCAGCAGGGAATCCATGATCTCCAATCGATCGCTGTCCCCCTCCTTCTGAACCTGCAACCGGAAGCGTTCGATCAGACTATTACCCTGCTGCAACCCCAGAAAATGCGCGACCGTTTGGACCGGTTACGGCAGGAAATCGAAGCCGGATCGCTTCGCCCTGAATTTGAGCTGACATTCGACCCCCTCGGCGTTATCGGCCCTGCACTGAAGCCGTTCGCGGAAAACAATTCAATCGAGGAAGAGCAACCTCTCTCCTCGGAGGATCGAACCATGCATGTTTTCCTCGCCGTAACCAATCAGCCTTCTCTCAGCGCATTCGACTGTCAGCGACTGATGCGGGAAGTGAATCGTTTTCGCGCGAGCGCCAATGAAGGCTGGACCGGTGGACCGTTACAAGTCCTCGTCACGGGCCGCGCGGCGTATGTCTCGGAAATTTCGCTCAGCATGCGCTTCGATATCGTGGTGACAGTGCTCGGCTCGATTTTTCTGGTGAGCGTTATTTTCTTTGCGGGATTCCGGCGCTGGATCCCGCTCGTCGGAATGGGCTTTTCGCTTTTGCTCTCCTGTTTTGTAGCGCTCGCGCTGGGTCTTTTGATTTTTCATCAGCTCAACATGGTGACGGTGGGTTTCTGTGCGATCTTGGTCGGCCTCGGTGTGGATTTTGCGATCTTGGTATTCGGACGTTATCAACAGGCGCGGATCGACAACGAGCCACGGCAGCAAGCCATCGCAACGGCAATTCGCAAACTGGGCCGCGCGGTGTTTTTCGGCGCCCTCACGACCGCCGTTGGTTTTCTGGCCCTGGTGCTGAGTGGCTCGCCGGGCTTCACGCAACTGGGCGTGCTGATCGCGATTGGAATTTCGTTTGCCGGCCTTTTCATGTGCACAATCCTGTTCCTCTTCGTCGGAGAGCGGCATGCGGTTCTGCAGCACGACTGGATTTTCACGATGGTGAAAAAATATGTTCGGTGGAGCGTGCGGCGTCCGGCGCCTATTCTTATCTGGTCCGTCATCATCCTCGGAGGATTGAGCATTGTCGGGTTTTCACCGAAACCTCCGCTCGAGTTTGATGCGAGCACGCGTTCACTCGAACCGAAGAAAAGCGAAGCAGCACGCGCGCTCCACGCCATCATGCGAAAAATGCCGACACGATGGGAACCGGTTATGGTCATCGTGAACGCGCCTGACGAACAAACGCTGCATGACCGTTGGCAAAAAATCTCCGCGCACTGGGGTGAATTGCTGGCAGCCGGAAAGATCAAAAACTTTTCGACGCCGTCGGCCTTGGCCCCCTCGCCTTCATGGATGGAAAGAAACCGGCACGAGTTGAGCAGGGTAGACTTCCAGGCAAGTCGCCAAGCCCTTCAGCAGGGGATCGATGCGGAGGGATTCAACCGGGACTCCTTTTCCAGCGCCTTTCAGTTACTCGACCAGTTGCAGGCGGCCGCTAATCCTGGCAAACGGCTGCCAAACTGGCGTGACAGGCTGGAGAAATCTTCGAGCTGGTGGTTTTTGGTCGACCGGTACTTCGCGCACGACCCACTGCTGACGGCCGGCTTTGTCACGAGCAATAAACCGATCACAACCCAACTTCAGGCACAGGAATTGGAAAGCGAACTTCCAGTCGGCGGTGCGCCGATGCTGCT
>JADMIO011701155.1_pt1 | contig 14625 bp, 12 predicted proteins | sample 8958161 | NCBI WGS metagenome assembly JADMIO01 (sample SAMN16585339, study PRJNA669376) | soil metagenome | isolation source: Crop rotation soil | place: USA: Cullars Rotation, Alabama | collected 2011 | reverse complement strand
CATTATTATCGCTCCTTTGATTCTTGTTGATAGCGGTTTCATATTAGCCCAAGGAGTTTCCTTCACTTAAATACAAATCAATTCTATCAACATAATCATAGAAGAAAAGCATTACAAGTAACACCTTGAAAATTATAAGGAAATTCAGGTCATAATTAGAGATTTGGGAAAGGGAGAGTGGATTTTTCCTGGCCACGTTTCCCGCTCGGGCGAGCCCAATCTAAGGGATTTATCCCTTACATTACCTCGTTTCCCGCCCGATGAGCGCGATCACCATAACTGGATATCACTAAAAGAATGCATATATTCATACTTACAAACCCTTCCACCTCGCTTGGAAACTATCGGAATAAACTTTCCTTTCTCGCAGAGTAACATCATGCATTTCCTAACCGTACGGGGATCAATTCCCAGCTCATTTACTAAATTAACCGGACGGATAAACCCATTCGAACGAACCGCAATCTGCAAAATCTCACGCTCCAGTCTACTATACTCATCGTTCTCCTCCGTCCTCAGTGCAAGAAATGGCATCAGTAATGATCTTAACAAAGAAATTGTTAGCTCTGGACTCAACTCCAGATCATCATAAGGAATTGCAATTACCCGAAAACCCGCGATTTGCAGAAAAATTTCCCGATTCAACTCCTGCCGGTAGCGAGTCCGGTCTGTATTTTGCACATGTGGGCCGTATCCCTTCACTTCAAATGCAAACTGAACTGACCCCACCTTCCATACAAAGTCAACAAAATAGGGTCTGCCGCGCCAATCCGTAACTTTATATTCGGGATGAAGGTCATTCAAATGACCAAACATCGGCCACCAAACCTTCTCCACAAACATTTGCTCACCATGGCCATGTCCCGCTCCAGTCTCCCCCGACGTTCTCCTGTTCTTCGAGTCGTGTGATCCTTCAGCTATCTGCTATGCTCCTCCTTAAATCCCATAAAACATCCTCCTTTGGACAAAAAAATCCCGCACCCAATATGGGTACGGGATGTTCTTCATCCTATTTTACAAAAGTATAGTATTCGCCTTCTGCCACTGTCAATGACACCAAACATTCAAACTATTGTATATTTCATCCCATCCGAAAATACAGCTTGGTCCGGTCGGATCTGAGCTAAGTTTAGTTACCTTCATCCCAATGAGTTATTCTACCGCCGAGTCAGCTTGCCACCCCAGCCACTAATCCCGCCCTGTAGATGTGCTATTCGCGTATATCCGTGCTTCTGCAGAATTCTTGCCGCGTTCTTACTTCGCATACCACTGCGGCAATAAAGAAGCACATCCCGATCCTTCGAGATATCAATTAACCGTTGTTCTAGCTGGGATAGTGGAATATTCACCGCTCCAGGAATAAATCCGCCCTTGTATTCATCTGGCTCACGGACATCGATTAGCTGCTTGTTCTTAGATTGCTCTAACTCGCTTCGAAATTCATCCGACTTCAATGTTCTTACACATGCGCTTTTACTAAATCCGAGTCGAGAAATTATTGTATTCAAATCCATGTCCTTCTCCCCTTACCCTTTCATCGAAATTTCACAGAGCATCGTTTGTTTATCCGAGAAATCCCCACTTACAGCATACAACTTACGAAATCCTTGTCTTTGGAGAATCCTCGCAGCTTTATTACTTTTATAGTAACTGCCCGCAAGAATCAGAACGGAGTCATCGGGCGAAAGTGAATGCTGCCACACATAGGCTAACCGCCCCAACGAAATATTTATCGACCCGCGGACATTGTTCTTCTGATAATCGACAGCATCCCTGACATCGAGCATTTTCATAGCCACCGATTGATCCACGATTTCGCACACCCTGCTAGCTCCCACATAAGTAAGTGAACCGACTGGCCAAGCGTAAAGCAGGACCCATACAATAATTAATACTAATAGAATATACATAAAGATTCTAAACATTATCCAATTACTCCCGTACCAAAAAATCATCCGTCCAAGCACCTAGCCCACCTGTCATATTCACAACATTGTAGCCCTTTTCACTCAGCAACTCACACGCAAGTCCACTCCGACCACCACTTCTGCACATCACTATCATCTCTCCATTAGGATCAAGTTCATCTATACGCATTAATAGTTGTCCAAGCGGAATATGCTTAGCACCGATAACATGTCCCTCTACCCATTCGGCTGGTTCGCGAACATCCAGCATCGTCAGAGTCTCACCCTTTTTTAAACGTTCCGCAACTTGCTGAGGGGTAATTTCTTTTGATATAAAAGCCATTTATCATCTCTCCTTCACATTTATAAAAATAACTTGATTTATATATCACTATATCATAATATTACGATATAAGGATATTGTAAAGTGAGGTGTTCGTTACATGGACAATAATTTCAAAGCTTATAACCAAACCGCCGAAACTTTAAAGGCGCTGGCTCATCCAGTTCGATTGTGCATCATTAAAGGACTGCTTGAGAAAGGCAGCTGCAACGTCAGTTTCATGCAGGACTGTCTCGATCTTCCACAATCTACGGTTTCCCAGCATCTACAGAAGCTTAGATCACTAGGAATTGTTGAAACCGAACGTAATGGACTTGAGATTAATTATTCTGTTAAAGACGAGAAAATCAAACATCTAATTCAGTTATTTTTAGGGGAGGAATAAATATTATGAGTAAAAAAGTATTAATTGTTGGTGGAGTTGCAGGTGGTGCTTCGGCAGCAGCTCGTCTTCGGAGATTAGATGAAGAAGCTCACATTGTAATGTTTGAACGGGATCCTTATATTTCTTTTGCCAATTGCGGTCTTCCTTATTATATCGGAGGTTCCATTCAGGATCGTTCCAAGCTGCTGGTGCAGACACCGGAAGCTATGCATAAACGTTTTAATATCGATGTTCGGATTCAAAGCGAGGTTGTTTCCATAGATCCTGTGAACAAAAAAGTTCGTGTGGAAAGCAAGGAACGCGGCGCTTACGAGGAAAGTTACGATGCTCTTATTTTATCGCCAGGAGCTAAGCCTATCCGTCCGGCTTTGCCTGGTATCGAGAGTTCCAAAATCCACATGCTGCGCAACATTCCCGATACTGACAAAATCAAAACAAAAGTCGCAGCGGAAGGCACACGTTCAGCCGTTGTGATCGGGGGCGGATTTATCGGTGTTGAAATGGCCGAGAACCTTAGAGAGGCTGGACTCGAAGTCTCCTTGATTGAAGCAGGTCCGCAAATATTGGCTCCATTCGATATCGAAATGGCTTCCACTCTGGCAAAAGAGCTTGATGAGCATGGGGTTAACCTTATCTTTTCCGATATGGTTCAAGGTTTTACAGAGGTAGGCGAACAAATAGAGGTTCAATTAGCAAGTGGCACCGTGCTGAAAAGTGATATGGTTCTGCTAGCAATCGGCGTTTCGCCCGATACCTCTTTCTTAAAAGATAGTGGCCTAGAATTCGGTCCCCGTGGACATATTCTAGTCAATGAACGTATGGAGACAAATCTGGATCAAGTTTTTGCAGTAGGTGACGCGGTAGAGGTCGTTGACTTCGTGAATGGAACTAAAACCGCAATTCCACTAGCTGGCCCTGCCAACAAGCAAGGACGGATTGCAGCCGACAACGTTAGCGGTCTAGGTACTACTTACAAAGGTTCACAAGGGACATCCATCATCAAAGTATTTGGAGTAACTGGTGCTTCTACAGGCAATAATGAAAAAACACTACAACGCCTAGGAATGCCATACCATGTGATATACGTACATCCGAGCTCACACGCTACCTATTATCCCGGAGCAACTCCGATATCTATGAAGCTTATTTTTGACCCTAAAGGCACCGTACTCGGAGCTCAAGCTGTTGGTTATGGCGGAGTAGACAAACGTATTGACGATATCGCTACGGTCATTCGCTTCAGAGGAACAGTTTCTGATTTAACCGAACTAGAACTTTCCTATGCTCCTCCTTATTCATCCGCCAAAGATCCAGTGAATATGGCTGGTTTTGCAGCTGAGAATATTTTGCAAGGACTGACTACGGTATTCCTTCCTGCGGATCTCGCGAGTCGTGATAAGAACAACACCATCTTAGTTGACGTACGTTCAGAGATTGAACATGCCAACGGTCATATTGAAGGTTCCATTAACATCCCTGTGGATGACCTGCGTGGTCGTCTATCCGAGCTCGATCCAAATAAAGAAATCTGGGTGTATTGCCAAGTTGGACTTAGAGGCTACACCGCTTCCCGCATTTTGCAGCAAAAAGGTCTACGTGTGAAGAACCTAACCGGGGGTTATAAGACGTATCAAATGAGCAAGTTCACGCCTAAGAAAAAAGATAACTTGACTCCAAATGCAAGCATCTCAGAGGCTAGTAAGGAAATCGCAGCAACAGCAGCAGCTATACCTACTTCTTTCACGGTTAACTCCAGCATAGAAGTACCTGCTCCATCCAATCTGAAATTGGATCTAACGCCTGATTCCGTTCTTGATGCTTGCGGACTCTGTTGCCCCGGGCCGCTGATTCAGGTGAAGCAGCAGATAGATCAGTTACAAAACGGACAGATTCTCAAGGTAACTGCTTCCGATCCGGGATTCTATGAAGATATCAAGGCATGGGCTCGCATGTCCCAAAATACTCTTTTACAATTAACGAAACTGCCTAACGGCATGATTGAGGCTTATCTGCGCAAAGGCGTTACAGAGGATCCATCACCGGTAGAAGCACAACAAGTCCAAACCAGCAACGCAAGTACGATGGTCGTCTTCAGCGGTGATTTGGATAAGGCAATTGCTTCCTTCATTATTGCCAACGGAGCGGCATCCAGCGGTAAGAAAGTTACGATGTTCTTTACCTTCTGGGGCCTTAATATTATCCGCAAGGATGAGAAGGTGCCTGTGAACAAGAACTTCATGGGCAAAATGTTCGGAGCGATGATGCCCCGTGGCAGCCGCAAACTGTCACTTTCTAATATGAACATGATGGGCATGGGTTCGAAGATGATCCGAAACCTAATGAAGAGCAAGAACATCTCTTCTTTGGAGGAATTAATTCAGATGGCTATAGATCAAGGCGTCGAGATTGTCGCTTGTCAAATGTCCATGGATCTTATGGGCATCACACGTGAAGAGCTAATCGACGGCGTTGGGATCGGTGGCGTAGGTTATTACCTTGGCCAAGCCGATCAATCAGGTCATAATTTATTTATTTAGTTTAGTATTATTACGAATAGAAAGAGACTCCTCTATTTATTTAGAAGGGTCTCTTTTTTTCGGTTGTCTTCATCTCAACGATCTCTAATAAGCTGATAAAAATAAGAAACTAATGCTATCAGCGACACGGTAGCGAAAGTTTTGAGTAAGGTAGAAAAATCTGCTACTGATATTTCAAAGATCCCCAGATATGAAAAACTAGTCGCACCAGAAGCAGAGTAACTTAATAGTAGAATTGCTAGTATCACTGGTAAGATTAGAAATAACAATGATAAATTTTTGATGAATTCTTCCTTTTCATCTTTAAATATAAAGACCAATGAAAATAAAATAACTACTAAAATAAATAAAAACAACATTTTATCACCTCTTCGAATGATTTAGCTAGACCATTTTCCAAAGTGTTGGAGGCTAATCGACCATGTTTTCTCACCGTACTTCACGGTTGCCATACCCTCTGAAAGAGTCCACTCGATTCCTATATAATGATCATCCATATTATCCAGAAATGATTCCCAGCTTTGCCCTCCATCACTTGTAACGTATAACAAAGAATGTGCTTTATCAACAGGGCGAGTAACTAAGATTCCCTTATCCTTTGTGAAAAAGAGTGGAGGAGCGACATTAATCTGCGATCTTGCCAGAACACTCGGAACTTTGATTATTTGTTCGCTCCAAGTAGCTCCACCATCTATCGTTTTAAATAACCCCACCTTGCCCTCCCAGGGAGCGTTCGTCGCAATCCAGCCTTCCTGTTCACTGTAGAAAACAAGTCCTGCTTTCACCCCACCAGGCAGTGTGCTTCCTTCTTGTTTACTATTACCGATTTCCTTCCAAGTTTCCCCTCCATTACTTGTTGTGTAAAGCTCCATATCTTCATAAAACATGCCTTGAAAATGGTAGACCGCTTTCCACCCAACATTATTATTGAGGAACATTGTTTCCTCTCTTCGATTGTCGGCAGTATCGGAGTTTGTGCTTGTTTCACTCGAATGGGTTTGAACGATTGTATTTATATTGGGTTCAGATTTAGATTCTGAGGAACACCCAGATAATATTACTGTAGCGATTAGTATCGTCGAAACTAAGTTTTTCATCGTCTTTTCGCTCCTTTGAGTAATTCATACTCAACACTCACAATTTAATCCTTTTATTGTAATATATGCTGACTTTATTAAACAGAGCATTTTGAATTAATCTCAGCTAAAAGAGTCATAGATCATTGGGGGATTCATACCCACAATAAGATATGAACGTACCTGGCTCAGAGCTAAGGCGTGCCTCATATCCGCCATACAATTTGTTGAATCTCTATTGTTATGTCTATTAAATAAAAAATGCTGATCTCGGTTATCTCCCGAAAATCAGCATTAGTTTTTTTGTTACTTCTTCTGTAGCTCTAATAGCATCTTTTTTCACTAAGTGACCGCTACCTTAAAAACATCTATATTAAATGCAGACCCATTCATGGTCAACGTAGCATTATAATAACCCCGATCACCACTGGCCTTGCATTTATATTCACCTGAGCACCCGCACACGAAAAACTTAGTCTTGGTGTAACCCGGATAAATATTGCTAAGCTTTCGGTAGAACTTATGCCCATGATGTGTGAAAATAGCCAGCACTTTATCTCTTACTTTCACAGGTATAGCCGAAAAAAACTTATTCGTCTCCGACGTGCTTAATACATGACTTGGATCAACCGTAATTCCATTCACATTCAAGGGCCAATGAAAATCAATAATATAAAAATGCTGGTCATCTAAATTATTCAACAATTTTATACTGCCCGGAGTGAACTGCCCTAGTGCACAATTAAGCCACACATACTTGACCTTACCCTGCGTACCGGGGAAATTCATTCGCCCTTCTACTACGCCTAAATATTGTGTGAATAAAGACTGGGTACTTGCTTCCCAATTTCCTATAGAAGCTTTATAGGGGATACTCCCGAGCGTGCTTGTCACCGTATCCTTGAAATCCTTGTAATAGGCATTCGCATTATTTCCATGAGTAGCTCCCGCTTGAGTGTTATCCCCTCCAAAAATAACAAACTTTTTATTCCCACCACTCACTACTTTTGGCAAAATACTCTTAAAAATGCTTGAGCTATTCTCGTATCCTACGTGACTATCTCCAATAACTGCAAAATTGATAATCTGAGCCTTCGCTTTAAGATTCAGGTTACGCTTGGGCTTAGTTCTGGGGAGTAGACTTCGCTTCTTAGTGGTCATTTTCTGCTTTTTCATCTTGATCACCTCTTTAAAATGGATGAAATAATATAGTAGTATTTATATTCGAGAGGAAATAGTATCTCTTGGACAAATGAATTCATTAGGGAATAATTCAAAAAAGAGGACCGCGGCGATAACACCGTTGACCTCTTTTAGACAAATCATATTTGCAGTATATTTATATCTTCATGTCCTTACCAGTATAATCTACAAACATGAAGCATCCTTCTGGAGTGATGCGCTGTTCGACCAAGTCCATAATACCTGCTGCACTTTGGCGCGGATTCGTCGGCGCCTCTTCCCCGCCCATATCCGTATGCATCCAACCTGGATGCACGCTAAGCACTTGTACGCCGCGTTTTTTTAAATATACATGCAGCTGTTGCGAAAACATATTCAGTGCCGTTTTGGAAATGGTATACGGGTAGTCATCCGAGTAGGCATTTGTTATGCTCCCCGCTTCCGAAGAAATGTTGATAATTGATAGTTCTGGTTCAGTAAGCAGTGTAGGAAATGTTTAACCACACGTATCGGTCCGTACAGATTAATATCCATCGTGGTCAGCATATCCTGCAGATCCAACTCTTCAATCGTAGTGTTTCTTGCAGTCAGTATTGCCGCGTTGTTAATGATGGCGCCAAGTGTGCGACCTTCCCCATTCAGTTTTGTAGCCAGTTCTGCTATTCCCTCTTCGTCTGTCACATCCAGCGTAGCCACGGTCAGCTTGTCTCCATAGGTTACAGCAAGGTGAGACAACGCGGCCTGTGCTTCAATGGGATTGCGAACCCCAGCAATGACTCCATGCCCGCGCTTCAACGCTTCGGCCGTCAGTTCATAACCCAGCCCTCGTCCAGCACCCGTAATTAGAATATTCATATTAGATACTCTCCTTTATCTAAATTGTGTTTATACATCGACTTTTCTTTCATACCTTCTACCATAAAAACACTATTATGAGGTCCTTAACATGTCTACCATACCTATACTATGAAAAGGCTGTCAAGTTTGGTTTCATTTAATGACTTGCTGAAGCTTTCGGTCTGTCACAGCGTCGATTCCTTATACCGAACGCACATAAAGAAGCCTCAGCCGTTAGGCTAAGACTCCTTTATGTCATGCTTTACATCTTCAGTTCAGTCCTGCGGTTATTTACCCTTCTTCTCTAATAATCCAAGGATTAGAGTGACCGCTTCTGCTCTTGTTGCTTTCTGTTTAGGTGCAAATTGATTCTGACCAACACCATTTATAAGTCCCGATTTTACTGCTGCTGCAATATACGGTACAGCCCATCCAGGTACATCTTTGGCATCTGTGAAAGACAATTTCACATTAGGATCCACTTTGATTCCTAACACTCGGACAACCATGACAGCTAACTCTGTACGAGTTAACTCCTGAGTCGGACGGAAAGTCCCGTCATCATAACCACCTATAATTCCTGAAGATACTGCCTGTGCTACAAATGATTTCGCCCAATTAGGAATCTTTTCTGAGTCTTTAAAGTTTGATTTATTTCCGCTGTCCGGTAATTGAAGTGCACGGGCTAACATAGTGATAAATTCAACCCGGTTAACTTCTTGATTAGGACGGAAACTGTTATCTCCATACCCCTTAACAAAACCTGCATCAACTGCTTTCTGAATAGCGGCGGAAGCCCAATGACTTCCTGTATCAGTTAATGTTGGTTTTGTAGTGTTGCCCCCATTTGGTGCTGGAGTTGCTGATGGTGTAATGACTGGTGTTGCCGTTGGAGATGGCGACGGTGCTGTTGTTGGCGCTGTTGTTGGCGCTGTTGTTGGCGCTGTTGTTGGCGCTGTTGTTGGCGTCGGCTCCGAACCGGTAGATTTCCCTGTGAGGGTAAGCACACCGAAAACAGACGTGTCCATATATCCAGTGCCGGTCGTTTCGTTCCAAGTCGCAACACTTTGACGTGAACCGTCTTTAGCGTCATTGATCTGTACATCGAACCCGAGCTTTGTACCGTTAACCGGAGTTACCGATCCAAGTGGAATCTTCACTTCAACGGTGTAATTTGTTCCGGAAATCTGGGTTGCCGATTCAAAGCCAGCCGCGATACTTTCCTTATTAAATGTAGCCTCATTGTTATAATTGACTCTATATTGTCCATCATCACCTTGGTAGAAGCTTGTTTTTGCATTGTTTTGGTCTAAGAAGATTTCAACGGAATCTTGTTCGTGTGGTTGTACACTACTCTTGTTAAGCTGCTTATCATTAACTTGAACTAAGAGATAAAGATTTTTATCATCCCAGAGAGCCTTTGCTACACCGTTCGCGCCTTGAAATGCCATCTGGTAGCGATCAATTGGTATTATAGCCGCATCATTCCACACCGCATCCACAGTGCCATCAACTACAACTACAGGTGTTGCGAATTTAGCAGTTGAATGATTAGCATCTGCAACCTCAGGTGTATGTTCTGCTATAAATTTGTCTGGGTCTATCACCCCATAATAAGCTGGTTTAGCCTGCATGTTACTATCAAACGGCAATGGATTCTGTTCGGATCTCCAGCTTGCACCATCATTCAAACCCCAGAGTGTTACGCGTGAGATATTTGCTGCATGAGTCTTGTAGAGTTTGAACAGCTGTGCATATAGATAACCCTGAGCATTTGCTTGTTGCTCCGTAATCTTGGAGCCACTACCTGCCATTATGTCAAGTTCTGAAACACTTACTTCTACCCCCAAAGAGATAAACTTTTCCAATGACAGTTTAACATTCTCCGGATTCGTGTTGATATTGTAGTGCGCCTGCATACCAATCCCATCAATTAGGAGTTTGTCAGGATGCTTAAGCGCATACCGCTCATTAAGTTCTTTGACCATACTATAGATAGCCTGTGCTTTGTTCTGATTGTCATCGTTATAATCGTTGTAATATAATTTAACTTCCCATTTAGGATGCGCGTCCAACACTTCTCTAGCCGCGAGGAACGCCTGCTCTACGTAGTCTGTTCCAATGGCGCTTTTCCAAGGAGCTGTACGCAGCGCGGCCTTCCAATCCGTTGGGTTGGACGGGTTATCGTTCATTGCTTCGTTTACTACATCCCACGAAATCACCTTATTTTGGTAATGTTCCATAACGGTTTTGATGTGGGTCCTCATATTCTTGAGAGCTTCCTCCCGGCCCAATGGGACTGTATTCTCATTTGCATCCGTTGTTGTATTCAGCCAATCAGGCGACTGCGAATGCCATACCAATACGTGTCCATGTAGGTTAAGTCCCGCCCTCTCAATTTTGTCAACAAGTATATCTTCTTCGGTAAAGTCAAAGACACCTGGAGCAGAATACGCCTGATCCGGTTTCATTGCGTTTTCTGCTGTGACGATATTATGATGCATCTTCAGGAGCTCAAGATTCACGCCTTCCAAACTCTCCGTATTTACAATGTTTCCAATCAGGAAATCACCGTCATAAGCATCTTTGATCGGTTTTAAATCCTTTTGAATATCGATTGAACCAGATTCAATCTTTTGTATTGTAATATCGTCGATATAAAAGGATGCTTTGACTGTGGAACTTTGTACATAAATGGTCAAATACTCATCGCCCACACTGGTATAGCGGTATTTACCCTCTAACTTAATCCAACCGTCGGTATTGCTGATAGTCTTCGCGTCAAGTTTAGGCCAACTCGGACTCTTTTCAGCAATTTGTGTAGAAAGATTTAGCTCCGCACTTTCAGGTTCAATCAGTTTGACCCATAACGAAACTTTATACTCTTGTCCCTTGTCAATATACTTCTCCACACGTAAAGCAGGACCCTGCCAGTCTTTCTCTCTGCCCTCTACCTTTAAGGCGTAAGCGCCGCCCTCCGTATGATTTGCTTCATTTGAAACGGTCAGTTTTTCATCTTCTCCGCGTCTTTCAAAACCACCTGCTGTTTGATCTTCAAAAGTAATAGTTTTAAAAGGTAACGCTGGGTCTCTAGGTGGCTCTACCGTAGCCACCTTCTCGGTGATCAATATATCACCAATGTAGAACGGGACTTTTATGCCTTTATCGTTGGATTGAAAGCGCAGAGTCGTATTTTTGCTCGTATCCACGGTGAATCCTTTAGTCAAGGTGATTGCTTTGCCAGCTTCATAATTCACGCTTGTTAAATGATCATAAGCAGCAACTGTGTCTGTGGTAAATAGAGAAGCTTGGGCTCCGCTATCCACCGTTACATTATCATCAACATAAACGGTTGCGGTTACCGTATAGGTCTTACCGTTTTCCAGATGTAAGTCGCTGAATTTGAAATCAGCTCCATCATAGTCATGTCCTCTGTTACTTACATATAATGCTGCACCGTCAGCATTACCGGCAAAAGCTTTATCTTTGACATATGTCAGACTAACGCCACCTGATTGAGCTGCAACGCTTTTGCCCTCCGCAAAGTTCTCATGATAAACCGTTACTATATCTGATGGTACTGTCGTATCCGATGCTGCAGCTTTCATAACCGGTGCAAACCAACCTGACGGAATAAGCAAAGCAGCTGCGAGTAAGATCGAGGCGACCCGTTTAAGCATTCTACTCATTTAATGCATTCCTCCCAATTATTTCTAAATAGTTAATTGCCTACATTTTCTAGCACCAGCCTTCAATCCCGTACATTTATTTCATAAACGATCTATCCATTAATCTTTTATTTACAGTTGCTCGCCCCCTTTTTTGTAAACGCTTACAAGTATACTCACACTATTTTACAGTCACGTTACTATCCGCTACAATACTCATATTAAAGGTGTTACCCCTATTATTATAGGAAAAAATTTGAATAAGTAAATAATTGATCCATTAATTGTAATTAAGTTTCAAATAACTTTCATGAGCACCGGTTCACAAACTCAGAGATAAAAATGTTAATTACTCGTTGCCTTCTATGGCTGGTCACGGGCCGGTTTCTAAGTTTTTTTCAATCCATATACGAGATCAGTGAAAAATGAAAAAGTTTCTTTTGATCGAACAGTTAAGAGGCCTAATTCCTGAAATTCAGGGATCAGGCCTCTTTTGTAGTTTACGTGTAGGTATTAATCCATGTTAGGTAATGGATTTAGATCTTTAGATAGTCTTCCAATGTTCTCCGCACGGCCCCCGGACCTTCCAGCATTTCCAGGAACATGCCCTCGATTTTGTCTCCGAGTCCAATTTCGTACAATGGAACACCAAAGAGTTGCTCATCTTCAAGGATCGGACGCACATTTGCGGTTGTATCTCCAAGGGAGATTCCTAGCAGATGTACCTGCAGCGATTCCAATAACGGATCTGGACTCAATGCGAAGGTTTCGCCTTCATCGTTCACTCCGAGCAGATAGCGGCACCAAACAGCGATAGCGAGCGGAATGGCTGTCAGTTGCGCCGGATCTAGATCCTCCCGACGGATATAGGATTTGATAGTTTCTCCGAACCGGATACCCACCTTTTGTGAGGTATCGGTCGCAATCCGCTGCGGGGTATCGGGAATAAACGGATTGGCGAAGCGCTCTGTTAGCACTTCGTCCAAGAACTGCTTCGGACTCAGGATTCCTGGATCCACTACAACGGGCAGTCCTTCCTTATAGCCAATAATCTCTACGAATCTCCGTAGGGTATCGTCCTTCATCTCATCCGCAATCAGGGTGTAGCCAAGTAGACAACCGGATACAGCGAGTGCCGTATGCAGCGGGTTGAGGCAGGTCGTTACCTTCATCGTCTCCACATTGTTGACTGTATCCCTGTCGGTAAAGATAACCCCTGCTTCTTCCAGCGCCGGACGACCGTTCGTGAACTTATCTTCAATCACCAGATATTCGCTGATCTCCGCATTTACGAATGGAGCAGTATAAGTGTTTTTGGAGGTTATGACCACATCCATATCGCCAATTCCCTGTTCCAAAAGTGCCGCCTGAACGGTTTCCGAAGGACGTGGGGTAATTTTGTCAATCATGGACAATGGGAAGGTGATTAAGCGTTCATCCTGTAGATAAGCCACGAATCCTTCTTCGACCAGACCCTTGGCCGCCCATTCCTTAGCAACCGTCACGACACCGTTCTTCAGCTTGTCGCCGTTATGAGAGCAGTTGTCCATACTGACGAAGGTCATCGGATATTGACCTTTCAAATATCTCCGATAGGCAAGGGAGGCAACAACGCTCATAGCATGAGTCGGTTGCCCCGGTCCACCCTCGATATCTTTTTCCACAATGCCGAGGTACTTCCCGTTCGGACCCGTCAGCGAATAGCCCTTCTCCGTAATCGTGAAGCTGGCCATTTGCAGGCTAGGATTCTCGAATACTTCGGTCAGACGGCGATAATCCTCTTCACGACTCTTATCAACCGCAATTCCCTCCACGATGCTACTGACTATTCTTTTCTGGAAATCGCCACGCGCATTCATCAGCACTAGTAGTGTCAAATTGTCGTACGGTTTATAGACTTTATCGATCATCTCGTAATCAAAGGTTTCTGCCGCGATGATGCCTGTATCGGCCTTTCCGCTATCCAGCAGCTTCTGGTGGGCATTTGCAACAAATCCCCGAAAAATATTACCTGCACCGAAATGAATCCATTCCGGCTTCTGCTGTGTATTCTTCGCTACCTGCTCATAGTCGAACTGCGGAAGCTCCACTCCCGCCGCCGCCCAAGCTGCTGCTTCCTCTTGAATACTTCTTCGGTTCAGGCGCAGCATTTATTTCGCCTCCTTGACATTGTCCAAGCTGTCCCAGACACCTAACAAATACATGATGCCCATGGCTCTGTCATACAAGCCGTAACCCGGACGGCAGTTCTTCTCTTCACCCCACAAGTGACGCCCGTGGTCAGGACGCACATAACCGGTAAATCCATTCTCATGATAGGCTTTAACGACCTCTGCCACGTCGACACTACCATCACGTCCACGGTGCGATACTTCAATGAAATCACCATTCTCGAAGACCTTCACATTACGGATATGAGCAAAATGAATACGGTCGTGGAACTCACGAATCATCGCCGGAAGATCGTTATCCGGATTCGTGCCAAGTGAACCTGTGCAGAAAGTCAGACCGTTGTACGGGCTGTCCACCAGATCCAAGAATCGGCGAATCATCTCACGGTTACGGATGATGCGTGGCAGACCAAAGATTGGCCAAGCTGGATCGTCAGGATGAATCGCCATCTTAATATCCACTTCTTCGCATACGGGAATAATGCGTTCCAAGAAGTATTTGAGGTTCTCGAACAACTT